>ERZ809296.876-NODE-876-length-40777-cov-34.333481_pt1 | contig 40777 bp, 29 predicted proteins | sample MGYA00520511_ERZ809296 | MGnify/ENA primary metagenome ERZ809296 (study PRJEB31576, sample SAMEA3212662) | Homo sapiens | biome: human-gut; feature: human gut; material: fecal | place: Sweden | collected 2012 ...
AATAAAAATGCATCAGAGCCTTATTCGGGCATCTGATGCATTTCGTTTATCTGACTATCTTCTCAAATTATGGGCGGTGGTACACTGCCAACATTAATTTTTCATTTTCAATTTTCAAATTTCAATTTGAATTATTTGGCTTTTTTCGCTGAACTGTCAAAAAGCAATACAAGAGTTGCGTTATCGGCTGTACCTGTTTCTTTAAGACCGTTGTTTTTCTGGAATTTCTTAACAGCCTCGGCTGTTACTTCGCCGTAGTAGCCTGTCACATTGTCCTTGTCGGCAATGTAACCGATATTATAAAGGCGGAGCTGCATAGCCTTTACCGTGTCATTTTCATCTTCCAGCTTGAGTGAAAGGTCTGATGTAATGGTAAGATTATACTTATCGGCAACCGACTTTGAATTGCTTGCGGTTGTTGTTGCCTGAGTTGCGGTTGTTGCGTCAGTCTTTGACGCTGTCGCATCCTGAGCCTTCGTTGTGTCTGTTGCAGACTTTGGCTTGAGGTCGGGATACATAAAGTAAACCATTTTTTCAAGCGCTTCCAAAGCAGTATTACCTGGTCTTGACATTTCTTCAAGCGAAACCTCAAGAATTTTGCCTGTCTTAACTGCACCAAGACTTGCGAGTGTTGTATCACCCTTAATTTTATCAAGAGTAGCTTTGTCTGCATAGAAGATAAAGTTCGGATTTGCAATCTTGAGAGTTGCAACATCAACATTGTTGTCGCTGATGTTTACTGCGGCATTAACCGCCCCCGTATAGCCGAGGAGCATATCGCCGTATGTTCCGCTTGTCATCATCTTGAGCCTGTCGTTTTCTGTATAGAGATAACAAACCGTATCAAGAATGCCGGAATTTCTGTTATTAACCTGCTGTTTGTAGTTGTTCATCTTATCAAGCAATTCATTGTAGGTATCTTCACCCTTCTTTGCGCCCGTTTTTGTGCCGCCGCAAATTTTGCCGATTGTCACATAGTTCGTTTCAACCTGCTTGGGAGTGTCACCGTGTGACATTGTGACAACCTGAATACCCTTGTCCTGAAGCTTCTTCTTTGCGTCCTCATTTATTGACTGACCTGCAAACACAAGGTTCGTGCCGGAATTGATAATTTTGTCGGTATCGGGATTTTCATATGAACCGACGCTTGGGGCAACTGCGATTGACTGCTGGTCAACCTCATCACTTCTGCCCACAATATATCTGTCATAGCCTGTTGCGATGAGAATATCGGCTGTCGGCGCATCAAGAACAACTATGTTCTTTGGCTGACTTTCTATCGTGATGTTTGCCACCTCAACAGGATATTCTCCGTCAGAACAACCGCTGAAAAGCGCAACTGCCGAAAGCATTGTCACAACTGCAAGAGCAATTGAAATTATTTTTGTTTTCATAACTGACCTCCGATTAATCAGCAAAACAGCGATTCAACATACTGTCTTGCACATCTTGGCGAACGACCGCCTCTTGAAAGTGCAAACTGCTCAGCGCCGAGTGCAAGCTCTTCGTGAGTCATCTTGACGCCTCTCTGCTCTGCAAGAGAATATACAATTTCAAGAAAATCATTCTTTGAAGGAATTGTGTAGCAGACTGCAAGACCGAAACGGTCCGAAAGCGAAAGACTTTCCTGCATATTGTCACGAACATTGATATCATCAACAGTATGCGTTCTGTCGGAAATGCTTTCCTTAACAAGGTGTCTGCGATTTGATGTTGCATAAATCAACGCATTATCGGGACGAGCCGCAAGTCCGCCCTCAAGCACGGCTTTAAGGGTTGTATAGCTCTGATCCTGATGCTGGAACGAAAGATCATCAATAAATATAATGAATTTAAGCGGAAGAGCGGCAATCTTGTCAACAAGAAGCGGAAAGTCAATGAGCCTGTCCTTAGGCATTTCAACAATGCGGAGTCCGTCTTTGCGGAACTCGTTTGCAATTGCCTTGACTGTTGAGCTTTTACCTGTACCCTTATCACCGTAAAGCAGACAGTTGTTACAGCTCTTGCCCTGAATAAATGAAAGTGTGTTGTTTACAACCTGACTTCTCTGACGCTCATATCCCGTAAATGTATCCATATCAATCTTGTCCGGATGCTCAACAGGCTGAATGTCACCGTCACGCCAGATGAACGCCTTGTAACGGGCAAACATTCCGCAACCGTTTTCCTTATAATAAGCAGAAAGCTTGTCAAGTGAACCGTCAAATCCGTCAAAGCACGGAGCGCACTTGCCTGTCTGCCACTTTGGAAGAATCGGAATAAGCTCCTTGATTTCATCGGCATAGGTATATGCCTCAAGCACTTCATCGGAAGTAAGCTTTGCGGCTGTTAAAATAGCATCGCAGTCTGTCTTAACGGCAGAAACAACATTTTCGGGTAACTCGCCCTGTCTGCCGGCTGTTGCGGCACGGGCAAAACAGTTGTCGTCAAAAAGAGCCGTTTCGCTGATTGCAAATGCGAACTTATCCGCACAGCCTCTTTCGCAAAGCATTGAGCAAAGCTTGCCGTATGCACCGAGAAATTCCTCAGGCTTTTTGTCGAGCGAAAGCAAAAGTTCATAAAAGGCTTTCGGAACGCTTCTGTTCATTATACCTCTGAATACAGAGAGTGACGACAAAAGCATTTTACACTTATTTACATTATTCATTCTAAACATCCCAATCTGTTCTAATCTATTTAATTGTACACATTTTTATCCGTTTAGTCAATAATTTACGGCAAACAACGGCATCCTATTTTTTACGCTTTAACAAGCCAAAATATGTATAATTTTTCACCGCATCAAGTATACATTGGGTTCAATGACGATTAAAACGGCGATAAATCGGGATAAATACGGGATTTTCAAGGTTTTGAAAGAATTTTTAAAATTTTTTAAAAAAAGTGTTGACATTTGGTGCAGCCCGTAGTATAATCAATACTGTTCTCAAGAGAGAAACAAAAGTTAATAAGTTGGTGTTGATGACGCTGAGGGTCCACCTGTTCCCATACCGAACACAGAAGTTAAGCTCAGTGGTGCCGAAGATACTTGGCTGGTGACGGCCCGGAAAAATAGGGAGATGCCAACATATAAAGTGTCCACCCAGTAGGGTGGGCGTTTTTTTATACTTTTTTTGCTTTGCAAACCCGTAGGGGCGTTCATTGCGAAAACAATTACAATGCCATATACACTAATTGGAGTATCTATATGTTTAATATAACCGAACTTTTAAAAAACGAAATATCCGTATGGGAACGACTGAAAAATTGCGGAAAGCCTGTTGTGCTTTACGGAATGGGTGACGGTGCGGACAAGGTTCTTGCCGCATTTGACCGATACGGAATCAAAGCGTCTGCCGTTATTGCAAGTGATGATTTTGTGCGTGGGCAGAAATTCCACGATTTCACGGTGAAGAAGCTTTCCGATGTTGAAACCGAATTTGGCGACATTATAATCGCCCTCTGCTTTGCAAGCCAGCTTCCCGATGTTATGGAACACATAACGAAAATTTCCAAAAAACACGAAACGCTTGTCCCCTCCGTTCCCGTTTTTGGAAACAAACTTTTTGACAATGATTTTATTACCGAAAATAAAAAGCAAATTGAAAGTGCATACAGTCTGCTTGCCGATGACCTTTCAAAAAAGGTTTACGAAAACATTCTGAAATTCTACTACACAGGCAGAATTGACCTCCTCCCCCCTGTCACAACCGACAAGGACGAGGCTTTCGGCAATATTCTGAATCTCAGTGAAAACGAAAGCTATGTTGACCTCGGCGCATACAACGGCGACACGATTGACGAATTTCTGCACTACACAAACGGCAGTTACAAGCGTATAATCGCATTTGAACCTAATGCAAAGAATTTTGAAAAGCTGAAACTTCATTGCAAGGGCATGGCGAATGTGTCGCTTTGGCAACTCGGCTCATACAGTAAAAACACGGAGCTTATATTCAACAACAAGGCCGGTCGCAACAGCGCAATTGCCGACAAGGGCGTTGCAACAAAGGTTGCGACAGTCGATACGATTCTCTGCGGAATGGCGGCAGGCTACATTAAAGCCGATGTTGAGGGGGCGGATATGGAAACCCTCATCGGTATGCAGAAAACAATGGAAAACTGCAAACCAAAGCTGAATTTTTCGGCATACCACAGATTTGAGGATATTTTCCGCCTTGCACTATACATTCACAGCGTGAATCCCGATTACAAAATCTTTCTCCGCCACCACCCATATATTCCGGCATGGGATACAAATTTATATTGTATATAATTTGCCGACGGCAAGCCGCCGTACTGATTTTCTACAAAAACAAAAGCCCGGATTCGAGAAATATCGGATTCGGGCTTGCTTATTATCAGAATTTATCAGAATGATTTAAAAAGCTCAATTGCTTTTGCGGGATCTGCGGCTCTGAAAACGGCTGTTCCCGCAACGCACACATCAACGCCTGCCTCTGACGCCTGCTCAATGGTATCTCTGCCGATTCCGCCGTCAGCCTCAATAAGGATATTGTTCAGACCTCTGCGTTGGCATTCCCTCTTGATTTCCTTAACCTTCGGCATCATCTCGGGCATAAAGCTCTGTCCGCCAAAGCCCGGTTCAACCGTCATAACAAGTACAAGGTCAAGCTTTTCAAGATACGGAAATACTGTCCAAGCAGGAGTGTTTGGCTTTAGAACAAGTCCGGGTTTGATTCCTCTTGACTTGATTTTCGCAATTGTATCATCAATGTCAGAGTCGCATTCAACATGGAAGGTGATGATATCCGCACCTGCATCGGCAAAATCGTCAATATATTTAAGCGGATCGCTTATCATAAGGTGAACATCAAACGGGCGGTTTGAGAACTTTCTTACCGCCTTGATTACGGGAGCGCCAAAGGTTATGTTCGGAACAAAGTGACCGTCCATAACATCAAGATGCATCCAATCGGCGCCCGCCAGATCCATTCTTTCAATTTCTTCACCCATTTTTGAAAAGTCACAAGACAAAAGTGACGGAGCTATTTTCATATTTTACATCCTTTCCTACGGTTTTTGGACAGCCGGAGCAAAAACAGCGGCGGCGCCCCAGAACAACGCATAAATCAATACTTCAAGCGAACCCATAACCTGTACACCGGCATAAAGCGAAAGTGTTGATGCAACGAGCAATCCGAAAATTACGGCAATCAACTGAATTATAATTGAAAGCGAAATATTGTGCTTGATTTTTACGCAACCCGTAACTGCACGGGCAAGCGATGCGGCTTTGCCGTTTGTAATGAGATATGAACGGGAGGTTTCCTCAACCGTATCCTCAGCCTCCCTGAGAACATTTCCGAGTCCTGTCGGAAGCACCTTGATACTGCGGTAGAACAAATCGTAGAGTTTTGCAACAAGGTCATTTGTAACATTATAATCGGTTGTTCTGATGAGGAAGCTTATGCCGTTGGTTTCGGCTCTCTGCATTTCAGCCTTGAGCTGAGCGTCGGGAGTGTATCTTGTAACAAACATTGCAACAAGTCTGCCTGCTCTTGACAGATATGTGACCTGTCTGCCCTGAGAAGTATATTTCTCCTCATATTCCATATTCGGAACTTCCACGCTGTACTTTTCCATAAGCGTGCGTGAACCCACAAGGATTCTTTCGCTCTTAATCCATCCCACAAGTCCGATTTCATCCTCATAAAGAACGCTTTCAACCTCGGGAAGTGTTTCCTCGGTTTCTGCAACTACCGAATCAAAAGCATTTGCAATCGGATTCTGAGCCTCTTTAAGAATTGCAATTCCGCAGAGAAGAGATTCATCAATGCCGTAATCCTCAAAGGTTTTGATGCCCTCAAGCGAGATTGACTCGGCAGGGAACAATTCATTTGCATCTATCATTATAGCCGTACTGTCGCAGAACTGCTTTACCGACGGATAACCCGAAAGCATTGAGCCGTAGGAAAGCAGAGTTTTGCAGAGCTTTCTCACGGGGGCATTAACAGAAAGAAGTGTTGCCACAGGCACAGACACAGCAGTGATAAGTGCAAATGCATTCAAAGCGTCTGCAAATGACAGCTTAACAACACCGTACATTACCGCAATGATTATTGATGCAATTGTTGTTATCGGGGCAAGCTTTGACGCCAAATCTTCGCTCGGATCGGGTGCATATGATATTTTGAGAAAGTTTGACGGAAATTCGGTCTTATGCTGATAGGCAATTATCGGACGGTCGGCGGCAGTACCGCTCATCATCTGCATTGCAACAGACTCGTTGTTGTAAATTTTTGACGCATATTTCTGTCCCTTTGACGAAACAAACTTAAAATTGTCCTTTACACGAAGGACCATATAAAGCTTTCCCACATTATTGGCAAAGAACGCAAGCATAGGAATTACCGTGTAGTAGTTCACATGAAATCCGTTCAAATCGCCAAGGCAGAAGAATGACACAATTATCTGAACCATTCCTGCCGCACCTGCAACGGCAACGGCTGTATCGGAATTACCTTTGATATGCACAAGCGGTGAAAGTCCGCTGAGCATTGCCACACGGTTCAGCACAAGCGACGCCGCCATAAGAATAAACAGCAAAATTGCGTATGCCGCCGGTGCAAAAGGAACTGCCGAACATATTGCACTCGGAAAAATTCTTGTAACGATTGTGAGAACAACCACAACTGCGGCAATTATTCCCGACAACAGACTTCTCATAAAGAGCTTTCTTATATTATGATTCAGCTCATAGAGAATACTTTTTTCGTCCTCCTCGCCTGTATAATCCTCAACAGGCTTTGAATTTTCCTCTTTTACGGTATCATTATCGTCGGATTCATCCTTTGAAAAGATTCCGACAAGGGCAGAAATAACCTTTTCGCCTATAGGGCGGTTATCCTTATGCTTTTCCTCGGTCGGGGCAATCTCCTCATCAACGATTGTCGGCTCGGGACGAAGCACATGAGCGATTACCGAAGGATTCTTTGAACGCACATACTCCTCATACTCATTCGCTACAGCCTCGGAAAATCTGCCTGCCTTGACATTGAGAATATTCCTCGGTTCATCGGGACGATACACGGGAACTTTTGCAACCACCTTGCGAGGCGGTTTTTCGGTATTCGGAAACTGATGAACGGGAGTCTGCGAAGCCTCTTTCTTTTCTTTGGTTTCGATCTTTTCCTTTGGCTTATCCTCGGGAATGTCGATATCTATGGTATGGTAGCTTTTAATTTCAGCCTCGTCACGAAACTGGTCAACCTCTCCGAGCACTTCGCCCGAAAATTCTGTATTTTCATCATACTCAGGTGTGAGGGTAACTATCTTATTTTCTTCCTCGGCGGCTTTTTTCTTTGCCTCCTCATACTCACGCTTGGCTTTTTCGGCTTTTTCCGCAGCCTTTTTTTCAGCCTCTGCTTTAAGCTGTTCGGGAGTTACAAGGTCATCGTCATTTCCGTCCATTATAAGCTCTGCCTGCATTGTAGCGGCAGTCTTATCCCCGACTATTGAGTTTGAAGTATCAGGTTCGGATTCATCAAGCGGATTTGTATTTTTTAACCTCGGCTTTTTATCGGCATTGCTGAAAATCTCTTCAATCTTCGGCTTTGCACGGTATTTCTGTGCCGTCTGCTCCATTCGCTCCTGATCGGCAAGATAGTGGGTTTCTTCGAGTATGCTCTCGATTTCAAGCTCTTTAAGCCTGTCCTTGTCCATATCAGCCAAAGCATTCACTCCTTTTTATTTACTCTCGGGCAGATAGTTAGATTTATCGGAAACTATGCCGCCCGAGCGTTGCTATCTGTTTTTACAATCTTTGACATTTGAATACACAACTTCGATATCATCAAATGATTTTATTTAAACATAAAATTTCATCAATGCGGGCGTCCGATGAACGCCCCTACATACTTTCATAAATTTTACATTTTCAATTTTCAATTTACAAAATCAGCGGTTTTTCATCGCTTTGTACATCAAAATTCCTGCGGCAACCGACGCATTAAGGGAATTTATCTGACCTTTCATGGGCAATGACGCTATTACATCGCACTTTTCACGGACAAGTCTTGAAATGCCCTTACCTTCGTTGCCGATAACAATTGCACACGCACCCGAAAAATCACATTCGTCATAATCCGTGCCGTCCATGTCCGCACCGTAAACCCACACGCCTTTTTCTTTGAGTTCATCAAGTGTAACTGCAATATTGGTCACCCTTGCAACACGCATATATTCAATTGCGCCTGCAGACGCTTTGGCAACCGTGTAGCTTAAACCGGCACTTCTGCGTTTCGGAATAATAATTCCGTGAACTCCGGCACATTCTGCGGTTCTGATTATTGCGCCGAGATTATGCGGATCTTCAACCTCATCAAGCACAACAACAAACGGAGCTTCGCCCTTGCTTTCGGCATATTCGAGGATATCGTCAACCGTTGAATAATCCTTTGCCGCTGCAAATGCGACAATACCCTGATGAGTTGCACCGCCGCTCACATAATCAAGCTTTGTGCGGTCAACTTCCTTAACGGGAATTTTCTTGTCACGGGCTTTTGCGAGGATTCCCACAATCGCACCGCTCTTTTCACCCTTTGCAACAAGAATTTTGTCAATTGGGCGATTACTGCGAACAGCCTCACTTACAGGATTTCGCCCTGCAATCACATCAGGCTTTTGCTCTGTATTTTCAAATCTTTCGTTTTTCATCATAATCAGCCTTATTCGGTTTCCTTTTTATTTTTTGTGTCTGCATGGGACACACCGCTTCATTTTGCTATCTATTATAACATAACAATTCAAATTATTAAATACTTTTAAGCCATTTGTTTTTAAAAACTCAAACTCTGTACAATGTATCAAGAGCAATCGCTCCGGAGTCGATGTATTCGGGAATTATGCCGTACATTCCCGTTTGTATGTCCTCAAAAAGTATCATGTGCGGAGGGAACACTGTAAAACTGCAGTACACGGCAATCAAAAGCAACATCATAAACACGCAGGGCAAAAAAAGCTGTTCAATTTTTCTTTCGCCGTATTCAAGCCTTGCGCTGAGTGCAAACGCAGAAAAACACACGGCAATTGCACAAATGAACCTTGGCAGACCTGCACTTTCAACACCGAGTGCATAGATTAGCAGATATGACGCAAGGCAGAATATTCCGACAAACCACAGCGAAATTATTCTTGACACGGCAAAGCGATGGAATCCCGAGCGTTTTCCGATTGCCTCAACAAGACTCCACACAAGGTAGGAAAGCATAACAACCTTGGTCTGCTCCCACATACTGCCGTTTACAGCACCGAAAAATATGCCGAGCAACGCACCGTTTGTCAGCGAATAAAGATTTTTGAACACAATTATCATCAGCGGAACAATGACAAGCCCCCAAAGCCTCATTTTCACGGTTTCCTTTTTCATAAAACACACCTCGCCGATGTATTTTATGAGTATAGATTGTCATATATTACCTTGCCACAATTTGAATCGCAGAAAAAAATGTTTTTTTGAATCACGAATTTGCGATTTATTTTTCTAAATTTGCACTTATACATTCTGTATAACTCAACATTTTGAACATCAATGTGGAAAACTATGTTGAAAGTGTTGAAAGTGATGTTAAAAAATCCCGATACTACACGAAATTTACAAAGTTGTAACTTTTAACATTAAAAAAATAGGTTTTCCACATTTTTGGATACAGGATTGTAACGGGAAAATTAGATTACATTCTGTATAATCCACATGTCAAGTGGTATTTTTTGCTTTTTTTCAACATTTTTAATTTACAGAAAATGTTTTATAAAATCAAAAAAACAGGCACACCGCCGTGTACCTGTAAATTTCGTGTTAAATTGTCGGCTTTTAGTTTCTGAGAAGATGAATCGCCGTTTCAGCTTTCTCAATAATTCTCAAATCATTATCATAGGAGCACATTTTTCGTGCCTGTTGCAAATCAACCCAAATATAACTGTCAATTTCCTCCTCCTGAATTTTAACATTATCCGTAAATGCCTGTGCAAGGAAAAAGACAACCCGTTTGCGAATTTTACCGAAAGGACAGTATTCGCTGATTTCACGAAAGCCCTTTTCAATCACGACATCAAGACCTGTTTCCTCTTTAATTTCACGGATTGCTGTCTGATGTTCGTTTTCACCGTCTTCAATATGTCCCTTCGGAAAGCTCCAATATCTGCCGTTGCTGTTCTTTACAAGCAGAATTTTCGTGTTCTGTCTGCTTTTGTAGAAGATAACCGCACCGCACGACTTTTCGTAAAGGCACACAATGCTTTTCAGCTTAATATTTTTCAGTTTTGAAAGCACCTGTCGCAGTTCGGGCTCATAAAACACCTCACCGTATTGTGAGATTATCGGACGCTCGCCGTCAAGGCCGTCAAATTCGGCAACAGCAACCACAACGCCCTCAAAATATTCTGTTACGGGTTTGTGCGAAATCACATACGCACTTTTACAGCGTCCTGAAACGGAGGTAATTTGTGCCGAATACAGCTTATCGCTTATTTTTCCGAACACGCTCACCTTCACGCTGTCTGCTATCATCGGCATACACCTCCTTACAAGAATTTACCCGATATGATATCAGTTAAAAAGTCCGCTCATACTGTCAAGTTGAACCTGAGTGTTGGCACTCATTACACCGTTCATAAAAAGCACCTCGTCAATTCCGTTAGTTTTGCAGTAATCAACAAGATTCTGTTTGAAATATCTGAAATCGATAACATGAACTTCTTCGTAGTTATTGGTGAGATACGGAACAAAAGCGTTGCCGTAGCTTTCCTTTACAACGGCAATCTTCTTGCCTGCCGCCGCATTTTTCGAAGCTGATTTCAGAACCGTGAGGGCATTATCACCCATAATAAACACACCGTAGGTGTTTGAACCGCCCTCTGCGGCTTCATAGTAGGGACTGTCATAGCTTGCGGAAGAACCGTCTGCCTGTGTGATATCCATTGTTACATTATAAGGAAACTTCCAATAACTTACCGTATCGCTGTCAAGACCGTCTGCCGAGTTGGTAAACGAGCCTGTAAAGCCGTCAATCTTCTGTTCCTCGCAATCATCAAGCGAAAGAACGGGCAAATCGTTTGTATCGGCAAATGCTGTGTAAGCATAGTAAGCGCCGAGGCCTGTCCAATGGTGGTCACTCTTAAAGTAGATGTAATCTGTATTATGTTCCGCAAGACGGTTGTAGCAGTTAATCGGAGTTACCTTGTCGGAAAGAGCCGCATAAGCTGCCTTGATGTTGTCAGCCTGTGAGGTTGACGGAGCGTCGCTGTCTTTGAGTCTTTGCGGAAGTCCCATTTCGGTATGGTTAGGAACAATCATATCATAAACCTTTACGGAACTGCCGAACTTGTCTGCAAAGCCGTTGATTGTCTGAGCATAGTTCTGCGCTCTTGCGTCATCACTGCTGAACAATTCGTAGCCTATTTTGTTCCACACATAAATGCTGTATGAAAGAGTTCCGTTTGTATTGTCGTCCTTTATGCTCGGTGTCATAAAGTATGTAGGAGAAAGCTCGTCTGCTTTGTTAGCGGTCGAAGATTTTGCGGTTTCGTCGGGAGATGCCGTTGTACCCACTGTTCCCGTGGGAACGCTTGCAAGGGCATCTTCCTTTGAACAACCCTTAAAAATTGAAGTTATAATAAAAATAATAACAAACAGAATTATCAATGCGCTCGCAACGATAATAATTCTGTTTCTGGTTCTTCTTTTGTTTCTTCTTTTTACAGGTCTTCTGACGGGACGCTGTGATGACGGTCTTGCGGCATAGCTTGCAGGACGGCGCTGTTGCTGTCTGCGACGATATTCACGGGAATCAATGCTGTCATCGAAATTATCAAGATCGAAATAATCGTAATCGTTTCTTCTGCTCATAGTGTTACTCTCCCAAACTGAAGATTTTTAAATTCAATTTGAATTCAAGAATTATATAAGTGTATTAATTACTCGCAGTGTACTCCTGTTTGAATCAAAGCAAGCCTTGCTCTGACCGTAAGGACATTATCACTTAGATTATACAACAGAAACTCATCAAAAACAATACAAAAAGCACAAAAAATACAATTTCCGTGAATTAACATTTACAAATGCAAAATAATAAATTACACATTTTTTGAATAAAATCGCAGTAAAAACAGTCAAATTTCTTGAACATATATGCAATTCGTGATAGAATTACAGGGTATGGAATTTTAAAAAATCCTTATCATCTTAAAAGGAGATATTTTTATGGAATACAGGTTTTCCGACAGGGTTTCAAGCCTGAAGCCGAGTGCTATCAGAGAAATTTTTAAATATGCCGCCGATCCGAGCGTTGTGTCGCTTTCGGCAGGAAACCCGTCGCCCGATGCATTTCCCGCAAAGGAGATTGCGGAAATCTCGGCAAAGGTTCTTACAGAAGATCCGATTTCGGTTTTACAGTACAGTGTTTCGGAGGGTTACACTCCGCTGAGAAAGCACCTTACGGAATATATGAAAAAGGAGCATAACACAGGCTCTGACAATGACGACATTCTCATCACAACAGGCGCACAGCAGATTATGGATTTATGCTCAAAGGCTCTTGTAAACGAGGGCGATGTTGTAATCTGCGAGGCACCGTCATTCATCGGCTCGCTCAACACATTCAGAAGCTACAACGCAAAGCTTGCAGGTGTTCCCGTTGAGCCTGACGGTATGAGCACAGAAAAGCTTGAAGAGGCTTTAAAAGCCAATCCGAACGCAAAGCTCATTTACACAATTCCGAATTTTCAAAATCCTTCGGGTGTTACAATGAGCCTTGAAAAGCGTAAGAAAGTTTATGAGCTTGCCAAAAAATACGGTGTTCTCATCATTGAGGACAACCCGTACGGCGACCTGCGTTACAGCGGTGAATATGTTCCGAACATAAAAAGCTTTGATACGGACGGAATTGTAATCTATGCTGGTTCATTCTCAAAGGTAATTTCACCGGGTATGCGTGTTGCTTACACAATTGCACCAAAGCCGATTTTTCAAAAGCTTGTTGTGTGCAAACAGGGCAACGATGTACATACAAATATCTGGGCACAATATGTATGCGATGAATTCATCACAAAGTATGACTTCAACGCTCACCTTGCAAAGCTTCGTGAAATCTACACAAAGAAAGCGAACTTCTGCATGGAGCTTCTTGACAAATACTGCGCACCGAAAATCACATATCATAAAATTGACGGCGGTCTTTTCATTTGGTGTGACTTGCCCGAGGATATTGATATGCCGAATTTCTGCAAAGAACTCGTTCTCAAAAAGGTTTGCGTAGTTCCTGGCAACGCATTTTTAACTGACGAAAACGAAACCTGTCACAGTTTCAGAATAAACTTTTCAACACCGACTGACGAACAGCTTGAAAGAGGAATAAAAATCCTCGGCGAGTATGCAAACAGTCTTTAATTACGGAGGGGAATAATGGAAAATCAAACAAAAAAAGAGGTTGTATTCAGCGCAATACAGCCCAGCGGAACAATTACACTCGGAAACTATCTCGGTGCGGTTCGCAACTGGGTTACAATGCAGAACGAATACGACTGCATTTACGCTCTTGCAGATTTGCACACAATCACGGTAAGACAGACTCCTGCCGTTATGCGTAAGAATATAATTGATGCTTATGCTTCAATCATGGCTTGCGGTATTGATGTTGAAAAAAGCCTTTTCTTCATTCAGAGTCATGTTCACACTCACGCAGAGCTTGCATGGGCGCTCAGCTGTTACACACAGTTCGGCGAGCTTTCAAGAATGACGCAGTTCAAGGACAAGTCTGCAAAGCATGCCGACAACATCAACGCAGGTCTTTTCACATATCCCGTACTCATGGCTGCCGACATTCTTCTCTATCAGGCTGACAAAGTGCCTGTCGGTGCAGACCAGAAACAGCACATTGAAATTACAAGAAACATTGCAGAGCGTTTTAACGGTATTTACGGCAATGTGTTTAAGATTCCGGACGGTTTCATTCCAAAGAACGGTGCAAGGGTTATGAGTCTTCAGGACCCGACAAGAAAGATGAGCAAGTCCGATAAAAATGTCAACGGCTGTGTACATCTTCTTGATGCACCCGAGGTTATAATGAAGAAGTTCAAGAGAGCCGTTACGGACAGCGAAGCAAAGGTTCGCTATGCGGAGGGCAAAGACGGCGTAAATAACCTTATGGCAATTTACAGCGCAGTTACAGGTCTTTCATACGAGCAGATTGAAAAGGATTTTGACGGCAAGGGCTACGGCGACTTCAAGACAGCGGTAGGCGAGGCAGTTGTTGAAGAACTTCGTCCGATTCGTGAACGCTACGAAAAGCTTGTTGCAGACAAGGCATATCTTGAAAGCTGTTACAGAAAAGCCGATGAAATTGCCCTTAAAATCAGTAGCCGCACAATGGGCAAGGTTATGAAGAAAATCGGTTTTATTTAAACCCGAACAGGAATTTTCTCTATGACAAAAGCAGAAAGCAAAGTCATTGACTTTATAAAAAAACACATTCTTTTATTTTTACTCGTTGCGGTAACGATTATTGCAATTTTCCTCAGAGTCTGCGGAATGGATTTTCAAAGCGATGATTTCAACAGCTTTTTAAATTCGTGGTGGAGCATAATCAAGCTGAATGATTTTACGGGGCTTGCAACTCAGGTGGGTAACTACAACATTCCGTATCAAATCATAATCTATTTTATGACTCTTTTGCCGCTAAATGCTCTGTATGCGTACAAAATCGTATCAATAATATTCGATTTTGTACTTGCAATTTCAACCGCAATGCTTGTTTATTCGTTTGCAAATAATAACCGACGGCTCAAAGCGATACTCACCTACTCAGCCGTACTTCTTTCGGCAACCGTGATTTTTAACTCATCGTTTTGGGCGCAGTGCGATTCAATTTACACCTCGTTTATAATCCTTGCAATCCTGTTTTTGCACAAAGACAAGCCGATTGCATCGTTTGTGTTCACCGGCATTGCGTTTGCATTCAAGCTGCAAACCGTATTCATCATTCCCGTTCTGCTTTATTACTGGATTTCGACAAAGAAAATTTCGATTCTGCATTTCTTTATAATCCCTGCACTTGATGTGATAATGTGCCTGCCTGCAATTATTATGGGGCGACCGTTTATCGATATTATCACAATCTACGCTGAACAGACCGACTACGGAAAGCTTATTCAGATGAACTGTCCGAACTTTTATGCACTCATATGTGACGGAAACGATATGACATATTATTATCTGTTCAAGCAGTTTTCGGTCTTTCTGACAATTGCCGTACTCGGAATTATGATGTGCATTATCATCTATAAAAAGGTTGATTTGAAAAACCTTGAAACTTTTCTTCTGACAACAGCGTGGACTGTGTTCACCTGTATCATGTTCCTTTCGTCAATGCACGAACGCTACGGTTATCTGCTTGACATTATTTTAATTGTCTATGCGGCAGTAAGTGCAAAGCATTTGTGGATTCCGATTGCGTCAACGCTTATAAGCCTGAGAGGCTATTGCTACTATCTGTTCTCCTACGAGCTTATTAGCCTTAAATTTACGGCAATCATCTACACCGCACTTTATGTTTATATAACATTCTTGCTCGTAAAAACAATTTTCAGAGCAAAATCATCTGATAATGTTTTTGCAATAACAATTTAAAATTAAACATATTTTAAATAACAAACAACCGCCAAAATCCATTATATCGGGTTTTGGCGGTTGTTATTTTTATTTATTCAATGATTTTTAATTTTTGCAAATACAACAGCAACAAGAAATGTGACAAATTCTGTAATTGGGAACGCAAGCCATATGCCTGTCATTTGAACAGCTCTGTTTAAAAGCCAAATTACGGGGACTAACAGCACGCCCTGTCGCAACAGTTGAACTACAACGCCGGGCATAATACTGTCTGTTGCCTGTTCATAGGTTGCAATCATTGCAGAAAAGCCGCTGAACACAAATCCGAGTGACATAATTCTCATTGCCGGCACTCCAAAAGCACACATTTCTTCCGATGCCGAAAACAAAAACAATATCTCTTTCGGGAAAATCAGCACCAAGAGCATACCGACAATCATCATAACAGTCGCGATAATTGTTCCGCTCTTATTTGCTTGTTTAAGGCGACCGTACTCTTTTGCTCTGTAATTAAACCGCATTATAGGCAAACAGCCTTGAATTAGTCCGTTCACCGTCATAAAAATCAACTGCTGAACCTTGAAATATGCTCCGAAAAATGCAACCGCCGTGTCCGAATATCGCACCAAAAACATATTTGCAAAATTCACGGTGAATGCTCCCAACGCATTCATAACAAACGAGGGCAATCCGTAGGAAAATATCAGCTTTATCATCTTCGGTTCAAGGCAGTTTTTAAACACCGGCTTAACCTTTTGTTTTGTAAGAAACAGCTGTATCAACGCAATGATTGTTGAAACAACATAGCCTAAAACCGTGGCAACTGCAGCTCCGACCACACCCATTTTCGGAAACGGACCTATGCCGAAAATGAGCAAAGGGTCAAACACAAAATTGAATACAACACCTGCAATTTGAAACCACATCGGAGCAATCATATTGCCTGTTGCCTGAAGTATTTTTTGAATTACAATATGCACCATATTTGGTATCTGCATAAAAACGCAGACGCTCATATACGCAATTCCGTATTCAAAAATCTCTTTGTTTTGCGTAAAAGCCGAATAATAGGGATTTATTATGAAAAGCGAAAGGAAATTTATCAGCACTCCGACAACTACCGAAATTACCACTCCGAGAGCCGCTGCAGAATTTGCCTTTTGCTGATTTTTCTGTCCCAAATAACCTGCAATCAAAACATTAACACCCACACCTATCCACACGGACAACGCATTCATAAGCGTTGTAATCGGGAATGCAAGCGATACTGCCGCAAGTGCCTGTTCATTTATCCCCGCAACAAACATACTGTCAACAAGGTTGTATGAATACTGAAAGAACATTGAAATCAGCGGCGGTGCCGACATTTGAATTATAAGTTTGTTGACAGGTTCATAAGCCATTTTGTTTTCCGTTTTAACGCCCATATTAACACCCCTTGCGTAAAATAAAAATCGCCATACACCCATAATGAGTGTATGGCGAAAATAAGAATCACATCTTAGAAAAATCCATACCAATTTAGATTTATCATATCAATGAGTTAAGTATATCATACCTGTAAAAAATATTCAAGATTATCACCAAAAATTTACTTTTTGCTTTCAAGCCACATATCAAGGGCTTTTTCATAGACATCAATGCTTGTGATTCCGAGATTCATAATGAATGTGTGATATTCCTTTGCGTCAAAGCTTGAGCCAAGCTCGCTTTCGGCTGTTTCACGCATATCAATCATCTTGAGGTAGCCTACGGTATAGGGGAGAAAATACCCCGGATTTGAACGGGCAAGGTCATACGCCTCTTTTGTTGCGGCTGTAACGCTCTCATCGTCAGCCGAACCGAGTGCCGTTGACATATACTCCTTGACTTTTTCATAATCCCAGCCGTTGTAGTTCACACCGACATCGACCATGGAATAGAGAATGTAGCCGAGAATATCATTTGCGTAGATAAGCTTCTTAATGCCATCGCTCGTATCAAGGTAATCAAGCGTACATTTCGAGGCATACTGCGCCCAACCCTCGGTTGCGCCCATAAAGCTTAAAATCTTGCGGACATTCGGGATATCCTTGTTTGCATTTGATGCGGTAAACTGATAAAGATGACCGGGATAGCCTTCATGGGCAAGAGTTGTGTACATCTGAGTCATACCCTTATTTGCAAAGTCGGGGTTGATTTTGATGATATTAACGCTTGTATCGTCAATTCGTCCCGGAACATAGTACGCTCCCACATTGTCGCTCTTTGCGGAATCGCTCATATAATCTGCCGTGTAAGATGTTGTAACGGGAGTCGGAAAGTCCTCCTCGATATTCTCAATCAAAAATTCAAGCACCTCATCGGCGTCCTTAAAGTCGGGTTTGTAGTCCTGAAATTTGCTCAAGTCATCCTGTGAAACATTGCTCATGCTCATTCCAACCTTTGTAAAGCTGTTTGTAAGGTATGACTTAAGCTCCTCGGGAGTCATGCTGCTGCTTGTTTTGTCCCTGACAATTGCCTCATAATACTTTTTGCCGATTTTGCCGTAACCGCAAAGACCTTCTTCGTTTTTGCCTGATTTTTTGAGACTTTCAAGTGCTGAATTTGCTGATTTCAAAGCAGGAATGTAGTATTCTTCAAAATACTTTTTGTTGGTTTCGACAACAGTCTTTTTCTCGGAATCGCTAAGACCGAGTGACTTTATTCTCAACTCAAACTCGTCAACAAGCACGGACTTGTCATTCTTAATATGCTTTTCGCACTCGTCAATTGACTGCTGTGCAATATCTTCAGCCATAAAGTAACCGTCCTCAGCCTGTTTCCTTGTGAACTCAATGCACTCGTCCATATAGCGTTTTGTGTCCTTCAAAACAGCAAGGTAAAGGTCGGTATCATCCTTTTCATAGAAAGTAAACTCGGACAGGGTGGTAAAGAGGTTTGCAACAACTCCCGACTGCGGTGCAAATATGCTCTGCAATTCTGTTGTACCCTCATATGAAAGCTGAATTTCAAAGTAGCTTTCAAGGGTGTCATATGTCTGCTTTTGAGAAGAAGTAAGTCCCGAACGGTCAAACTCCTCCAAATCCGTTTTTGCCTTTTTCAGTTCATCAAAGGATTCTTTTGTATCTTCATCGGACACATGACCGAGGGTATAGTCCTCCTCGTCATATTTCAGACCGTAGTCCGACGGATTTGAAATGTCAAAATGTGCGGTAAGAGCGTCATCCTCAAGTTCTTCCGAAAACAAATCGTCACAATATTTATCAAACTGAATTTGTGCATCCGTTTTGGTTGGTTCTGTGTCAGAGTCAAAGTTACAGGCACAGACAGAAAACGCCATAACGGCACATAACATAACAGCAAGAGCACCCTTGAGTGACTTTTTATTTATAATTTTCTTCATTTTGTCCTCCGTAAAGATTGTTGTTTACCAAAGTATAACATATTATCGTGCTGTTATCAATAATTATTTTTCATTTTACCCTTTTCCGCAGTAACCGTAGCAACGCTCAACAGGCATTGCCATTCTTTTTCAACAATTGTTGAAAACTATGTGGAAAATGTGTATAATAACATGATGTTTACACTTGATTTTTTGTGAATATTATTTTATAATATCAGTATTGGAAGGAATCTGTTTTCGTAAATGATCACAGGTCGATTTATAATTTCCGCGAAAACAGAAGCCGTTGTATTCACAAGGAGGCTTTTATGAACAAAATATCAAATCAAAAAAAACAGAAAAAAGAACCGGATAATTATTTTTTCGGTGCAAATCCGGTAATCAATAAGGTCAGCAAGATTGAAGAAAGCTCTCCCAATTGTGCCGCCTACGGCAGTATAGCAGTTAAAACAATTTATTTCCTGCTCATTTCTGCAGTCGGCTTTGTGGTGTATCTTCTTCTCGCAACAAGAGTTCTCAACACCGGAGAGTCGTTTGACATTTCTTATGACAACTATGTTGCAACCGTTCACATTACACCGCTGTTTGTCGGAGCAGGAGCAATTATTCTTTCTGTCATTCTGCCCTTTATAGTAGCGTTTGTTCCGACCACAGCGGCTGTTCTCGGAACAATTTACTGTCTGAGTCAGGGCGCTTTGCTCGGTACTCTCTGCTATGTTGCGCCTCAGCAGTATCAGGGAATTATGGCGCTTGCACTCCTCATTACAATTCTCATCGTACTTACAATGCTCGGTCTTTATGCATCGGGAATTGTTCGTCCGGGCAAAAAGATTCGCACGGCAATTATGGCATTATTCTTTACATCAGTTGCATTGTCAATAGTTTCTGTCGTTCTTTATCTCATCCCTGCAACAAGAGGCATTGTTTCATTCTTTGTTGACGATCCTGTTTTCGGTATAGTGTGCAGTCTTATAGGAATTTTACTTGCAACACTCTTCCTTCTCTGCGATTTTGAAACGATCAGACAGGTTGTTGAAAACAAACTTCCAAAAAAATACGAATGGTCAGCCGCTTTCGGTCTTGCTTTTACGGTAATTTGGCTGTATTTCAAAATTCTTGACCTTCTCGCAAAGCTGACAAATACCAAATCATCCTAATAAACATCATAAAAAGGTCGGGTAAAACCTGACCTTTTGTTTTGTTAAATCATATGATTCCGGAACACTGCCGACCGCAGATTTTGCAGTCATAAATGTTGCAACGTTTCTGTAATACTGCTGTAAAATAACGCACAGCTTTCATTATGTCAAAATATGTTTATGTTTATATAATATGCTTTGATGTGATGAAAATTGTGTATTGCCTGTAGGGGCGAACCTCGTTAGCCCGCCTTGATGAAATATTATGTTCGCAGTAATGTGTTTTGATGTGATGAAAACTGTGTATTCAATTTTGCACGCAATGCGTGCAATCGTGTGCATTGCACACGAACGGGCGAACAACAGAATTGTATGAACAATTACAATGCTACGCTCGGGCATAAATGTTTTTAATATTTACAAACTATCTACACGACATTAATTTTCCATTTTCAATTTTCAATTTGAAATTCGTTCTATCGCTTCGCTTAAATCCGTACACAAAAAATCTATCATCGGTTTAATTTCGTCTGTCGGCTCTGACAAATCGGGTACCATAACCGTGGTCATACCTGCGGCATGTGCAGATTTTATGCCGTTAATGCTGTCCTCAAACGCAACGCAGTCCACCGGCTCAAGCCCGAGCTTCTTTGCGGCAATCAAAAAAACCTCGGGATCGGGTTTGCCGTTTTTAACATCATCACCGCACACGAATGCGTCAAATTTATCATAGAGATTGATTTTCTTCATAATCCTCAAAGCCGTTTGTGACGAGGTTGAAGTTGCAAGCGAAATTTTACAACCGACTGATTTTAAATAATCAAAAATTTCGTACAAGCCCTTTTTTACAGGCACACCGTTCTTTTCGATACGCTTAAAATAGCGGATTCTCGACTCCGCCTTGTAAGCAGGATAGTCAAAATCATCGCCGTAAACCGACTTGTAATATTCGTAGGAATCCTCACTGCGAAGTCCGATTGTCTTTTTGAAAATGTCGAGATTAAACTCTTTGCCGTCCTCATCAAGCATTTCCTGCCAGATTGAATAAACAAGCCTTTCGCTGTCAATCATAAGCCCGTCCATATCAAAAACTGCGCCCTTAAACATAAAACCGCCCCTTTTTTCGCTTTTAAGTCTGTATATAATAGCATATTTTACAAAAAAAGACAAATCGGTTGTAATTGCGACAAAGTTATGATACAATTGTTTGAATGGTCTGTGAAAAATATAAATTTGAGGGTAAGGAAGTTTTATGGCAACATCAATTTATGCAAAACCTATTAAGGCAAAAACGATTCTGAAGTTCACTCTGCCAACCGTTCTTATGATGGTTTTTATGTCACTTTACACTGTTGTTGACGGAATCGTTGTTGCGAACTGTGTCGGAAGTGACGCATTGTCTGCAATCAATATTGTATATCCGTTCACGCTCGTATTTATGGCTGTGGGCTTAATGTTTTCAACAGGCTCAAATGCTATAATCGCAAAGAAAATGGGAGAAGGCAAACAGGAGGAAGCAAACCGACTTATGTCCGGTGTTGCAATCACGGCAACGGTCATTTCTGTTATCATTGCTGTGCTGTTCACAATTTTTGCCGAACCTATGTATATGATGTTCGGTTCAAACGAAAAGATTCTCCCCTACTGCATTGACTACGGCAGCGTTATGATTCCGTACGGCTTTGTAATGTGCTGGCAGATGCTCAACCAATCGTACCTTGTAACAGCAGACAAGCCACACATCATGCTTGTTTTCTCGATACTGTCGGGTTGCACAAACATTGTGCTTGACATTCTTTTTATGGCAGTGTGGGATTTTGGAATAATCGGTGCAGGACTCGGTACAATCATCGGAATGGCTGTGGGTGCAATTCCGCTTTTGCTCTTTTTCAACAAAAAGCAGACTCTGCACTTTGGCAAGCCTGAATTCAAGGTAAGTGAAATTCTCTTTGCAATGGCAAACGGCTCGTCAGAGGCTGTGACAAATCTTTCAACAGCCGTGACAACAGCGCTGTTCAACATTCAGATGATGCACTTTGCAGGCGCAAAAGGCGTTGCGGCTATAAGTGCTATTTTGTACATTCACTTTATTTTCACTGCGGTTTCGTTTGGATTCACTTCGGGAGTTTCACCCGTCATCAGCTTTAACTACGGCGCACAAAATCACGAAAAACTGCAAAAGCTGTTCAAATTATGCATAAAAATCACGCTGATAATTTCGGTTGCAATGATTACGGCATCTGAATTTTTTGCAGAACCGCTTGTCGGAATTTTCTCGGCAGGCGACGAAAAAATTCAGCAGATTGCACTCAACGGATTCAGAATTTTTGCAATAAATTATCTGTTGTGCGGAATGAATATTTTCGCATCGGGACTTTTCACCGCACTCAACAACGGCAAGATTTCAGCCGTAATTTCAGTTGCAAGAACGCTTGTTTTCGAGTGTGCCGCAATGCTGATTTTGCCGATGTTTATAGGCATAAACGGTGTATGGTCGGCATTGCCCGTTGCAGAATTGTGTGCCGTTGCAATTTCCGTAACATTTATAATTGCCAATGCAAAAAAATACCATCTGGTCGGTGTACCACCGCACCCCGTTCGTGCAGACAGTTTGTAATATTAAAGCATATCATGCCCGAGTGTAGCATTGTAACCATTTGTACAAATAAACGCAAAAAATCCGAGCATCAAAACAATGCTCGGATAATTTTTTACAACCAACAATTAAAGTCCAATTAAAATCAAAATCAGATTGCACGAACTCTGATTACGCCGTCAACTGCTGCGATTTTTGCAAGGTCATCTGCACCGGCGCCTGCAACATCAATAATTGTGTAAGCATAGTCGCCACGGCTCTTTGAAAGCATATTTTCAACATTGCCGTTGATCTGTGTGAGAACCTTCTTGAGAAGCTCGGGAACATTCTTGTGAGCAACGCAGAAACGGGTATCGTCAGCATTTGTTCTTGCAAGTGAAATTGCAGGATAGTTTACGGAGTTGATGATGTTACCGTTCTCGAGGTACTCCTTAACCTGATCACAAGCCATAACAGCACAATTTTCTTCACTTTCGGGAGTTGATGCACCGAGGTGTGGGAGGCAGATAATATTCTCTTCACCGAGGATATCGTCTGTTCCGAAGTCTGTAACATACTTGGCAACCTTGCCGCTCTTAACAGCCTCAAGAACAGCTGTTGAATTAACAAGACCGTCACGGCTGAAGTTGAGAATACGAACACCGTCTTTCATCTTGGCAATCATATCGGCATCAACCATATCTCTTGTGTCGTCAGTAAGCGGAACATGGATTGTGAGATAGTCGCAATTTACCATAACATCTTCTGCGCTCTTCATGAGCTTAACTGTAGGAGCAAGCTTGAGAGCGTTGCCTACAGACATAAACGGGTCAAAGCCGATTACATTCATACCGAGAGCAACAGCGGCATTTGCAACAAGAATACCGATTGCTCCAAGACCGATAACACCGAGGGTCTTGCCCTTGATTTCGGGGCCGACGAACTGACTCTTGCCCTTTTCAACCATCTTACCAACAGCTGCACCGTTGCCCTTGAGAGTCTTTGCCCATTCATAACCCTCAATAACCTTACGATTTGAAATAAGAAGTCCTGCGATAACAAGCTCCTTAACAGCGTTTGCGTTAGCACCCGGTGTATTGAAAACAACAATACCCTGCTCGCTGCACTTATCCTTCGGAATGTTGTTTGTGCCTGCGCCTGCTCTTGCAATTGCAAGAAGGTTGTCGGCAAATTCCATATCGTGCATTGCAGCACTTCTTACAAGAACTGCGTCAGGGTTCTGAACATCGTCACCGTATTTATAGTTATCACCGAGACGGCTTGTGCCGATAGCGGCGATTTTGTTTAATGTAAGAATGTTATACATCAAAATCAATCCTTTTTAATTTTTTATTTTAAGAATTTACAATAACAGGCGAACAGCGTTCGCCCGTTATATCATAATATTCAATAATTACTTGTTTTCAGCCTCGAACTTCTTCATAAACTCAACGAGTTTTTCAACGCCCTCATAAGGCATAGCGTTGTAAATTGAAGCTCTCATACCGCCGACTGTGCGATGACCCTTGATATTAACAAGACCGTTTTCAGTAGCCTCTTTAACGAATTTAGCGTCAAGGTCAGCGTCACCTGTAACGAACGGAACATTCATAAGAGAACGATCCTCGGGAACAACAGTACCCTTGAAAAGCTCTGAAGAATCGAGGAAACCGTAGAGAAGGTCAGCCTTCTTCTTGTTGATTTCATACATCTTATCAAGACCGCCAACCTCGTTCTTAATCCACTCAAGAACAAGCTTTGCAATGTAAATTGTGTAGCAAGGCGGTGTGTTGAACATTGAACCGTTGTCAGCGTGAGTTTTCCAGTTAAGCATTGTAGGAGTGATATCCATAGCGTTGCCGATAAGATCCTCACGAACGATAACAACCGTAAGACCTGCCGGAGCCATGTTCTTCTGTGCGCCTGCATAGAGAACGCCGAACTTTGAAACATCAATCGGTCTTGAAAGAATACAGGAAGAAATATCTGCAACGAGCGGAACATCACCTGTGTCGGGAAGCTCGTGATATACAGTACCGTAAATTGTGTTGTTCATGCAAATGTAGAAATAGTCAGCGTCCTTTGTGAATGTTGAAGGATCAAGCTTTGGAATGTATGTGAAGGTCTTGTCAGCCGATGAAGCAACAACATTAGCCTGACCGTAACGGGCAGCCTCTGCATGAGCCTTTTTAGCCCACTGACCTGTGATAACATAATCAGCCTTACCGCTCTTTGTCATAAGGTTCATAGGGATAGCCGCAAACTGTGTTGACGCACCGCCCTGAAGAAAAAGAACCTTGTAGTTGTCAGGAATGTTCATAACCTCTCTCAAAAGAGCCTCGGCACCCTCGATGATTGTACCGTAAATTTTTGAGCGGTGTGACATTTCCATAACGCTCTGACCGCTGCCCTCATAATCGAGCATTTCTGCCGCTGCTTTTTTAAGCACAGACTCAGACAGCATTGAAGGACCTGCCGAAAAATTATATACTCTTGCCATTTCTGATATCTCCCTTTTTAAAGAAAATTTAAAAATATAGTTGTAAAAATAAATACACTTAAATTATACGCTTTTAGCACGCTAAAGTCAATAAATTCATAGCACTAAAGCATAAAAAACGAAAAATTTCGTGATTCTGTTGTGCAAATGAATCAGCCAAGCTTAATTTTGCCGATGCAACCAACGATTTCATCCCTCATACGCTCAGCCTCTTTACGAGCGGCAACGGCAAAGTCATCTTCTGTAAGCCCCTGCTTTTTCCATGCACACATAATGCCGCGGCTTGAGTTGATGATTGCACCAAGACCGTTTTCGTCAAATGCGTTTTTAACATCATCGGCACCGCCGCCCTGAGCACCGTAACCGGGAACAAGGAAGAATGTGTGCGGAAGTTTTGCTCTCATTTCACCGAGCTGTTCGGGATATGTTGCACCCACAACTGCACCTACTGCCGAATAGCCATGCTTACCCATAAGGTCTTCGCCCCAGCCTTCGCACATCTTGCCCATATGCTCATAAACGCTCTCATTTGTTTCAAGCTTCATATCCTGAAGTTCGCCCGAGCTTGGGTTTGAAGTTTTTACAAGAACAAAAATGCCCTTGTCGTCCGAATCGCAAATTTTTGCAAGCGGCTTGATACCGTCTGTTCCGAGGTAGCCGTTTACCGTGAGTGCGTCTGCACCGAATGCGTCAATACTTTCGCCTGCAACATCTGTATGACCGAGGTGTGCCGTAGCATATGCCTCCATAGTTGTGCCGATATCGTTACGCTTGCCGTCTGTGATAACGAACATACCCTTTGACTTTGCATAAGCGATTGTGTCACAAAGAGCCTTAACACCCTGCCAGCCGTACATTTCATAATATGCAGCCTGTGGCTTTACGGCAGGAACAATATCATAAAGTGCGTCAATAAGCGCCTTGTTGAATTCAAAAAGTGCAGCAGCCGCACCCTCAAGCGTCTTGCCATACTTTTCAAAGCATTTTGTTTTGATTGATTCGGGAACATAGTCAAGCTTAGGATCAAGACCTGCAACCGTAGGATTCTGCATTTTTACAATATTTTCGATAAGTCTGTCAAATGCCATAGTGATTCTCCTCATTTTTTGTTATTCTTTCTATGGTCGGGCAAACAATTCATATCCCGACTGCAATATTTTTTTTACAATGCTGTTGTTCGCCCCTACGAATTATTATTTTTTAGCTGTTGATAATATCATAAAGTTCATTTGAGAACTTGTAATAATCCTGTCTGTCCTCTTTTACGAACTGAATTGCAGGACGGGGATGTGTGTTGTACTGACCTGTGAGAAGGTACGGAATATCGTAACCCCACTTAACGCCCTCAGCCTTAAACTTGTGGGTGTACTCCTCAATGATTTTGAGAATAGGAGCAACCTGATACTTCGGGTTCTTGAGGAAACCGAGAAGAAGTTCAAGCGCACAGTTGCCTGCGCCTCTGCCCATGCCGTCAACGGTTGCGTCAAGGTAGCTGACACCCTGAGTCATAGCCTCAATTGTGTTGGCAAAAGCAAGCTGCTGGTTGTTGTGAGCGTGAATACCGACCGACTTGCCGTACTTGTCGGCAATTGAGCAGTAAAGGTCTGCAAGTCGTCTTGACTCCTCGGGATAGAGTGCGCCGTAGCTGTCAACAATGTAGAAAGCGTTTACTGGAGTTTTGCCGAGAGTTTCAAGAGCCGCTGTAATATCCTCGGTTCTTGCCTTTGAAACAGCCATAATATTGATTGTTGTTTCGTAGCCCTTCTTTGCAGCGTCCTCAATCATTTCAACAGCCGCAGGAATTGCGTTGATGTATGTTGCAATTCTGATGAGGTCAATCGGGCTGTCCTTCTTTGCGATAATATCCTTCTTAAAATCTGTTCTGCCGACATCAGCCATAACAGCGATTTTAAGAGAAGTCTTGTTGTCGCCTACAATTTTTCTGATATCTGCATCGTTACAGAATTTCCACTTACCGAAATCTTCTTCGTTAAAGATTTCCTTTGATGCCTTGTAGCCGAATTCCATATAATCAACACCGGCTTTAACATTTGCATTGTAAAGAGCCTTGATAAATTTGTCGTCAAATCTGAAATCGTTACAAAGACCGCCGTCACGGATTGTTGCGTCTACTACTCTGATATCCTGTCTTACCGACAGGAGGTCGCCTTTCTGTGCCATAATTTTACTCCTTTATGTTAAATAAATTTTCTGTTTATTTACCGACAGTCATTGACTGCTATTTTAACCGATTGGCGAACACGGTTCGCCGCTACAGTATATCATTATCTTTGTTTCATTTATATAATTTGTTTTAACAACAATTTCGCACTATTACTTGCGGGCGGATAATATCCGCCCCTATGGGTTTTATTTGCTCAATCTTCAAAAACTACCTTACCGCCGAGGATTGTCTTTTTGACTTTACCTGTGAGGGTTCTGCCTTTAAACGGGGTGTTTTTGCTTTTGCCGTGAAGTTTACCAGCATCAACTGTCCATTCTTCATCGGGATTTATAAGAACAACATCGGCATTTGCACCGACTGAAAGAGTGCCTGCGTTGATTTTCAAAATCCTTGCAGGATTAACACTCATCTTCTCAACAAGCTGTGAAAGCGTCATTTTGCCTGTCTTAACCAGGTATGTGTTGCAGACCGCAAACGAGGTTTCCATGCCGATTGAACCGTTGGGGGCTTTTACAAAATCAGCCTTTTCCTCGGGTGTGTGCGGTGCGTGGTCGGTTGCTATGGCATCAAGCGTACCGTCACAAAGCCCGTTGATAATCTCGTCAACATCAGCCTGAGTTCTGAGAGGCGGATTCATTCTGTAATCAGCGTCACCTCTTAAAAGCTCCCTGTCCGTGAGCGAAACATAATGCGGAGCGGTTTCGGCGGTCACCTTAACACCTCTCCTTTTGGCATCACGGATAAGTGCAACGCTTGTTTTGGTGCTGACATGGCAGATATGAATAGGCTCGTTAAGAGCGGCGGCAAGTGCAATTTCTCTTGCAGTTCCGCAGTCCTCGGCACCGGCAGGGATTCCCTTGACACCGAGCTTTTCAGAAACCTCGCCCTCGTTAATTTTACCGCCGTCGGCAAGAAACAAGTCCTCGCAATGTGCGACAATTGTCATGCCGAGCTTTGGAGCTTTTTTCATTGCGTCACTCAAATACTTTGTGTTTTCAACAGGTCTGCCGTCATCGGTAAGTGCTATTGCACCTGCACTTTTCACAGCGTCAATGTCTGTGGGTTCTTCGCTTTTAAGCCCCTTGGTAACGCTTGCCGCAACATAAACACGGCTGTCGGCGTCTTTAGCCTTGTCAAGAATATACTTTACAATTTCGGGGCTGTCGGTTGTGGGATTGGTGTTAGGCATTGCAAGCAGGCTTGTAACACCGCCTGCGGCAGCCGCCTTGCATCCCGTGATAATATCCTCTTTATGAGTCTGACCGGGATCACGAAGATGCACATGCATATCAACAAATCCCGGAACGGCACAAAGACCGTCTGCATCAATAATCTCTCCGTCTGATGTAATGCCGCTGCCGATTTCGGCAATCACACCGTCCTTTATGAGAATATCTGTTTTTTCGTTAAGCTTGTCGGCAGGGGAAACAACCACTGCGTTTTTAATTAGCATTTCCATGTTTTTTCCTCCGTTAAGAAAAGAAATTATCTTCTCTTGTTTCTGTTTGCAGGGCGGCGATTCTGCTGTGGGCGGCGGTCGGTTCTGCTGTGAACCTGAACAAGTCCGTCACTTTCGCCTCTTTCGGCACGCTTTCTTGCACGCTCTGCCTTTTGTCTTTCTCTCTCTCTTCTCTCTTCCTCTGCCTTTTTGCGTTTGGCAATCGCACGCTTATGCTTTATCATTATTGAAACATTCTTACAGAAATATCCGCAGTGAATGCCAAAATTCTTAACTCCGCCTGCAAAGCCCCTGAGAGCGTTACCGATGTTTTTGCCTACATTGGCAAGAACCTCTTCCGTTGACCGTTTATCATTCGGTTCACCCTCGGTTTCTTTATTATTCTCTTTTTCAAGAGCGTTCTGCTTTACGGTTTCTGCTTTTCTTTCAACCTCGCCGATAACATCAAAGTCCTCGGCATCTCTGAGGTCTGAGCTTTTGATAACCCCCATTGATTTTTTGGGAGCTTCGTCAAAAAAGTCATAACCGCTGTCAAACTTGTTTTTCTTAGCCTTTGCCCTTACAAGCTCCTCGTCATCAACCTCTTCCCCGGTTTTCTCCTCGGGATCGTCACTGCCGAAAATGATGTTTGCGTACTTGTCAACCTTTTTTTCAAGCGGATGCTTTTGTTCGGAAACCTCCTCGGTTTCTTCAACATCGGCATCGTCCTCACGGTCGATATCGTCAGGCTCGCTTGTTTCAAAAAGATCGTGTTCGGGTTCGGGGATAACGAGTGTAGGACCCGACGAAGAGCTTATGTCCTCGTGTTTTTCAGGTGTTTCTGCGTTATCTTTTTCGTTTTCGTCAATTTTTTCGGGTTCAGTCTCTGAGGTATCTGCTGCGGTAGGCTCCTTTTTTTTTTCGTCCTCCGTGCTGTTTTCCTCGTAACCGTAGTTGTTTTTATATGCCTCACGCTCAAGCTCACTCTTGTAAGCCTTTGCGGAGTTGATTATCTCGTCAATTTCTTTTTCCTTGGCATCATCCGTGTCATAACCAAAGTTTGAATACTCACTTGTAATTTCTTCCGGTTCTTCCATATTTTCGATTATCGGCTCGGGAGCATATCTTCTGCCCGGCAAAGCCGGTTCTTCTTCAACCTCTTCCGCATATTTCTGCTTTTTCTTTGAGCGTTTATCGGGCTTTTCGGGAGAATCGTCAAAATTGTCAATGTCGTAGTCCGTACCCTTTTCACCGAGTTTATACTTGACTGCAAGCTCCTCAAGAATAGCGTTATTCTTCTTAGCCTTTTTATGCTTTCTGATTCTCACGGCAAAAATTATGATGAGAACAATCAAGATAAGGATAATAACACCGCCGCCGATGATTATGTACGGAATAAATCCCTTTGAAAACGGCAGGTCGCTGAATTTTACCGAAGATACAATTTTGGAAAAAGTATCGTAGTCAACGGTTGTAACATCACCCTCTGTTCTCTGCATTGTGATATTAATGTTCATACCGTCATAAACCGTGTTGGCAACAAAGGTTTTCACATCGCCCTTACTGCTCTGAGCAGTTGCGTCAAACACAAGCCACACAACTTTTTCTTTTTGGTCGGGAGTACAGCTCTGATACTCGTCGGAATTAAGAAAATTGTTGCGTATATTTGAAAGCTCGCTTGAAGAAAGCTGCGCATAGTTGCCGACATTCTCGCTGCTCTCATTTTTTGTCATTGTCACGGTCAGAATAACCGATGACATATTATCCATACCCTGAAGATAGATATTTCCGTTCTGAAAGGTTTTCATTGTTGTGTCATAGTCAAGACCGAAAACAGAAAAATATTTATCTGTGCTTTTACTGTCCCTTGTAACAGCGCTCATACCGTCAGGCATTGAAAGCGTCATATCGTCAATCTGCGGAATCTCGTAATCTTTTGTTGCGCCCGAACAGGCAAAAATACCGCAAAATACCGTTACGGCACAAATTGCAAGCGTTACAGCTCTTTTAAAAACAGTTTTCATCATGTCCGTATATTCCCCCGAAACTAAATTAGATTCATCAATACTGCTTTTTAGAATGTATATCTAATTAATTATACATAATCTGTCAAAAAAATACAAGGTTTTTACCGCTGAAATTTGAAAACAAGAGTACCCTATTCGTGAATACAGTATGATATTAAAGAACATATTACGCCCGAGCGTGCATAAAATTGAAAATTGAAAATTGAAAATGGAAAATTATGGTCGAGAAGACAATTCGCAAGAATGCAAAACATTGTCGCCCGACTGTTTTTGTATATTTTTGTTATATACGGAAGTTGTTGCAAAACTGTATGTACGGATATTATCCGCCTGCAGATAACCACGCAAAGATTTGTACAAATTAAAATTATATAAATAAACATTCACTTTCATATAAAACAAAAATTGCATCAATGCCGTATCGGGCATCAATGCAATTTCTTTATCTGACTATCTTCTCGAATTGACTGCGGTGGCACACCGCCAACCGAAATTTTACATTTTCAATTTTCAATTTTCAATTAAATACAAGACCGCCGTTTATTCTACAGTAACCGACTTAGCAAGGTTCTTTGGCTTATCGGGATCAATACCTCTGTTGATTGATGTGTAATAAGCAAGAATCTGGAGCGGAACAACCGCTGTAATCGGCATAAGAAGCTCGTCTGTATGCGGAATTTCGATAACATAATCCGCAACACCGTCCTTGAGTTCTCTTACACAGGCGTCTGTACAAACAAGAATAACCTTCGCTCCTCTTGACTTAACCTCAACAACATTGCTGATTGTCTTGGGGATAATACCTGTCTGAGTTGCAACGGCGATAACGGGAACATCCTCGTCAACAAGCGAAATTGTGCCGTGCTTTAACTCGCCTGCGGCGTAGCTTTCAGAGTGAATGTACGAAACCTCTTTGAGCTTGAGCGAACCCTCCATTGAAAGGGCATAGTCAAGGCCTCTGCCTATGTAAAGCAAGCTGTCGGTTGCAACAAGCTTTGTGGCAACGAACTTGCAGGTATCCTCGCAGTTGTCGATTACATACTGAACTGCCTCGGGCATTTTTGTAAGAGCCGAAACAAGTCGCTTGCACTCGGCTGTGCTGATTGTTTCCTTTGCAAGAGCAAGCTCAAAGGCAAAGAGATACATAACTGAAAGCTGTGTGATGTATGCCTTTGTTGACGGAACGGAAATTTCGGGACCTGCGAGTGTGTAGATGAGCATATCCGCCTCACGGGCAATTGAACTGCCCTTTGCGTTTACGATTGCAAGAGTTTTTGCACCCTTCTGCTTTGCAAGACGCATTGCGGCAAGGCTGTCGGCTGTTTCGCCCGACTGTGAAATGATGATTACAAGGTCGCCCTCGCCTACAATCGGATTTCTGTAACGGAACTCGGACGCAATGTCAACATTTACGGGAACTCTTGCGAGATCCTCAATAACATACTTGCCGACCATACCTGCATGCATAGCAGTACCGCAGGCAACGATTGTGATATTTTTGAAATTCTTGATTGTTTCCGTTGTGATGCCGCACTCCTCAAGAAACGGAAGTCCCTCTTTGATTCTCGGCATAATCGTTGTTCTGATAGCCTCGGGCTGTTCGTTGATTTCCTTAATCATAAAGTGCGGATAACCGCTCTTTTCGGCAGCCTCCATATCCCAGTCGGCTGTCTGAAGTTCCTTTTCAATCGGATCAAGGTGTTCGTCAACGAACGAAACACCGTCAGGTGTAAGTGTTACGATTTCATCATGGTCAAGAAGATAATAATCCCTTGTGTACTGAAGAATTGCAGGAACATCGGACGCAATAAAGCACTCGCCTTCTGCAACGCCTACGATAAGAGGACTTTCACGGCGAACCGCAAAAACTCTGTCGGGGAAATCCTTGAACATAATTCCGAGTGCAAACGAACCCTTAAGCTCAGCCATTACGCTGTCAATTGTTTCAAGAGGATTTCCGTTGTATTTATAGTCGAGGAGCTGAGCAACAACCTCTGTATCTGTGTCGCTTAAAAAAGTTCTTCCCTTTGAGATGAGGAAGTCTTTAAGCTCCATATAGTTTTCAATAATACCGTTGTGAACGATTGTAACCCTTGTACCGCTGTGTGGATGTGAGTTTACATCCGAAGGCTCGCCGTGGGTTGCCCAACGGGTGTGACCTATGCCGACATGACCTTTCGGAGTGCCGACCTCTGCAAGCTTATCCTTTAAGTCCTGAAGCTTACCCTTGGTCTTTACGGTCTTGATTTCTCCGTTATCAAAAACCGCAATACCTGCCGAGTCATAGCCTCTGTATTCAAGCTTTGTGAGAGCATTAACAAGCACCTCACTGCAATCCTTAGGTCCTACATAACCTACAATACCGCACATAAAATTTCTCCTTTTCGGTTAATCATTGACCTTGTGGCAAAAAGTAGGTACAAGTTCTGCCAAAAGTTCAACTGTCTTTTCACTGTCATTGTTTTCTGCGGTCTTTTTGAGAACCTCAAGCTTTGACAGCATATCTGTTTCGTCTATTTTAATTTGATTTCCTATGAAAATTTTCTTGTTCTGTGTTGACTTAAGACCTTCTTCGTCCATAAGAAGCTCCTCAAAAAGCTTTTCGCCGGGGCGAAGTCCCGTGAAAATAATCGGAACATCTTTGTACGGAACCTTACCGTACATTCTGATAAGGTTCTCGGCAAGGGTTGTAATCTTGACGGGAGCACCCATATCAAGAACAAAAATCTCACCGCCCTTTGCCATTGCACCTGCCTCAAGAACAAGCGAAACAGCCTCGGGAATAGTCATAAAATATCTGATAATATCGGGATGTGTTACGGTAACGGGCACACCTTTTTCAATCTGACGGCGAAACAGCGGAATAACCGAGCCGTTTGAGCCGAGAACATTACCGAATCTTGTTGTTACAAATTCGGTATCGGTGCTGTGCTGCGCCTTGTACTGAATAATCATCTCGCACGCACGCTTTGTTGCGCCCATAACATTTGTCGGATTAACAGCCTTGTCGGTTGAAATCATAACAAACTTCTTTGCCTTGTACTTTTCTGCAAGGGTTGCAACATTGAATGTGCCGAAGATGTTGTTCTTTACAGCCTCCTCGGGAACGGTTTCCATAAGCGGAACATGCTTGTGAGCGGCAGCGTGGAATACGAGTTCGGGGCGATATGTCTTGAAGATAAGCTCCATTTTGTCGTAATCACGAACCGATGAAATAAGCGTTACAAGGTTAAGCTTTGTGCCGTATTCAAGCACAAGCTCCTGCTGAATGTCATATGCGTTGTTTTCGTAGATATCAACAATGATGATTTGTTTCGGATCATTCTTTGCAATCTGTCTTACAAGCTCACTGCCGATTGAACCGCCGCCGCCTGTAACAAGACAAACCTTTCCGTTGATAAGGTCATGAATCTCCTTTCGGTCAAACTCAATGGGTTTTCTGCCGAGAAGATCCTCAATCTTGATTTCCTTTGCCTGTGAAATAAGCTGTGTATGCCCGTCATCAAACAAAAGCTCACCGAGATAAGGGATAATCTTGATTTTGCACTCTGTTGCGGAACAGTAATCAAGAATCTTCCTCTTCTCATCTTCCTCACATGACGGAACTGCAACAATAATATTGTCTATGCGGTATTCATCACATATTTTAACAATTTCGGGACAGGTTCCGACAATGGGGATTCCTTCGATTTTCTGATTCAGCTTTTTCAAATCATCATCGACAAAGCATACCGGAATGATGCTTTTTGAAGGATTATTAACATCACCCTGCTCTTTCGCATTGTGAATTTCACGAACAATCATTCTGCCGGCATTGCCTGCGCCCACAATAAGGGTGCGCTCTCCGCCCTCTGCCCTTCCTGCCTCGGTAAGGTCAAGAAAAGTCCTTCTGAAAACAAAACGGAATGCAAGAATTCCGACAAGGGCTATTGCGAAATGTACTATACAAAAAATCTTTCTCTGCGGAATCTGCAAAAACAACGAGATTACAAAGCCGAGCGTAAACCCAGAAAAGACGGCAGTTCCGCACACAATATAGTCCTTTGCGTTAAAGTATCGCCACAATTTTGAATATGTTCCGCTTATATAAAGCGTAAACAGACACATGACAAGATCAATAACAATATAGCTCAACAAGCCTTTGCTTGAAGCAGCACCTATGTAGCCGACAAGCAAGAGAATATAATTTGCAAGAATACCGCTGACAACGATAATAAACACATCTGCGAGAGCCAGAAACATCTTACGCAAATTAATCTTCTTCATAACCCATACCTCTTCTGTTTAACTTTGTGTAAATTTCCCGAGTAACATATAAATACAATTATGATTTATTATACAACAGTGCAAAAGGAATGTCAAACAAAGCAATTCCTAAATCAACTTAAAATCCGACAATCAAAGCACAAGGAACAGTAATAATCGGACTTGTTCGACACACATTTGTTGACAACCGCACAAAACGAGCCTAAAATAATACCATACTTAATATGAGCGGTGAATTGAATGAAAAATTTTTCGATAATCCTCGGAGCAATAATACTTGTGCTGTTTGTGACTCTCGTAATATGGGGCGTTTACTGTGACAACACAATTGCAATCACAAATTACTGTGTAAACAATACTAAGAACGACGCAAAGTTGAAATTTGTTGTCATCACGGATCTGCACAACAAGGAATACGGAGAAAAGAACGCAGACCTTGCAGAGCTTGTAAAGGAACAAAATCCCGATTTTATTGCAGTTTGCGGAGATATGGTCAACCGTGGCGATCCCGACACAACAAAGATGAAAGATGTGCTTGAAAAGCTTTCAAAAATTGCACCCACATACCGCTGTCTCGGCAACCATGAGCGTGACAATGCCGCCAAATTCGGAACGGATTTTAAAAGCGAAACAAATTCAACAGGCGCTGTATTGCTCGATAATGAATACATAAAATTCGCCAAAAACGGCAAGAGTGTGCTTATCGGCGGAATGAGCGACTACCCTTATTATGAGTTCTACACTCCCGATGACGATGTTCCGTCAAGAACGCTGTGGGAAGAATTTGCCGAAAAAGCAAAGAACAATTTCACAATTCTTCTGCACCACCAGCCCGAATACATTGCCGAGGACGCAAAGAAAACCGACATAGACTTAATCGTCTGCGGTCACACCCACGGAGGACAGATTCAATTGCCATTCATCGGCGGAGTAATCGCTCCGAATCAGGGACTTTTTCCGAAATATGACAAAGGCGAATTTGACCTTGACGGCACAAAAATGATTGTCTGCGCAGGTCTGAGCAACCCCGTATTCATCCCCAGAATCAATAATCAAGTTGAAATAGGTGTTGTGACGGTTGTATAACATCGGTTCTCCCCTAAAAGTATACATTTACTTTCATATAAAGCAAAAATTGCATCAATGCCGTATTCGGGCATCTGATGCAATTCCTTTATCCGAGTATCTTCTCGAATAGATTGCGGTGGCACACCGCCGACCGCAATTTTCAATTTTCAATTTAAAAAGCTTTCGCATCGATACGACTGTCTTCACGAACCGAGAACGGTGGCTCGCCGTCAGTTCTTCTCACTGTAATTTCTAAGTTCCGCAGGAGTTCTGCCGTATTCGGACTTGCAGAACAGGATAAACGAATTCACATTCGGAAAACCGTTTTCAATCGCCGCCTGTCTGACGGTGATTTTTTTGTTTCTCAAATCATCAATAGCGTGTTCAAGACGAACACGGCGAAGATACTTTGAAAATGTTTCTTCTGTTTTATCCTTAAAATATTTTGAAAAATGAGCAGGCGTCATGCCTACATAATTGGCGATTTCATTGAGCGTGATTTCGTGTTTGTAATTATCGTGCATATATCTGATAGCACTTTTGGCGCAGTCAAAATCATCAGCCTGAGAACCGTGAACATATTGTATATCGTTGTCAATGCAATCACGGATGAGATAGTACGCAACGCTGTACATCACCGCTCTTACCTTCATGCTGATAAGCTTGCTCTCGTACTCTTCATATCCGTGGAATATGTCCATTGCTGCTCTGATAAACTCAAGAGCTTCGCCCTCGGGTTGTTTGAAACTCGGCACAATATGCGGATCGTCAACATACGGTGCAATTGCCTTTGGAATGATATTGAGCATAACAGCCTGAGTATCCTCACCGATGTCCTCGTAGGAATGAACCTCCTGACTGTTAAGAACATAGACATCGCCCGCATTGAGAATAATTTCACAGTCAAGCTTGTTAAGCCTTACCTTACCTTTTTTTATATAGGAAATTTCATATGAACCATGCCACCTGAGTCCCGATTCAAAGGCAGCTTTTTTGTCCGGATATCTTGTAACCCTGCCGCTGTAATACGGCTCGGGCGGTAACAACACCTTCTTGTACTTCATGGTTTCACCCTTAACTCAATTAAAATCAATCAATTGTTAATAACATAGTCAGCGCAAAAATAAATATATTTAAGATCCGCAATTACCGCAGAATGGTCTGTTTTTACTACAACTGTTCTGCGTTCTTTTTTGCTGATTTCCTCAACACAGCGTGCAACATTGCACTTTGAAGGCTCGTAGCCGTACTTTTCAAAAAATTCTTCCGCAGTCATAACAAGAGAGCCGTAGCCCTCAAACATATGCAAAAGAGAATAGTCAATCAGCTTGTATTCATCTTCAATAAGGCTGATTCCGATATCGCAGTTTGTGACAGAACCGATGTAATACGGTGCGTCATTGAGGAACAAGCCTGTCTTGAACGAACCGATTGAAACGGTAAGATCCGAGTTTACCGCCGTACTGCACACACCCGTGTCACCGTTGATTCCGCTGTTGATGTCTGCACTTATAACATAGGCATTTGTCATATTAATCTGCTCAACCGCTTCAAGCATTTCACCCTTTAATTCACCCGAAAAGCCTGTTCCGAGCAGACAGTCAACTACAATGTCAAATCCCGTGAAAGCCGCCGCCTGTGACATTGGCATCTCCTCGGCACCGAGCGACATTGCGGTTTTATAATAGTAAAGGCCATCCTTTGAAAAGCCGTCGCTTGCTCTGAAAATTGTCGGTGTAAAGCCGTTTTTGCATAAAACACAGGCGAGCGCATAACCGTCGCCGCCGTTGTTGCCCTTACCGCAAACTATGGCAACCTTGCCCACAAACTTTGCCGAATTAAAAATCCCCTGTGCGGCTCTGTACATAAGCTCCGCCGAAGGAGTATGCTCCGCAATCGTCCTTGCGTCGCTTTTTCTCATATTTTCAACCGAAACGACCTGAACAAATTCCATCTTATATTCCTCCGCTTTCTGAAATTTCCATAGCCTTATCCGCCGTTTGCGGCATTGTAAGCCGTCATAACAGCACTTTCATCCATATTACAACCGAGCAAAAACAACGGTGTTTCCTTAAAGAACTCATCAAGCAATTCAAGCAGCTTTTCCATTCTGCTCCGCTCAGCATCAATAACCGTTGCCTCAAGCAACTGTTTCATAACCTGTGACGGTAACACCCTGACTGCCGTGTTCTCTTCTGCTCTCTGAAGAATATACACCGCCTTAACAGGTGCTTTTGTATTTGTTCCTATGTCAGCTTTCCCCATCCACGGAGTTCCGTAAACATAAAATTTTCCGTCACATTTTCGTATAACCGGCTTGTCATCGTTAATCATCGTCACCCTGTTGCCAAAATGCCTTCGCCACAGAGCCGTGTGGGTAGACTTGCCCGTTCCGCTGACTGCCGAAAAAACATAGCCCTCGCCGTCAAGCTCAAGACAGGACGAATGAAAAAAGAATCCGTCAAATCCGTCAAGCACGGCGTTGCAGAATTTTGAGAGTATCAGAACATCCTCCGCACCTTGTTCGCTGAGGTTGTCGGAAAGCCTGAGACGCTCACGGATTTCGTCATCCGAAACCGATATCGCAATGTCGGTCTTTCCCGATTCATTCGACTTAACGGCATAGCTTTCAAGCCGTTTCCTGCATATTTTAAATTTTGGATTAACTTCAACATTCAAATCAGCTATTCTGTATATCGGCATATCTGCTCCGCTAAATACTATAATGAAATATTGTAACACAAATTAATGCTTTTTGCTACGGCGAAATGAATAAATATTATTTTACCTTTTAGTGCAAGTTGTTCAGTCGCACAGCTTTAAAGGCAAATATTGCACAATACAAGCCGTGTTATTTTGTAACAATGCACATACAGCTTATTTTTTATTCATTTTAAAACCTGTAAAAAAAGCATTATTTTACGACTTTTTCAATTTTGTTTACTTTACCTGTCCGACTGCTTTTTTGCATACTCTTCAAGGTATGCTCTTTCATAAATTCAAATATCCTGTGCGTAACCGTTCCTATAAAAATCGGAATGAATATTCCTGCGGCAAGGTAGATTATGCAGTAAAAATTTAAGCCGTTCGGACGATAAATGTACCAGATTGTTGACTTGAGTTTTAAAACATCAAAATCTTTGAACAGCGGTGTAATTACGCTCAATCCCCGGAACGCCCATTTTACAATCATAAAGGCAAAAATGTGGTGAATCATTATGCTGTAGGTATTGTCCGAAATCATCCTGACAAGCTTTTTGTTCTTGATAATCGGAGTAATCAGCTTTGCAACCCTCAGCCAGAACGCAATGCCCGTGATTGCGGTTACATAAGGAATGACGCAGCCGTTGTCAAACTTCACGCACTTTGACGGAGTGTATTCAAGATTTTCACAGAATGTGAGGAGAAGAAGCTGAACTCCGAGAACGATTGCAAAATATGCAACGCTGTTGAGATTATCGTGTTTTTCAAGCTTTTCGTGATAAAATCTGCCAAACTCAAAACACGGCAGAAAAAACATTGACCTGAACAACAACAGCAACGCACCCTTTGGGGCAGGATTCCAAATGCAGTATTGCACACCGAAAATTCCGATTGCAAGATACACGGCAAGAATGACATACTCGTTGCCCCTGTGAACCTTTTTGAGCAATTTGCGGAACAGTATGTTAAAAACATAAACACAGAACAGCGGATATACAAACCACGAACCGAGGTTGTAGGCAAAACTTTCGCCGTCAATAAACGGCATAACAAAAAGGTTGTACAGATCAAATTTGCCCTGAGCAATCGTATAGCCGACCTGAGTAAGTGCGAATGCGATTATTCCGTAAACAATGTTCCATAGATACGCAGGAATCAACAAGCGTTTTGTCCGTCCCCATATATATTTGAAAATATGTTCCTCGTGCTTTTCCTTATAAAAATAGCCCGAAATGAAAACGAACAAGGCGAGATTGTACGAATACTTCGGAAACCAATCGTACATCAGCGACACACCGCCGTTGTAGCAATGCCCCGAAACTATGATAATAATGCCTATTGCCGACAAAATTTTAAAAGTAAAATTAATGTTTCCGTCATCGCCGAGCCTTTTGTTTTCAGCTGTGACACTGTTTTGTTTAAGTGCAGATTTACTGCGTGTTTTGTTCTTTCCCATAATTCCCTCTCATCTGTATTTGTCGCAATTTAAAAATTCCGCAAATTCACACGGTAATTGTACCACAAAAGCAATCCGCAATCAATATATCAAATTCACCGTGCTAAACACATATAAATCATTATTTTGCACAATCTCACTTTTGTTTTAACAGGTATTTAAATCTTTTATTTGCATATGTTCCGCCATACAATTGTGTACATACCCTTAAAAAACTAAGATTAAAATGTAAATAAATTCAGTCAAAAAGCCGGACAAAGCATAAAATAAAAAAATATACAAAAAACTATTGACACAACCTTTACATAATGCTATAATAATAAAGCTGTAAAAAACAGCATAGTTGTATATCGCGGGATAGAGCAGCTCGGTAGCTCGTCGGGCTCATAACCCGAAGGTCGTCGGTTCAAATCCGGCTCCCGCAACCA
>ERZ809296.885-NODE-885-length-40565-cov-38.493236_pt1 | contig 40565 bp, 42 predicted proteins | sample MGYA00520511_ERZ809296 | MGnify/ENA primary metagenome ERZ809296 (study PRJEB31576, sample SAMEA3212662) | Homo sapiens | biome: human-gut; feature: human gut; material: fecal | place: Sweden | collected 2012 ...
CCTTTGAGGGCGAAATATTGTAGCGCTTAAACACCGAGCGAAAATATGCAAAGAACTCCCGGTCTTCCTCTGTCATCGGTGCAACCCAGCCGTTCTCGGCACCGTGGGCTTCGATTTTCTCCAACTCTGCCATACGTTCTTTATCCATGTCAGTTGCCCCTTCTGGATGAAATTATGGTTTTCCCTTAACAGCTATTACATTCCTGTAATTCATGTAGTTTTTTAAGGGAAAGACTACCCTTTTTGTTACGGACTTACGTTTCCAGAAGATCCTCCATCGTACAACCGAGGACTTTTGCAAGGCTAAGAACAGTCTCCGCACTGGCTTTGTTGATGTCCTTGTTGCGCTGTTCGTACATTTGAATTGAGCGAAGACTGACATTGCTTCGCTTGGCAAGCTCTGCCTGCGTGCAGCCATAAAGCGTGCGGATACGTTTGAGGTTGGTATCAGCGAAGTATTCGCGCACTTTAGCATCGACAATATCAGCGAATTTAGTGACATCCGCTTCATGAAGGGGGAAATACATCTGCTGCAAATCTTCAAACGAAAGAACCTTAAAAATATCACTGAACTTTCTTCCGGAGAACCATTGATAGTAGGCCACTGCCCAGCCGATCCAATACTCTCTGGAACGGCTGAAATTCGCTTGAGGCTTGGCGGTCGGCGCTTTGCCCGTAGTCTCAACGAGAACATCAACAGCAGTTTCAATCCCGCTTTTCCCCAAAAGATATGAAGGTTCACCATTCTCAATCCGATTACTGACGGAACTGACGGAAAACAGCTTTATAAAGCTATCTCCGGCAACTCCGCACGCGTTGATAGCATAATCAAAAGCATCGCCCAGTAATGCCTGCGCGTTACTCAGATAGATTTCTTGGTATGCGTGGGTCATCGTTTTGGATGCCTCCTCTTATGATATCAAGGATATACAGACCATCTGTTTCCTCTTCAAGTATATCCGAATAAAGTTGGTCGGCTTCATCATTTCGAGCCTTGCGGCGAACATAATATTTTTCCTTTTCTGCGATAGAAAATCCATCGTAATGCAGCAGCGAAAAGGCGTATTTAGACTTGATGACAATCTGTTCGCCCAACTTGCCAAGTCGCATAGCGTTTGCGAGTTGCTGTACGGAAATTCCGTTATTTAGGAAAGACGCAGCAAAGTCAAAATAGGAGTCATCGGCACGGTATCCGATAATCAGGTCGTAGGCATTGACGTTGACGCCGAAATTGTCAATCAGATATCGTTTTGCCCGCTGTGCGGCTGGGCTTTTGATAGAAAACAGACGATGCGCTACCAGAACAGCAATCCAGTTCAGAATCGTATAGTTTGGACTGTTCAGATTCAGAATTTTCAGGTATTCCGTATCAAGACTGTAACGATTGACGAAGCCGTTACGCAGAGAGGATACAGCCCATTCTTTGGCGAGTTCCTCGCTTTCCGTGCAGTAGAAGCCCAGCCCGAAGTCATTGTTCTGCTTACCCAACCCAAAGGTTGGAGATTCGATGATCTGTTCGGAGCCATGATATAGGGTAATTTTCTGATTCATCTCCGCATCCTCCTAAGTATCACTGTAAAAATAGTATCACCAAAGTGATATAAAATCAAGCAATATTTGTAGAGAAAAAAGAGAGCATTTCTCGCTTGAAAAATGCAGGCTCTTCAGACGAATATTTCCAAGAGAAACATAAAGATAATCAGTTTACAGAATGATATTGAGCGTCCATTTTGCCGGTGCTATAATTAAATGCAACTAAGTAGGATATTGCAGAACTGCTGGAAAAATACAAATACTCCGCAGCAAAGCAAATGTTTCACGGGCGAGGGTGATGAGCCGTCCCAACCGCGCCTGCTGCAGCTCGAGCAGTTTGATCTGATCTGCGAGAGCGGCGGCCTGGTCAAAGTTTGGGTCATCCAGAATGCGCTTGATGTCTTTGAGCGGAAATTCCAACTCTCGAAACAGCAGAATGGATTGCAGCCGTGCCAAGGCTGTATCGTCATACAGCCGGTAGCCCGATTTCGTGAAGGCTGTGGGCGGCAGCAACCCGATGGCATCATAGTAGTGTAGCGTTCGGACACTGACACCGGCCAGTTTGCTGACTTCGTGAATGGTCATCATGGGTATCCCTCCTCCGTGTGAGCTTAGCGGGCGATGAAGGGGATGGTATTGCCCTCGTCCAGCAAGCGCACAACGTTTTCCACGTGCTGCGCGCTCTCGCCGAGCTCCCGGGCAAGCGTCTAAATGATATCCATAGAAATTCCTTTCGTTGCATGGTTTAACGTCAGCGGCGGCAGACGCCCAAGCGTCTGCCGCCGCCTATTTTACCACAGCCCCGGCCGGATTTCCAGCGCAAAGACTTCTCACGAAAAAGCAGATCCGCCTCTGTATCACACAGAGGCGGATCTGCCAATCCTATGACGCCCACGGCGGCGAACGCTATGAGCTTATTCAGCACAGCATCACCGATCGTTACTGTGTTTTTATCTCAGGTTTTTCCGGAAGAACTCCTGCGCATTCTTGTACATTACGCCATCGGCATCCTCCTGCGAAACGCCTCGGGAGATCAGATACTCGTAAATCGACGCCGCCTTGGCCGGTGTATTCAGGCACTCCGGCAGGAGGGAACCGTCGAAATCCGAACCGAGAGCAAGATTCTTTTTGCCTCCCAGCTCAAAGAAATGCATGGTGTGACGGTAGATATCGTCAAGGCTGTGAACTTCGCCGTCGTCGCGCAGGAACTTCACAAAGTAATTCAGACCGATCAGGCAATCGCGCCTGACCATCTCTCGGATCATGTCGTCTGTGAGGTTGCGCTTGTGACTGCACAGCGCACGAGCATTGGAATGCGTGGCGACAAAGGGTTTGGCCGCCACCTCCAGCAGATCGGCAAAACCGTGGTCGTTGAGGTGGGAGACGTCGACAAGAACGCCCTCTTTCTCCATCTCGCGCACAGCTTCCTTGCCAAACTCGCTTAGGCCATGGTCAGTGGTGTGACCGGAGCCAAGCTCGTTTTCACCGTTCCATGTCAGCGTAATGGCACGCACACCCTGCTCGGCAAGTGTGTGAACACGGGTGATATCACCGGCGAGCGCGCTGCCGTTCTCAATAGTCAGAAATGCGGCGGTCTTATTCTCAGCCCAAGCCTTCTCCATATCGGCGGCATTGCGGCAGGGAGCCACACGGTCGGAAAACTTTTCCATCTGGCGATAGAAGTTTATGCGGTTCTTCTCGAAATAAGCGATGGCTGCATCGCCGCGCTCCTCATCCGGAATGAAGACTGCGTAGAACTGCGCCCAATGCACATCATTCGGCATGTTGCTCAGCTGCAGCACGCGGCCGGGATCGTCCAGCGTGTCCGGGTTGCCGGTGTTGGCATACTTCCAATCTGCCAGAGTGTCACAGTGCAGATCGATCAAACCATAACTGTTCATGATACTAATTTAAAATCCTTTCTTTGACTTTATGCCCGCGGGTCGAGCTCCTCGCAGGAAAGCACTTCCTTGCTGCGTGTGTATTCCTCATACCGGAGTCCACGATCTGAGGTCTCAATTTCGCCGACCTGGTTATCATAGGGGTCGGCGCGCCAGAACTGCTTTTCAACGGTAAACGGCGCTTCAAACTCGCTGTTGGCCACCATGCGGTATGCGTCGATGTTGCCAAAGTAGAACTTGCGGCGTTCCTCATTCTGCGCCCTCACCGCCGCCGTGCCGTAGCTCGGGTCGGCATAGAGCCAGCCGTATGGCGCGATATAGAAGCGGGACCAGTCGTGTGCACCGCAGAAGTCCGGCTCAGCGGTCAGGCCGCTCTGCCACCTGGCGGGAATGCCAGCGCAGCGGCACATGGTGATAAAGAGCAGGGCAAACACACCGCAGTCGCCGGTGTAGCTGCGCGCCGCAGAATCCGGGATGCACTCGAGAATGAAGTAGGACGGCATGAAGGTATACTTCATGTTCAGCGTGATGAAGTCGTAGAAGATACGCGCCTTTTCCAGAGGATCGGTCACACCCTCGGTCAGCCTCTCCACAAGGGAACGAATAAACGGGGTGAAGACGATGTGCGGCGCCTGCTCCTGCGTGTCGAAATCAGGCTGTACGGCGTCTGCCTTCATCGTGGAAACATCGTGGTAGCGCGCCGTGTGGACATAGGAGTACTCCACATAGAACTCGTGGTTTTCCTCCAAGTTCTCCTCCCAGCAGATCGTGCGCTGCGCCGCATTCTCGGGTGCGAGCTTGCCGGTCTCGGGATACATCTTCTCGATGCGGATCTCGCTTTGCTGCTCACACTCGGCGGGGATGGGCAGGTGAACGCGCACGAACATACCGGGTGTGAACCGATCATCGTTTACGCGGACGCTCGAACGGATGCGGATGCGATTGGAGATACCGCCGTTCTCGCGCATCAGACGGCGAACACGGTCAAGACGGCCCTCGCCCTGCTCCTTCGTCACGCTCTCCACACCGTGCACCTGTACGCCCGCGCGGACGGCAAAGGATGGATCTGCTTTGCACAGCGTCTCAAAGAAGCGGTCCAGGAAGTGCATCTCGCCGTTGACATAGAGCCAGCTGATTTTTCCGGCGTCCACGCGCTCGTCGAATTCCTCCTCGGTAAAATCGGGGATGTGCCCGCGCACCACAGCGAGTGCGGCGGCACGGTCGAACGGGTAATTCTGCGGGATCCGGCAGATGATCTCGCGCTCGGCGGTCAGGCACGCGCGCATTGCCTCGGACAGGTTATCCTGCGCAAGGCGAAGATCGATGAGGCGGATCGCGCCCTCAAAATCGCCCCATGCCTTGCGCCGGGCGATATCGTCCGGCAGGCCAATGTTCAGATATTGCAAGGTATCGTTAATATTCATAAAAGTAACCTCTTTGTGAATCCTGCTCCCACGGCACGGGCCGCAGGAGCAGGAAAAATCATCCGGCGGGGATCATGCAATCATATGCAGGATCGCACCCATGCCAAGACCAAAAATATTACCAATAGCAGCGCCAAGAACACCCATCAGAACACCGATACCCGCAAAGGAATCGTCATAGGCGCAGGCAATGATCGGCGCAGAAGCGGAACCGCCGATATTGGCGACCGATGCCGTAGAGACCATGCAAAGATCCCAGTGGAAGATCTTGGAGAGGATGTACATACCGACAACGTGGATCGCAAGAACGAACACGCCGTAAACGACCCACATCGGAGCTTCGACCAGCGCATTGAGCGGAGCCTGCGTAGCGAGCAGGGAGACGACGGCGTACAGCAGGACGCTGGAAAGATCTTCAACAGCAGGAAGCTTGCCGAGCGGGGTCATTGCGCAGACCAGACCGAGAACAGTGACGAACAGCGTCGTGCAGGTGCCCTTGTCGAACATGTCAAGGCCGATCTCATTGAGACCGTTATTCATGACAAGGCCGATCTTCTGAGACAGCGCGGAGACGATCAGAGCAAGGCCGATAAGCCAGATCCAGTCGGTAGCTTTGGCCTGCTTTTTCTCGTTGGCGACCTCTGCGTTGGCAGCGGCTGCAACGGCCTCAAGCTTGGAGGTGTCCGCCTTAACGGACTTGTTCCACTTGCCGGCATACTTCACAGCAAAGAGCAGCAGCGCAATCCATACGGAGTAGCAGACGGTGTCGAGCGTAAGAGCGCAGGCGTAAGCGCCGGCATCGACCGGCAGAGCATCCTGCATAGCAGCCATGTTGGCGGAGCCGCCGACCCAGGAAGCGTACAGAGCTGCGGTAGCGCCCCAGATGGTCTCGCCGCCCCCGAGGGATCCCTTGAAGATCGGGAAGCCGACGATGAAGCCGAGTGCAAGAGTGATCGAGCAGCCAAGGAAGATCGCGATCATGCGTCCGGAGAGCTTGGCAATCTTGCGGAAGTCGCAGCGCAGCAGCATGACGAAGATCATTGCATACAGAAGGTTATTCTTCAGTACGCCGTAAGCGGCACTGACGCCTTCGGAATTGTACAGGCCCAGGGTACAGAAGACCATGTTGAGAATATAGATCCATACCAGCGGCGGGACCCAGTTAAAGACTTTCCACTTGGTGTATTTTTCCATTGCCAGCAGCCCGCCGGCCAGGAACATCAGGAATGCGATGAAAGTAAAACCGTTTTCAATAGCAGGTAACATACTTTTCTCCTCCAAAAAATATATTTCTTCTCAGCGGGGCGGTACCTGGACCCGCTGCAAAAGACAAAACAGAAAAAAGCCCAACAAAACCGAGCGTTTTTCAACGCCTGATCTTGCTGGGTTTCACACGCGGCACCACGAGGGAACTCATGGCAGGCGACTGCGAAGCAGCCATATACAGTTATGCGTAATCAGGTTTCGCTTTCCGGCTTGCCCGTCATTGACCGCCAGCGCTTGAGCGCATCGCGGTAAGCGACAAGTACGGCCCGGCGGGACGAGCCGCCGTATCGTCTGTTGAGCGTGTTCTCCAGCCACACATCGATCTCCGGAAAAACCTGCCCCACAAAAAGTTTACGCAGGAAAGCCTCCGTCGTGGAAATTGTATGGGTACAGCTGAAATCGAGAACCTCGGACGTCAGGTCGTCGACCTCAAACGCCATATAAAACGTGCCGTAGTTTTTTGTGATGGCGTTGTCCGAATTCGTTCTGGACTCGCCAATGACAAAAACCGAATTGATCTGATTCAAAGAACCGTCCTTCCTTTCACAGGAGAATGCACGGAATGTATAATAATCAAAAACGCCCTGTATCAGCATCATTGGTTGCCTTTATTATAGCGGCCATTGACCGAGCTGTCAATATCTTCTTGCCAAGTCAGATGATTCTGCCGATTTTTGTCGATAACGCACAACAATCTCTTGTCAAAAAATCGCTAAGGCACATAAACTATGGTCAAATCAACGATTATCACCTTCCCCCTTGCAATTGCAGTCTGGACATGGTAGCATAAATATGCTTTTAAAAACTTGATTATCACTGCTGCTTTACTTTGCTTGAGAATGCCACAACGTTCTTCACCGCAAATAAAACCCAGCAAAAGACGTGGATTTATCGCGCCTTTTGCCGGGTTTTTTCTTTTGCAGCAGCTAAGAGAGGTGAGGAGCCGCCGCCATAATACGCCGCGCATTCACAGAATCACACAATATTTGAGGAGGAATTCATCACATGAAGAAAAGACTTTGCTCATTGCTACTTGTTCTCACAATGCTTTCCACGCTTCTGGTCGCGCCGGCTTCCGCCCTTGAGGCAGACGGTTCGACTAGCGCCGGCAACAAGACTTACGTGTATCTCGGCGTGAAGGATTACGGCACCGTGGAAGCTGACAGCAAGCCCGACTTTGTCCATCGCTTCTACACCAACGGTAAAGAAGTGCAGTATACCATCGCCAGCAGTGACAATAAGTACGCCGTCCAGAACAAGCTTCAGGAAGGCTATGTCTACGATCTGTCCACTCAGGGCAGTGTTGTGACTGACGCGAACCTCGCCGCGGCCAAGGCCGAGGGCAAGATCGAGTCCGCCACCGCTTCCTCCGTGACAGTCGGCGGCAAGACCTACGACATCGCCAACGTCTACGAGATCACCAACAACACCGCCGGTAAGGCGACTGTTACCGCCAAGACCGCTGCCGACCTCACCGCCGGTGCGACCGTCAAGGTCTACGGCGACACCGCGTTCCTTACGTTCGTGGCAGAGGACTATACCGCTCCCGTCAGCGGCACGCCCGGTAAGCGCACCCTCAAGAACTACCTCCAGACCGCGATGAACCCTGTCGGCACCGCGCTGTACGTTTACGGCGGCAGCTGGGACTGGCAGGATGTGAACTCTTCCAACCAGGCGCTGACCATTGGTCTGCCCCAGAGCTGGATCGACTTCTTCCAGCAGCAGGACGCCAACTACACCTACATGAACGACGACGACCCCGCGCACAGCTACTATCCGCACAACAGCTGGAACCAGTACTACTACGCCGGTGTGGACTGCTCGGCCTATATTGGCTGGACCGTCTACAACGTGATGCACACTGAGAGCACCACCAACGACCTGAGCGACGGCTACGTGATGAGCGCCGTCAAGATGGCCAAGACCTTTGCAGAGAAGGGCTGGGGCACCTGGACGCGCGATATCAAGTCCTTCAAGCCCGGCGACATCTTCAGCATGAGCGGCCACGTGTGGACCGTCCTCGGCGTCTGCGACGACGGCTCCATCGTCTTCCTGCACTCCACGCCTTCCGACAGCAAGGCCGGTCAGGGCGGCGGCGGCGTTCAGCTCAGCGCCCTCAACCCCAACAGCGACGACGACAAGAACTGCGAGGCCTACAAGCTCGTCACCAAGTACATGACCAAGTACTACCCCGAGTGGAGCGATCGTTATGACGCCGTGCTGAGAAGCTACATCTCCTACGCCACCCCTGCCACCGGCACCGAGTACAAAGAGACCTGGTCCGGCAACTTCAGCTGGAATCTCGACAGCTCCGGTCTGACCGACCCCGACGGTTACGCTGATATGAGCGCCGCCGAGATCCTTGCCGACCTCTTCGGCGACGCCGAGACGCAGCCCAGCCAGAAGGGCTTCAACGATGTCAAGCCCGGCGACTACTTCTATGACGCCGTCAACTGGGCCGTCGAGAAGGGCATCACCACCGGCACCAGCGCCACGACCTTCTCCCCCAACGCATCCTGCACCCGCGCTCAGATCGTGACCTTCCTGTGGCGCGCCAGCGGCAGCCCGGAGCCGAAGACTGCCAGCAATCTCTTCACCGACGTTGCAGCCAACGCTTACTACTGCAAGGCTGTTCTGTGGGCTGTTGAAAACGGCATCACTACCGGTACCAGTGCCACGACCTTCTCCCCCAATGCTCCCTGCACCCGCGCTCAGGGTGTGACTTTCCTGTGGCGCGCCAACGGCAGCAAGGCCGCCTCCGCCGCTGCCTCCTTTACCGATGTTGCATCTGACGCCTACTATGCTCCGGCAGTTGCCTGGGCGGCAGAGCAGAACGTCACCGGCGGTGTCGGCAACGGTCTCTTCTCCCCCGACACCACCTGCACCCGTGCTCAGAACGTGAGCATGCTGTATCGCCTTCGGTAAATAATTATCTTTAATAGGCGCTGAGTCATCCCCTCCTACAGAGCCTGAACGCCGCGGGCAATTGCCGTGGCGTTCAGGCTATCTTATTCTCAAAATTCAGAAAGGACAGTGCGTTTTATGAAATTTTCCAGCAAGGTAGAAAAATGCGGCCTGTCTCCAATGCGCAAGTTCCACCCGTACGCGGTGGCAGCCAAGGCACGCGGCGTCAACGTCTATCACCTCAACATCGGTCAGCCCGACGTACAGACTCCTCCCGCGTTTTTCGAGGCGGTCCGTCACTTCGAGCAGCCGGTGCTGGCTTATGCGCCCTCGCCGGGCATCCCCGAGCTGATCGACGCGATCCAGAACTATTACGACAAGCTCGACATGCACTTTGACAAGAGCGAGATCTACGTCACCGCCGGCGGCAGCGAGGCGCTTCAGATCGCGCTCCAGTGCATTCTTGACGACGGCGACGAAATTCTCATTCCCGAGCCGTTTTATCCCAACTACAACACCATGGTACGCACCTGCGGTGCGTCCATCACGCCCATTCCCACTTGCCCCGAGGAGGGCTACCGCTACGCCGTGCGCGAGAAGATCGAGCCGCTCATCAACGCTCACACCCGCGCCATCATGGTCACGAACCCCGGCAACCCCACCGGCGTGGTGCTGAGTCAGGACGAGATGGAGATGCTCGTCGACCTCGCTCAGAAGCACGACCTCTTCCTCATCGGCGACGAGGCCTACCGCGAGTTCGTCTACGGCGGGGAGAAGCTCCAGTCGTTCGGTGAATTTGCCGACCGTGCGGCAGACAATATCATCGTCATCGACACCGTATCCAAGCGCTTTTCCGCCTGCGGCGCGCGCATCGGCTGCCTGATCTCCAAGAACAGGGAACTGATGAACCACGCGATGAAGTACTGTCAGGCGAGATTGTCGGTCGCGACGCTCGATCAGGTCGCCTCCGCCGCGCTCTACGCCGTCGGCCCCGAGTACTTCGCCGCCGTGCGCGAGGAGTATAAAAAGCGCCGCGATACGTTCTGCCGCAAGCTGCGCGAGATCCCCGGCGTCGTGTTCGATGTGCCGGGCGGCGCGTTCTATGTGATGGCGGCGCTGCCGGTGGACGATGCCGACAAGTTCCAGCAGTGGCTGCTCGAGGAGTTTGACGACGCGGGCGAGACGGTGATGTTTGCACCCGGCGCATCGATGTATGCAACGCCCGGCAAGGGCAAAAACGAGGTCCGCATGGCTTACGTCATCGAAAGCCACAAGCTCGAGCGGGCCATGGACATTCTCAAAAAGGCCATTGAGGAATACAATCGGATTAGAGCGTGAGACAAAAGCAAATTAGAAGTTAACCATTTTCCATGATGCTATTGCCGACCGAATGAAGTCAGCCGGCAATAGCGGTATGGACGCACGGATTTATTGCGAAAAACAAATCCGCCTCTGTATCACACAGGGGCGGATTTGCTTATTGGTCATACGGTACTCGAAAATCATCCGGATATTTCTTGAACTTGCTGCCCGGTGTTGTAGTTGTTCATGTGATGAACCTTTCTCTTCATTTCTGCTCCTACCTAAAAGGGGGCGTTGCAAAATAGCGCGCTGAAAAAGAAGAGCAGGTTTCCCCGAAAGGGGTTGCCTGCTCATCTTTTTGCTTTATGATTGAGGTGTGAAACAAAATCCAAAGCAAGATCAGTGTACCGTAAATGAGAGAAATGGTCAACTGGCCTTTGCATTAAACAACGAAATTTTGTTACCGGTGAACGCACCCGCCCGACTGACAAGCGCCCAGCTTGAGGAACTGGATTACAGGAAACTGTATCGCGCCTATTCTGTCAGAGGCAGAAAATCGAAGGTCGACCCGCGAGTGCTGTTCAAGGTAATGGCGTACGGATACCAGTGCGGAATCTATTCCAGCAGAAAGCTGGAGGAGGCCTGTCGGTACCGTGTGGACTTCATGTGGCTTTTGGAAGAAGAGCCTGTGCCGGATCATACAACGCTGGCACGGTTTCGGACAGGGCGGTGTACAGAGGCAGTGGAGGATCTGTTTTACCAGTATGTGGCTCTTTTGGAACGGCAGGGAGAAACGGATCATGAAACGGTTTTCGTGGATGGACCATCATGGGGGCGAGGAAGAAGCTCGCCTTGGACAAGTGCTACCAAATTTAGAACCTACTGGGCCGATGTAAACGCTGTGGGAGAAAAGAACGCAGCGTCTTCAAACAACTTAACATTCTCGATTGCATCCTTGTCCAAAAGCATGTCCCTGAACAGGCCGGAAAACTTCTCAGCTCTCTTATGAAGTTCGATATCCTGCTTCGGTGTGCTCTGCCGCCATTCAAAAGGTGCCTCTGTCTGTTCAACATAACACGAAGGGTAGTCTTCTAAGTATTTACCTTCTGATTTTAAGTATAAACCTTTTAATCTACGAACTGCCATGTTACTTCTCCTTTTTCTCTCTAATGTTCAGCCCCAACGCGGACTGCACGCGCGCGGAGATCGTGACGTTGAAAAATCTCATTTTCTAACTTTTTGCAGCGAAAAAACTGATAAATATGTGAAAACACCGCGCTTTTGCGCGGTGTTTTCTGTGCTGCATCTTTCATCAACACATGGTGGTCCGAGTAGTGCGGCTCGAACGCACGGTCTCCTGGTCCCAAACTTTTGAATAAAAATTTTCCTACTTTTTCCAGCACTTTATAGCCGATTTTAGTTTATTACAAATACTCTTTGCAACTCTTACCTCCGCTGTTTCCATGTACTCCACGCCTGTCTGTAGTCAAACATGTGGTCAAAAACCGCTTTCTGAACACCCTCGTGACAGGGGACAGAAAGCGGTTTCTTATAGTCTGCCGGAGTGCTGTGGACGAATGATTCATTGCTCCGGTTTGTCGCATTGTACCTCTGCTGGAGAGGTTAAGCAAGTCCTTTATGCAGGGACAGGCGGCGCAGAATTTGCATCGCTATAGACAAAGAATACCCTCACGCATTTGCCTTCTGAAGATAAAATTCACTCTCCGCGACTCGTGTCACAAAATCATACTCCAGTCGTGTTGCCTTTGAGGGCGAAATATTGTAGCGCTTAAACACCGAGCGAAAATATGCAAAGAACTCCCGGTCTTCCTCTGTCATCGGTGCAACCCAGCCGTTCTCGGCACCGTGGGCTTCGATTTTCTCCAACTCTGCCATACGTTCTTTATCCATGTCAGTTGCCCCTTCTGGATGAAATTATGGTTTTCCCTTAACAGCTATTACATTCCTGTAATTCATGTAGTTTTTTAAGGGAAAGACTACCCTTTTTGTTACGGACTTACGTTTCCAGAAGATCCTCCATCGTACAACCGAGGACTTTTGCAAGGCTAAGAACAGTCTCCGCACTGGCTTTGTTGATGTCCTTGTTGCGCTGTTCGTACATTTGAATTGAGCGAAGACTGACATTGCTTCGCTTGGCAAGCTCTGCCTGCGTGCAGCCATAAAGCGTGCGGATACGTTTGAGGTTGGTATCAGCGAAGTATTCGCGCACTTTAGCATCGACAATATCAGCGAATTTAGTGACATCCGCTTCATGAAGGGGGAAATACATCTGCTGCAAATCTTCAAACGAAAGAACCTTAAAAATATCACTGAACTTTCTTCCGGAGAACCATTGATAGTAGGCCACTGCCCAGCCGATCCAATACTCTCTGGAACGGCTGAAATTCGCTTGAGGCTTGGCGGTCGGCGCTTTGCCCGTAGTCTCAACGAGAACATCAACAGCAGTTTCAATCCCGCTTTTCCCCAAAAGATATGAAGGTTCACCATTCTCAATCCGATTACTGACGGAACTGACGGAAAACAGCTTTATAAAGCTATCTCCGGCAACTCCGCACGCGTTGATAGCATAATCAAAAGCATCGCCCAGTAATGCCTGCGCGTTACTCAGATAGATTTCTTGGTATGCGTGGGTCATCGTTTTGGATGCCTCCTCTTATGATATCAAGGATATACAGACCATCTGTTTCCTCTTCAAGTATATCCGAATAAAGTTGGTCGGCTTCATCATTTCGAGCCTTGCGGCGAACATAATATTTTTCCTTTTCTGCGATAGAAAATCCATCGTAATGCAGCAGCGAAAAGGCGTATTTAGACTTGATGACAATCTGTTCGCCCAACTTGCCAAGTCGCATAGCGTTTGCGAGTTGCTGTACGGAAATTCCGTTATTTAGGAAAGACGCAGCAAAGTCAAAATAGGAGTCATCGGCACGGTATCCGATAATCAGGTCGTAGGCATTGACGTTGACGCCGAAATTGTCAATCAGATATCGTTTTGCCCGCTGTGCGGCTGGGCTTTTGATAGAAAACAGACGATGCGCTACCAGAACAGCAATCCAGTTCAGAATCGTATAGTTTGGACTGTTCAGATTCAGAATTTTCAGGTATTCCGTATCAAGACTGTAACGATTGACGAAGCCGTTACGCAGAGAGGATACAGCCCATTCTTTGGCGAGTTCCTCGCTTTCCGTGCAGTAGAAGCCCAGCCCGAAGTCATTGTTCTGCTTACCCAACCCAAAGGTTGGAGATTCGATGATCTGTTCGGAGCCATGATATAGGGTAATTTTCTGATTCATCTCCGCATCCTCCTAAGTATCACTGTAAAAATAGTATCACCAAAGTGATATAAAATCAAGCAATATTTGTAGAGAAAAAAGAGAGCATTTCTCGCTTGAAAAATACAGTTTCTTCAGACGAATATTTCCAAGAGAAACTTAGAGATAATCAGTTCACAGAATGATATTGAGCATCCATTTTGCCGGTGGTATAATTAAATGCGGCTAAGTAGGATATTGCAGAACTGCTGGAAAAATACAAATACTCCGCAGCAAAGCGAAGGTTTTCTTTATGTCAGAGAGGGAACTCCAATCTTACCGCTACTGAACGGTGGAGCACAAGAAAACTCTCTTAGAGCGGGAACAGAGAATGTTGCTTCGATTGTTGGAATGGCAACTGCATTAAGTATGAGTTGTTCTCAGATGCAAAAATCTCAAAACCAATCTGCGAAGATGGTTGAGCTTATTTGTTCAATTCTAAATGATGCTGAAGTGGATTACATCCGAAATGGCTATAGTAACGGATTAAAAGGAACACTTAATCTATCATTCCGTGACAAGAATGGCGAAGCTATTCTTCATCGACTTGATCTTAGAGGAATTTTAGTTTCTACTGGTTCTGCTTGTGATAGTAACTCAACTCAGGTTTCTCATGTAATCAGAGCGATAAATGTGCCCGATTCATATGCGAAAGGAACAATCAGAATATCATTGGGAAAGGATAATACGCTTGAAGAAGCGAAAATAATAGGAGAAACGCTTGTTTCCGTATTGATGGAGCAAAAATAAACGAATGAAGTTCCTGCCAATGTACATAAGACGTGCCTTGTTTTTTGAAGAATCTCATGTGGTGAGTGGTAATTGATATGGACCTAAAAGCAAAACTTCGCCCTTTCTATGTGGCTAAAATGCTCTATGAGCAGACAGACGAGGATCATTATCTGACGATAGCTCAGATTATGGAGCGGCTCGAAAAAGACCATGGTATTTCAACTTCTCGCGGAACCGTGGGTGATGATATAAAAGCTCTCCAGAAACTCGGAGTTGAAATTGAGGTCGTCCCTTCGACGCAAAAGCGTTTCTCGCTCATTGACCGGAGATTCGATCTGCCGGAGCTCAAGACATTGATTGACGCTGTAGAGTCTGCAAGATTCATACCCAAGAAGAAGAGCGCCGCTCTGGTTGAAAAACTCGGTTCTCTCACAAGCCAGCATAATGCGGAGAAGCTTGTTCGCAATGTTGATGTAGAGAATCGCCTCAAAGCCGACGACGAGAAGATATACTACATCATGGAGGCGTTGAACGATGCGATCAATGCCAGCAAGAAAGTATCGTTCCAGTATTTCACCTACAATGTCCGAAAGGAGCAGAAGCTGAAATACGATGGCTACAACTATGTGTTTAGTCCGTATAAGCTGATTTGGAATGGCGATTACTATTATGTGGTTGGCTTCTCTGAAAAGCACAAAGGAATCGGTAGCTTTCGCGTAGATCGCTTTGTCAGATGCCCCAAAATCCTTGATGATGACGCTGTGCAGCCTCCGAAGAACTTTGACCTGAATGTCTACCTGAACTCAATGTTCCGGATGTACAACGGCCAGAGAAAGCAGATCGAACTGGTGTGCAGCAACGATGTCATGGATGCAATCATAGATAAGTTTGGCAAAGATGTTCATGTGCTGGCCAACGATATGAAATCCTTCCGCGCCGTAATCGAAACCTCTGTTGGCAGCGTCTTTTATAGCTGGATATTCGGGTTTGGAGGAAGAGTTGTAATTAAATCTCCCGAAGATGTTAAAGACGAGTATTCTGGCATGGTACTCAACGCTGCTAAGTCTCTAGGACTATTTGAATATGGAGAATCTGAAAACCAAACCGTATAAAGAGCAGGCAAAAAAGTGAACAAAAAGAGCTGTATGTGTTTGCGTTTGATTTCACAAAAGATATCGGCGAGGCAAAGCGATACCCATAAGCAAATCATCCGCCATAGATACTCAATCATGACGGACGCCTTGTGAGCCGGTATCTATACCATGCGTCGCTCTTAAAGTACCAGGCGAGATATGAAGGGAAAATATCGGCTTTCAGTACAAGGCGGGTATATAGCGGTGAGATAATTCCTTGCTCACCGAGAGTATATCTATTGAATGGCCCGTATGGCGCAGAGTTTGACTTTCTTGGATTATAAAGCCTCCATTTTCGATGACATAGTAATTTGCTGTGTTTCTGTCCACTGCAATATTCCTCTCCTGCGCCTCCGTACAGATGGCAGTGGGGAAAAAGAGAAAATCAAAAATGCACTAAAGGGAGAATGATCATGCCGAAAATTATCAGGAACGCAATCAGATGTAAGAAATGCGGAGATATCATCGAAAGCAAAACTGTCCATGATTTCAAGTTTTGCAGTTGTGGCTCCTGCGCTGTGGACGGCGGCCACGATTACCTTCGCAGGTGCGGAAATCGTGAGGATTGGGAAGAACTGTCTGAAGTGGAAAAGCTGGAGAACAACGGAGCATTGACTTGATTTTGAATGATAGAAATTGAGGGATAGAACCATGCCTCTTGAAATCGTAAGAAACGACATAACGAAAATGGCTGTAGACGCTATCGTCAATGCGGCGAACAAAACGCTGCTGGGTGGTGGCGGCGTGGATGGCTGTATCCATCGCGCAGCGGGACCGGAGCTGCTCCAAGAGTGCCGGACGCTCGGTGGCTGCAAGACCGGCGATGCCAAGATCACCAAGGCTTACCGGCTGCCCTGTCAATATGTGATCCACACCGTCGGCCCTGTGTGGAACGGGGGCAGTCACGGTGAGCGGGAGCTGCTGGTTTCCTGCTACCGGACGAGCCTTGCGCTGGCGAAAGAGCACGGCTGCGAAACGGTCGCCTTTCCGCTGATCTCCTCCGGCGTTTTTGGCTATCCCAAGGATCAGGCGCTCCGCGTGGCGGTGGACACCATCAGCGAATTTTTGGCTGAAAACGACATGACGGTGTATCTCGTCATTTTCAGCCGCGCGGCGTATGCGATCGGCAACAAGCTGTTCGCGGACATCGCTGCCTACATCGACGACCACTATGTGGACGCGCACACCGACCTCCGCCGGGAGCGGACGCGCCGGATGAGCGTTCTCGAAAGCAGGACGCTGTCCGCTGATGCAGCGGCAGCGCCTATGGCTGCCGACGGCTTGGACAGTCTGCTGGCGCATCTGGACGCCGGGTTTTCGGAGACGCTGCTGAAGCTCATCGACCGCAGCGGCAAAAAGGATTCTGAGATATACAAGAAAGCCAATGTCGACCGCAAGCTGTTCTCTAAGATCCGCAACAATCCGGACTACAAGCCCTCCAAGGCAACAGCCATTGCCTTTGCCATCGCGCTGGAGCTGAATCTGGATGAGACGCGTGACCTCATCGCCCGCGCGGGCTATGCTCTCAGCGCCAGCAGCAAGTTTGATGTCATCATCGAGTACTTCATCATGCAGCGGGACTATGACATTTTCAAGATCAACGAGGCGCTGTTCGCGTTCGACCAGAGTTTGCTGGGGGCGTGAGGAATGAAAATTATACTCAGCCGAAAAGGTTTTGACTCTGCGAATGGCGGCATCGTCAGTCCCATTTTTGAAGATGGTACAATGATTTCGTTTCCCATTCCCAGCGATGATGAGGATACATATGATTCTCTTTACTACAATGGAATTCAGTATTCTCAAATATTGCGAGATCTGCGATATAAGGGCGGAGACCACTGTCATCTGGACCCTGATTTAGATTTAGGGCGACGTAGGGAGCGTATCGACGGATGGTTCCCCGCATTTGGGCAGCGAAATGCCGCGGCTGCTTACTTGAAGAATATCGGTGTTGCACAGGGAGACATCTTCCTGTTTTTCGGGAATTTTCACTTTGTGGAATATCAAAACGGAACATACCGATATTTGCGGGATCGTAGTGACTTTTACCGGGGAAAAGACCTCCAGGTGATTTGGGGATACCTTCAGGTTGGAAAGATCATCTCTGCGCCTGAAGAACAGAGAAAAGTTTGGTGGCATCCGCATTCGTCTAATGGCAGGGCGGACAACTCAACAAATGTGATTTTCAAAGCAGCAGAAAGACTTTCTTTGGATAAAAGCAAGCCTGGCGCAGGAGTACTGCGCTTTGATAAAAAGCGGGTATTGACTCTGAAAGGTGCCACAAAGGCAACTTGGGCGAGGAATGAAGTATATGATGAGACGCACATATACGGGAAGAGATCAAATTGCGCTAAAAATCCTGATAGAGGATTGTACTACGCAGGTATTTGGCAAGAGCTTGGTTTGAAAGAATCTGATGCCTGTACGGAATGGGCAAGAAATATACTTTTGTAATCAGGAGCGTAACACCATGACTTTTATCTGCTACCCCAAATGCACCACCTGCCAGAAGGCGCAGAAGTGGCTGGACGAGAACGGCATTTCCTATACATTCCGAGACATCAAAATGGAAAATCCTACTTACAACGAGCTGACCGCATGGCACGAGCGTAGCGGTCTGCCGCTGAAAAGGTTTTTTAACACCAGCGGTCTGCTATACAAATCTATGGGGCTAAAGGACAAGTTGCCCCAAATGAGCGAGGACGAGATGCTGAAGCGCCTTGCAGCAGACGGGATGCTGGTCAAGCGCCCGTTACTGGTGGGCGATGATTTCGTGCTGGTCGGCTTCAAAGAAGCCGAGTGGGAGAGCCGCCTGAAAACCCAATAAATGTCGCCCCACAGGCGACCAAACCCTCCTTCGGATGCGCTACAATGAGAGCACAGACAAACGAAGGAGGGCTTTCCTTATGACAGAACTGGTTTTTATTCTTGACCGCAGCGGCTCCATGTCGGGGCTGGAGGCGGACACCATCGGCGGCTTCAACTCCATGATCGCCAGGCAGAAGAAGGAAGCGGGCGAGGCACTGGTCTCTACGGTGCTCTTTGACCATGAGAGTGTGGTCATCCATGACCGCCTGCCGCTGGAGAAAGTAACGCCCATGACAGAGAAGGATTATTTCACCCGTGGCTGCACGGCCTTGCTGGATGCCGTGGGCGGAGCCATCCACCACATCGGCAACATTCACAAGTACGCCCGCCGCGAGGATGTGCCGGAGAAGACGATGTTCATTATCACCACCGACGGTTACGAGAACGCCAGCCGCCGCTACGACTACGAGATGGTTCGACGGATGATCGAGCGGCAGAAGGAGGAGTACGGCTGGGAGTTTTTGTTCCTCGGCGCAAACATCGACGCGGCCAAGGAGGCGGCACGTTTCGGCATCGGTGCGGATCGCTCAGTGAACTACAAGTGCGACGAGGCGGGTACGGCGCTGAATTACGAGGTCATCAGCGAGGCGGTGCGCAGTGTCCGCGCCGCCCGGCCGCTTAGCGCCGACTGGAAGCGCCGCATCGACGAGGACGTGCAGAAAAGAGGGAGGTAAGCGTATGTACGGAGCGATTTTGGGCGACATCGTTGGCAGCCCCTACGAGTTCGACTGCAACAACTATAAGGCGAAGAATTTTCCGCTGTTCAGCCGCCGTTCCGACTTCACCGACGACACGGTGATGACGCTGGCGGTAGCGAAAGCGCTGCTCAGCACCCGTGGGCAAGACGATGCCGCCATCAAAGCAGCACTGGTGCGGGAGATGCAGCAACTGGGCCGTGCCTATCCCGACCGGGGCTATGGCACCCATTTTGGCGGCTGGCTCTATGAGGACGACCCGCAGCCCTACCAGAGCTGCGGCAACGGCAGCGCCATGCGGGTGTCGTCTGCCGCATGGTTGGCGAAAAATATGGTGGAAACGCTGCATCTGGCGCACCTCACCACCGAGGTAAGTCACAACCATCCGGAGGGCATCAAAGGCGCGCAGGCCACCGCCGCAGCCATCTTTCTCGCCCGCACGGGTCACGGAAAAACGGAAATCAAGGCGTATGTGGAGCGCGAGTTTGGCTACGACCTTAGCCGCAGCTGCGATGAGATTCGCCCCGCCTACCACCATGTAGAGAGCTGCCAGGAAACCGTGCCGCAGGCGATCACCGCGTTTTTGGAGAGCTGCGATTTTGAGGACGCGCTGCGCACGGCGGTATCCCTCGGTGGCGACAGCGACACCCTCGCCGCCATCACCGGCAGCATCGCCGAGGCGTTCTACGGCGTGCCGGAGGAACTGCGGCAGAAGTGCCGCAAGCGGCTGACACCGGAGCTGGCGGAGATCCTGATTGAATGGGAGAAAGCTGCGTTTTGATGGCGTATCAAAGACGCGGGCGGTTTCAAATCTGCCTCGCTATAGACAAAGAGAACCGTGTGCTGACCGCAAGGTCAGCACACGGTTTTTCATTTGGATTCCTTCAGCCACTGCTGAAATTCCGCTAACGAGATAATATCTCGGTCACATTTCTGTTTCTCTTCTCTAGCTTTTTCGCTCCATGCATAGAACGCCTCGTCCGTGATGCGCCCCGCCTTGATCCACGCAAAGCGCCGCTTATACTCTTTGCGGTATGCCTTGAAGATTGGGTCATCCGACTGCTTCTTTGTCCACTGCTTGAAAGCTCCGATCTCCCGACAGACCTGCTCTCCTCTTGGAACAGGCCGCTCGCAATACTCCGCGCTGACCCGCCCGGTCTGCGGAAACCATCGTCCGCAGTTCTTGCAGCGCCGCACGGTGATGTTCCGTTCCACGCAACTCCGCAGAGAGTAGTCGATCATGTCCCGGATGCTGGAGGAATACAGCACCGGCGAACACCGCCCCGGCTCCACCGGCTCAAAGCTGAGCGGGATGGGGCGGAACGAAAACAGGTCGGGATCTTTCGGAGAGTCGTGAAAGTAATTTTTTGCCGCCTGTGCCTGCGGCTCCCGTCCTGCGCTGTCTACATTCAGCACCAACTCAAAAAATCGCTGGATCTGCTGCTGATACCGCGGAAGCTGCTCGGGGAGCTGGCGCAGCTCGTCCAGTATCTGCGCATCCTCTGCACTGCCTCGGTCATTTTGATTGTACATCGCCGACTGGCGGTAGCGGCAGTGAACATAGAGAAGTCGAAAATAAATGTGTATGGAGGCTAACCTCCCCAGTTTTCTCCTGACATTCTCAAGTGCGTCCCTGTCATCCTCTGCGATAAACCGGCTCCAGTTATCCGTGATGCTTTGCAGTATCGGCGTCACTTCCGCGCAGTCCAATTCCTGAAAGGAAAGCAGGCTTTCCAGAAAGGGAAACTCCTTCTGGACGTCCGGAACGCCTTGCGTACCAAGGGAATCATACTGGAAAATCTCTCTTCCCTCAGAGAAATACATTTTGGCATACCACATGGCAGATCACCTCGAAATAGACAATCGTAATATAGAAATACGGGCAGTCTTGACAAGGGGCGAAAAGTATGTTACCATACGATCACGGAAAGACTGTCAAAAGTAATTTACAGTTAGTCTAACACGAGGACTGCGGATTGTCAATGAAAAAGACGGTCACAAATCCGAAAAAGCACCTCGACAACTGAATACCCATCACCGGAGATGATACACGCCGGAGAAGTAACGCCAGAACGCCGCGGCAAAGCGGTCGAGCGTACCAAGGCAGCGAAAACGCCGTGCAGGTCAAACAAGGCCGCAGGGCAGGAACGGGTACGGTGTGTGGCACGAAACCATTATGGAAGGGGGGAGAAACATCGAGCGTTCCTACAAAAAGGAAAACCGCTGAACTGTTGCAGCAGTCCAGCGGCGCACCGCGTTTCGGAAAACGCAGACTCCATCTGCAAACAGTCTAACAGAGGGACCTCCGAAACGCAAGTAATTTTTCTCTGAATTCTATTGGAGGTAACGATTTTGAAAATATCAACCTATCACAGCTACGATGAATTGCCGCTGTTCCTCAACGCGGAACTGGTGGCAAAGGTGCTGGGCGTGTCCATCTCCAGTGCCTACGAGCTGATGCACGAAGAAGTATTTCCGTCTGTGCGCATCGGCAGTCGGTTCGTGGTGCCCAAGGATAAATTCCAACAGTGGGTAGAGCGGCAGACTGGAGGTGCCAGATGAGAACTTGGACAAAGCGCGATCCGGTCAAGAACTATTTTCCTCTGCCCAATGAGATCTATCAGCTGGGTCTGTCTCACGGCGCGATCGCTGTCTACGGTTACCTGCTCCGCATCGAAGACCGCAGGACCTATCAGTGCCATCCCAGCTACGCCACCATCGGCAAGGCGGTGGGTATGAGCAATAACACCGTGCGGAAGTATGTGCAGGAGTTGGAGGAACGCGGACTCATCCGAACCGAGCGCACCAGCATCATCACGAGGGACGGGCGCAAGCAAAACGGAAGTCTGCTCTACACGATCCTGCCGATCCAGTTTTCCATCGACCAGTTTTATCAGCGGCAGATGGATGCTGTGGACAGAGCAAAGGAACGGCAGCGAGTGGCAAGACGCATGGAGCAGACCAGCGTGTGAAACAGCAGATATGTTTCTCTGCGTCCTGTTGTTGTGACCGAAAAAACCGTGGGACCCATCGGTGCGAAGCGAGGTATAGCAGCGGGGCGCCGCGGCTCGGCGGAGCCGCGGCGCCGATGAACTGCGTCAACCCGCCCTTGGCGGGCAGCCGCAGTTCATCGGCTGTTATTCTGCTCCCACGGTTTTCACCGCCTCAAATTTGAAGGAATTTTCACAGATTTTGTGCTTTCGGATGTGCTGCACAGATCAGTTCCCCGCGCCGTTCGCCCTGTGTGCCGCTGTGTGTGCGTTTAGGGGCTGGGGTGGAGGGTTTACCCACCAAAGCCCATTGAAGCGAGCGTTGCGGCGTTTGTGGGCGATGTGTGAGAGATCCTTGCGAATACTGTTCCGACAAAGGAGAAATGAGTCATATAGGGGTGAGTTTTCCTCCTGACCATGCCCTGTTTCGGAGATTGTAGCCCCTTGTTTACCCGTTCGATTAAAGCACAAGATAAAGGGCCGCGGTCGCAAGCGCCCGCAGCCCGCCCACAAAGCCCCGCAGTGCGGGGCTTTTCAGGGAAACGCAAACCGCAGTCGGTTTGGCGGTTTTGCAAAATAATCGCAGTCGGTCATTCGGCAAAGTCCCGTGTTTGCAGGGCTTTGCGGCGATTTTGACCGACGACACAGAAAGGAAAGAAAAAATATGGATGATAACAAGAAAAGCACCACGATCTGGCTGCGCCCCAGCGTGATCAGCCGCATGGACGGCTGGTTGGAAGCAGATAACTGTCAAAGCCGCAGCGAATTCGTAGATAAGGCCCTGCGCTTTTACATGGGCTATCTCGGCACGGAGGACAACACCGCCTACCTCTCCCAAGCCATCCTCACAGCCATTCAGGGTACGCTGGACGACAACAACAATCGGCTCTGCCGCATTCTTTTCAAGTGCGCGGTGGAGTTGAATATGCTGTGCCACACCATCGCCGCCCACTTCCGCGCCGACTCGATCCACACACGGGAGCTGCGAGCCTACGCCGTGGACGAGGTGAAGTGCACCAACGGTCAGGTGAGTTTTGAAAGCGCGGTGCGGAGCCAGCGGCGCATAGAGCCGGATGACACGTGGCCCGGATCGTACTGATCTCCCCCTACCTCAAGGGCGGACAGAGCGCCGCGAAGCTGGCGCAGCGTACTCGCTACGTCGCCACCCGTCCCGGCGTGGAGCTGCTGGCGGATGAGCGCAGTACACTCCCCGCCACAAAAAGGGCTGCTCGATGCAGATGCACATGTGAACATGTTTGGAAACGTATTTTTTGCGCCGCAATAGTCAAAGAAACATTTTGAAAAACAGTAGCTTTGTGAGCGGAGTTGTGGTATGTGTTGTGGTTGCCAAAAAGGAGGTGCCGCAATGTATGACTACATGAAAGCCCTGCAAAAGCGTTTCGACCGTCAGGAACACAGCGAATTGGACGACCAGATCAAAAGTGCCCATGAGGAACTGCGGCGGGACATGGACGCCGCGGGGCGCAGAAAGCTGCTGCGGCTGTTGGACGCGCAAAACACATTGCTGGTTGAATCCAAGCTGATGAGCTTCACGGCGGGCTTCAAACTGGCGTGGGGCATGGCGAAAGAGCTGGAGGCAGACGGGCTCTACTCCTTCGAACGGGAGGAAGAAGAACACATCTGCCATCCAGCGGAACAGGAGGACTAAATGGCGAAACGAAGACCGTCCGGTGACGGGATGGTGCGCAAGCGGGAGGACGGCCGCTGGGAAGGCCGTATCGTGGTGGGCCACAAGAAAAACGGTACGCCCATCTTCCAGCACGCCTATGCGCATACACAAAAAGAACTGACGGAAAAGCTCCATCAGAACATCGAACGCTATCAGGATGTGGAACTGACCGAGGACAGCCGCATGACCCTGGGGGAGTGGCTGGACCGCTGGCTGACGGACTATAAAGAGAACACCGTCCGCCCCGGCACACTCGCGGGTTACCGAAGCTGCATCGAAAACTACATCAAGCCGCAGCTCGGAGGCAAGCAGGTGTCACTGGTGACATCGCAGGATGTGCAGAAGCTCTACCGGAAGCTGAAAGAGAACGGACGGATCAAGGAGCATCCGAGGTTTGGTTCCACGCTGTCGGATACCACCATCAACCGCCTCCATGCCATCTTCCACCAAGCGATGGAGGACGCCCTCCACGCGCATATCATCGCCAAGAATCCCACCGTGGGCGCAACGGTGCCAAAGGCAAGCCATGCGCCGAAACGTGTCCTGACCGACAAAGAACTGGACACCTTTCTGGACGCCGTGCGGGAAGACAAGATATGGGGTGACTTCTTCTATGTGGAGCTGACCACGGGCCTGCGGCGGGGCGAGATCTGCGGACTCATGTGGCAGGACTTTGACGCACGGAACGGCGTTCTGCAAGTGCGCCGCACCCTTCATAGCCGAAAGCTGGGGGTCGATATGCTGGGCAAGACCAAGACCCGCAGCGGTGAGCGCACCATCGTCCTGCCCCGCAGCACGGCGGAAATTCTGCGCCGCCGAAAAGAGAATGCGATCACGCAATGGATCTTCCAAGACCCTGTCCGACCAGAGCTGCCGCTGTCTCCGAACTGCGCCTACACGCACATGAAAGCGATCTTACACAAAGCGGGGCTGCCGGACATTCGCTTCCATGACCTGCGCCACACCTTCACCACCCACGCCATCGCCAGCGGCGTGGATGCCAAAACCCTGTCGGGGATTCTGGGGCATACCAACGCCAGCTTCACGCTGGACACCTACACCCACGTCACACCGGATATGCAAAAAGCCGCCAGCGGCATCGTTGGCGGCTTCATGGAAGATCTGCTCGGAAAGGGGCTGAGACCTTGGCAAAGAAACGGAAAAGCGGAACCGGCACCGTAAGACAGCGCGGCGACGGCCGGTGGGAGGGCCGCGTTGTCATCGGCTATGATGACAGCGGCCTTCCCAAGACGAAGAATGTTCTCGCCAAAACAAAGCGGGAATGTCAGGAGAAGCTGCGTCAGCTCACCGAAAGCATGGTGGGGCGAAATGACCGAAAAGTTAAGTCGGATATGCTGTTCGGGGACTGGCTGTGCTACTGGTACGAAAACCACAGCAAGCCGACGCTCCGTGCCTCCACGCAGAACAACTACGAAAATGTCATCCACAACCATGTCCTGCCGGAGATCGGGAAGATCCCGCTGAACAAATTGTCACAGAATGATTTGCAGCAGTTCTACGGGCGGCTGAAAAAGAACGGTCGCAAGCGTCTGACGGAGCAATATGGAGCGGGCCTTTCCGACCGCATGGTGCGGATGTGCCACGCGGTCTGCCGCTCCGCCTTGGAACGGGCCGTGCGGGATGACCTGCTCCGTACAAACCCCGCCATCGGCTGCAAGCTGCCGCCGAAAAAGGCAAAGGAAATGCAGGTGCTGGATCGGGAGGAATTGCAGAAATTTCTCATTCAGGCGCAGGCGGACGGGTACTACGAACTGTTCCTGCTGGATCTCTGCACCGGCCTGCGGCGGGGTGAATTGATAGCGCTGCAATGGGAAGATCTAAACTTTGAAACCGGTGTGCTGACCGTCAACAAACAGGCGTACACGGTAAACGGCGAATTGCAGATCATCCCACCGAAAACAAAAGCGTCCGTTCGAAAACTGGTGCTGCCGCCTGCGGTGCTGGCCGTGCTGCGGGAGTACCGCAAAAAGGTGGATTCCCGCTGGATGTTTCCGTCCCCGGTGAAGGCGGACCGACCAATCACACCCGGCGTGGCGCGCAGGCGGCTTCAGACGATACTGGAGCGGGCAGACTGCAAGCGTGTCAGATTTCATGATCTGCGGCACACCTTCGCGACGCTGGCGCTGGAAAATGGCATGGATGTGAAAACCCTCTCCGCCATGCTGGGCCATGTGTCGGCGGTGACAACGCTGGACATCTATACCCACATCACCGGCGATATGCAGCGCGCTGCTGCCGCCAGTATTGACCGAAGTATCGGCAAGGCAGAACCGCAGGAAGAAGCGGAGCCGGAGCAGAAAGGCATCGTGGACTTCCAGCCCTATGTGGGGAAGAAAAGGAAACCGGGTACCGGCTGCGTCAGCGAACTCAATGACCACCTGTTTGAGGGACGCTATTCTCCCATATGGCCGGACGGGACACAGCATTCCCGCAACGTCTACGCCCACACCCGCGAGGAGTGCGAGGAAAAGCTCAAGGCGCTGATCGCGGAGATGAACGAGGAACGCAAAAATCTCAAGGAGCAGCTTGCGGGCATCGCCCCGCCGGAAAAGTTGACCAAGAAACAGCGCAAGCTGTGGGATTATATGCGCCTCCACCCGGAGGTCACGGAGTTCTCGACCATCGCCAAACGAACCGGATTGGCAAGAAATACCGTGAAGAAGCACTATGGGATGATGGTGGCGATGCTGATACGAAAAAGTGGTAATCATTAAAACACGACTTTATAGACATTACTTGCGTATGCTATCCTATTTTGTTATAATATAAAAAATAAACAAAAAGAGGTGGGCTTTAGTGGGAAACTTTATGAAGGCGTACACAATTGCTTTTGAAAAAAGAGATGGAGCACAGGTTGCATCTCGCTCGGTTGTTCCTTTTTTTAAGAGAATTGAGAGCATATTAAAGGAAACACCAGAAAATGTAATCCGGCGTATTAATGGCAAAATCATGCGTGTCCACGCTTATGAATGGAATCCTATGAATGAAGACTACCTTGTTATCCCTATCGGAAAACTTAAGGAGAAAAATAAACCATTTGGGAGTGACCCCGAAACTCAAAAGTTAATTGATATCCCACAGGAAATGTTTGATGTTAATTCACTTGCATATCATAGAAGGTATAATATTGCGTTGCTCTCTTCTAACCTTGCGGGACCTAATGAAAATGATGTTGAGGACTATTTTAATTCCTATCTGAACCAAGATGCAGAATATAGAATTCGATTACGCCCTATAATGCGTAATATAGCTCTTGAAAAAATTCGTAATGCAGAGCAAGCTAGGAGCTTAACAATATCACTGAATGTGGGAAGATCCTTAAATGATTTTATATCTGAGCAGGTACACGAAGAAATGGGGGTTAGAGAACATCTTAAAGCTTTAGCGGAATATTCGAAGAATACACTCGAATCGAACACATTTACACTTACCTTAGGGCTGGGACGAAAAAAACGAGCGACTCTTGATATTGGTGCACTCATTGACCTTTTAGAATCGATTAATTTAGATGCCAGTTGTATTAATGAGATTGCTGTAAACTATCGAAATCACCCTGATGAAAAAATCGATATTGCAAAATTGAAAGATAGTACTGCTGCCTTAAAAGTTTATTTTCCAATACAGGGAAACCAATTAGGAGTCGAGTATATATTGAATAATATGGATGAAGTCCTCCGAAATGATCGTCAAAAGTATTATGCGCAAGTTGAAGAACATTTTGTGAATGCGGTTGACATTGGAGAAGAATATGAAATCATCGCAGTCTGGGAAGAATTGCCGGTTACTTAAGGGCGGTAAGTATGCTCCTATATTTTGGAAGAATTGCAAATTAGAACTATTGATTATAGCAATAATGCTCATATGGCTAAAGGAGTCATGGCGTATGCCGAGAATAACTCAAGTCTTAGAAGGATATTTTGAAGAATCACGTTGTTCTGGAATATCTGGAATTGCATCAGTTATTATCGGAATATATGTCACAGTATGGTCGATTTTTGCAACTTCTGTATCAAAAATAAATTTTGAAATATTAAAACAACGAATAGAAGGCCAACTTTTTTTCTTGATTGCAGTCGGAATTGCAGAATCCTTTTTTGTTACGGTGACATGTGTGTTTATTCCGTATGATGTTCCACACTACGCTGAGATTGTAATGCTATTTACAACGCTTACAATTACCTCGTTTGTTAAATTCGTGGTAATCGTGATGACAATCACAAAATTGAATATAAAATATATTGTTCAAGAAATTGACAGCCAAAATGAGAAATGTACAGAAGCACGAGTGAAATTAGACGAAATATACCATCGAACACTAAATAAAGAGAAAAAGTCATAATTTGGCTTCTTATTTTGAAAACAGCCCCTGAAATCATTCGATTTCAGGGGCTGTGGTCCGAGATGGGAGACTCGAACTCCCGACATCTTGCTCCCAAAGCAAGCGCGCTACCAACTGCGCTAATCCCGGATTTTTGGTAATTCAGTTTTGCACCAGATGTGGTCAAACATGTGGTCAGGCGGTTTTTTTGACCACCTCGACTTGCAGGGGGAATGCCTGTATCGTAGGCGTATCAAGGGATTGCGGACACGGTATTTTCCGGCTTGAAGGGGGAGCGACCCGCTCCCAAATCAAGCGCGATACCAACTTCGCTACACCCGGATATTCACTTTCCTGCCATGATACCACGGCGAGGGGTAAAAATAAAGTTTTTTCTGTCTGTGGTCATTTATGTGGTCAAAGCCGCTTTTGTGCCGCTTTCGGCAATCGGGGAAAATCCAGCAAACGCAGGTGTTGCAAGGCTTTGCGGCGTTTCACAATGCCCCGTCCCGGATACCGCCACGGCACTCCCAAACCAGGCGCGATACCAACTTCGCTATACCCGGATACTATTGATACTTGAATAGGGCTTCGATTCGAAGCCCTATTATTATACCGCCTGCTCTGCGCGGTTGCAAGGGTTATTTGCGGTGCGCGGAGCGTTTTTCGGCATCCTTGGGGCGCGTGCCCTTCATCGCCTCGTGTTCCTGACGGAGCTCGTCGTGCAGCTGGAGCGAACTCCACGCGGCATTGTCCTCGGTGACGACGGCCTTGAGCGCGACGACCACGCGGCTGCGGCGAAGAGACGAGAGCAGCGCGTCGAGCTGCGGACCGGAAAGACCGCAGAGCACGAGCATCTCGTCGGAAAAGCCGCCCTCGCCGGTTTCCTCGACAGGGGAGAAACCCTCAAGATCGCAGAGATAGCCGATCGGCTGCGAAAGCTCCTCCGGCGCGACGATGCGCCCGCTCACACCGAGCTTGAAGAGCGCGAAGCGGACCTTTTGCAGCCGTGCGGCGTCCTTAAAATTGTAAAGCAGTGCACATGCCATGGTCAAACCCTCCTCAGCGGTGCTGCGCGGCCTTCTGTGCCATGATATCGGGGTCGATGCAGAAATAGGTGAACTCGCCCGTGGCGAGGAGCTTGCCGCCCTCACCTAAAATGTCCACATTGACAAGGCAGGTCGTTCTGCCGCGGTGGCGGACTTTGGCGTCCGCGCGCACGACGCCCTCCGACTGGTTGCGGAGAAAATGCATCGAGCTGCCCTGCGTCACGTAGGAACGTCCGTCCGTGTGGGCGGCGTAGCCCGTGGCGTTGTCGGCCATCGTGTAGATCGCGCCGCCGTGCACGATACCGTAGGGATTCTTGCTCTCGGGGCGGATCTCAAGCTTGAAGATCGCGTGGTCGTGCTCGACAAATTCCGCTTCAATGTGATTATAGGTGGCAAAAAGATTCTTCTTGTTCAATTCCGCCGCCTGCTGGGCGGCTGTGAGCTGTTCCATGAAAGTGCTCCTTTGACGTTGTTACTGTCGTATCCTACCACAGTGCGGCGATAAAAGCAACAATGCGGTGAAAACATCGAATCAGTAAAAATCGACAGAAGAATACGAATTTTGTATAACATTATCATTTTGAGTGCAAAAATGAAAAAACTTGTATCGCTTGCCCACTTCCATTTTGCGTGAAAGCCTGCTATACTACCTTTACCATAGAAAAATATGCGCTTGAAGGGGAAATCCCTATGGTATATGAGAGTAGTGCGTCCTCCCGCTGCGCCGCGGGGCCGAAGATCGCCGCCATCGGCGGCGGCACGGGCCTGTCGACCATGCTACGAGGGCTGAAAAAATATACAGACCGCTTAACGGCCATCGTCACGGTGTCGGACGACGGCGGCGGGAGCGGCGTGCTGCGCCGTGAAATGGGTATTCTGCCGCCGGGCGACGTGCGGCAATGTATGCAGGCGCTCGCGAACACCGAGCCTGTGATGGAGCAGCTTCTTGGCTATCGCTTTCCCGAGGGACAGCTCAAGGGGCAGTCGTTCGGCAATTTGCTGCTCGCGGCGCTCAACGGCATGGCGGGGAGCTTTGAAGAGGCCGTCGCCATGATGGGACAGGTATTGGCGATCTCGGGCCGTGTGCTGCCGGTGACGAACGCGGACGTGCAGCTCGAGGCCGTGTTTGAAAACGGCGCGCGCGTTGTGGGCGAATCGCACATCTTCAACGCGAAAAAGCAGCAGGACTGCCGCATCCACCACATTTCGCTTGTGCCGGAGCACCCAAAGGCGCTGCCCGATGCGCTCCATGCCATTTCAGAGGCCGACCTCATTCTGCTCGGCCCCGGCAGCCTTTATACAAGCGTGATCCCGAATCTGCTCGTCGACGGTGTGGCCGACACGATCCGCGCGTCGCACGCGCAGAAGTTTTACATCTGCAACATTATGACGCAGGACGGCGAGACCGAGGGCTACACCGCCGCCGACCATCTGGAAGCCTTACAGCGTCACGGGCGGGAGGGGATCGTCGACCTCTGCCTTGCCAATAACGCGCCCATCCCGCATGAGCTCGCCGCGCGATACAGTGAAGAGGACGCGGAGCTGCTGCGCGTCGACCGCGAACGCATCGCGGAGCTGGGTATTGCGCTGGCGGAATACCCGCTGCTCTCGGCGCAGGGAGGCTACGCCCGCCATGACCCTGAACTTCTGGCGCGGGCGGTCATGGAGCTGTATCGCGAGCGCACGGTGCGCATCTACCGCGGCACCCAGCAGTACATTACGGAAGAACAGGAGTGGAAATAATGCTCAACAGTAAGGAATTTGTCAGGGAATTGCAGCTGCGCCATGAGAGCGCCTGGATGAACCCGAATGTCGGGAGCGCGGACGCCGCGCTCGCTGCGCTGCCGCTCACGCGCACGGACGTCGACGATGCCGAGGCGCGGCTGGAGCGCTTCGCTCCGTTCATCAAGAAGGTATTTCCCGAGACCGCGGCTGATCGCGGCCTCATCGAATCGCCGCTGACGGAGATCGAGCATATGCGCGCGTGGCTCAATGAAAATGAGGGCGCGCAGCTTGCAGGCAAGCTCTTCTTGAAGCGCGACAGCGACCTGCCCGTCGCGGGCAGCGTCAAGGCGCGCGGCGGCTGCTACGCGGTGCTCAAGCACACGGAGGACTTAGCGCTTGCGAACCGGTTGGTCGAGACGCGCGACGACTACAGCGTGTTTGCCACGCGCGCGTTCCGCGACTTTTTCTCGCAGTATGAGCTGCACGTCGGTTCGACGGGCAATCTGGGGCTGAGCATCGGCATCATGGGCGCGGCGCTCGGCTACAGGGTCACGGTCCACATGAGCGCGGACGCGCGGCAGTGGAAAAAGGATCTGCTGCGCGCAAAGGGCGTGACGGTGCTCGAATACGGCGCGGACTACTCCTACGCCGTGCAGAAGGGCCGCGAGCGCGCGGCGGAGGACCCGAGAAGCTATTTTATCGACGATGAAAACTCTGTCGACCTCTTCCTCGGCTACGCTGTGGCTGCGCGGCGGCTCAAGGCGCAGCTCGCCGAGCAGAACATCGCGGTCGACGAGGAGCACCCGCTGCTCGTTTACATTCCCTGCGGCGTCGGCGGCGCGCCGGGCGGTATCTGCTTTGGCTTGAAGCAGGAGTTCGGCGACGCGGCACACGTCTACTTCGCTGAGCCGGTGGAAGCGCCGTGCATGCTGCTGGGCCTTGCCAGCGGCTTGCAGAATGCGATCTGCGTGCAGGATATCGGCCTGACGGGCCGCACCGCGGCGGACGGACTCGCCGTCAGCCGCCCCTCGGGTTTTGTGGGGGAGACGGTCAAGGAGATGGTCGGCGGCGGCTTCACGGTGTCGGACGAGCATCTGTTCACAGACCTTCACGCCCTGCACGAGACGGAGGGCCTTTTTGTCGAGCCGTCCGCCTGCGCGGGCTTTGCCGGTGCGGTGGAGCTGTCCAAGATGACGGATTATCTCGAAAGCAGCGGCCTTGGCGCGCACTGGGAGAATGCCGCGCACATCGTCTGGGCGACGGGCGGCGCGCTCGTGCCGGAAGGCGAACGCGAAAAGTACCTCGCAAACTGAAAAGAGATAAAAAGAAGGACTTCACGCATTGCGTGAAGTCCTTCTTTTTTGCGCCGCGGCGGGGAGGGGAACCCCGTTACGCGGGTGTCATCGTCAGCGTATAGTTTGCGGTGCGGATCACGATCTGCGTTACGGCGCTCTTGGCCGTGTCGACGCTGAGCTCGGCGGTGTAGCCGGTGAAGCTGTCGTCTTCATAGGAGACGGTCAGCATCCAGGTCTCTGCGCTGCCCGCGGCGGCGGTGCGCTTGAAGTCCGTGATGTGCTTGCTGCGTGCGCCGGTGAACTGGCAGTCAAGGAAGCATTTGCCGATGTAGCTATTCTCCGCCCATACAGCCACCTCGGCATGAATCGGATAGCCAACATCACCTAGTTCCGGGCTGTTGCCAGAGATGCCAATCTGTTCATTGCTTGCAAAGCCGCCCTTGACAGCATAATAATTTGCAAAAAAACTGACACCGTTATCAAAGAACGGGAACGGCTCGGCAGTAAATTTCACGGTGGTGACATCCGGTGTGCTGCTGACGTCGAGCGTGGCGTCGAAGCTCGTCTTCTTGCCGCCGCCTTCAAGCATGCCGTGGTATTTGCCGCCTGCGGCGTAGCTGTTATTGAGAATCGTGAGCGCCTTGTCGAGCGCGGCGTCGCCGGTGTCGGGATCGGTCGGCAGGCGGGCGGGAGAGGTGGTCGTGTCAATACGCAGACCGTTTTCAGCGTCCCACTGATAGCTCCAGCCGAAAGAGTCGACCGCATAAGCCCAGGTGAGCGGAAAATAGGTGATGCCGCTGTAGTTGAAAATGGGATACTTTTCTTCCTTGTTATTGATCTGTGCGCCGTTGACGCTGATCTTGTAGCTTGCCGGTGTGACGGCGACACTGCCGCGCTGCGCCTTGCCGGTCTCAGCGACGTAAGCGCTCTGCGCGCCGCCTGCGGTGATATTGAGCGACTTAGATGCATTGTTCCAGTCGGTCTCCACGCCCATGAAACGGCTTAAGTGATACGTCATGGGAAAGTAGGTGATGTTGCTATAGGTCAGCAGTGGGTACTTGGCGTTCTTGTTGTCGATGACCTGGCCGTTGAGCGTCACCTTGCCGGTGACGACGTCGGCGCGCATTGCGGCCTCGGCCTGCGGCAGCAGACTGAACGCGAGCGCGATGCAGCAGGCGATGGCAAGCAGGACGCGCAGAAAAGTCTTGTTGATGGTAGACATAACATACTCCTTTCCGTTTTGTGATGTTGACGCTTACTTGTACAGCTTGGCGCTGCGGTTGAGATACACGAGCTCTATGATCTCGACCACGCCCAGAGCGATGGCAATGGCGAGAATAAGCAGCAGCAGGACGGTCAGGCTGCCGTTGTAAAAATAGAAGAAGGAAGCCGACGACAGACACAAAAGCAGGATCAGAATGAGAAATGCGCCGAGAGCGCCGATGACCACGACCTGCCAGGTGCAGAGTGAACGCCATTTTGCCGCCATCGCGTCGTCTGCGCCGTCAAACGCTTCGGCGCAGGCAGTGAGCTGGTGGTACGCCGCAAGTGTGGCAAACAGGAAGATCAATCCCAGCAGAATGATCAGAACGACCAGAATCGCGGAGACGTCCGATGCCGTTATCCACTCCTGTACGCTTGGTGCATCGAGAAGCGCAACGAACGGCAGCGCGATCAGCGGCAGAAGATTAAAGTACACGGCCTTGCGGAAGCGGGGGACGGCCGCGCTCAGCTTCCAGAGCACAACGAGCGCGAGAACGCTGACCGCAAACGACATCGCACTCAGCACGATGCCGAGCGCCGGGATCTTGTCACCGAGCTTAAAGGTGTTGTTCAAAAGATTGATGACGATATTGGCGATGCCGAGGCGGAAGAGGTTCTGGAACCCCTTGTGCAGCAGCGGCGCGTTTGGCCTCTCGCGCAGGGGGATGACCGGCGGCGCGGGCGGGGGAGTGACAGCGCTTTCTGCGGGGACGGGAACGGCAATGGGGGAGGCTTCGGGGACGGGGTCAGGGCTTGGTGTCGAATTGTTTTCCATCATGGCGGTTCTCCTCTCTTGTTTTCTCGCTTTTTATTTTTCTCTCAATTTGAAATATGGTCACGCTCACTGGAAGCGGTATCCCTGCGCGGTAAGGGAGGCAAGGTAGTTCATAAAGTTTTCGTACTGCTCAAAGTGCAGCAGGTCGCTTGCCTCGACCTCATGGAACGAGGCGATTTTAGTGGAGGTATCCACCCACACAAGATAGTCGTTCACGGTTTCGCCTCCTCGTCGGGGAGCTTTTCCCCCTCTATGTCATCAAAGGTGAGAATATTCTCGTCTTCATCGCCGTCGGAAAGATCGACGGTCTTCTCCGTGACCGCCACGCTCTCGGCCAGAGCGCGCAGGACGGCTTCATCGCCGCTGGCGTCGAGCGAGAAGTGGAGATTGCTCTCCTCGTCGATCCATTCAAGAGTGCTCCACAGCGACTCATCGCTCGCAAGGAAGAACTTGCCCTTGCAGCCGTTGACGGTGACCTCGGAAATCTCGGTGTCCTCGCCCATGTCGTAATAGCTGAACGAATCGTCCTGCATGTAGATATAGCTGAAAAGGATGAGGTCGTCGCCGCTCCGATAGCAGAGCTGACGGAAGCCGGAGTCCTCGTAGCTCATATCTTCGTCCAGCGTGTAACCGTCCGGCAGAGCGGTGATCGTGTAGAACGGCAGCTCGCCGGTGGGGGCGTCGCCCGCGTATTCATAGGAGACCTGCGAGCCCGTCCACGTTTCCACCCAGTGGATCATAGCGGCCCGCGCGGCGGGACTGGCGGCGGCAAAGCTGCTGAGCGCGAGCAGAGCGACCAGAGCGACCATGGCCGCGCGCTTGGCGAGCTTGCTCCAGAAGCTCCGCTGCGCGGGGCGCTTGTAGGTCAGGGCCTCTTCGACGTATTTCGCGCCGATCTCGTTCATGGCGTCGGAAAAAAGCTCGGGTGTCATACCAGCACCTCCTGTTCAGTCAGATAGGTCTTGAGCTGCTTGCGCATACGCGTCAGGCGCAATCGGGCGTTGCCCTCGGTGATGCCGAGGAGCTTGCCGATCTCGGCAAAGCTGTCGGCGTACCAGTAGCGGCGCATGAAGAGCACACGGTTTTCCTTGCTCTGCGTGTCAAGAAAGCGCTCGATCGCGACGGCGAGCTCTCTGGCCGCATAGTGCTCCTCCATCGCCTGCTGGGGCGAAGCGAGGAACGTTTCAAGCTCCTCCATGCACATATCGTAATGGCTGTTTCGTTTCATTGCCGTGTTGGCACGATAGCGCGTGATCGAACAGCGGCGGACGAGCGTGCCGACAAACGCCGGAAGCGATTCCGGACGCTGCGGCGGGATCGCGTTCCAGGTGCTCAAATAGGCATCGTTCACGCACTCCTCCGCATCCTGCGCGCTTGCAAGGATGTTGTCCGCGAGCTTGTGGCAGAGCTTGCCGTATTTCTTGTCCAGCTTGCTGATGGCATCCTCCGAGCGCGCAAAGAACAACTCGATGATCTGCGCGTCTTCCATCGTGCAGCGCCTCCTTTCCTCGTGAAAAAGTGTTTCTACTTGAATAGACGCAATTTCCGGCAAAATGCTTCACGAAACCGTAAAATTTTTTTATTTTTCCTTTTTGACGGAAAAACCGGATGATTTGTTCCTGCGTGGCGGGAGAAAAAGGGAAGATATCGACAAAATTATATTATAAATATAAGAAAACGGCCCCGCACCTTTTCGGTACGGGGCCGTTGATCCTGCATTTAAAGGTGCTGCCTTGCGTGCTCGCAGATCGCGTCGTATGTCTGCTGGCTGATGTCGTGCTCGATCTTGCACGCATCCTCCTCAGCGGTCTTTTCGTCCACGCCGAGGGCGATGAAAAATTTTGTGAGCGTGTGGTGGCGGTCGAGCATCTTTGCTGCGATCGCCATGCCGCGGTCTGTCAGCGTGATGAGGCCGTCGCGGTCCATCTCGATATATCCATTTTCGCGCAGTCGCTTGGTCGCGTAGGTGACGCTGGGCTTCGTCACGCCCAGATGGTCGGCCACATCGATCGAACGGATATAGCCGTGCTGTTCTTTCATCATCAGCATGGATTCGAGATAATCTTCAGATGCCTTTTGGATTTTCATGTGCGGTTTCACCAACTTCGCAATAAAGTACGATAATAGGTTAACATGCTCTAACAAAAAATGCAAGCATTAAAAAAATGTTCACAAAACCTCTTGACAAAATAGGTTAGAGAGATTAAACTAACGGGCGAAAGTTAAACGGCACTAACTTTGAGATGGCGAATTGCGGATCGCCGCGATGAGAAAAGTGCCAGACCAACAGCATGCGGAGGGATAAATAATGATGCCGCTTACACTGGCGAATGCCGGAGAAGAAAATACCATCCTCAAAGTCGGCGGGAGTGCTGAAGTGAAAAAGCATCTCGAAGATCTCGGCTTTGTGGCCGGGGGCACGGTGAGTATCGTGTCGTCGCTCGGCGGGAACGTGATCGTCAAGGTCAAGGAAGCCCGCGTTGCCATTAGTGAAGAAATGGCAAGAAAAATCATGGTTTGAGCAATTTTTCAAATAAAAGGAGAGAGATTATGAAAACACTGCGTGAAGTCAAGATCGGCGAGACCGTCAAAGTCGTCAAGCTCCATGGCGAGGGCCCCGTCAAGCGCCGTATCATGGATATGGGCATCACCAAAGGCACTGAGGTGTTCGTGCGCAAGGTCGCGCCCCTGGGCGACCCGATGGAGGTCACCGTGCGCGGCTACGAGCTGTCGCTGCGTAAGGCGGACACCGAAATGATCGAAGTTGAATAATTTATTTCTACATAAGTTAAGGAAACTTAACAAGAAGGAGCAGTAAGAAACATGGAAAAGCAGATCAAAATTGCCCTCGCGGGCAACCCCAACTGCGGTAAGACGACGCTGTTTAACGCCCTGACCGGTTCGAACCAGTTCGTCGGCAACTGGCCCGGCGTCACCGTGGAAAAGAAGGAAGGTAAGCTCAAGAAGCACGATGACGTGGTCATCATGGACCTTCCCGGTATTTACTCTCTGTCCCCCTACACGCTGGAGGAAGTCGTCGCCCGTAACTACCTCATCACCGAGCGTCCCGACGCGATCCTGAACATCATCGACGGCACGAACCTCGAGCGTAACCTGTATCTCACCACCCAGCTCACTGAGCTCGGCATCCCCGTGGTCATCGCCATCAACATGATGGATATCGTCCGCAAGAACGGTGATGAGATCAACGTCAAGGAGCTCTCCCGTGAGCTTGGCTGCGAGATCATCGAGATCTCCGCACTCAAGGGCGACGGCGTCATGGACGCTGCCGAGGCTGCCATCCGCGCCGCCAAGGGCACCAAGACCGTCCCGATGCACACCTTCTCCGGCCCTGTCGAGCACGCCATCGCCCACATCGAAGAGGCGGCCGTGCACTCCATGCCGGAAGAGCAGCAGCGCTGGTACGCGATCAAGATCTTTGAGCGCGACGACAAGGTGCTTGAAAAGCTCAGCATCCCCACCGAGACGATGAACCACATCGAAGAGGACATCAAGGCGGCGGAGACCGAGCTCGACGACGACGCCGAGAGCATCATCACCAACGAGCGCTACATCTACATCGCCCAGCTCATCAAGGGCTGCTACAAGAAAAAGAGCAGCGAAAAGCTCTCCACCTCCGATAAGATCGATAAGGTCGTCACCAACCGCTGGCTGGGCCTGCCCATCTTCGCGGTCGTGATGTTCCTTGTGTACTGGGTCGCTATGGTCGGCGTGGGCGCGCCCGCGACCGACTGGGCAAACGACGGCCTGTTCGGCGACGGCTGGCATCTGTTCGGCATCGGCTCCGCCGCCTATGGCGAAGCGAGCGATGATTACACTGCCGCTTCCGAAGCAATCAACGCCTTTGCTGGCATTGACACGGGCGACGAAGAGTTCGACGCCGACACGGCGCTCGAAGAGATCAAGGATTTCCAGCCCACCGAAGACACGGCAACCGTTGATGTTGAGGATGAAGAGACCCTCGCCATCAACGAGATGACCGCCTACTACGACGCGCTGCCCGAGGGCGCGGACAAGATGGACGATGTTGTCCAGATGACTTATGTGGACGCTGTCAGCTACTTCGAAGAGAACGGCTTTGACGAGCCCGACCCGGCAGACTATGGCGTATGGGTCCCGGGCGTGCCCGTTCTGATCGGCGATGCGCTTGACGCTGCCGGTACGGCTGACTGGCTCAACGGCCTGATCCTCGACGGTATCGTCGCCGGTGTCGGCGCGGTGCTCGGCTTCGTGCCTCAGATGCTGGTTCTGTTCCTGATGCTCGCCTTCCTCGAGGCCTGCGGCTACATGGCCCGTATCGCCTTCGTTCTCGACCGTATCTTCCGCAAGTTCGGCCTTTCCGGTAAGTCCTTCATCCCCATGCTCATCGGTGTGGGCTGCGGCGTTCCGGGCGTCATGGCCTCCCGTACCATCGAAAACGAGCGTGACCGCCGTATGACGATCATGACCACCACGTTCATCCCCTGCGGCGCCAAGGTTCCGTTCATCGGCATGATCGCCGGCGCCCTCTTCGGCGGCAGTGCCTGGGTCTCCACCTCCGCTTACTTCATCGGTATGGCAGCCATCATCATCTCCGGTATCATGCTGAAGAAGACCAAGATGTTCTCCGGTGATCCCGCTCCGTTCGTCATGGAGCTGCCTGCCTACCACTGGCCGACCCTCGGCAACGTGCTGCGCAGCATGTGGGAGCGCGGCTGGTCGTTCATCAAGAAGGCCGGTACCATCATCCTGCTTTCCACTATCTTCGTGTGGTTCACCACCTACTTTGGCTGGGTCGACGGCACGTTCCAGATGCTCTCTGAGGATCAGATCGACTCCTCCATCCTTGCCAAGATCGGCAACCTGATCGCCTGGATCTTCATCCCGCTCGGCTGGGGTAACTGGCAGGCGACCGTCGCCTCCATCACCGGCCTTGTCGCCAAGGAGAACATCGTTGGTACGCTCGGTATTCTCTACGGCGGCGGTGAGCTGACCGTTTACCAGAATATCGCGGCGGCCTTCACCGGCATCACCGGTTATTCCTTCCTGGTGTTCAACCTGCTGTGCGCTCCGTGCTTCGCGGCCATCGGCGCCATCAAGCGCGAGATGAACAACGCGAAGTGGACCTGGTTCGCCATCGGCTATCAGTGCGGCTTTGCTTACCTCATTGCCCTGATGATCAACCAGTTCGGCAACGCCTTCACCGGCAGCCTGAACGTCATCGGACTGATCGCGGCTATCGTTGTCCTCGCCGGTATGATCTACATGCTCTTCAAGCCCTACAAGGAAGCTACCAAGCTGAGCGACAAGCACTGATCCCTTAACCCCGATACCCTGCGAAAGGAGTGATTTCCATGTTGAACTGGGTTACCGCAAACCTGTCGACGATCGTCGTCTCTGCTATCCTGCTTGCCATAATCATTGCTATCTCCACCTATCTTATCCGGCAGAGAAAGAGGGGAAGAAACTCCTGTGGCTGTAACTGTGCGCACTGCGCTATGCACGGCACTTGTCACAGTAAGCAGCATTAAATAGCACAGGAGACGCGGGACTTATCCACCCGCGTCTCCTGCGCCGTATGAAAGGAAATGATCTTAACATGTACGAAACCAAAGTGAAGATCGACGGCATGATGTGCGGCATGTGCGAATCGCACATCAACGACGCCATCCGCAGTGCGTTCTCCGTGAAGAAAGTCTCCGCCTCCCATGGAAAGGGCGAAGCGGACATCATCAGCGAAGAGCCAATCGACGAGGCGAAGCTGCGCGAGGCCATCACCAAGACCGGCTATGACTTCGTCTCCATGACGAGCAGGCCGTATGAAAAGCACGGCCTGTTCGGCTTTCTGAAGAAGTAAAAAGACAAAATGAAAGGCACGGCTTTTGTTCCCCCCTGACAGGGGTAACAACTAATTCCGGGGATACCCCGACAGGTTATCGTGTTTACGATGCCTGTCGGGGTTCTTCTGTTTTCCGGGGTTGCAGGCTTTCCATATCTTGCTGTTGGCTGTCCACGAAGCCGATGCCGTTGTAGTAGATCTCCACGGTCTGAGGCGCGTGTTTAGACCACTTCACCTCTTTTTCGTGTACCACGATCTTCTCAATAAACAGCCGCAGCAGTTCCGGTGTCAGTTCCGTAATGTCCGTATAACGCTTTGCCTTATCGAGGAAGTCCTCCGTCCCGCTCACCGTATCCCGCAGGCGTTGGATGTCGGCTTCTTTCTGCGGGATACCTGCGGCGATTTGATTCTGCTCCTCCATATAGCTGCCGGAAAGCGTCTGGAACTGCTCCGTGGTGATACGGCCCAGCACGCTATCCTCATACAGCTTCTTGAAGATGGTGTCCAATT
>ERZ809296.900-NODE-900-length-39885-cov-6.478107_pt1 | contig 39885 bp, 39 predicted proteins | sample MGYA00520511_ERZ809296 | MGnify/ENA primary metagenome ERZ809296 (study PRJEB31576, sample SAMEA3212662) | Homo sapiens | biome: human-gut; feature: human gut; material: fecal | place: Sweden | collected 2012 ...
TGACGATGCGATCCTTCAGCTCCTGCATAGCTTCCTCCAAAAACATAATAAAAAATAGACAGCGGGGGATATACCTGCTGCCAATGACAAAAAGCCGCGCGCAGGAACAGACGACCTGCGTGTGCGAACTTCCAATAGTCGCAGCTCTGGCGCTGCGGTAGAAACATCCGGGCCATATATCCGGAACTATATTGGCAACTGTATGAACTTGATTTCATGCTGGACTTTTCATCCTGCACATATTATAATCGTTGTCGGATAATAAGTAAAATAGATGTTTTTAATCGTTGCGATTAACTCCATTAATAAACGTAATGACAGGAGGCAGCTATGGCAGTCAAATTGGAGCTTTACCGCGTCTTTCAGGAGGTCGCCCGCATGGGCAATATCTCCGCCGCGGCGCAGAATCTGTATATCTCCCAATCCGCGGTCAGCCAGTCCATCAAGCAGCTCGAAGAGCAGCTGCAGGTACGGCTGTTTTCCAGAAGCACGCGCGGCGTTGTGCTGACGAGCGAGGGGAAGATGCTGCTGGACTATGTCTCGCACGGCCTCGGCCTCATCCAGTGCGGCGAGGAAAAGCTCGCGCAGTCGCGCCAGCTGCTCACGGGCGAGCTGATCATCGGCGCGAGCGACACGGTAACGAAGACCTATCTGGTCTCCCGGCTCGAGGCCTTTCATCAGCACTATCCGGCCATCCAGATCCGCATCCTCAACGGCACGAGCCAGATGGTCCTCGACTATCTGCACGCGGGGCAGGTCGACATCGCCTTTGCCAGCGAGCCGAAGGACAAGGACGCCTATTCCATCCGCCACTGCTTCGATACCCACCAGATCTTCGTCGCCGCGCCGAATTACGACTGTGATTTCGACCACGCCCACACGCTTGAGGAGATCGCGGCCTTCCCGCTCATCCTGCTCGAGCGCAAGGCGAGCTCCCGCGCCTATGTCGAGCAGTATTTCCAGCAGCACGGCGTCAGCCTGAAGCCGGAGATCGAGCTCGGCTCGCACAATCTGCTCATCTCGCTGGCACGGATCGGCCTCGGCGTTGCGTGCGTGACGGAGGAATTTTCGCAGTCCGGCCTCGGCCGGGGCGTGATCCTGCCGGTCCGCACGGCGTTTGAGATCCCGCCGCGCTCGGTCTGCATGTGCACGCTGCGCGACGTCTCGCCGACCTCCGCGGCCAACCGCTTCATGGATTTCATCTCCGAAAGCGATAAAATGACCTACGATATCGGCCATTCCTACCACTTTACCAACGTCTGACGAACGAATCGCCGCCCGCCTCCCCACGGAGGCGGGCAGTGTGTATTTTGCGGAATGCACAAACGATACGGAAAAAAGCAAGGACAATTTGGCGGATTCACGATTGACTTTGCGCATTTAAAGCGGTATAGTAGCAAACATCAAAAGGACGCCGCACGTGCGGCAGAGAGGAGCTTATCATGGCCAAGCGTTATCCGAACAACAAGTCCATCCAGATGAGCTTCCTCTTTATTGAGGCCCGCGAGCAGATCACGGGCCTGTATTACCGCGCGAAAAAAAAGAGACTGTCCGTATAGACCGGTGTTTTTCTTCGTAACCAGAAGGAGGCTCTGTTCCGCGGACAGAGCCTCCTTTTTGTTTTGGACTGCAGCCGCAAGTACGCGGCGCAGCCCCGTCCAATCCAGTTCATACATGAGAAAAGGAGCGAAATCAAAATGAAAAAGATGTTTGCACTGCTTCTGGCGCTCGTCATGGTCCTGAGCCTGGCCGCCTGCGCCTCCAGCCAGCCCGCCGCCGCGTCCACCGAGACCGCAGAAACCACCGAAACGACCGAACCCGCCGCCGAAGAATCCGCCGAGGCTCCGGCCGAGAGCGGCAAGACCTACACCGTCGGCGTCTGCCAGCTGGTCCAGCATGAGGCGCTCGACGCTGCGACCCAGGGCTTTGTCGACGCGCTGACCGAGGAACTCGGCGACGCCGTCACCGTCGACGTGCAGAACGCCTCCGGCGACTCCGTCAACTGCGGCACGATCGTCAACGGCTTTGTCTCCAAGGGCGTGGACCTCATCATGGCCAATGCAACCCCGGCGCTGACTGCCGCTGTCTCCGCTACGGCTGATATCCCCATCCTCGGCACGTCCATCACGGCCTATGGCGTCGCGCTGGATATCGATGACTTCAACGGCACTGTCGGCGGCAACGTCTCCGGCACATCCGACCTGGCGGACCTGCAGGCGCAGGCCCAGATGATTCTCGACTGGTTCCCCGAGACCAAGACCGTCGGCCTGCTGTTCTGCTCGGCTGAGCCGAACTCCCGCTATCAGATCGACGAGGTCCGCAAGGCGCTCGAGGCCCAGGGCGTGACCTGCGAAGAATTCGCCTTCACCGACAGCAACGACGTCTCCTCCGTGACCCAGAAGGCCGCCGACTTCTCCGACGTTGTCTACATCCCGACCGATAACACCGCCGCCTCCAACACCGAGGCCATTGCCAACGTCCTGATCCCTGCCGGCGTTCCCGCCATCTGCGGCGAAGAGGGCCTCTGCCGCGGCTGCGGCGTGGCGACGCTGTCCATCAGCTACTACGATCTCGGCGTGACCACCGGCAAGATGGCCGCGAAGATCCTCAAGGGCGAGGCCGATATCTCTACAATGCCGGTCGAATACACCGACGCGACCCCGAAGTACAACGCTTCCGTCTGCGAGCAGCTCGGCATCACCCCGCTCGATGGCTATGAGGCGATCGACGGCTGAATCTGACACTTTGACCGGTCACGGGCATTCACCCGTGACCGGCGGAACTGCAAAAACCGTTTGCCCCTGCAATCGGTCGATAACCGGAACCCTTTGCCGGTCGATTGCAGGCGCAGACTGACAAGGAGAATGATTATGAGCTTCCTCTCTGCGCTACTCAATTCGCTGCCCGGCGCGGCGGCTCAGGGCCTCATCTGGGGCCTGATGGCCATCGGCGTGTACATCACCTTCCGTATTCTGGACGTTGCGGATCTGACCGTCGACGGCTCCATCGCCACCGGCGGCGCGGCCGCCGTCATGCTCATCCGCGCTGGGGTGAACCCGTGGCTGGCGCTGCTGTGCGCGTTTGCCTGCGGTATGCTGGCCGGCTTTGTGACGGGCATGTTCCACACCAAATGCGGCATCCCCGCGATCCTCTCCGGCATTCTGACGCAGCTCGCACTCTACTCCATCAACCTGCGCATCATGGACAGCAAGGCCAATCAGGCCGTCGGCGTGGATAAATATCCGCTGATGGTCTCGCAGCGCTATGTGCGCGAGCTGAGCCTGAAAAATCCGCTTCCGATCCTGCTTCTTTTCACGTTTGCCGTGATCGCGCTGCTGTACTGGTTCTTCGGTACGGAGCGCGGCTGCGCCATCCGCGCCACCGGCGCGAACCAGAATATGGCCCGTGCGCAGGGCATCAACACGAACGCGAACGTCGTTTTCGGCCTCATGCTCTCCAACGGCCTTGTCGCCCTGTCCGGCGCGCTGCTCGCGCAGTTCCAGGGCGCGGCGGATGTGAACATGGGCCGCGGCGCGATCGTCATCGGCCTGGCTGCCGTCATCATCGGCGAGGTCATTTTCAGCAAGCTCTTTACGAACTTCGGTCTCAAGCTGCTGGCCGTGTCGATCGGCGCGGTGATCTACTATTTCGTGCTCCAGATCGTCCTGCAGCTCGGCCTCAACACGAACGACCTCAAGCTCATCACGGCGCTGATCGTCGCGCTGTTCCTGGCCATCCCGTACTGGAAGGGCAAGATGTTCCGCGGCAAGGCAAAAAAGGAGGAAACACACCATGCTTGAACTCATCAATGTGTGCAAGACCTTTAACCCCGGCACCGTCAACGCAAAGACCGCGCTGAACGATCTGAACCTGACTCTCGACGACGGCGATTTCGTCACCGTCATCGGCGGCAACGGCGCGGGCAAGTCGACCATGCTGAACGCCATCGCGGGCTCCTTCCAGATCGACAGCGGTAAGATCGTCATCGACGGGACCGACGTCACCGGCCTGCCGGAGCATAAGCGCGCGGCCTTCCTCGGCCGTGTGTTCCAGGACCCGATGATGGGCACCGCGCCCACCATGCAGATCGAGGAGAACCTGGCCCTTGCCGCCCGCCGCGGGCAGCACCGCGGCCTCCGCTGGGGCATCACCAAGGCTGAACGCGCCGAATACCAGAAGCGGCTGCATGCGCTGGATCTTGGCCTCGAGGACCGGATGACCGCGAAGGTCGGCCTGCTCTCCGGCGGCCAGCGGCAGGCGCTGACGCTTCTGATGGCGGCCCTGCAGCAGCCGAAGCTGCTGCTGCTCGACGAGCATACCGCGGCCCTCGACCCGCGCACGGCGGCCAAGGTCCTCGACCTGTCCGACCGCATCGTGCAGGAGCACGGGCTGACCACGCTCATGATCACCCACAACATGAAAGACGCCATCGCGCACGGCAACCGCCTTATCATGATGGACGCTGGTCAGGTCGTGGTGGACGTGTCCGGCGAGGAAAAGAAGAAGCTGACCGTGCCGGATCTGCTCGCCATGTTCTCCCGCGCCAGCGGCAACGACGAGGCAAACGACAAAATGCTCCTTTCCTGAATCCGTTTTCAGGCCCCGGGACCGCAGTCCCGGGGCTTTTTCCGAAAAATCAAAAAACCTTCAGCAAAGGGGCTTGACATTCTGCCGGATATCCCGTATAATGCACCGGACACAAAAAAGGAGGAAACGACCATGCGCTATCTGCTTCAAAACGCACAGCTCCTCTCCTCGGGCGGCGTATTTCGTGCCGCGGACGTTTTGCTTTCGGACGGAAGAATTGTTTCCATTGGTGATCGTATTTCCTGTCCCGCAGATGCTGTTTCCATTGATCTTCATAAGGCTGTCTTATTTCCCGGTTTCGTTGATGTGCATGTACATCTTCGTGAACCGGGATTTTCTTATAAAGAGACGATCCGGACCGGCACGCTTGCCGCGGCCCACGGCGGCTTCGCCCACGTCGCGGCCATGCCGAATCTCGACCCCGTGCCGGACTGCGCCGCCGCGCTGGCCGTGCAGCGCGCGATCATCGAAAAAGACGCGCTCGTCCACGTCCATCCCTACGGCGCCATCTCCGTCGGTGAGAAAGGGGAGCGGCTCGCGGATCTTGAAGGGCTTGCGCCAGGTGTCATCGCGTTTTCCGACGACGGCCGCGGCGTGCAGTCGGAAAGCCTCATGCGCGAGGCCATGATGCAGTGCCGCCGCCTCGGTAAGATCCTTGCCGCGCACTGCGAGGACAACAGCCTCCTGCACGGCGGCTATATCCACGACGGCGCGTATGCCCGCGCCCACGGCCACCGCGGCATCTGCTCCGAGAGCGAGTGGGGGCCAATCGCCCGGGACCTCCGGCTCGCCGAGCAGACCGGCTGCGCATACCACGTCTGCCACGTCTCCACGAAGGAAAGCGTCGCCCTCATCCGCGCAGCCAAGCGCCGCGGCGTGGACGTCACCTGCGAGACCGCGCCGCATTACCTGACCTTCACCGACGAAGACCTGCAGGAGGACGGCCGGTTCAAGATGAACCCGCCCCTGCGCGCGCGGGAAGACCGCGACGCGCTGATCGAGGGCCTGCTTGACGGGACGATCGACATGCTGGTGACCGACCACGCCCCGCACAGCCGGGAAGAAAAGGCTCGGGGCCTGGAAAAGAGCGCCATGGGCGTCGTCGGGCTCGAGACGTCGTTTGCCGCAAGCTACACGGCGCTGGTCCAGACCGGCATCCTGCCGCTTGAAAAGCTTGTCGACCTGATGCACGGCGCGCCGATGCGCCGCTTCGGCTGCGGCACGGAGCTGGCCGAGGGCCAGCCCGCCGACCTGACGGCCTTTGATCTGACCAAAACCTACACCGTCGACCCCGAAATGTTCCTGACCATGGGCCGTGCTACGCCGTTTGCCGGACGTGCGCTGACGGGCGTGTGCAAGCTCACGATGATCGGCGGAGAACCCGTCTGGAAGGAGGAAACGCTTTGAAAGAAGTCCTGTTTACCATCACGGAGAACTGGCCGCTTGCCCCGCAGGTCTATGCCCTGCGCCTTTGCGGCGACACCTCGGCCATCACCGCGCCGGGGCAGTTTCTGGAGCTGCAGCTGCCGGGCTTTTTCCTGCGCCGCCCGCTGTCCGTCTGCGACTGGGATGATGCCGGCGTGACCATCCTCTACAAGGTCGTCGGCAAAGGCACCGACTGGCTCTCGCAGTGCCGGCCGGGACAGACGCTCGGGGCGCTGACGGGCCTTGGCAACGGCTTCGATGTCGCCGCCTGCGGCGAGACCACGCTGCTCATCGGCGGCGGGATCGGCGTGCCGCCGATGTACGGCCTTGCCCGCCGCCTGCTCGCGGCAGGGAAGACACCCATCGTCATCCTCGGCTTCAACACCGCGCAGGAGCGGTTTTACGAAGAAGAATTCCGCGCCCTCGGCGTGCAGATCGTCGTCACGACGGCGGACGGCAGCTATGGCGTGCGCGGCTTTGTGACCGATGCTCTGCCGGAAGTCTACGATACCTTCTGCGCCTGCGGGCCGCTGCCGATGCTGCGCGCGCTCTGTCGCGCAGCGGACAAGCCGGGATTTCTCAGCCTGGAGGCCCGGATGGGCTGCGGCTTCGGCGCCTGCATGGGCTGCACGATCGAAACGCTGAACGGCCCGAAGCGCGTCTGCCGCGAGGGCCCGGTATTCAGAAAGGAGGAGCTGCTATGGTAACGACGAGCGTCACGCTCTGCGGCCGGGAGCTGGAAAATCCCATCATCCCCGCCAGCGGCACCTTCGGCTACGGATATGAGTTCGCGGAGCTCTACGATATCAACTGCCTCGGCACATTTTCCTTCAAGGGCACGACCCTGCACCCGCGCACCGGCAACGCGCAGCCGCGCATCGCGGAAGCGCCGGGCGGGATGCTCAACGCCGTCGGCCTGCAGAACCCCGGCGTCGACGCGGTGATCGCCGAGGAGCTGCCGAAGCTGCAGCGTGTCTTCCAAAAGCCGGTCATGGCCAACGTCAGCGGCTTTTCCATCGAGGAATACGTCGAGGTCTGCCGGAGGCTGGACGCATGCGGGCAGGTCGGCTGGCTGGAGGTCAATATTTCCTGCCCGAACGTACACGGCGGCGGCATGAGCTTCGGCACCGACCCGAAGGCCGCTGCAGCCGTGACCCGGGCCGTGAAGGACGCAGTCCAGAAGCCCGTGATCGTCAAGCTCTCGCCCAACGTCACGAGCATCGCCGACATCGCGAAGGCCTGCGAGGACGCGGGCGCCGACGCGGTCAGCCTCATCAACACGGTGCTTGGCATGCGCATCGACCTGCGCGGCAAGAAGCCGCTGCTGGCCAATAAGACCGGCGGCATGTCCGGCCCGGCCATCTTCCCGCTGGCGGTGCGGATGGTCTGGCAGGTCTATGAGGCCGTCCGCATCCCCATCATCGGCATGGGCGGCGTCCGAACGGCGGAGGACGTGCTCGAGCTTATGCTCGCCGGCGCGACGGCGGTCGAGGTCGGCGCGGCCAATCTGGTCGATCCCTTTGCCTGCCGCGATCTGGTAAACGATCTGCCGCGGGTCATGGAACAATATCACATACAAAATCTGAACGATATCATAGGAGGCGCACATCATGGGTAAAGACGTCATCATCGCCCTGGACTTTGACAGCAAGGAGAAAACGCTCGCGTTTCTCGACCGTTTCACCGGCAAAAAGCCGTTCGTGAAGATCGGCATGGAGCTGTTCTACGCCGAGGGCCCGTCCATCGTCCGCGAGATCAAGGCCAGAGGCCACCAGATCTTCCTCGATCTCAAGCTGCATGACATCCCCAACACCGTCAAAAAGGCCATGGCCGTCCTGTCCTCGCTGGACGTGGATATGGTGAACCTCCACGCGGCAGGCACCCGCGCCATGATGACCGCCGCGCTCGAGGGCCTGACCCGCGCCGACGGCACGCGTCCGCTGCTCATCGCCGTCACGCAGCTGACCTCCACCAGCCAGCAGAGCATGGAAGAGGAGATCGGCATCCACGCGCCGCTGGGCGACGTCGTCATCGACTACGCGAAAAACGCGCAGGCCGCAGGGCTTGACGGCGTGGTCTGCTCGCCGCTCGAGGCAGGGAAGATCCACGAGGCCTGCTCCGGCAGCTTCGTGACCGTCACGCCGGGCATCCGCTTCGCCGACGCGAAGACGGACGATCAGGTCCGCATCACCACCCCCGAAAAGGCCAGAGCCATCGGCTCGGATTACATCGTCGTCGGCCGTCCCATCACGCAGGCCGCCGACCCCGTCGCAGCCTACCAGCGCTGCCTGCAGGAATTCGTCGGATAACAGAAAGGAGCAGACTATGGAATCTACCGCACGCCGCATCGCAGAGGATCTGCTGTCGATCCGCGCCGTATTCTTCCGGCCGGACGAGCCGTTCACCTGGGCCAGCGGCATCAAAAGCCCCGTCTATTGTGACAACCGCCTCATCCTGACCGCCCCGGACGTCCGCACCGAGGTGGAGACCGCCCTCATGCAGACCATCCGCCGCGAATACCCGGACGCGGAGGGCCTCATGGGCACCAGCACCGCCGGGATCGCGCATGCCGCCATCACCGCGCAGATGATGGGCCTGCCGATGGGCTACGTCCGCTCGTCGAGCAAGGACCACGGCCGCCAGAACCAGATCGAAGGGCGGCTGGAAAAAGGCCAGAAGGTCGTCGTGGTGGAGGATCTGATCTCCACGGGCGGCAGTGTCCTTGAGGTCGTGAACGTGCTGCGGGAGGCCGGCGCGGAGGTGCTCGGCATCGTGAGCATCTTCACCTACGGCATGAAAAAGGGCCTGGAGCGGCTGGCCGCCGCCAACGTCAGAAATGTCAGCCTGACGAACTTCGACGTGATCGCGCAGGTCGCCGCCGAACAGAAGTATATCAAACCCGAGGACGTCGCCCGGCTCCTGCAGTTCCGGAATGACCCCTCGGACGAATCTTGGATTGGAGGAACAAACTGATATGAACCACCTGATCGACATTCTGCAGCTCAGCACCCAGGAGATCGACGAACTGGTCGCCAAGGCCAACGACATCATCGCCCGCCCGGAGGCCTATGCCCACAAGTGCGACGGCAAGATCCTCGCCACGCTGTTTTTTGAGCCCTCCACCCGGACGCGCCTGAGCTTCGAGTCCGCCATGCTCTCGCTCGGCGGCAAGGTCCTCGGTTTCTCGTCCGCCAGCAGCTCGTCTGCGTCGAAGGGCGAGAGCGTCTCCGATACCATCCGCACCGTCAGCTGCTATTCCGACATCATCGCCATGCGCCACCCGAAAGAGGGCGCGCCGCTCGTCGCCTCCATGCACTCCGAGGTCCCCGTCATCAACGCCGGTGACGGCGGCCACAACCACCCGACGCAGACGCTCACGGACCTGCTCACCATCCAGCGCGAGAAGGGGAGATTCAACGACCTGACCGTGGGCTTCTGCGGCGACCTCAAGTTCGGCCGCACCGTCCACTCGCTCATCAGCGCGCTCAGCCGTTACACCGGCATCAAGATCGTGCTCATCTCCCCGGAAGAGCTGAAGCTGCCGAGCTACGTCAAGAACGAAGCGCTCAAGAAGCACAACATCCCCTACGAGCAGACCACGGACCTCGAGGCCGTCATGCCGCAGCTCGATATCCTGTACATGACCCGCGTGCAGCGTGAGCGCTTCTTCAACGAAGAGGACTACCTGCGTCTGAAAGACAGCTACATCCTCACCCCGGAAAAGCTCCGGACGGCGAAGCCGGATTTGTGCATCCTGCACCCGCTGCCCCGCGTCAACGAGATCTCCGTCGCCGTCGACGACGACCCCAGAGCCTGCTACTTCAAGCAGGTCAAAAACGGACGCTATATCCGCATGGCGCTGATCCTCAAGCTGCTTGGTATTGAATAAGGGAGGGCTACCACATGATTATTGATGCGATTTCCAACGGTATTGTCATTGACCATATCTCCGCCGGCAAGGCGATGTACCTGTACAACATCCTCGGCCTCGACCAGCTCGACTGCTCCGTGGCGCTGCTCAAAAACGTCGTCAGCAGCAAGCTCGGCCGCAAGGATATCATCAAGATCGACCGCATCCTGGACCTCGACTGGGACGTGATCGGCTACGTCGACCCCGGCATCACCGTCAACATCATCAAGGACGGCCAGCGCGTGGAAAAGCGCCAGCTGAAGCTGCCGGAGCGGATCCGGAACGTCATCCGCTGCAAAAACCCGCGCTGCATCACCTCCGTCGAGCAGGAACTGCCGCAGATCTTCACGCTCACCGACCGTGAAAAGCGCACCTACCGCTGCCTCTACTGTGAGACCAAAGCCGAGCGGCAGTAAATAGAAGAAAGAAAAAGCAGAGGGGGCACCCCCTCTGCTTTTTTGCACCCGCCGCTTCAGACCTCCTGCGTGTAGCCCTGCAGCGCTTGCTGCAGGGCAGCGAGCGCCTTTTTTTCGATGCGGGAGACATAGGAGCGGCTGATGCCGCATTTCGCCGCGATCTCCCGCTGCGTGAGCGGCGTGCGGTCGCCAAGGCCGTAGCGCAGGGTGATGACCATCCGCTCCCGCGGCGACAGCACTGTGTCCATGACCTCGTAGAGCTTCCGGTAGGTCTGCCGTGCGCTGAGATCCTCGAACAGATCCTCATCCGAGCACAGCACATCCATCAGCGACAGCGCGTTCCCGTCCTTCCCGGTCTCAATGCAGTCCGAAAGCGAAACATCCCCCGCCGTCTTCCGCATCGACCGGAAATACATGAGGATCTCATTCTCTACACATCTGGCGGCGTAGGTGGCGAGGCGGGCGCCTTTGGCGGTGTCGAAGGTGGAGATGCCTTTGATGAGGCCGATGGTGCCGATGGAGATCAGGTCTTCCTGATCGGCGGACTGAGAATAGTACTTTTTCATGATGTGTGCGACGAGGCGGAGGTTGCGTTCGATGAGGATGTTGCGGGCTTCCAGATCGCCTGCTGCGCTGCGCTGCAGGTACATGCGCTCCTCCTCGGCGGTCAGCGGCTTCGGAAAGGAGCCGCCGCCCGAAATGCGCAGGGATGTGAGCATACTGCTGAGCATCAGCCATACTGCTGCGGAAAGCATAAGCTTTCACCTCCAGAGAAAGCCTATGTCCGACCGGCAAGTCCAGATTCCCGTTTACAAGAAATAAGAATTCTGTTATTCTGGAAAAAAGACTTGACTGTAAAGCCGCTTGATACGCTACAGTGACGGCAGGAGGGATGCATATGACCATTCGTGAGATCGAAGCGCTGTCCGGCATGACGCGCGCGAACATCCGTTTTTATGAATCCGAAGGACTACTCACGCCGAACCGCATGGAAAACGGCTACCGCGATTATACAAGATCGGACCTTGACACGCTGCATAAGATCCGGTTGCTGCGCGCGCTGGGGCTTGGGATCGACGAGATCCGGAAGCTCTCGGCAGGGGAGACGGCGCTGGGCGAAGCGCTTGAAAGCCGCCTGTCTGCGATGCAGACCGAGCAGCGGACGCTCGTGCGTGCAGAGGAGGTCGCACGCGCGATGCTGCGGGCGCACGCGGACTATGCGACGCTAGACACCGGGCGCTATCTTGCGGCGCTGGAAGCCGGCGCGCAGACAGCCGTGCAGCAGGACGTGCAGCCGAAGCTGCATGCGCCCTGGCGGCGGTTTTTCGCGCGGATGATCGATCTGCTTCTGTACGATCTGACGTGGATGGTGATCCTGACGTCTGCCGGTCTGTGCGCGGCGGGAAATCGCGGCGTGACGCTGTTAAATGATTTTCTGGCACTTCTGACCATGCTCCTGCTCGAGCCGCTGCTGCTGCAAAAGACCGGCACGACGCTTGGCAAGTGGCTGCTCGGCCTGTCAGTCCGGAATCTCAGCGGCGCAAAGCTGCGCTATTCCGAGGGGCTGGACCGAACAGTGCGGCTCATCTGGCGCGGCTTTGGCGCGGGGATCCCCATTTACTGCTGGGTGCGCCTGTATAAGAGCTGCTGCGCGGAAAAGAAGGAAGAACCGCTTGACTGGGAAGGGGAGTCTGAGCAGATGGCAAAGCCGTTTGGCTGGAAGCGCGGACTTGCCGCGATCCTGGCGGCGGCGGTCATGCTTGCCGCGGGCGTCTGCGGCTCCCTTGCGGCCATCGGCCCGCGCTATTGCGGCGAGATCACCATCGCGCAGTTCGCGGCTAACTTTAACCGCAGCGCATCCCAGCTCAGCACGCAGAATGCAGGAAAATTGACCAGGGACGGAGTCTGGACGAGCAGGGACACAAACACGTTTCTTTTGATGAATGTACCGCCGTTCGGCTATGAGACGGATGAAAACGGGAGGCTGCAAAGCGTTTGCATCGAGGCCGACGGCGGCGCTGCATTCGGTGCCCGGCCGACCGGACTGATGCAGCTGGCACTGTATGCTTTCGCGGGCGCGCAGAAGGGACATATCTGCTTCAACCGCGCGATCATGGACGTGACGAAACGGCTGAAAGCGCAGCCGCAGGAGGCATTCAGCACCGTCGTGGACGGCGTAGCGGTCGATTATCAGTACCGCGCCGAGGGGAACTGCTACCGGCTGACGATGACAAAAACAGGGGTTGACAAATAGAGACTATCATGATAGTCTATACATAGACGATTGCAATAGTCTGAAAGGAGGACACCCGATGAAGCTGTTTGATTCGGAGTGGAAGGTCATGGAAGTCCTATGGCAGGACGGCGATACCACGGCGAAGGAGCTCTCGCTGCGGCTGGCCGGTTCCGCCGGGTGGAACAAGAACACGACCTACACTGTCATCAAGAAATGCGTGGAAAAGGGCGCCATCGAGCGGCGCGAGCCGAATTTCCTCTGCCATGCCTGCATCACGAAGGAGGCGGCGCAGCAGGAGGAGGCGGATACGCTGCTCGACAAGGTCTTTGGCGGCTCGGCAGAGCTGCTGTTCGCGTCGGTCCTGAGCGGGCGAAAGCTCAAGAAAGAGGAGCTGGAACGCCTGCGTGCGCTGGTGGAGGCGCAGGAGGGATGAGCGGGTTCCAAGCTGCGGCGGTGAGCGGCAGCGTGATGATCCTCGTGATCGCGCTGCTGCGGTTGGCCGCCGGAAAACGGTTGCCGTGGGCGCTGTTTCCGGCGCTGTGGTGCGCGGCGGCGTTTCGGCTGCTGCTGCCGGTGCGGCTGCCGTCCGCGCTGAGCATCTGGAATCTGACCGCAGGTGAAAGCCGCGCGGCCCGGACGGCCGCGCAGATCTCCGAACACCTGACGCCGTTTCCATCCCTGACAGCGGCTCCCGCAGCGCAGGAGGCCGCGGCGCGGCTTTCTCTGCCCGGTTTGATCTGGGCGGCGGGGGCGCTGCTGCTTGGCGCGTATTTTCTTGTCGGCTGGCTCCGGTTCACGCGCCGGTTCGCCGGTGCGGCTCCGGTCGGGAACGAAACGGTCGACAGCTGTGTGGAAGCCTTCGGCTTCCGGCGTCCTCCTGTCATTCGCTGCACAACGGACAGCCGTGCGCCGCTGACCTATGGTGTCCGGCGGCCGGTCGTCCTGCTCCCGGCAGACCTGCTGGCCGAACGGGAGGCGCTGCGGATGATCCTGACCCATGAACTTGCGCATATCCGCCGCAGGGACTGCCTGCGGAAGCTCCTGTTTACCCTGTGTCTGTGCGTGTACTGGTGGAACCCGGTCTGCTGGGGGATGGTCCTGCTGGCCAACCGGGATCTGGAGCTGGCCTGCGACGCCCTGACGCTCCGCTATCTCGGCAGGGACCGGCGTAAAACGTACGCGCTGACACTTCTGGAGCTTGCCGCGCGGCAGGCGCAGCCGCATCCGCTCTGCAGCGGATTTGGAAAGCCCGCGGCGGAAGAAAGGATCCAGGCAATTATGAAAGCAAAGAAGATCCCAGTCTATCTGACCATTCTGGCCGTTGTGCTGGCGGCCGCCGTTGTGACGGTCTTCGCCACGCAGGCGGAACCGGCCGCTGCGCCGGAAGCCCCGGCCGCTCCGGTGCAGACAGCACAGCCGGAGGCGAACACCCCGGACGAAGTCACGCTCGAGATCCCGCAGACGGCTTCCATCGAGGAAAGCCAGCCCGCGGACGCCGCACCCGAACCGGCGGCGCAGCTGCAGTACGTCTTCCCACTGGAAGACGCGGACGCGGCTGTGCTGCAGAGCTTCGGTTACAGGGACGTCGCGGGTGTCAGCGTGGATGGAGCGGCCAAGCAGGCGTTCCACGCCGGCGTCGATCTGGAGGCGGCGGAGGGGAGCAGCGTGCTGGCCGTTGCAGACGGAACCGTTGCAGCTAGTACGTATGACATGGTCTACGGCAACCAGATCACCATTCAGCACGCGGACGGCATGCTGACGACCTACAGCCACCTGAGCGAGCGCCTTGTCTCGGAGGGCGACAGCGTCCGACAGGGCCAGATCATCGGCCGTTCCGGCGCGACCGGTTGGGTGACCGGCCCGCACCTGCATCTGGACGTGCAGGTGAACGGCGAATACGTCGATCCGCTGGAAGCCCTCGGATAAGCATTTCCCATCACAAACAACCAAAAAAGCCCCTGTACCGGAGCAACACCCGGTACAGGGGTCTTTGTTTTTTCAGGAATGCAGCGCCTGATGCTCTTTCAGAAGCTCTTCGTGCAGCTCCAGAATGGTCCAGCCCTTGTTTTCTTCGGTCAGGACGGCCTTGAGCGCCACGGGCGGGAGCTTGCTCTGCTTCATCGCCTGCAGAAACAGCTGCAGCCGCTCGTCGGTGAAGTGGGCGAAGACGAGAAGCTGACCGGAGAAATCCTCCCCGTCATAAAAGGTCTCGAAGCTGCTAAGATCGCCGGTCAGCGCGCCGACGGCGTTGAGATACTCCCATTTTTCCACTACGCGGACCTTCGCGCCTAGCCGCATGGCGGCCATGCGGAGCTTGGAAAGCTGCTTGGCAGGGAAGTGGACGGCGAGAACGATCGGCGTCATGCCTGCACCTCCCCGGGCGTCTGGCGCAGGAAGCCGGCCCACATGAGAAGCCCGGCCAGCGACCAGAAATAGGCCATCATATACGGCTCTTCGAAGATGTTTTCGAACCCGCAGTGGACCAGCACGCCGCAGAGTCCCGCGAAGATCCCCGCACACAGCGGATACAGGCGGCTGAGCCTCTGCTTTTTCTGCTGCGCTGTGCGGTAGAGCGCGCGGCAGGCGTTCGCAAGGAAGCCGAGCACGGTCAGAACGAATGCGGCCAGACCCGTATAGCCCATCTCGATCATGAGCTTGAGGTAGTAATTGTCGACGTAGAAATAGTCCTGATGGTCGATGACCTGATTCTGCATGGCGACAGCGCCGCCGAACATACCGAGTCCCACGCCGGTCAGCTTCCCGCGCTGCTCGAGCAGCGTCAGCGCGACGAGCTTGCGCCCGGCGCGGCCGCCGGAGGTATTGGCCTCGGCAAAATCAGCCGTGAACAAAAAGCCGATGCGGCTGCGCACGAACGGCAGCGTGCAGGCCACGCAGGCTGCGGCCAGCAGCAGCACGAGCAGCCGCCGGTCGACCAGCAGCACGAAGATCACGATCGCGAGCGCCAGCGCCATCCACGCGGCGCGGGACATCGTAAACAGGCAGCCGAAGCACATGCAGAACGCGCAGATCCACGCGGCGATCTGCAGCTTCCGGTTTTTCGTGCAGTAGGCCAGACCTGCCGCCATGGGGGCGAACATGGTCATGAAATCGCCCATGATGTTGGGGCTTCCGAAGATGGAGTACACGCGCGTGCGGACCGAGGTCTCCGTATGCGTCATCCAGCTCGAGGGGATGGGGACGGCGACGATATACTGGTACACGCCGTGCAGCGCGATCACCGTCGCGAGCACCACGAGCGCAAGATACACGCGCATAAAGTCCCTGTCGTCATGCACGAGGCGCGTGACGAGGAAGAACCAGAGCATATACTGCACCGTCGCGCGGAAGCCGGAGATCTGGATGGAGTAGTACGGCGTGACGACGTTCATGAGAACGAAGCAGACCGTCAGGAATATGCACACCGGCAGATCCAACGGATTGCAGCCGGTCTGCAGCGGCGTTTCGCGGCCGAGGCGCTCATAGACCACGCAGCCCAGCGCCAGCAGCATCAGGCATTCATCCCAGCACGACGACAAGACCGGCACGGCCAGCAGATCGCGCAGCATATAGTCGATGACGACATACATGGAGAGCGCGAATAAGATCACGCCGTGCAGCCCGTCGGAAAACAGCCAGGAGAACAGGCGGCTGTTTTGCCCGCAGCGCACGAAAAAGCGCCAGATGCGGCAAAGCAGCGAGTGATCCAGGCAGTCCTTCAGCCCGTGCCGCGCGGCAAGGCGGGCGTTCAGCCGTTCAAAGCGCTTCGCAGCACGGCTTTCGCGCGTCGGCGCGTCAGAGCTTGCCAGCCGACGGATGCACCACGCGCGCGTCCGGCTCGAGCGCCACGTGCGGCCCAGAAAGGTCAGGACCTTGCTCGAATGCGCCAGCGCCGAAAACCAGCCGCCGATGGCGAGCAGCACCCGCCACAGAAGGCTCGATGTCAGCAGCTCAGCCATCGGTGACCTCCAGCGCACAGATCAGGCCTGTCAGCTCAAACTCGCTCGTCTTGAGGATGTATTCATAGCCCACGCGCACCTCCTGCGGCCCGACCTTGTAGACGTTGCCGGTGAAGGAGGCGTCGGCCTCGACGGTGATGAACAGCGTCTGATGGCCATTGTCGGCGTTATAGGTCTCGCTGCGGACGTCTGTGATGGACGCGGCGATGACCTTGGAGTCGTTGACCAGCGATTTGCCGGTCTGCGTTTCAGCATATGCGGCGATATCGGCGGGAACGTCTTCGATCTCTACGGTATAAACGGCCTTCTTCGCAGAGCCGGTCACGGCGGCCGCGGCCTTTCTGCCGCCCAGCTTCCATGCAACGGCCGCGATCACAGCGACGATCAGGATCACGACCAGCAGGTCGATCAGGTTGATCTTGCCGAACAGACGGCCTTTTTCATCAATGAGTTTCATGCGGTACCTCCCAAAGAGTTTGCTTGATTTGCTTTCTTTCATAGGGTATAATCAAAATGCCGGATACCGGCACAATATTCTATTTTACTGTATCTTACCGCAAGAAACAAGTGGTAATTCAAAAATGAGGGTTCCAATATGAAAGTGATAACACTGATCTCGGGCGGCGACATCGGCGGCGCGAAGACGCACGTGCTGTCGCTGCTGCATGGTCTTGGAAAGACGGAGCAGGTGCGGCTCGTCTGCTTCCGCGAGGGTGAATTTGCCGAGGACGCCCGGAAGCTTGGTATCGACACCTGCGTGATGGAGGTTTCCGTCGGCGCGGCTATCGGGCGGCTCACGCAGATGATCCGTGAGGAGGGCTTTCAGATCATCCACTGCCACGGCGCGCGCGCGAACCTCACCGGCGCGATCCTGCGCCGGAAGGTCCGCGTGCCGATCGTCACGACGGTCCATTCCGATTACCGGCTGGACTATCTCGGCAGGCCCCTGCACCGCCTGACCTACGGCATGATCAATACCATCGCGCTGCGCATGTTCGACTATCACATCGGCGTATCCGACGCGATGGCCCAGCTGCTCATCTCCCGAGGCTTTGACCCGCAGACGATGTTCGCCATCTACAACGGCATCGATTTTACCCCGGTCACGCCGAAGCTCGGGCGGGAGGACTATCTGCGCTCGGTTGGCCTGGAGGTGCAGGACGATACCGTCGTCTTCGGCATCGCCGCGCGGCTCGACCCGGTCAAGGATATGCCGACGCTCATCCGCGGCTTTTCCATCGCCGTCAAAGATCACCCGAATATCCGCCTGCTGATCGCGGGCGAGGGCGAGCAGCGCCAGATGCTCGAAGCGCTTGCCGCGCAGACCTGCCCACCGGGCACGGTCGTGTTCGCGGGCTGGGTCACGGATATGGACAGCTTCTACCACGCGCTCGACGTCAACACGCTCACGTCCATCTCCGAGACCTTCCCCTACGCCATCACCGAAGGCGCGCGCATGCGCTGCGCGACCATCGCGTCGAATGTCGGCGGCATCCCGTATATCATCGAGCACGGCGTGACCGGTCTGCTCTTTGAGCCGCAGAACGCGGAGGCGCTCGGCGCGTGCATGACGCGGCTGGCCGAATCGCGCGCCATGCGCGAACAGCTGGGCGAGAATCTCTACGAAAAGGCTTCGCACGAATTCTCCATCGACGCGACCGTCGGCAAGCAGATCGAGATCTACCAGACCATCCTGCGCCGCACCGCGCAGCCGAAGAAGAAAAAATCCGGCGTGCTCATCTGCGGCGCCTACGGCAAGGGCAACGCTGGCGACGACGCGATCCTGAAGGCCATTCTCGCGCAGCTCAAGGCTATCGACCGGGATATGCCCATCTATGTCATGTCGCACGACCCGGCGCAGACGAGGCTGTGCTATCACGTCGGCTCGGTGCATGTGTTCGACCCGTTCGCGTTCTGGCCGCTCATGCGGAAGGCGAAGCTGTTCGTCTCCGGCGGCGGCAGTCTCATCCAGAATGAGACGAGCACGCGCTCACTCAACTATTATCTCACCACCATCCGCATGGCCCACGCCGCGGGCTGCCGCGTCATGATGTACGGCTGCGGCATCGGCCCGGTGAGCGGCGAGGCGAATCGCCGCCATACCGCCCGCATCCTCAACCGCTGCGTCGACCGCATCACGCTGCGGGAAGATCTTTCCCGCCGGGAGCTTGCGGACATGGGCGTGACAAAGCCGAAGATCACCGTCACGGCCGACCCGGCCCTGCTGCTGCAGCCGGCCTCCGGCGGCGCGGTGGACAGCTATTTCCTGAGCAATGACCTGGACCCGGACGGCAAGTACGCCATGTTCGTCCTGCGGCCGTGGAAAAATCTCTCGCAGCATCTGCAGGCGATCGTGGATACGGCTGATTATGTAAACAAGGCCTATGGTCTGACGCCCGTTTTCGTCGCGCTGGAGCCGACGCGGGATCTGGAGATCAACCGCACCGCGGCCAGCATGCTGACCTGCAGGACCGTCGTATTGCCTGCGCCGCGGGACGAGCAGCTGACCATCGGCATGATGCAGAAGATGCGGGTGATCGTGTCCATGCGCCTGCATGCGCTGATCTTCGCGTCGTCCGTCGGCGCGCCGCTGGCCGCCATCTCGTATGACCCGAAGGTCACGGGCTTCATGGCCTACCTCGGTCAGGAGCACTGCATGGAGCTCGCGGACGTGACAAAGCCTGCGCTGTGCCGGCTGGTAGAGGACACCATGCAGGCAGCGCAGCCCTATTCGACGGACCGGCTGAAAACCCTCGCGGCGGAAAATGAGACGGCCGCGCGGGAGCTTCTGGAGGAATCGAAATGAGAAAGATCGTTTGTCTGGCCACCTCGCCGTGGTATCCCATCCCGACGCGCAAGCAGCAGGTGATGAGCCGCATCCCGGACGCCGAGATCCTGTATTTTGATCCGTCGGTCACGTATCTGGCCCCTCTGAAGGACAAAGCGGCAAGGCCCGGCCTCAGCAATTACAAAAAGGAGGGCGTGCACCCGCAGGAGAATATCACCGTCTACAGTCTGCCGCCGGTGCTGCCGTTCTTTTACAAATTCCGCTGGATCAACAAGCTCAACCAGCGCCGCATGGCGCGGTTCGTGCGCCGGAAGATGCAGGCGCATGGCTTTACCGACGCCGTGCTCTGGGTCTATTCGCCGGTGACAGCGGATCTCGTGGATCTGGTGCCGCACAAGGGGCTGGTCTATGACTGCGTTGACCGGCACTCGGCCTACGGCGGGCTGATGGACCCCGCGCTCGTCGACCGGATGGAGCTGGAGCTGGCAGGGAAGACTGACCGGACCTTCGCCACCGCCGACGCGCTGGCCGAGCGGCTGCGTGCCGCGCAGCCGAACACGGTCATGATCCCGAACGGCGCGAATTTTGAGCGTTTTGTACAGGCAGCGCAGCCGCAGCCTGTGCCGGAGGATCTGCGGGACATCCCGCACCCCATCTTCGGCTTCGTCGGCGCGCTGCAGAGCTGCATTGAGTATGACTATCTGGAAGCAGCCGCGAAGGCCCGCCCGGACTGGAGCTTTGTTCTGATCGGCAAGGAGAAGCCGGGCGTTGACCTGACCGCGCTCCACGCGATGCCGAATGTTCATTTCCTCGGCCTCAAGCCGAACGAGCAGCTGCCGCAGTATCTGGCGCATTTTGACGCCTGCCTCAATCTGTTCGCCAAGAGCGACCTCAGCAAGGACGTCAGCCCGCTGAAATTCTATGAATATCTGTCGACGGGCCGCCCCATCGTCTCGACCAGGCAGCCGGACCAGATCCTGCAGTACGCGCCGCTGATCGAGATCGCCGACAGCCAGGAGGAATTTATCGCGGCCTGCGAAGCGTCGCTGACAGACACAGCGCCGGAGCGGACGAAGGCCCGCATCGAGGCCGGCCGCGCTTGCTCGTGGGACAGCCGCGTGGCGCAGATGTGTCAGATCCTGCAGGAGCAGAGGATCCTATGAAAAAGCTGCTCATCACGGGCTTTGACCCCTTCGGCGGCGAGCCGGTCAATCCGGCCTATGAAGCCGTGCGCCTGCTGCCGGATGTGGTCGCTGGAATAAAGTTATGTAAACTTGAAGTGCCGACCGAGTTTGTCCGCAGCGGCGCGGTCCTGCGGGACGCGCTGGCGGCGGAGCGGCCGGACGCGGTGCTCTGCGTCGGGCAGGCGGGCGGCCGGGCAGCCATCACGCCGGAACGGGTCGCCATCAACCTGATGGACGCCCGCATCCCGGACAACGCGGGCTTCCAGCCCGTCGACCAGCCCGTCGTCCCGGGCGGGCCGGCCGCCTATTTTGCGACGCTTCCGGTCCGCCGCATGGCGGAGACAATCGAAAAAGCCGGGATTCCGGCCCAGATCTCCAATACAGCCGGGACCTACGTGTGCAACTGCCTGCTCTATACGCTGCTGCATACGGCCGCGGTGGAATACCCGGGGATGCCCAGCGGCTTCATCCACGTCCCGTACGCGCTCGAGCAGCTGCCGGGGAAGCCCGAGGGTACCCCCGGCCTTGCCCTGCAGCAGATCGCCCAGGGCCTGTCCTGCGCGATCGAAGCCATCGCAGAAGCATGGACCTGACCCACAAGCGCCTTTTCCCGCAGAAAAGGCGCTTTTTGAGCCCCGCACGCGGCCTGTGCCCGGAAACGATTGCTTTTTTCCGGAAAACGTGCTATCATACGCTGATACTGATCACGGAGAGCCGCGTATGAAGAAAACAAAACTGATCCGCGGCGCGATCATGGCCGTTTTTGTGCTGCTCGCGCTGCTGCTTGTCTATACCGTTGTGAGGCAGACGATGCCGGATATCATTCCGCTCCTGCAGTCCGGCGACGAAGAGGCGCTGGAGGCGTATCTGGAGCGCGATATGTCGTTCACGGGCATCTTGTGCATGGCCCTGCTGCAGATGGTGCAGGTCTGGTCGATCGTCATTTCCGGCGTGATCGTGAATGTCGCGGCGGGCGTGGTGTACGGGGTGTGGCGGGCGTTCGCCATCTGCCTGATCTCCTCGTCGCTGGCGCACGGCATCAGCTTTACGGTCTGCCAGCATCTGGGCAAGTATCTCGATAAGATCCTGCCGGACACGGGCTCGTACAAGCTGGACCTGATCGCAAAATCGGACCACCCGGCCTACACCGTCGTGACGCTCTGCTTTCTGCCCATTCTCCCGAACGGCATCATCTCCATCGCTGCCAGCCGCTCGCGGCTGAAGCCGTGGGAATTTACGCTCGCCATGTTCTGCGGCAGCGCGTTCAGCGTATTCGTCTACTGCTGGCTCGGCAGCAGCCTTGTGCAGGGCGACTGGATCGCCTCGGCGGTGCTGGTCGTGTTCATGCTGGCCGTGGCATTTTTGATGTGGCGATATCAGAAGCAGATCCTGCACTTCACGGATCGGCTCATGGAAAAGAGGAAGAAACACCACGGGAAACAACACACTGACATTTCGGAAAGCTGAAGCGCGCGATCTTGACGCCGCGGAAGCGATCTATGATAAGATCCACGCCCGGGAGGATGCCGGGCTGACGACGATCGGCTGGATCACGGGGATCTATCCGATCCGGCAGGATGCGCAGAACGCGCTGGACCGGGGCGACCTGTATGTCTGCGAGCTTGACGGCCGCGTGGCGGCCTCCGGCATCATCAACCAGCGGCAGGTCGACGTCTATGCGGACGGGAACTGGCTGTATCCGGCCGAAGACCGCGAGGTCATGGTCCTGCACACGCTGACCGTGGATCCGGACCTGTCCGGCCGCGGCATCGGCCGGGCCTTTGCGCAGTTTTATGAGGACTGCGCGCGGCAGGCGGGCTGCACCGTCCTGCGTATCGATACGAACGAGAGAAATATCGCGGCGCGGCATCTGTACGCGAGCCTCGGCTATCGCGAAGCAGATATCGTGCCGTGTGATTTCAACCGGATCCCCAAAATTCATCTGGTACTGCTGGAAAAGAAGCTCTGAGAAGCGCGAAGCGCGGGAGGAGAAGGTATGGCAAGACCTGTATGGACAGCGCAATGCACCGCAGGCAGACTGGTCCGTGAGCTGCTGCCGGTCCGGCGGCGGGAGAGCCACAAGGGCGACTACGGCCGGGTCCTGCTGCTGTGCGGCTCGGAAGGACTGACGGGCGCGGCCCGGCTTGCGGCAAAGGGCGCGCTCCGCACGGGAAGCGGTCTGGTATATCTCGGCGTGCCGGAAGAGATCTATCCGATCATAGCGGCGGGAGCCGGGAGCGAGATCGTCTTTCCGCTGCCCTGTGACGAGGAAGGACGGCTCTGCATGGCGTCGCTGCCCGCGATCACCGCGCGTCTGGAAAATATGGACGCAGTGCTGCTCGGTCCGGGCCTCGGCCGCTCGGAGGAGCTGACGAGGCTCGTGCAGGCGGTCTTGCTGCGCTGCCGCGCGCCGCTGGTTCTGGACGCGGATGGCATAAACGCCGTCGCGGGACATATAGATGTTCTGCGCGGATGTGCCTGTCCGGTCGTGCTGACCCCGCATGACGGGGAATTTCTGCGGCTGGGCGGCGACCCGAAGGCGGATGACCGGACCCGGGAGGCGATGCGCCTTGCATCGCGGAGCCACGCTGTCGTGCTGCTCAAGGGCAGCCGGACGGTGATCACGGACGGTCTGAATACTTATGTCAACCACACCGGCAACCCCGGCCTTGCCACAGGCGGCAGCGGAGACGTGCTGGCGGGCATGATCGTTTCACTGCTCGGCCAGCATATCATGCCGCTCGAGGCGGCGGCCGCCGCGGCATGGCTGCACGGCGCTGCGGCAGACCTTGCGGCCCGGGAGCTGGGGGAATACGGCATGGTGCCGGAGGATCTGCTTTTGCGCATTCCGCGACTTTTACCGTAAGGGTGATTTTGTTGCGAAAAAAATTTGCGCTGCTTTTGACCTTGATCTCGATTTTTCTGACCGGCTGCGCGGCGAAAAGCCCCGCGCAGCAGCCGCTGACCTTCCGCACGGCCCTTCTGGAAGCGGGCGGCTGCAGCTTTACCGCGGCCGTGACCGCCGACTACGGCGAGACGACCGCCGACTTTACGCTGGATGCCAGCTTTGCACCCGATACCGGCGCTTCGCTCACCGTCACCGCGCCGGAGACCATCGCGGGCATCACTGCCCACGTCAAAGACAGCACCGCGGACGTCAGCTTCGACGATACGCAGCTCGGCCTCGGCAGTCTGGCAAACGGGCGGCTTGCGCCGCTGGCCGCGCCGTATGTGCTCGGGCAGAGCTGGGCAGGAGCCTATATCGACTCGACGGGGACGGAAGACGGCCTCCTGCGCGCAACGTACCGCCTCGGCTACGACAAGCAGGAGCTGGTGGTCGATACCTGGTTCACGGAAGAACCGTTTACGCCGCAGTATGCGGAGATCAGCGCCGACGGACGGATGGTCCTGTCGATCCGGATCTCAAATTTTGCAATGCAATAGAGAAGGAAACCTGCATGAAGACACTCAAACGAACCTGGGCGGATATTTCGCTCGACAATCTGGAATACAACTACCGCTCCATCCGCGCCCACCTGCCGCAGGGCACGAAATTCCTCGGCGTGATGAAGGCGGACGCCTACGGCCACGGCGCGGTGCCGGTCAGCCGGGCGCTGGCGGATCTCGGCGCGGAATATCTGGCCGTTTCCAATCTGGAAGAGGCGGTGCAGATCCGCCGCGGCGAGGTCCGGCTGCCGATCCTGATCCTGGGCTACACCCCGGCAGAGTACGCGGCCAACATGATCTTCCTCGACATTACGCAGGAGGTTCACTCGCTCGAATACGCCAGAGAGCTCAACGAGGCGCTGGCCGGGACCAATTACATCCTGAACGTGCACCTGAAGCTCGATACCGGCATGACCCGCATCGGCTTTTTCGCCTACGACAATGAGCGGACGCTGGATGAGCTGCGGCAGGTCGCGCAGCTGCCGCACCTGCACATCGAGGGCGTGTTCATGCACTTCTGCGTCGCCGACAGCCGCGCGGAGGCGGATGTCTCGTTCACAAAGCTGCAGTACAAACGCTTCATGGACATGCTTTCGGCCATGGCGGGCGTCGGCATCCGGCCGGAGATCCGCCATTGCTGCAACTCCGGCGCGACGATCCTGTATCCGGAGTTTGCGCTCGATATGGTGCGGCCGGGCATCATCACCTACGGCAACGCTCCGTCCGACGAGCTCGAGGGCGCGCTCAGCCTGCGGCCGATGATGTCGCTGCATTCCATGATCGCGCAGGTCCGCACCGTCCCGGCTGGGACGGATATCAGCTATGGCCGGCTCTACCGGACGAAGGAGGAGACCCGCGTGGCGGTGCTGCCCATCGGCTATGCCGACGGCCTGAGCCGCCTGCTCACCGGCAAGGCGAGCTTTTATCTGCAGGGGCATCAGGTGCCGGTCATCGGGCGGATCTGCATGGACATGTGCATGATCGACGTTTCGGGCGTGCCGGAGGCGAAGCCCGGCGACGTGGTCACGATCTTCGGTTACGATGACGACGGGACGCTCCTGCCGTGCGAGCGCCTCGCCCGCGCGCAGGGGACGATCAACTATGAGCTTTTGTGCCAGATCAGCAAGCGCATCCCCCGCATCTGCCATCGCGGCGCGGAGACCTCGCAGATCCTGCAGTACATTGTTTGAGAAAACCCGCCATTTTTCGCCCCTTCCTGCATAGAATGGCATGGGAGCATCCGGACAGAAAAGAAAGCGAAGGGTTCTTTGTTTATTTTTGACCTCTGCGTGGGAGAATAGAAGCAGCGGCGCGAAATGCGCACGTACTTTTTCCGCGGAGTGTGAAGCAAATGGATACGAACGTGAAACGAGGCGACATTTTCTATGCCGACCTGAGCCCGGTCGTGGGCAGCGAGCAGGGCGGGTGCCGTCCGGTGCTGATCGTGCAGAACGACACCGGCAACAAGCATTCGCCGACCGTCATTGCGGCCGCCATCACGAGCCAGACCGGCAAGGCGCGGCTGCCGACGCACATCGCATTGACCGGCCACGACGTAGGCCTCAGTAAGGACTCCGTCATTCTGCTCGAGCAGATCCGCACCATTGACAAGCGCCGCCTGCGCGAGCATACCGGCCACGCGGACCGGAGCGTCATGGATCAGGTCGACTCGGCGCTGGCCGTCAGCTTCGGGCTGCAGGGCAGCTGAGCGAAAAAAGCCTGTGATACGAAAAACACCTCCTGCATACGGTATGCAGGAGGTGTTTTTTATGCATGAGTATCCGATCGAGGGCGTGCAGAACGGGACCCTGCGGGCTGAAAAGGACGGCCTGTACTGGAAGATCGACGCTTCCTGCACCCGGGACTGGGACCATCCGATCCGCCTGCTCGCCGAGACGGACGGCGTCCGCGTGAGCCTCGGCGTGCCGCAGCCGGAAGGGGAGAAGCTGCGGCTGCAGTGCCGGCTCTCCGCCCGCAGCTGCCCCCTGTCAGACAGCACCCGCGTCCGCACCGATCAGCAGCCGGAGCAGACGCTGCTGCCCTTTGAGCCGGAAAAGCCATTTGACCACATCTCGGACTTCTCCGTCCTGCAGGTCGTGGAGCAGGACGGCAAGCCGTACTGGACGCAGCCGCAGCAGCCGGACACTGCCGAAGACGACGGCTGACGGTCCGGCAAACGCAGACCAGCCTGCCGCATATGTACGGCAGGCTGGTTTTTCTCAGCGCATTTTTTCCTTCAGATGGGACAGGCGGTCGAGCGCCTCGTACAGCGTTTCGTCCTTCTTGGCAAAGTGGACGCGGACGATGTTGTTGACGTTCTCATTGAAGAACGACGTGCCGGGCACGCAGGCGACGCCGACCTTCTCGGCCATTTCCAGGCAGAAGTCCACGTCGGACTCGCCCTTGCGCAGGTACGGGCCGATGTCGGCCAGCACGAAGTATGCGCCCTGCGGATCGGTAAAGGGGATGCCGATCTGCTTCAGACCGTCGGTGAACAGCTTCTTCATGTGGGCGTAGTGATCGCCGAATTCCTTGTAGTAGCTGTCCGGCATGTCGAGGCCGACCACAGCGGCCTCCATCAGCGGCGACGGCGCGCCGACGGTATTGAAGTCGTGGTACTGCTTGATGCGGTCCATAATGGGCTTCGGCGCGATGGCGTAGCCGAGACGCCAGCCGGTGATGGAGTAGGTCTTGGAAAGGCTCGAGCAGCTGACCGTGCGTTCCCACATGCCGGGCAGGCTGTTCATATAGATGTGCTTGTGGCCCTCGTAGACGATGTGCTCATACACCTCGTCCATGATGGCGAATGCGTCATACTTGATGCACAGCTCCGAGATGAGCTTCAGCTCGTCGTAAGTGAACACCTTGCCGGAGGGGTTCGACGGGTTGCAGATGAGGATGGCCTTTGCGCCCTGTTTGAACGCGTCTTCCAGCACGTTCGCATCGAAGTTGAACGCCGGCGGGACCAGCGGGACGAAGATCGGCTCGCAGTCAGCCATGATAGCCTGCGCGCGGTAGTTCTCAAAATACGGGGAGAACATGATGATCTTGTCGCCGGGGTTCGTCAGGGCGAAGATCGTATCGACCATGGCCTCGGTCGAGCCGATGGTCACGACCATATCCGTCTCCGGATCGAGCGTGCGGCCCATGAAGCGGCCGGCCTTGCGGGCAAGCGCCTGCCGGAAATTCGGCGCGCCCATGGTGATGGGGTACTGGTGCGGGCCGAGCGCGCTGACCTCCGCCAGACGGTCCGTCAGGGCCTTGGGAGGGTCAAAATCGGGGAAGCCCTGCGCCAGGTTGATCGCGCCGCACGAAAGTGCCACGCGCGTCATGCGCCGGATGACGGAATCGGTGAATAACTTGTTTTTTCTGCTCATTTCCTGCATGGTGTTTGCCTGCCTTTCCTGGTTACTCTGCGGAGATGATGCCGAGCGTTTCCGCACCGGCGGGATGGATGCCGTTGGCAGCCAGCAGCGAGGAGACCGCTGCCGGATCTGCGACCCGGAGGATCATACAGGCCATGCCGTTCGGCTGGCCGAAGATCGAATACATGTAATGGACGTCGATGCTGTTTTCGGCCAGCAGCTGCAGCAGCGTGCTCAGCCCGCCGGGTGCATCCGGTACGCCGACGGCGACGACGTCGCTCGTGGAGAAGATGAAGCCGTTTTCCCGCAGGACCCGGCAGGCCTCCGGCTCATGGCTGGCGATCAGGCGCAGGACGCCGTAGTCGCTCGTCTCTGCGATGTTGATCGCCCGCAGGTCCACGCCGTTTTTGGCGAGCAGAGCGGTGATCTCCGCCAGCTGACCGGCACGGTTCTCCAGAAATACGGAAATCTGATGAATTGCCATACGATCGTCCTCCTTAGATCTTGCGTTTGTCGATCACGCGGATGGCCTTGCCCTCGCTGCGGGCAATGGACTTCGGGGAGACGAGATGCACCTGCGCGTAGATGCCGAGCATCGCCTTGAGTGCGGCGACCAGACCCTTTTCGCGCTTCGTGATCTCGGCCAGAGAGTCGGAGAAGTGGTCGGGCGTCATCTCGACGAGCACGTCGAGCGTGTCGGAATTGTTCACGCGGTCGACCACGATCTGATAGTTGGAGGTATAACCCTGCTCGAGCAGGACCGTCTCGATCTGCGACGGGAAGACGTTGACGCCCTTGACGATCAGCATATCGTCGCTGCGGCCCATGGGCTTGCACATCTTGATATGTGTCCGCCCGCAGGGGCAGGCCTCGCGGCGCAGGATGCAGATATCGCGCGTGCGGTAGCGCAGCAGCGGGAACGCCTGCTTGGTGATCGAGGTGAAGACCAGCTCGCCCTGCGTGCCCTCCGGCAAAACCTCGCCGGTGTCGGGATCGATGATCTCGGCGATAAAATGGTCCTCGTTGATGTGCATGCCGGTCTGCGCGCTGCACTCATAGGCCACGCCCGGGCCGGACAGCTCGGTCAGACCGTAGATATCATAGGCCTTGATGCCGAGGCTCTTCTGGATATCCTGCCGCATCTGCTCGCTCCAGGCCTCCGCGCCGAAGATACCGGCCTTCAGATGGATCTTGTCCTGCAGCCCGCGCTCGTGGATGGATTCCGCCAGATACGCCGCGTAGGACGGCGTGCAGCAGAGGATCGTCGAGCCGAGATCCTCCATGAACTGCAGCTGCCGGTCGGTATTGCCGGAGGACATGGGGAGCGTCAGGCAGCCGAGCTTCTGGCTGCCGCCGTTGAGGCCGAAGCCGCCGGTGAACAGGCCGTAGCCGTAGGCGACCTGGCAGACGTCTTCCGGTCCTGCGCCTGCGGCCGCCAGCGCTCTTGCGCAGCAGTCGTTCCAGAGGTCGATATCCTCCTTGGTGTAGAAGGCGACGACGCGCTTGCCGGTCGTGCCGGAGGTGGAGTGGATGCGGACGCATTTTTCCAGCGGCTCTGCAAGCAGACCGAAGGGGTATGCATCCCGCAGATCCGCCTTGCTCAGAAACGGGAGCTTGTACAGATCGTCGCGGCCGTGGATATCCTCCGGCGTGACGCCCTTTTCCTCCATCTTCGCGCGGTAGTAGGGGACCTTGTCCCAGACGTGCCGGACCTGCCGGACCAGACGCTCATCCTGCCAGGCCTTGATCTGCTCCTGACTCGCACATTCGATTTCTTTCTGATAATACCGTTCCATGGGTTCTCCTTGTGATCAGCCTTCCGCGCCGAGAGCAAAGGCCTTTTGGTTGAGTTCGAGGAATTTTGCCGGGACGCTCCTGCAGATGGCATCCTGCCACTGCGCGTCCGTGAAGTGGAAGTACTTGCTGAGCCTGCCGAGCAGGACCAGGTTGACGGCCTTGGCGGAGCCTGCCTGCAGTGCGAGGCCCAGCGCATCCATGGCGTCGAGCCGGATGGGGAGCGTCGCGAGCTTCTGCTCCAGCGACTTCGGATATTCCGCTGCGCCGGTGATAACGGGCATGGGGTTGATCCGCTGCGTGTTGGTCAGCAGGATTCCGCCCTCCTTGAGGTATTCCACCCACCGGGCGGCCTCCAGCAGCTCGAAGGAGATGATGATGTCGGCCTCGCCCTTGTCGATGATGGGGGAATAGACCTTCTCGCCGTAACGCACATAGGTCACAACGCTGCCGCCGCGCTGGCTCATGCCGTGGACCTCGCTGACCTTGACGTCGTAGCCGTTTTCGAGCAGGATCCTGCCCAGCAGCTTGCTGGCGAGCAGCGTGCCCTGACCGCCGACGCCGACGATCATGATGTTTCTGGATTCCATGACGATACCTCCTTCTCTTATTCGCCCAGCGCGCCCTTGCGGCACAGCTGGCGGCACAGGCCGCAGCCCGTGCAGAGGGTGTTGTCGATCTGCACCTTGCCGCCCATCACGCTGATGGCAGGACAGCCGAGCTTCATGCAGGCCTTGCAGCCCACGCACTTTTCGGGCTTGGCCTCGATGGGGCCGGGGTGCTTCACATATTTGAGCAGCGCGCACGGGCGGCGGGAGATGATGACCGACGGCTCATTCGCCGCAAGCTCCTCCTTGATCGCCTTGTCGCAGGCAGCAAGATCGTAAGGATCGACGACCTGCACGCGGCGGATGCCGACCGCATGACACAGCGCCTCCAGATCGATCTTCGTGCAGGGATCGCCTTTGAGGTTGAAGCCCGTGGTCGGGTTCTGCTGATGGCCGGTCATGCCGGTGATGGAGTTATCGAGGATGATGACGGTCGAGGTCGACTCATTATAGGCAATGTTGATGAGGCCTGTGACGCCGGAATGCATGAACGTCGAATCGCCGATGACGGCGACGGTATGGGTCGCATTTTCCTCGCCGGAGGCCTTGTTGAAGCCGTGCAGGCCGGAGACGGACGCGCCCATGCAGATCGTCGAGTCGATCGCGGCGAGCGGCGCAGCAGCGCCAAGCGTATAGCAGCCGATATCGCCGAGGACGGTCAGCTTGTTCTTCTTGAGCGTATAGAAAAGCCCTCTGTGCGGGCAGCCCGCGCACATGACCGGCGGCCGGGCCGGGATGGACTCGTCCAGCTTGTGACCGGTGTGGACAGCCATACCAAGCTTTTCGGCAATGTAGTTCTGGCTGAACTCGCCGATGCAGCCGAACAGCTCCTTGCCGGCGACGTTCGAGACGCCGATGGAGCGGCAGTGTGCCTCAATGATGCCGTCCAGCTCCTCCACGACGATGACTTTCTCCACGCTCTTTGCGAACGCGCGGATCTTTTCGACCGGCAGGGGATGGATCATGCCGAGCTTCAGCACGGGGTACTTGTCGCCGCAGACCTCCTTGACATACTGATAGCTGGTCGAGGACGAGATCAGGCCGATGGAATGGTCGGCGCCGTCTTCCACACGGTTCACATCCGCGGTCTCCGCCCAGGCCTGCAGCGCGAGCGTCCGCTGCTCGACGATGGGGTGCCGCGCCTTGGCGCAGGCGGGCATCATGACGAACTTGGCGATATCCTTTTCATAGGGGATCGGGGCGACCTCCTGCCGTTCGGACGTCTCCACTACGCTCTGCGCGTGCGCGACGCGCGTGCACATCTTGAGCAGGACCGGCGTATCGAACTTCTCGGAGAGCTCGTAGGCCAGCTTGGCGAACGCCAGCGACTCCGCGGCGTCGGACGGCTCAAGCATCGGCAGCTTTGCGGCGATGGCATAGTGACGGGAATCTTGCTCGTTCTGAGACGAGTGCATGCCCGCGTCGTCCGCCACGCCGATGACCATGCCACCGCGCACGCCGGTGTAGGACAGCGTGAACAGGGGATCGGCTGCGACGTTCAGGCCGACATGCTTCATGCCGCAGAAGCTGCGGCGGCCGGACAGGCTCGCGCCGAAGGCCGCTTCCATGGCGACCTTCTCGTTGGGTGCCCATTCGGCGTAGATCTCGGGGTATTTTGCTGCGCACTCGGTGATCTCTGTGCTGGGCGTGCCGGGATAGCTGGAGACAAAGCTGCATCCGGCCTCGAACAGACCGCGGGCAGCGGCTTCGTTGCCGAGCATCAGGGTTTTCATAGGGGATCCCTCCTGTTCGCGGCAAAGCCGCGTAAAATTTCTTTTTATTGTATTCTTTTTGACCCGATTCGTCAAGGTTCAGGCGCGGGTCTGTTCCTCGACCAACCGTCCGCCGCAGTAGATCTGCCGCAGGACCGGCTTCTCGATCTTTCCGGTCGGGTTGCGCGGGACCTTGGCGAAGATCACGCGGCGCGGGCGCTTGTAGCGCGGCAGCTCGCGGCAGAAGTCCTGAATCTCTGCCTCCGTACAGCTGACGCCGTCCTTGAGCTCGATGATAGCCGCCGCGATCTCGCCGAGCCGCTGGTCGGGCAGGCCGATGACGGCCACGTCCTTGATCTTGCCGCAGCGGCGCAGGAAATCCTCGATCTGCACGGGGTAGAGGTTTTCGCCGCCGGAGATGATGACATCCTTTTTGCGGTCGACCAGATAGATGAACCCGTCTTCGTCCTCGCGGGCCATATCGCCCGTCCAGAGCCAGTCACCGTGCAGGATCTCCGCGGTGGCCTCCGGGTTTTTATAATAGCATTTCATGACGCCGGGACCCTTGACGGCCAGCTCGCCGATCGCGCCCGGGGCGACGTCCTGCCCCTGCTCGTCGATGATGCGCGTCTGCCAGAGATACCCGGCCTTGCCGATGGCGCCGATCTTTTCGATGTTGTCCACGCCCAGATGGACGCAGCCGGGGCCAATGGACTCGGACAGGCCGTAGTTCGTGTCGTATTTGTGGTGCGGGAAGTATTTGAGCCAGCGCTTGATAAGGCTCGGCGGCACGGGCTGCGCGCCGATGTGCATGAGCCGCCACTGGTCGAGCAGGTAGTGGTCAAGATTGACGCGGCCGGACTCGATCGCGTCGAGAATGTCCTGCGCCCAGGGCACGAGCAGCCAGACGATCGTGCATTTTTCCTCCGTGATGGTCCGCAGGATCCATTCCGGCTTCACGCCCCGCAGCAAAACGGCCTTGCTGCCCGAGATCAGACTGCCGAACCAGTGCATCTTCGCGCCCGTGTGGTAGAGCGGCGGGATGCAGAGGAAAACGTCGTCTTTGGTTTGGCCGTGGTGATGCTGCTCAGTCATGCAGGAACAGACGAGCGCCTTGTGCCGGTGCAGGATCGCCTTCGGGAAGCCGGTCGTGCCGGAGGAGAAGTAGATGGCGGCGTCATCGTCCTCACTGAGGGCGATGGGCGGGACGCTGGAGGAACAGAAGCCCATGAGCCTGCGGCAGTCCTCCGCGTAGCCCGGCACGTTCCGGCCGACGAACAGGCGGATCTTCACGCGGGTCAGGCTCTCCTGAATGGGATCGAGACGGCTGACGAATTCCGGCCCGAAGACCAGGACCTCCACGTCGGCCAGATCCAGACAGTAGGAGATCTCGTCCGAAGCGTAGCGGAAGTTGAGCGGCACCGCGATGCACCCGGCCTTGAGGATGCCGAAATAAATGGGCAGCCACTCCAGACAGTTCATCAGCAGAATGCCGACCTTCGTGCCGCGTTCCACGCCGCGGCTGAGCAGGAAGTTTGCGAACCGGTTGGCCCGGCGGTCAAAATCACGCCAGGAGAGCTCCCGCCGGTACGGCGCGTCGGGCTGCGCCTCGGCGATGAGGCTCGCTTCGCGCCAGGTGACAGCGCTGTCACGCTCCTCCGAGGGGTTGACCTCGACGAGCGCAGTGTCGGAACCATAGAGTCTTGCGTTCCGCTCGAGAAAATCCGTAATGACCATTTTCATGCTCCTTTTCTGCAGCGGAATAAGAAAAACGCCCGCTGCACATCTCAAAGTGCAGAGGACGAGAAGTTCCCGTGGTACCACCTCTATTTACCGCTTGCGCGGCCTCACCGGGCACTGATATGCCAACTGCGCGTTATCGGGCGCACCCGTCTCCGCCTACTTGCGCCGCGCGCGTTCGGGAAGCTGCTCGGAAAGGTATTCCGCCCGGACGTCTGTACCGCCTTGCACCGGCCGGCAGCTCTCTGGACAGGAGCATCGGGACGTACTTGATTTCGTCATAGCATTCAACAGACAGAACTTTAGCACATTTTGTCGGTAAAGTCAAGCGGCCGTGCACATTTTTGAGAGATGTTCCAAATGTAAGAAGCTGCCGCCCTGGAGGCCGGATTTCACTTGCATTGCAGAGCGGCAGAAGGTATAATAGAATTCAAATAGAGAAGCATTCTTTTTGTATGGATCCGGCGGACTTTGTCCTGCCGGACAGCGCCTACCAAAGAAGAAAGAGAGGACCCGGATGGAGCAGCTTGCATCTTTTTTGAAACGATTCCAAACAGAACCTGCTGCGGATGCATACCGGTATCTCGGCTGCCACAGGCTGGAAGACGGGAGCGGCTATGTGTTCCGTGTCTGGGCGCCGCACGCCGCGGCCGTCCATGTCGTCGGTGATTTTAATTTCTGGAACGCAGAGGATCTTCCCATGCGGAAGCTGGACGGCGGTGTGTGGGAAGCCGTCTCCGCCTACGCCAAAGAGGGACAGGCCTATAAATACTGTGTGCAGGGCCGCTCCGGCCGCACGGTCTACAAGACCGACCCCTACGGCAACCGCTGCTGCGCGCTGCCGGAGACCTCCAGCATCATCGACCCGCCGGACGGCTTCTGCTGGCATGACAGCGCCTACCGCGCCCGCATGGCAAAACAGTCGGCCATCCGCCGGCCGGTCAATATCTACGAGGTCCACGCCGGATCCTGGAAGCGGCACGACGACGGCAACTACCTGAGTTATGAAGAGCTGGCCGCGGAGCTCGTCCCCTACGTCAAGGACATGGGCTACACCCATATCGAGCTCCTGCCGATCATGGAGTACCCCTACGACCCCTCCTGGGGCTACCAGGTCACCTGCTACTTTGCTCCCACCCACCGCTACGGGACGCCGAAGCAGCTCATGCAGTTCGTCGACGCTTGCCATCAGGCGGGGATCGGCGTGATCCTCGACTGGGTCCCGGCGCATTTCCCGAAGGACGAAAACGGCCTGTTTGAGTTCGACGGCGAATGCTGCTACGAGCTCTCCGACCCCATGATGAACGAGCACCCGGACTGGACGACCCGGATCTACGACTACGGCAAGCCTGAGGTGCAGTCCTTCCTTATCTCCAACGCCTGCTATTGGCTTTCCTATTTTCACGTCGACGGGATTCGAGTCGATGCAGTTGCTTCCATGCTGTACCTGGACTATAATCGGAAGCAATTCAAGCCCAACCGCTTCGGCGGCCGGGAAAACCTCGAGGCCATTGACTTCCTGCGCAGGCTCAACGCGGCGGCCTTCCAGGTGAGTCCCGCGGTCATGATGATCGCGGAGGAATCCACGGCCTTCCCGCTGATCACCAGACCCGACTATGACGGCGGTCTCGGCTTCCTCTTCAAGTGGAACATGGGCTGGATGAACGACATGCTCAAATATATGTCCCTTGACCCGCTGTGGCGCAAGGGCGACCATAACGCGCTGACGTTCTCCATGACTTACGCCTATTCCGAGAATTTCATCCTCCCGCTCAGCCACGACGAGGTCGTGCACGGCAAATGCTCGCTGATCGGCAAAATGCCGGGCAATTACGACGATAAATTCAACAACCTCCGCGCGTTTTTTGCCTACCAGATCGCGCATCCGGGCAAGAAGCTCAACTTTATGGGCAACGAATTCGCCCAGTTCATTGAGTGGAACTACACGCAGGGGCTCGACTGGATGCTGCTGGACTACGAAAAGCACCGGAAGATGCAGCATTTCGTGCGCACGCTCAACCATTTCTATCTGGACCACCGCTGCCTCTGGGAAAACGACTCCGACTGGGACGGCTTCCGCTGGCTCTCGTGCGACGACCGCGACAATTCCATCGTCGCCTTCCGCCGCATCAGCCGCAAGGGCAAAGAGCTCATCGCGGTGTGCAATTTCTGCCCGGTCCTGCGGGAAGACTACAGCCTGCCGCTGCCGAAGGCCGGGTGGTACAAGCCCATCCTCAACACTGACGATGCCGCGTTCGGCGGCTTCGATTTCCAGCCCGCGCCTGTCCACGCCGTGCGCAAGGCGCAGGGCGAATACGCCTACAGCGGCACGTTCCGCGTCCCGCCGATGAGCGTTTGTTTCTATCAGCACGTAAGGAGCAATCCGGAAAAATAAAATAAAAAAACACAAATACAGAACAGAGGAACAAAGGAAGAATACAGGAGGAGATCCAGCTATGCAATTTCAGAAAAAACGTTGTGTCGCCATGCTCCTGGCAGGTGGTCAGGGCAGCCGTCTGATGGTCTTGACGGAGAACACGGCCAAACCTGCCGTTCCGTTCGGCGGCAAATACCGCATCATTGATTTCCCGCTTTCCAACTGCGTAAACTCCAAGATCGACACGGTCGGCATTCTGACCCAGTATCAGCCGCTGGAGCTCAACGAGTACATCGGCAACGGCCAGCCGTGGGGCCTCAACTCCTCGCACGGCGGCGTGCAGGTCCTGCCGCCCTACGCCAAGAGCAAAAACTCCGAGTGGTACAAGGGCACGGCCAACGCCATCTATCAGAATATCCCGTTCATCGAGCGCTATAACCCGGACAACGTGCTGATCCTCTCCGGCGACCACATCTACAAAATGGACTACGCCGCCATGCTCCGCTTCCACGAGCAGCGCGACTCCGACTGTACCATCGCCGTCCGCGAGGTCCCGCTCAAGGAGGCCTCCCGCTTCGGCATCATGAATACCCGCGAAGACGGCTCCATCTATGAATTTGAGGAGAAGCCCAAAAAGCCCAAGAGCACCAACGCGTCGATGGGCATCTACATCTTCAAGTGGAGCGTGCTGCGCGCCTTCCTGGAGGCCGACGAGGCCGACCGCACGAGCGAGAACGACTTCGGCAAAAATATCATCCCCGCCATCCTGAACGCGGGCCACAAGCTCTACGCCTACCGCTTCGATGGCTACTGGAAGGACGTCGGCACGATCTCGAGCCTGTGGGAGGCCAATATGGATCTGCTTGGCAAGCATCCGGCCTTCGACATCTACGGGACCGTCGGTCACAAGATCTACGCCAGAAACCAGGCCATGCCGTCGAGCTTCATCTCCAGATCCGCGGAGATCCGGGAGAGCTTCGTCGCCGAGGGCTGCAACATCGAGGGTTCGATCAACCATTCCATCATCTCCACCGGCTGCTCCGTCGGCAAGGGCGCGGAGATCACCGACAGCGTCATCATGCCGGACGTCGTGATCGAAAACGGCGCCGTCATCCGCAGCGCGATCATCGCCGAGGGCTGCCACATCAAGGCCGGCGCCCGCGTCGGCGACTATGTGGAGGGCGAAGAACGGAAGATCAGCGTCATCGGCAAGGATAAGATCATCGCAGAGGGCACCGTGATCGATGCCGGCGCGATCGTATAATAGAGAGGAGGATACCGACATGGAAGCAATGGGCATTATTTTCTCCAATATCTATGACAACAACATGGGCGAGCTCACCCGCGAGCGGACCTCGGCCTCCATCCCGTTCGGCAGCCGCTACCGCCAGATCGACTTTGCCCTGTCCAACATGGCAAACTCCAAGATCAGCAACATCGGCATCGTCACAAAATACAACTACCAGTCACTGATGGACCACCTCGGCAACTGCGAGGAGTGGGACCTGAAGCTCGGCGAGGGCGTGCGCTTCCTGCCGCCGTACGCGACCGGCCATACCGGCGCCTACCGCGGCAAGCTTGAGGCGCTGCAGACCGCTATGCCGGTCCTCGACCGCTGTGACGCGGAGTATGTCGTGCTGTCGGACACCACGGTCCTGTGCGCCATCAACTTTGCCGCCGTGCTCGACGAGCATATCGCCTCCGGCTGCGACATCACCGTGATCGCCAAGGCGGGCTATGCCGACGGCAAACGGCGGCAGCCGCTGGCCGTAAAGCTCGGTGAGGACGGCAAGATCGTCGATCTGGCGGTGGACTACTGCGCGCCGTCCGATTACCTCGTCGGCATGAGCATGTTCATCATGCGCCGTGACAAGCTCATCCAGATCATCCGCGAGATGGTCCCGCACGGCAAATACCACTTCGAACGGGATTTCATCCTGCCGGAGTATAACGCGGGCAATCTGAAGGTCAATGTCTACCCGTTCCACAATGTGGCACTGTTCAACCAGAGCGTGGACGAGTATTTCGTCAACAACATGAAGCTGCTCGACGCCGACGTGCGCCGCAGCCTCTTCCGCAGCGAGATCCCCATCTACACCAAGGTCCGCGACGCCGTCCCGACGCTCTTCGGCTACAACGGCCAGGCGGTCAACTGCCTCATTGCCGACGGCTGCCATCTGTTCGGCAAGGCGGAAAACTCTGTCATCTTCCGCGAGGTCGACATTGAAGAGGGCGCGGAGGTCCGCGATTCGATCGTCATGCAGGGCAGCAGGATCGGCGCGGGCGCGTCCATCCGTTACTGCATTCTGGACAAAAATGTGACCATCCGCCCGGGCACCAAGCTGCTCGGCTCAAAAGACCATCCGCTGGTGGTCGACAAAGGAGATACCGTATGAAAATCGCAGTTGTTGCCTCTGAGGCCGCGCCGTTCGTCAAGACCGGCGGCCTCGGCGACGTGATGCAGGCGCTCCCGCTTGCACTTTCCAAGCAGAAAAATACCTATGTCAGCCTGTTTCTTCCGTATTACAGCCAGATCAAGTATTCCGAGAAATGGCCGGTGGAGTTCCTGGGCGCGTTCGATGTGCCGCTGGCCTGGCGGCGCGAGTATGTCGGCATTTTCCGGCTGAAGACCCGCCGGAAAAAGCTGCAGATCTATTTTATTGACAACGAGCACTACTTCAACCGCGGCGGCATCTACGGCTTCGCCGACGACGGTGAGCGCTACGCCTACTTCAGCAAGGCTGTGCTCGCGGCCATGAACTATCTCGAGCTCCGGCCCGACGTGGTCAGCTGCCATGACTGGCAGGCCGCCCTTATCCCGCTGCTGCTCAAGACCGAGTATCACGGCTGTTTCCCGGAGACGAAAAGCGTCTTCACCATCCATAACATCGAGTATCAGGGCAAGTGCAACCTGCAGTTCAACTATGACGTGCTGGGCCTCGGCGCAGGCTGCGACGAGATCCTGCGGTTTGACGACTGCACGAACTTCATGAAATCCGCCATCGTCATGGCCGACCGCGTCACGACCGTCTCCGAGACCTATGCGCAGGAGCTGCGGTATCCGTATTACTCCCACGGGCTCGACGGCGTGCTGCAGAGCCGCGGCAGTGATTTTTCCGGCATCACCAACGGCATTGACATGCAGGTGATCGACCCAGAGCATATGGAGCTGCTCGCCAAAAACTACACGGCAAAGACCCTGCGCGAGGGCAAGACCGCCAACAAGCTCGCCCTGCAGCAGCGCGTCGGTCTGCCGGAGGATAAGGACGTGGCAGTGCTCGCCATGGTGACGCGCCTTGTCGGCCACAAGGGCATCGACCTTCTGTGCTACATTGCCGAGCGGCTGCTGCAGCGGCGCGTGCAGCTCGTGATCATCGGCACGGGCGAGGAAAAATACGAGTGGTATCTGAATACCCTGCGTGACCGCTTCGGCGACAAGGTCTCCGTCAATCTGCTCTTTGACGGGGGACTGGCCAATCTGGTCTACGCGGCGTCGGATCTGTATCTCATGCCGTCGAAGTCCGAGCCCTGCGGCCTGTCGCAGCTCATCGCGATGCGCATGGGCTCCGTCCCGGTCGTCAACGCCACGGGCGGGCTCAAGGATACGGTCTGGCCCTACAACGAAGCGGATGAGACCGGCCGCGGCTTTACCTTCCAGAGCTACAACGCCGACGATTTCCTCGCCGCGATCGACCGCGCGCTCGCCCTTTACTACAACGAGCCTGAAAAATGGCTGCGGCTGGCGCAGAACGACATGGCCGTCGATTCGAGCTGGGACGTCCCGGCCCAGAAATACATGGCGCTGTTCCAGAACGTCTGCGGCCAGTAACAAAACGATATCTTAGACAGAAAAAGGATAACAAAGATCAATGACAAAAGAGAACCTTCTGCAGCATCTGCAGGAATGCTGCGACCGTATGTTTGGCTGCTCGCTGGAAATGGCCACGGAAAAGCAGGTCTACCGCGCTGTCTGCGTGGCAGTCCGGGAGCTTCTGGAGGATGAGCGCCGCGCGTTCGTCGAGCAGACCCGCGCGCAAGAAAACAAGCAGGTCTACTACATGTCGATGGAGTTTCTGGTCGGCACGAGCCTGCGCAACAACCTGTTCAACATGGGCCTTCTGGAGCCGGCAGGGGAGATCCTGAATGAGCTCGGCTTCAGCCTCGAGCGTCTGTGTGCGCTCGAGCCGGATGCCGGCCTCGGCAACGGCGGTCTCGGGCGGCTCGCCTCGTGCTATATGGACGCGGCGACGGGCCTGGGCTATCCGGTCACAGGCTTTTCCATCCGCTATGAGTTCGGCATCTTCCGCCAGAAGATCGTCGACGGCTGGCAGATGGAATTC
>ERZ809296.902-NODE-902-length-39836-cov-31.627762_pt1 | contig 39836 bp, 14 predicted proteins | sample MGYA00520511_ERZ809296 | MGnify/ENA primary metagenome ERZ809296 (study PRJEB31576, sample SAMEA3212662) | Homo sapiens | biome: human-gut; feature: human gut; material: fecal | place: Sweden | collected 2012 ...
AACCGGCAAGATAACGCTCGCCGTTCCGTTCCACAAATGTAGGCAGGTTGTCAAATCGGTAATAGCCGCCAGATGCGGAGGCTGTCGGTGTGCTGGTTGCCACAGGTGTTGCCGTCGCTACCGGTGTACCTGTTGCCACAGGCGTTCCCGTTGCTACCGGTGTACTTGTCGCTACCGGTGCACTTGTCGCTACCGGTGCACCCTCTGCAACCAATGCAAAGCTGTCGTCCTGCTTCCACGTCTTATCAGAATCATCATAATATTTCCGTGTCAGCTTGACCGTTGCAGTTGCAACGCCCACTTCGTTTTCGTCCTGTATGCCGTTGTAGTTCTCGTCATTCCAGATGTAGCTTTCAATGGACGCAGTTTCGATTGCAGTCAGACCGCCGTTGTGCGGTGCGACAGATTTCGCCAGATTTGCCGGTGCATATGTGGTACCTGCAATGGTAATGGTATGCTCCCGATCTGCATCAGTTGCCTTCGCCGCCAAAATGATGTGCGACTCGTCCTTTGCCAGCAGACTGCCGTCACGGGGATTCAGGAAACTGTTTTTCAGAGCCTGCTCCGATTCCGCATACTGCTTGGTCACCGCATAGGTATCCGGCACAGTTGCCAGATCCAGCCGGATCTGATAGCCATAGATGCGATCCTTGTTGCCAGAAGTGCTGTCATCTGACAGGTCTGCCGGCACGTGAACGTCCAGATCCGTAAACTGATACTCGCCGTGATCCACAATTTCAGAAACCTCACCAAATGCAGTATCCGGTATCCAGTTTCCGTTTTCATAGATCTCACGGGTCAGTATCACGCGAACCGAAGTTGCCACCGGCACTTCGTTGGAATTATACAAACCGTCATAGTTCGCATCGTTCCAAATGGTACCGCGAATCACGCCCTTGTCCTGCTGCTTGAGTCCGGCATCATAATGTCCGGTATTCTTGCCGCATGCAAGGTCTACTGCGTACATGGTACCGTTGCTGTCCGGAACTTCCCGTACAGAAGCACCATTCTGGTTTCCGTTGGCATCGTCATACGCATTTGCCGCCGGAACAATGTATTCATTCGCACTCGTCAGATATGTGCTGTCCAGTCGGAGGTCGCTGTCCTTGGTACGGTCAGTTCCCACACGATACTGTGTCGCCAGATAATTGCCGCGGAGATTTTCCAGACAGAGCTGATAGCCTGCGGCATAATCCACATTGTTGATTCTCACCCAGGTGGGCAGATTCGCCAGTGTGTATTTGCCGTCTGCATCTGTGCTTGTGCTGGCTGTATACGCCGTGTCGTTCGGCTGCCACTGGCTGCCGTCATAATAATACTGTATTGCCTTGACGGTAACATTTTCAATTGCCGTCTTGTCCTCTGCGGTATTCGCCGCATCATCTGCTTCGTCCTGCATGCCGTCATAGTTGTGGTCGATCCAGATCCGTCCGGAGATGTCCCCTACTGCCAACTGTGTAAAGCCGGCATCATAACCGGAAACATCTTCCTTTCGGAGAATATCTCTGCCGTCCACTGCATAATCCGTGCTGTCTGTATCCGCAGCTGCACAAACAAAATAGGTGTCTTTCGTCAGATAACGGCTCTCCGCATCCAGATCGCTGTCCCTTGCGGGATCATCGCCCTGCCGGTACCAGGTAATGGTGTAATTGTCCGGCACTTCGCTTGTCATTTTCAGCTGATAATAGCAGAGGTAGGTTTCGCCGTTTGCATTACAGAACGTATCCACATTGTCAAACCGGTACTCGCCGTTGGCATCAGAATTCTTCTGGAATATGCCGGTAGGCTGATAGTTGCCGTTGGCATCGCGGTAGTACTGCTCCAACGTAATTTCTACGCCGGAAATGTTTCCCTCGCCGGTATCCTGCAAGCCGTTGTAATTCGCATCGTCCCAGACACGTCCAACGATCTGTGCCTTTTCGACCTGCTTCAAGCCGCCGTTCCAGTCTGTCTGGGCTGCGGCATCTGCAATGTCATAGTCACTGCCGTTGTAGTGCTTTCGGTATGTCGAATCGGTTTCTGTCTTTGCCTCAGCAGCCAGAATCAGATACTGATCCGGTGCTGTCAGATAGAGGTTCTCGCTCTGATACGGATTTTCAAGTCTTTGGAATTTGCTGTCGCCGCCTGCCTTGGTAATGCCGTAGGTGATCTTACCGTCAGCGTCCTTCGGCAGTGCGTCCAGCTTCAGCCGATAGCCAGCCAGATACCGCTCGCCGCCGATCTCCACAAATGTGGGAACATTTTCGAAATGATAGTTCCCGTTGCTGTCGGTGTTTACAGTTGCAGTGTAATTTTGCTGTGCTGTCGGCAGCCATGTGGTGCCGTCCCAGTAATACTGCTCCAGCGTCATCGACAAGCCTTCCATGCCAGCTTCTTCCGCCGCCATGCCGCCGTTATAATCGGCATCATTCCAGATTCGTCCGCTGACAGACGTTGTCTGGAACGCCCGAATGCCGCCATGGTACTCGTTCTTGCTGTCACGGCTTTCTGTGATGTCGTAGATCGTATCCGTATTCGGAACTGCACTGTAAGTGCGGTCGTAATACGTGTTGTACTGCGGTGTGTTTCCGATATGTTCTCCGGTAAACGACTGTGCCTCTGCTGCAACGATCAGATATTCCTGCTCGCCCATGAGAGTGAGTTCGCCGTTCTTCCAGTGCAGCTTGTTATCGTTGACAAGTACAGTAACTGCATTGCCGTCCGGCAGTGCATCTAAGTGCAGCTGATACCCAGCCAGATACCGCTTGCCGCCGACTTCCGCATAAGTGGGAATACCTTCAAAATGATACATACCGTTGCTGTTGGTCACTGCTGTCATAGTCGCCGCAGTCTTTTTCCAGGTCGTTCCGTCCAGATAATACTGATACAGTGTCAAATGGAGATCGCCGCAGCCGCTTTCGTTCAAATCCATTGTGCCGTCATAATCGAGGTCGTTCCAGATTCGTCCGTCCATTGCCGCAGTCTGTATGGATTTCAGTCCGCCGTTGTATACGCCGTCAGAATCTCTTGCGGTAACAATATCATAATCGACATTGTCGTACTTCCGCACGTAGTATTCGTGGAATCCTGACTCCTTGCTTCCGAATGCACCGTGAACAGCCTTCTTTGCCAGCAAGATATACTCGTCCGGCTGGTTGAAGTCCACCGTCTGATCTGCATTCGTTTCCTGAGATGCTGCCAGCAGGTCACTGTTGATGCAGCTTCCTGTGGGATCCAGCACCTGATACTTTGTCACAGCATAACCGTCCGGCACCGCGTTCAGCCGCAGACGATAGCCTGCCAGATACATCTTTCCGTCAACCGTTACAAACGTCGGCTGCTTGGAGAACTGATATACTCCTGTGTTTGCCGCAGTCTTTGCGGAGAGTGTCTGATGCAGCTTCCAGCTTCCGGCATCGTCCAGATAATACTGATCCAGATAGACCGTCTGCTGTGTCGCCATTGCCGTTTCACCGGTTTCCTGCAAGCCGCTGTAATTCTTGTCGAACCAAACCACGCCCTGAATCTTTCCGGTTTCGAACGCTTTCAGACCGCCGTTATAAATGTCAGTCACGTCTGCATTCAATATGGAATCGTATTCCTTGTTTGTGACAGCATCAGTCAGATTATAGGGAGCATTGCCTTGTGCCGGCTGTGCTGTCAGGAAGTAATCTCCATTGTCCGGTGCAGTCAGATAATTCGTTTCTGCGATCCAGTCGCTGTCTGTTTTCGTGTCATCTGTTGCCTGACGATACCGTGTCACCGCATATCCCGCCGGCACAGCCGCACGAATGCGGTAATATGCCAGCTGATCTGTGCCGTCAACCACAAAGTGGGTCGGCACCTTGGCAAACTGATATACGCCTTTGGCATCAGTTTTCACAGTCATGTCATTGTTCATGTGAACAAACTGCTTTACGGCAGCATCATAGCGATACTGTTCCAGAGTGACAGAAACGCCGCTCTTGCCCTTTTCACCGCTGTTCAAAATGCCGTTGTAATCCGTATCTTCCCAGATCCTGCCCGTTACTGCCGCAATGTTGCGTTTTTTCAGACCGGCATTCAGATTTTCATAATCTCTTGCTGTTACCAGATCATAGTACTTCTGCTGTGCAGTATTCGGCGTGTCAATATTTTTGATGTTCGTGCCGCAGACATATGCCCAGTTGTAATCCGTATACGGTTCTGCATCGTTGGACTGTGTGCCTGCCTTTGCCTCCCGTGCCGGAATCAGCATTTCGTGATTGCCTTGCAGCACAGTAACCGGCAGGTCACCTGTCCGCTGGCTGTCCTCGACACCATCGGCATCGGTCACATACAGTTTGCTGTAAACCTTTGACGGATCTGCATCATTCCAGTACTTCGTTGCCGCATAATCTTTCGGCATTGTTTTCAGAACAACCTGATAGCCTGCCAGATACCTTACGCCGTTCTTTTCCACATAGGTGGGAAGATTGCTGAACGTGTAGGTTCCGTCTGTTTTGGTTTCGTGTGTCTGGAATACTGCATTTTCCGGCACCCATTTGTCGCCGCGATAGAAATACTGCTGCAAGTTTACAACTGCCGGATTTTTGCTGTTATGATATGCTGCTTCGCCGTCGTCCTGAATACCATTATAGTTGGTATCCTCCCAGACCACGCCGCTGACAGAGGCGGTTTCAAATGCTTTCAGACCGCCGTCATAGCCGTCATAATCCTTTGCCTTGATGTAATCGTAGGCGTAATCATGATTTCCGTCGTGCACTGCCGCATCATCATAGAGAATGTACGGTTCAAAATAGGTGTTTCCGTCAATGCCTGCTTCTGTTTCCGGCTGGGACTTCTTTGCAGTGATGAAATAATCACCGTCAGCCGGAGAGGTCAGATAGGACACGATATCATAATCTGTATATCCTGCTCCGTGCTGTCCGTTCTGCGAGATCAGATGGCTGTCCACCACTTGGGTTTCCGCATCGCCGTTCTGCCGATAGCGGGTAACAGCATAGTTTTCCATGCCGCTGGGCAATGGCAGCAGCTTCAGACGATAATGTGCCAGCACCTTTTTCCCATTGATTTCCGCATATGTGGAAACACCGGAGAATGTGTACTTGCCGTCTTCATCAGTTTTCACAGTACGGTTTCCGCTTGTTACCGGAACATATTTGCCGTTTTGCAGCACATACTGTTCCAGCTGAACAGTCGCTCCGGCAATTCCCTTTTCATAGAATTGAGTCGTGCCGTCCACATCGGTCACGGTATTGCGGATACCGTCATAGTCGAATGCCTCCTGATATTCTCCGGCTGCATTCCTGCCGTTGTCCTCCCACAGATAACCGGTTACTTCAGAAGTCTGAATCTCCGTAAAGCCGCCGCTGTAGTCCAGCAGACGCTGTGCTTCGCCGGTATCATAATGGGTGTTCTTATAGTCGATGACGTTGCTGTTCTGGTTTTTCGTTTCTCCGGCAATGATAATGATGTCGTCTTCTTTATCATAGTTGTGATAGGTTGCTGTAACATTGCCGTCTGCATCATACTCAAACCAGTCATCACCAATGAGAGAGTACTGCATATTACCGGTATATTGCAGGTCACTGTTTTCCGTAGAACGGTTGTTCGGATACTGCTTATACTTGGTGATCGCATACTTCTGGTACAGATCTGCATTCTTAGCCGGATCGACATACAGCCGATAGCCTGCCAGATATGTTTTTCCATCCTTTTCATAATAGCTGGAAACATTCTGGAATACATAAGAACCGGATTCTGAGGTTTTGATGTCCCGGTCCCCGCCGGTAATGGCTACCCATTTTCCGGTGTCGCTGTCATAGTAAAATGACTGCAAGGTTACAGTCACATCCTCGATACCCTTTTCAAAGGTATCCCGGATGCCGTTGTAATTCGCATCGTCCCAGATCCACTGTCCGATAAAGCCGCGGGAGCCGTCTACAAATCCCAGAGAAATGCTTCTGTTGATTTGGAACGTCTGTCCGTCATCTTCATACAGCGGCTTCTGGTTTTTGTCATAGGGCACGCCGGTTAAAAACGGCCGTGTGCGGAAGTTATTCACTGCCTTGGTCAAATCGTTGTCGTCCGACGCTTCCAGCGGATCATTGTGCAGAACAAACGGAGACGGCTTATATGGTATAGAAGCGCTTCCCTTATACTTGGCAACTGCCACATAGTTTTTGTTGGGATACAGGCGGAACTGATAATAGCCGCTGTCTCCGGTCTGATAAACCGCCGGGTTGCCGTCACCATCTACCGCAATTTCCGATGCGATGTTGCCGTCTGCGTCTACTTCGTGCATTTCCACCTTCACATCTTTCAGCTTCTGTTCGGCTTCCTGCATGATGCCGTCGCTTTCGATGGTGCCGTTGTTGTCTGTTTCATCGACCCATGCCCAGCCGCCGTAAGTGTATCCTCTGGAAACACCCAGCATATAGGAAGTCATGGCGGTGTCATATGCCTGATGCTTTGTCAGATCTTCTTCCACCGCATCTACATGAATCGGTGCCGTCTGTACGATCAGCTGTCCGGACGAAGCCTTTGTGTTGGCAATTTCGTTGGCAACTGCCGTTTGGTCATCTTCTGTGCGAATGCCGGTATAGACGACCTTTCCGTCACGGTATACTTTCAGTGCTGTGCCAGTCTGTCCCAGTTCCCGTGTTGTAACCGAGTACTGATCGTATCCCTGCGGCAGTGTATACCGCAGCCGGTAATCTCCCGGTGTCAGATTCGACAGCATGAAATAGCCCTGATTTCCGTAATAGTCGCTTTCGGTGGTATAAGTCACCGGTCCGTCAAACGTATACTGATAGGAATTGGTGTTGTTTTCTACAATGGTTTTCGGCTGACCAGTTTCCTCGTCAATGACAACATAACGTGTCTTTTCCGGATTCGGGTTACTGTCAGGATCCGGATCGGCAATCACTGCCTCACCGTTGACGTTGACGGAATAGCCCTTCTTTGTCAGCAGTTCCACCTTTACGCCATTGATACCCGGATCGTCCGGCTTTCCGTCAAAGTCAATATCGGTCGTCCATTTGCCGGTAGGCAGCAACCGTCCGTTGGCAGACATCTCATATTCTGCTTCGTTACACTGAGCGTCATAGTTGAGGTCGCTCCAGACATAGCTGCCGATATAGCCCTTTCCGCTGGGGGCAGAAATATAGGCACCGGCCTGTGTATTTTCAAAGACCTGATAGTTCTTGCCGATCGCACTTGCAGAATCATAGCCAGAAGCAAAGGTGTTCCATTGTGTCACACCCTCTACCTGCTTGCGAATACTCTCCGCAGATGCTGCACTTTCATTCTCGTCCTCAGTTGTAGGTGTACCAACATACTTCGGCAGATTCAGCGGTGCATGCATCTCATAGTAGAGTTCCATACGGTTCTTTTTGTCCAGTCTGGTGTCGGCATTATTCATCTGTGCCCAGATCGCACGGATCCCCCGTACCAGCCGATCGTATTCGGCATCAGAGATCCTGCCGGCTTCGTGATCGCCGATCAGTTCAGACAGCTTGACAAAATACGAATTCTTTCCGTTTACATCTTGATACAGATTCCGGTAGAAATTGTTTTTCTCGGTATCCATCAGATCATCTGCCGGCTTCGGGAGGATGCTGACATCCTGCAGCACATAGCTGCCGTTCTTCTTGATGATCGGTCCGACCCAGACGGTGTACATAGACGGATCCAGATTTACTGTACCGCTGGTGGATACCTGCTTCAGCCGCACGGAATCCGGAATCAGATAACCGTTCCACTTCGATTTTCGGGGTACGTTTGAATCAGTTGCCTTGGTGTCCTCTGCATAGGGCAGCACATCATAAAACAGCAGCGTCTTATACTCGGTATCCGAATCTGAACTGTTCTGCATGGAAATGGAGTAAGAGTAATTGCCGCCCTCCTGTACCCGAACCGGAATTGCCGCCTTTACGGAATCCAGATCGGAAGTGGCTGTTTTCATTTGTGTGACATTATCGATCGAAAGCAGGGTGATTGCCTGTGATGTGATCGTCAGTGTCATATCGCCGCTGCTTTTGTTGTCGTTGACATCATGGCTGTCTACTTCATAGGCAACGATCTTGACTTTTCCCTGCTTGTCCGGAATATACGGCCGGAAAGAACCGTTTTTAAAACCATATGCCTTTGCCTGCATCAGTTCCGCAGAAACGATGTTACTGTTGCTGATGTCCAGCGGCACCATGAGTTCTACCACAATACGCTGTCCCGGCTCCAGAGTTCCGGAGAACTTGAAGTTGACGATCTTCCGGTTCAGTACATTGGTGGAGATCGGTTTTGTCACAAAGTAGGGGTTGGGGTTCTTCTGCGTGTCCATAGCGACTTCGGTGTTTGTCACGTCTGCATACGGGAGTTCTTCCACGTCTACGTCTTCCAGTGAAACATCACCGTTGTCTTTCAGGGAAACAAATTCACCCTTTTCGTTTTCAATATGCCATGTCCACTGCGGTGTCACATCGTCCAGATTCTTCGCAGGCGTTACCACTTGATTGTCGCTGTTCTTTTCCGCAGTGCTGGTGTAGTGATCGCCGACGAAATAGCCGTCAATGCTGCCGTTGGAGTCGTCCTGATACTGCACATACTGGAATGCGTCCGCGGAGAGCGATTCCAGATACGGCAGTGCCAGAGAAACCGTAGGATCAGACAGCTTATCTGCCTCTGCATTTTTCCGGTTATACGTACTTGTGTTCAGCAGTTCCTGACTAAGATTCTTATAAGTCACTGTATATTTCAGCATCTTGCCGGTGCCGCTGGAAATACCGCTGGTATTGGAATCCCATTTGTATTCCTTGTTTGCAGCACCGCTGAAATACTTGGCATCAATATCGATACCCAGCCACGGCAGCTGCGGATCCAGATAGAAGCCCACTCTGGACTCATCACCGGAAACCGCATACTTGAAGTCATCGCTACGCAGGATCACGCTGGCGAAATGGTTATTGTGTACAGAATTGGAGATAGACGGGTCATTCGGTGCAGTGGTAAATGCCACATGGGGGCTGTTTTCCTTGATGCTTTCGCTCAGTGGCTCCAGACCATAGTGATACTTGTCCACATCGTTGCGGTCCTGTCTGCCCTCTGTGGTGTCGTCTGCATCTGCATTCACATACAATCCCTTCGGCACCGGAAAATATCGGGGTGCCTCTGCGTTGGTCAGCCGGACCTGAGTTCCGGAAATCGTTTCCGTAAAGCCCTCTGTCCGAATCACCCAACGCACCTGACGAATGGATTTTTTCAGATTAAGCTGTGACAGCTGCTGCTGGAGCTTCTGGTTGGTGCTGTCAAAATACAGGTTGCCGGCTTCCAGTGAAATCGTCTGGTTTGCGTCCAGTGCATAGCCCTGTTTTTCGCCGATGCGTACCCACCAGCTGGTTCCCTTGCCGTTGTTGGCACAGGCATTTGAATAAATGCCGTCGTCCTGCTCCGTTTCCGGTGCAAGGAATGCTTCTTCATTGGCAGGGTTCGTGCTGATCAGCACATACGGATACACTTTCAGGTGCTTTTCCAGAATGTCATGAACCAGCTGCTGGTCTGCGGCATACTCGGTTTCCAGTGCACCTGCTGACGGAATCGCCCAGTTACCGGTAGAAATTTCCGTTACATTCGGATAAACCAGCTCTGAATTGTGAGGCAGCACGCCCGGTTTGTTGACCGGTGCCACCTTCGTGGTACCACGCAGCGTTGCGTAGTTTGCCAGATTGTAGTTGACCACGAATTCGTTTACCGATGCGGTATCGTTAGACACCTGATCGACATAGCTGACAGTTTTATAAATCTGCTTAATATGCGGGTCTTCCGCAATGACAATGGAGGAGTTCGGGTCGTTGACACGCACACGCTCATAGTTCAGATCTGCACGCACCGTGGTTTTCGGTGCAGTAACAGCAACTTTCGCAGAAGAAGCGGTCAGATAGATCTCACCCGGCACAACGCCGTCAAAGGGTTCGATCTCCGGAATGGCATTGTTCTTTGTACTATTGGTATCCTTCACCCGCACCGCATTTTGCAGCTGCATGCCCTCCATAGTCTGTCCGGTGAAGTTGAAATCATAGGTATCATATACAATGTCACTTGCCGGCACTTCCTGCCGCTGTTTCTTTTCATAGACAATATTGCCGTAGTCGTTGTAGACATAGCCGTTCTTGTCCTGCTTCGGCATCAGGCAGCCGCCGCGGGTGTAGTACTTGCCGTCTGCATCACGTTCTGCAAACAGACCGTCCTTTGTAATGGCGAACTTGCCGTCTGTCTGTTCGAACGTTGCATAGACCTTGGCATAATAATCCTCCCAGCTGCTGTCCGTATCCGCCGGCAGTTCCAGATTGTCGATTCGTGTCTTGATTTTAAAGTTCAGCGTGCCGTTGAAATAGCCCGCCGGATGACAGCCTGCCACATAGGTGTTGTCATTTGTGCAGTCGAAGCCGTCATCTTTCGGCGTGGTGATCTCGAATACCAGCGTTTCACCGCCACGCTTTGTGGCAGAATCTGCCCGTGTCAGTCCGTCCGCCGTATTTTCTGCCGGTGCAACATCTCCGGCAAAGTACCGCTGTGTCAGCTCAATGCCCCAGCCGGCAGCCTTTGCCTCTTTCATGGTAAATGTCTGCTTTTTCCCCGACTTATCGGTGTATTCCAGATAGTAGTCGTCCAGCAGATTGTCCTCGTCCCAGTACCGTACATTTTCCGGCAGCTGGAATGTGACAACCATTTTAGCGTGGAAGATGCTTCCGCGGTAACGATAGTCTGCCTCCGACTGGCTGGAAACCTTGGCACTGTACCAGAGAATATCACTGTAGTCAAAGTTTTCCCCGTTGTTCTGATACTTCTGACGGGTTTTCACTTCGTCCAGATCTTCCTTGTTTCCGGCAAAGCCCTTTTCGCCTTCTTCGGTCTTTTCAGCAGCTACCATATTCTCCGCCTTTAAAGACGGAGTCTGCGTGCGAATCTTCAGCGTATTCACAACGCCGGAATCCTGCATCACATTGGCAGAAGTAATATCCCGGAAAAGCATATTACTGCTGTTGTCACGCAGTGTCACATCGCGGTTCAGTGCGGAACGAATTTCCTCCGACAGCGGCTTGTCCTTTCGGTACTCGTCCATTTCCATGGGATCGCTCTCGGCGTACCGGCTCATGCTGCCCAGCATATAGGTACCGTTTTCGTACTTATGGGTCAGCAGAACGTAAGGATCCGGATTGGTGGTCGAAAGTCCGTCCTTGTCTGTATCCGGACGCATGGGCAGCGTATCCTGAGAGGAATCATAGTACGCTCTCTCGCTGTAGTATTGCATCAGTACTTCCGTATCGGTTGCTGCAACTGCGTCCTTTCGCTTGTCTGCACTCCGGTAATCATACGTATCATAAGCGTTTACAGCTGCTCTCAGATTTACCGGTGAGCATACCTTGTATAAATTTCCGGAAATGTCGTTGTCCGTGATAAACTGGTACGCGTTCACTCTGCTGGAAACATAAGAATAATTGTTCAGATAGTTTTTCAGCAGATCTTCGTCTTCCGCACCGTTTATCATATCATCCGGCTCTGCATAGGTGAAGGTCTTGATGCAGAAATTGTACAGACTGCCATTCCGAATCGCAGCGTCCTTTTCCCGCTTTTCTGCCAGTTCCGCTGCAGTCATTGCCTTTTCGGTATCGTTTTCCTCCTTGGCAAAGATCTGCACCACATAACGCTTGGTAGACGCATCATAATAGACCTCGGTATCATAGAGTGCCTTCTGATTTGCCAGATTGGTAGTGGCATCTTTGTCGTACAGTTCCCAGTTCAGGGGCTTGTCATTCTTGGTGTTGTCCGTGGTATAACGGGAGCCGTCTGCCGCAACCGGAACAATGCCATAGGGCAGAATGTTCGTGATGACTGGCAGAGAAAGCGAACCCTTTTGCCCGCCGTCTGTGCCGTAGCTGTGCAGCGATTTTTCGTTGTTGTACCCTTCAGTACCGGCACTGCCGCTGTAGCCGTACTGATCCCAGTAATAATTATTCTCCACATGGACATTGATCCAGTTGACCTCGCCCTGTGTCTCGGTGTAGTACTGCTCTACCGTCTTGCCATACATCTCGGTTTCATCCTTACCGATGGTTTCGCTGATGGTTGCCCAGCTGCGCACCAAAGGCTTTCGCTGCACGGCTCTTGTACCAGTTTCGGCAAAGAACATGGTCGTGCCGCTGGAATAGCGGTCGATGCTGTCGTTGTTGGTGAAACAATAGCTGCCGTTTTCCTCTACCGTTTCCTTGTTCTGGATGTTGTAGCCGTTTACTGACGGCATATTCGGAGAGGATGCCAGGTATTTCAGACTTCCAAGCTGTCCGTCGCTGTCATACCAATACCAATACAGCGGACTCCAGAGGTAGTCCATGCCGTACAGCTGGTTGTGCTTTGTCAGCACCTTGGTGGAACCGTCCCAGTGGTCGATGTCATAGATCTGGTAATACAGATGATTCTGGCTACCCTCTGCCACATAGGGCTGGGTGAGAACACGATCGTACCATGTGCCGCTTGCCGTATCGGTGTATACTCTTGCCGGAAGTGTCACCCGTGTGATATAGCCGAAGTCGCTGCCCCTGCCGTACCATTTTTTCAGTGACTGTTTTACAGTGATCTTCACCACATACGGGGTGTATTCCTTTGCGGTATAGTATCCGTCTGCACCGTCTGTGATGCTTGTGTTCTGTGCCGCATCCCGCATTGCCTTTGGTGCAAGATACTGCGGATTTTTGTCTCCCGGTTTCTGAATGATCTCTGCGGTAACATATGTCCCGTCGATCTGGGAGAATGTATCTGCTTTCGAGTCGCCGGTGTTGGTATACGCCAGTATCTCAGATGTATCCAGCGTCCCGTCTGCATTCATCACCGGTTTCATGCCATAGGCATAGGTATACAGGAATGTCACGCCGTCCAGATCCCAGTCGCCGTAGTTGTACGCCTGGAGCTGTACCTTGACATCTTCATCATATTCCAGCGCAGCCGCACCAGACCGGTCTGTTACCTCATGTACACTATTATAATAGGAGTTTAATCCATTTCCGTTGGAGTATGTTCCGAAATACGGGGAATTCGGGTCGCAAAGCACATTTTCCGTGTGGTCGCCGTTCGTCTTTTCATATTGGATATTGCTGGTTACAAATTCCGAACTGGTGGCAAGCCATGCCTTTTGCAGGTGGAGACGGGTTTCGCTCCACACAACAGGTGTATCCTTTGCCGAATCCAAATCTGCCCAGTCTGCATGATTCTTGTTCCGCTTGCCCATTGCCAGCTGGAACCAATCTCGGTTTGCACCGCCTGCCATGTACTTCACGGTCTGAGGCAGCTGCTGGAGCTGGTCAGCCGTTTCGATCATGGAATTGGCAGTATATTTCACCGTCTGCATATTCTTTGCAGTCTGTGAATCCTCGTCCAACAGCGTGTTGTTCTGTCCGCTGATGCTGCCGCTTGTAGTGGAAGAACCCGGAATGTGGGTAATGGTCTGATCCAGAAATTCCCACATATCCACCTGTGTATTCTTATCCGCACTGAAGCCAATATCGTGCATCAGATAGTCCATATCCATCTGGATACTGCTGTTCTGCACCTGCTTGAAATTACTCCAGACGTTTCCGGTATCAGAGAATCCGCCGGTCAGCATCGGATAAAGATTGCCGTTCGTAGAGGAACTATAATAATTATGATAAATACTGTTCTGATAATACTCACCAATGCGGGGGAAATATGCCGGGTGCAGTCCGTCACCGCCTGCAACAGATGCGGCGGTATCGTCTGCATAGGTGGACGCAGTGTACACCATAGGCAGGTCTTCTTCCCGAATGGTTGCTGAGTAGCAGAACTCGATCTGTTCTCCCGGCTGCAAAACGAAGTCCGCATCGGGAGCATCTTTGTAACGCAGCCGCAGTTCGTATACCGTAAAGGAAATCTGATATGTGGAGTTTTCGTCCGGTTTCAAATCTGCAAATGCCTTTTGTGTTGCATTTTCAGAATTGAACCCGTCTGTATAGGTCATCTTTCCGCCGTAGTCATACCCATTTACACTTTCAGTCTTGTCTGCCAGATACAGTGCAATGTTGCTTAAATCCTTTTCACTGCCGTCTGCATTCAGAAGACGCAGGTGGAAATTGGGTATGCTGCCGCCGACCTTATACGAATCGTACAAAGTCTTGGTAAAATATTCCGGTACCTTATCATAGATCACCGGATTGATGAGCCTGCCCTCCTCACCTGCCTGTTTTCCGCTGCTCAGTGCGGCCAGGTTGTTTTTCAGTGTTACCTTCTGCCAAACAGTATCGCCCGGACGATAGCTTGTTTTCTGTGCTTTCTTTTCCTCATACGCTGCCGCAGCATCGCTCTCGGAAGAAAATGTCTGGGTGTGGAACGATGCAATGGGGTTTTCCCGATAAACCTTAGGATTCAGGACTTTGGTGTCTGTCAGGTGTGCCGTGTGCTCTGTCGGTGTTTTGGCAGATGCTACACTGCTGCCGCTTTCAGTCACCGTCACTGCATTTTCGTTTTCACTGTGAATGTGCTCATAGGTGTTGGTGGCTGTGAAATACTGGGTATAGGTATCTGCCTTCACGCCTGTGCCGTCTGTGACATCCTGGTATCTGCCGACACCGGTCAGCGTTACATTTTGGAGCGCCACCTTCGTTTTTGAGGTACTGCTGTATGCAGTCGTGGTGTCAAAGCCCTTGAGATCATAATAAATCCAGCGAACGCCCACTACATTCGGCAGATCTGCATTTGTCATTTTTTCTTCTGCCGCCTGATCTTCGGTACGGGATGGGTCATATGCATAGGATTTCCATGTCACCTTTACACCGTTTTCGTCCGTCTGAAATGCAATGTTTTCGTCTTCTGCAAACCGCGGATCTGTACTCGGCTCTGCAACGGCATAGAGCACTTCCACTCTGCCGAACTTGTCTGCTTCCTCCGGAACTGTGTAGGGCTTCGTCAGTTCAAAGCCGCGGTAGAACATATCGCCGCTGTCCTTGGAACGCTTTTCCAGGAAAGAAACGTCTACCGTGTAGGTATCGCAATGGTGACCGGTTTCATTGTACAGGTCGCTGACTGTCAGCATGGCACCCTTTCCGTCGTAATTCTGCTTGATGTCGTTTACCTGATAGGAAAGCGTTACCGGTGCAGCAGACTGATAGGTCAGTTCGTTCTGCACGTGTGCATAATACTGTGTCTGCTTGTCTGCATCTGCCTTGGTATACCGGTAGTAATAAGACACGCCTGCACGGTCGGTCGTCGTCTTGTTCCAGTAGTATCTTCTGTCTGCATTCGGCAGATGTGTTGAACTGGTGGTATCATAGATCGCATACTGCGGATAGCCGTGCTTGGGGGCAGCATGAATTTTGAGATCCGGTGTGCCGACAGTGACAGCATCATAGCTGCCGCCGTTTTCCGTCAGCTGTGTGGTCACACGCAGGTAAACTGTCTCGCCCGGCTTGATCTGGTCATCGGATTTTGCACCCTTGCCCAGTTCTGCCACCAGCCGCCGGTATGCAGTTTCTGCCGGCTCTGCTTCTGCTTCTGCTGCTGCAAGCAGGGCATACTTGACACCCTGTGCCGCTTCGATCGTCGTGCCGCCGTCTGACAGAGCAGCGTGAATATCCGCAGCCGGAATATTCTCCGCGGCATCTTCCGTTGTCAGCACTTTTCCGTCTGCATCTACAACGTCCCAGCGAACGATTCGCTGTCCCTTTGGAACAGAGAAGTCCACTGTGGTATGTTCCAGCGGAATCAGTGCATTGTTCGGCGTGTTCACCCGAATGGTATACTCTACATAATCATACGGCATCAGGTGCAGATAGTCCACCTCATCGATGTTTTCGGTCTTGGAATCCTGATCGTACATCTTTGTGCGGGTGACTTCTGTGTTCAGCATACCCGTCAGATTCTTGACTGTATAGTCTGCCTCTTTCTTGCTGCCCTTTGCAGAACCGTCCGTATTCTTATAAATATAGGTATTGGCATTGGGGTCAATGGAGGTAAAGACTGCCGAAAGCTGGTTGGTGGTTATCTGCTCCGAATAGCTGTTGGGATCCTTTCCAAAGGTCGGTGTGGAATTGGCATTCCACTCGTCACCGGTGAAATCGTTTGGTGTCCGGTCGACATAAACGCCGTCATACAGGAATGCACTGGTGTTCTTGGTATGATCCGCCGACAGGTATTCCCCGTCACACAGCACAGTACTGCTGTCATTTCGGTCTGCCTTTTTCGCCTTGAAGTCCAGCTGGAAGCTGTTGACATATGCTTTGACATAGGTTTTCTGATTAGTCGTATTGGTATAGGTTCCGAGGACGCCGGAATCTGCCTGATACAGCTGCCGCAGAATCTGTTCCACATCAATGGTATAGACTTCCTCGCCCTGTACGGTTTCCGTTGTGCTGACATGCACCACATAGATGCCGTCTGCCATGCCGTCTACGCCGGAGCCTTTTACCACGTTCACCGGAACGTTCGTGCTGCCCACTTGGAGTGTCAGATTTGCCACGCCGAACCAGTTGTCGTCCAAAAGGAATTTCGGCAGGTAGATATGCTCCAGCCGGTAGCGGCTGTCCATGGTGTTGGTGGTAGCCGCACTGTCAATACGTGCAGCCGCCTCCTGCCCGGTCGCATTCTGCTTGTCCTGATTGAACAGCTTCACGCGGAACAAGCCGCGGTTCGGTGTGTTGTTGTCGCTCTGGCTGTAATCATAGTACAGCTTTTCCGATACGCTGCCATTCTCCGTTTGCAGCTGATACCCTGCCCGAAAATCGATCAGGTAGCCCATGATTATCGCATTGTCCGACTGCTTGTAGATTTCCTTGTTCGGTTCATAATCTGTGGAAACACTGGTTTGAGCAGTGTTCGTTCCGTACCTGTCATCGTCTGTCTTGTTGATCGCATACGGCTTGCCCTGCACCAGAATATCCCATGTATTGGTGTTGTGATAATCTGCCTTTTCCTTGTCGGTCAGTTCCGCAGAATAATCCCCTGTACCCGGAATATCATACATGGTCATGCTGTAGTCTGTCACAAAAGTATCTTCGCCCAGAACCACAACATATTTTCCGCCGTCCTTTTTTACGGTATAGGTCGGTTCGATCTGCGGCTGGTTTGCTCCGGTGTCCGCATCGTCTGCGTTTCCCTCGGTGCTGCCGCCTGCATTGTCCCCGTTATCTGTGTTGTCCTGCTGTTTCGGTGTGTACTCGAAATAAATGTTCCAGTCATCGGTTTCGCCGTACATCTGTTTCAGTTCAGACACCGGAACAGAAATGGTCTGTGCCGTTCCGACAACGTCATTGTTCGTGTTCTTCGCATTTATGGTGAACACAATGTTGTCGTCATCTCGGAAATACTGATAGATCTCTTTCTTGATCTGAAGTCCGGTAGTCAGAAAGCCCTTGTATTCGTAGTCATCATCAGGGCGAATCTGCGGCAGGCTGTCGGACAGCACAACCTTGTCCGTGAAGGACAGCTTATTCACCCAGTCATACTGATCGGTACGGGAGTACGGGCTGTTCATTACCCAATGGTAAACATTGTTATTCGGTGCAACGCGACCTACACCGTCCCAAGTCGGGTTGACGCAAGATGTGGGAATAGTGCTTTCTTTGGTGTTGCCCTTCCGATAAAAACGGATCGCGAAACTGTTGTCCTTTCCGAATTCTGCATTGCGGTTTTCCGCTGTAGCGGGGGTTTCACCGACACCCTTTTGCACATTGTCCTCATCGTTGACGATATGCACACGTGTGCTGGACTGCAAATGCTTTGCAGTATAGTCGAATATCTCATAGGTCCAATAGTGTCCACAACGATAATAATCATAGTGACTGGTCCAGGCATAATACTTGTCTGTGAAGGACCAATCCGACTTTTCCTTGTCCGCACCGGAGTCTGTCCGCACCTTACTTCTGCCATTGGTGGTTTTGCCCACAGTCACATCCGCATGTGCTGTAGCAACCGCCTCATTCATGCGGTAGAAACGTCCGGTAACTTCAAACATTCCCTGTGTGGAGGAATTCGTCTGGTCATACCATGTGCCGTAGTCCGGCGACTTTGCCGTTTTGCCGTCATTGTTGACAGTCTGATACCGGTTGATGTCAATGGTCACAACGACCTGTGTCACCGGATTTTCCGGCTTCTTTCCGTTATAGCTCTCCGGCTTCTTATAATAGTTGGCATCGTCCGCGGAGAACATGTCCGCATCGCTGCCCAGTAGATTCAGCCGTGCAAAGCTTCCGTCTGCATTGCTCTCGTTGGCTTCATAGAGAATTTCCTGTCCGGAACGGGTACGCTTAGTACCGTCTGCATAGATTGCTGTAACCGACTGAACATAGTCCTTGGCACGAGGATCAATTTTCAGATAGTACGCATCGAATGTGTTCGACGGCAGATCTAATGTAATATCCACAGTAGCAGCCGTATTCAAAGATGCATTGCGCACATAGTCATACGACTGGTTTTCCTGTCCGGCAAGGGTCGGCTTTGCCTTGGGCAGATTGTTCCCTGTGTTCAGATACTGGCGGAAGTCCACAGCGAAAGAACCGATGGATTTATAGCCGATCTCCAACTCGGAGTTATCCGCACTATCTCCCCACTTCTCTTTTTCAGAGAACAGATAACCGTCTGCGCCGTGTATATGCTTATCGCTTCTCCAGGAGCAAGTCGTCATATTTTCTGTGGGCTGGGCATACTTCTTTCGCAAATGTTCCACGGCACTGGCTGCTGCGGTGTACTTCTTATCTCCGGCACTGGCATCTTTATAGAATGCCATAACAGTGGTGTCGAAATACATCTTGGAGACATAGATCGCCGTGGTGTCTTTCTTCGTTACAATATACTTGTCCTTATCGTATGCTTCTGTGATGTAGCCCTTAGATTCCCGAAAGCCGTCCAGATAGTTATGTGTATCTACTTCCAGCGTATCGGTCTTTCCGAACAGCGAATCGTCATAGCCGTCAAATTCAATATACCGCTTTTCCGATACGGATTTGTCCACCAACTTTACCAGTCTGCCGTTCAGTTCCACCTGTGTCAGGTTCTCGATGCCGAACGCCGGGAACAGCCGCGTTTCTGTATCTCTGGTAAATGTCAGTGCACCGTCTGTATATGTATAAATGGTATCCAGTGCATCTTCCGTATAAAAACCGGTAACCTTTCCGGCTTCGTCTGTTTTCGGCAGCAGGGTTACGGTTTTCTCCTGATCGTCCGCATCTTTACCAGTCAGAATGATATTGTCAAATTTGCCGAACTGATCGATCAGATCCTGATAAATTCGCAGTTCCGTGGTATGGAAACCAGTTCGTGCTTCTCCCTGCTTTTCATAGGGAACCTTGGCAATGATTTGGGTATCGTCCAGTACCGAGATGGTTTCATTGGCAAATTCCGCACGCAGCAGAAAGTCACGGTCATACGGCACGCCAAAAATGGTTTCATTTCCGTCCGTGTTGCCCGATGCCGCACGTGTGGATTCTTTCTGATCGTTATAGTAAATATGGGTGTTGACGCTGAGTCCCGGGCGGTCTACATGGAATGCCACAGATGCGAACTTTGCCTGATCCTGCATCAGTTCATGCTGCGGTGTCACCGTCATTTTCGCAGTCAGGTCATCAAACCAGTCACTTGTGCCGTAAATACGCAGTTCCGGTGCATTGCTCTGCTCTGCGGAAAGGTCACGTTCCAAATCATTATAAGTGATCTCAATATTAGAAAGGTACAAGCCCCGTTCCTTCCAGTCAGACAGATCTACTTCCAGTTCCCCTGCGGAATTTTTGCTCTTTTCCAGTTCTTCCAGGGAAACAATTTTCACCTGTTCCGGGCCGGAAACACCGTCCGGCAGGAATGCTGTCAGCTTAATGCTTTCGATTTTGCCGCTCTTGGCATAGTTGGAGGAAATCGTCACCTTGTCCGACAGATAGCCCTTTACGATTTTCGCATTGTCCTTTTCCGTTTTTACGCCTACGCTCTGGAGATCAACAGAAATCAGCGACTTCCCCGCCTTGGAATAGCAGTCAGAAGTTTCTTTGTTCTCCAGCAGGAAACCGTAGTACAGATCATTTGCCTTATTCGGCACTGTCAGGCTCTTGTTGCTGGTCTGGTTCGTTTCCGGACGATTGGCAGAGGGCGTAATGACAAGGTTGGTCTTTGCCACCTGCATAGTCGCCTTCGAAGCCGTCTTAGATGCCTCGTTGATGCTGCCAATTACCTCGAATCTCGCCGATGCTTTCAGATCACCGACCCAATCTGTCGAGCCGTACAGCTTCAGATTCATCTCCTTGAGATTGTCCAGATCTGTATTTCCGTAGATGCGTGAGAAAATGATCCGCACGCTCCGCAGACGCTGAATGGTATCCGGAACGGTATACGTAACATTGCCGTCTGCATCTGCGGTCAGGGCATCAGAACCGACCGTCAGACTGGGCACAATATTTGCCTCGGTGTCTGCGGTATAAGTTGTATTATCCCAGTCGAAAAGTTCAATTTTTTCGATGGCAGCCGCCCGTCCATCGCCGATGCCGTTCAGGACGATTTTTCGGGTGTCAAAGCCCTCTATGTCTTTCAGACAGTCTGTCGGTGCATTGCCGACACTGTCCATATTAACTTGCAGCAGTGCATGAGAACTGGTAGAACGGGAATTGTTGGTCAGCAGAAACTGATACCACGTCTGTTCCGTTTCGCTGCGGTTCGGCACAGCCAGTGTCGGATAAACGGGATACGCTATTCCGTTTTTATCATACCGGACAGACTGCACCGCAGAGGCTTCTGTGCCGTCCTTGCGAATCGCATGTACGCTCGCTTTCAGCTCCGGCAGCACCTTGGACACGTTCAGTGTGACAGTATCCTCCACCGTCTGATCCAACGCGGTCTGGTCATGTTCGCCGAAGCTGTATGCCGTTTTCAGCACGCCATGCGGAGTGATGTCCCTTTCTGTGGTAGGCGTTCCGTGAATCTGCACATAGCAGTTCCCGTCATCTGCTGCATCGGCAAGCGGAATGCTGTCGCTGATACGCTGAAAATACACGGTCATGCCGGTGAGATAGGTCAGTGTGTTCCACGCAGACTTTGCAATTACCACATTGCCGTTTGCATCAGGACCGTAATTCTCCAGATCGTCCAGCGTAATATCCGAATCGACCAGTGTCCCGCGATTTGTTGCCTTGCCGTGCAGTACGATCTTCTCGATCTTTGCCTTCTTCAGCAGGTTCTCACTGAGCAGGATTTTCGAGGCGACCAGTCCGCCGGCAGTGTAATCCTCATCGGGATACAGACCGGTGATGTCCAGTGTTGCCGGACTGATCTCGGAAATGCTGTCGTTGGAAATCACAAAACGAGCCGCCGCGGTATCGTCATTCAGGGAAACCGTCTGCGGATTGTTTTTCTGCACCAGATCACCGATCACATCTTCATAAACGCCTACGCCGGTCAGTGCCGGTTTCGCCTGTTCTGTGCGGATAACAGCATTTGCCTGTGTGACTTCTTTCGGCTCCGAAACCCACTTGCCCTCGCCGTCCTCCGATGCCGTCGGCGGCTGGTAATAGTGCACTTCGTAAGAGGTGTCGATCTTGTTGTCATATGTCCACAGGTGCGGAAATGCACCACGCATGGTAATCAAACCGTTGAACTCGGTATAGCGTGGGATCTCCTCCCGAAATACAAATTCTACCTCGTTACAGAATGTCAGACCAGGCTGGTTGGTCAGCACGTCGCCGATTTCCAGCGTCCAGTTCTTTTCTTCTGTCACGCCGGCATCGGTATCCTGTTCCAGATGCAGCCCCAGTTCGTCGGCAGTCTTATAGACCACATTGCCGTTTGCATCGGTAAAGCCAAACCGGATAAACTGGTTGATGTCTGTTCCGTCTACCTTGAACCAGTCTTTCAGCTGAATGTCCGGATAATGCACCGTGTCATTTTTCAGGCAGATCTGAATTTCCCGTAAGTCGAAATCTTCCGGCACATGGTCTGTAGAAACTGCGTTAAATACCGGGATATTACCGATACTGTTAAACCCGTCCAGATAGTATTCATCTACTGCACCGATACCCACTGTCTTGTCCGTCACTTCGTTGCCGTCTGCGTCCTTGACATACTTGTGGTGAGTAAAATTCTCCCATGTGTGCGGAGTGAAGTTAGTAGAATCTGAATACTGTTTCGACCAGTGAATGTTGCTGCCGCCGCCGAATGAAATTGTTGTGGTCAGTCCGGAAGTGTTTTCAAATCCGGTGCTGCTGTTAAAGTTATTCGGATATGGGATCGCAACCATGTATTTTCTGGCAAAATAATGCTTTTCATTAGGATCACTCTGGTTCAGTTCTTCTGCTTTCCTCGCAGAATACAGGGTATGGGACTTGTCCGATACTTCCTTTTGCAGAATAATCGTACCTGTACCGGAATAGCCATATGGGATAGTTTCCGCAGGGATATTCGAAAAATGTTCCAGATCCCACTGGGTTTTCCAGTCCGGTGTATCGGTGACATCATAGACCAGAATGCCGCCCGCATTGGGCTTTCCGATAAACTCATGATGCTGGTAAAAATCAGCCGAAAAATCTTTGTTCTGCGTGTCCGGATTTTCTTTTTCCCAGCAGAGAAGATCTTCGTCCAGAACGCTCCGCATCTTGTCCGCATTGTACTGTGCCTGCAATGTGATCAGATAGTTATCGATTGTACTGTCCAGTTCTTCTGAATCATTCTGCACTGTGACTTCGTACACCATGTAGTTATACTTCTGCCACATGACAGCCTGACTTTTGTCAGTGCTGGCATTATTCAGCTGCACAGTAGGAACGCTTTCAATTTTCGTGCTCCACTCCAAGTTGGAGTTGACAAATGTAACCGTACGCTGGATTTTAGTGCTAGTGTCCAGTTCATCGGTTGACCACCCGTTGCCGATCAGCGTATTGCCAGAATCATACAGCCCGTCATAGGAAAATTTCATTTCCAGTGTTGCCGCAGCATTTTCCGGAATGCTTACCGCATTGCTCGCCGTGTAAAACTGCATGTCAAACTTCGGCGTACAGTTTCCGCTAAGGGGATCATAGGCATTTTTCAGAGTGATTTTTCCGCGGACATAACTGTTGTTTTCCACTTCCGCTCCGCTTGCATCATAGACTGTTGTCGCATTGCCGAAAGTGCTCTTGTCGTTCAGCTTTGCTTCCATGCCGATATACTCCCCTGCCTGCTGTTTGGCAAAAGGAATTTCCTCCAAGCTGTTCACCTGTACCAAAACGCCGTTGTCGTCCCAATACAAATACGGCAGCGTCAGTTCCAGATTCTGCCTGCGAACATAGCCTGTGGAAAAATTCGGGACAATATTCACAGTCAGCAGTGTTTGCTGCTGCTTCTGGATCATGTAGAAGCTGCCGACACCGTCATTGGTTTCCGGCGTCAGCGTTGCACCGTTTGAGGTAACGGCTCCGAAACCAACCTGAAATGTGCCAGAATTTCCCAACGCTGCTGCCGCCGCAAAAATCGTTCCCCAATTGCACGAAGTCAGCACCATTACGGCTGCCAGCATGCCATAAATGACACGCTTCCATATACTGATTTGTCGATACATTTCAATTCCTCCTGTCACGTGACACCATTATTTTTGTGTCAATCATCTTCATAAGCCATATTCCTTAGATTTCAGCAATTTAGTTGAATAAAATGGCTAATTTTCTGCTTTGATTTTTATTTTGAATTGTGCCTTTTGCACATTTTTCTGTGGTTTTACGCTTATTTTAATTATAACACTTTTATGTGAAATTGTCAACATCTATTGAAGAAAGCCGCATTATACCAAACCGGCAGCTGTGCTTTGTGCAATATCGCCTTAAATTTCCTGTGGTAGTTGTTTCAATTTGTTTTTTCTCCCTTTGGATGCTGTTTTGAGAAGCCGCTTTTTTTCCCTCCTGATATTACTAAGACAATGGAGCATGGCAAAATGGGAAGGTTGCAGATGTAGACTTTATATGAATTTTTAAAAACAAAAAAGGCAGCATACAAAACCGGTTATTTCACCGGATTGTATGCTGCTTAGGGAAAATGATTTTAAGGCAATACCGCACAAAGATTGTGCGACAGATGCGTCGTCAAATTTTTCGTCAGATGAAACAAAAAGCGGAGTGAATACTTGATGTATTCACGAGCATTTTTGTGAAATATGAGAGTCTGTTTCGTATCTGACGCATGCAGATTGCGTCGTCAGATTTTTTGAGAGATGAATGAAAAAACGGAGAAAATCCTTTGTGGATTTTCGAGTATTTTCCCGAAATATCTCGGAAAATATGCACGCAAGATGCATGCGGGAAGATACGAAACAGGCTCTGAAGGGAAATTTGCATGCAGATGGCGTGCAAAGTCGCCAGACGCTCTTTGTGCGGTATTGCCGCCTTAAAGTATATCATTGACATTTGCTTGAATTAGGGTGTGTTGAAACGAAGCCTGACACGTGTCTTTTCGGCAAAATTCACGATTTTCCACGTAAAAACACCACCTGAAAAGCTTTGTCAAAACCACCAAATTTATGAAACGTTTCTTCTGCTTTTTAATGAAAAACGCTATTGACAGATGCAGAAAAATCGCATATAATGAACTTAATCCAGGTGGAACAATGTTGTTTCTCCGGAAATGAAAAGAAAGGAGTTTTTTCTGATGAAAAAACAAGTATATAACCCTTTTCTCCCCATTTATGAATGTGTTCCGGACGGCGAACCCCATGTGTTCGGTGACCGTGTATACCTGTACGGCTCCCACGACAAAGAGGGCGGCGAAACCTTCTGCATGCTGGACTACACCACCTACTCTGCTCCGGTGACGGACCTGTCCGACTGGCGTTGCGAGGGCACTATTTACCGTGCCGATCAGGATCCGGCATATCCCACAGACCGGAAATTCATGTACGCTCCGGACGTTGTACAGGGCAATGACGGCAGATTTTACCTTTACTACTGTATGTCCGGCAGAGCTGGCTTCGGCGGCTACAACGGACCGATCAGCGTGGCTGTCAGCGATTCTCCGGCAGGACCATTCCGGTATCTGGGCTTTGTACACTATCCTGACGGCAGCCCCATGCTGAACTACATCTGCTTCGATCCCGGCGTTATCAACGATGACGGCACGATCCGCATTTACTACGGCACATGGTCAGACGAGGCTCTGGACAAGGACTTCCCGAACCACGAGGAAGCCATTCAGGCAGTCATGCAGCGGTATCACAAGAGCCGAAACGAAGTCCTGCAAACAGAGGGCAGTGTCATGGGTCCCTGCACAGTCACTGTGGGAGATGACATGCTGACAGTCACCAGCGAACCGCGGCACATCATTCCGGCATATACCATTGGCACCAGCTTCGAGGAGCACCCGTTCTTTGAAGCAAGTTCCATTCGCAAGATCGGCGGCAAGTATTATTTCATCTACTCCTCCTGGCAGAACCACGAACTCTGCTATGCCACCAGCGACCTGCCGGACAGAGATTTCGTCTTTGGCGGCACTATCGTTTCCAACGGTGATGTCGGTTATCATGGCAGAAGCGAAAAAGACCGCCTGAACATGACCGGCACCACACACGGCAGCATCGAATGCATCAACGGACAGTGGTACGTATTCTATCACCGCCTGACTCACAAGTCCGACTACAGCCGTCAGGCATGTGCAGAACCCATTACCATTCTGCCGGACGGCAGCATTCCGCAGGTAGAGATCACCTCCTGCGGTCTGAACGGCAAGCCGCTGCACGGTACCGGCACCTATCCGGCAGTGATCGCCTGCAACATCACCAACGGACACATGCCCCACGGTTCCAACAAAATCTACACCGACAGTTTCCCCAACGCGACCCACTGCGGTGAGGATCGCTTTATCGGCGAAATTCAGGACGGCACCATGCTGGGATACAAGTACTTCGCATTCTCCGGTGCAAAGGAGATCGGCGTACAGTACCGCGGTTCCTGCAACGGCAAGTTTGTAGTTTCCGACAACATGGACGGCAAAAACATCGTGGCAGAGATTCCGGTTGCTCCGGCAGATGCATGGACGGAAAGCCGTGCTCCCCTGCACATTTCCGACGGCACTCACCCGCTGTATCTGTTCTACCGCGGCGACGGTGAAGCAGCGGTCAAGGAATTGTATCTGGCATAACAGGAGAGAATGCATATGATCGAACAAAGCATACAGGAACTGATTCAGTACGGTATCGAAAAAGAACTGATCACGTCCGAAGATGAGATCTTCCTGCGGAATCAGCTTATGGATCTCTTGCAGCTTTCTGCGTGGGAAACGCCTGCCCTGCCGGAGGTGCTGCCCACCATTGACGAAATTCTGGACAAACTGGTGTCCTATGCCACAGAAAAAGGCATCATCACCGACTCCAACGCCGCCAGAGATCTGTTTGACACCCGCATCATGGGGCTGCTGACAGAACGCCCGCACACAGTGAACCGCAGCTTTTTTGCCGCATATCACCGCAGTCCGGAAGAAGCCACAGACTGGTACTATCAGTACAGCAAGGACACCAACTACGTCCGTGCCGGCAGAATTGCCAAGGATCTGCGTTGGACATATGACTGCGAATACGGCACACTGGACGTAACCATTAACCGTTCCAAGCCGGAAAAAGACCCACGCGACATTGCCGCAGCCAAGAACCAACCCCAGACCAAATATCCGGCATGCCAGCTTTGCATTGAAAACACCGGTTTTGCCGGCACGCTGACACACCCTGCACGGCAGAATCTCCGGCCGATCCCCATTTCCATTCACGGCGGAAACTGGGCTTTCCAGTACTCCCCCTATGGCTATTATAATGAACACTGCATCGTGTTCAATCAGAAACATGTTCCCATGGTGATCGATGCGGCAGTTTTTGAAAAGCTGTTCGATGTGCTGGACATGCTCCCCCACTATTTCATCGGCTCCAACGCTGATCTGCCGATTGTGGGCGGTTCTATCCTGAGCCACGAACATTTTCAGGGCGGACACTACACTTTCGCTATGGCAAAGGCTCCGGTGGAAACACCGTTCCTGCTGCCGAATCAGCCGGAAGTACAGGCGGGAATCGTCAAATGGCCTATGTCGGTCATTCGCCTGCAAAGTGAAAATCGCGCTGCCCTTGCGACAGCCTGCGACCACGTGCTCACCCAGTGGCGAACCTATACCGATGCCGAAGCAGAAATCTATGCGGAAACAGACGGCACACCACACAACACCATTACCCCCATTGCCAGAATGCGTGGCGGACTGTACGAATGCGATCTGGTGCTGCGGAACAACCGCACCACGGCGGAACGCCCGCTGGGACTGTTCCACCCGAACCCGTCCCTGCACCATATCAAAAAGGAAAACATCGGTCTGATCGAAGTCATGGGACTGGCTGTCCTGCCGGCACGTCTGGCGGGAGAACTGCCGGTACTGGCAAGGGCGTTGTATTCTGATGCCGACCTGACACAGACTGACTCTCTCCGCAGTCACATGCCATGGCTGGAGGAAGTCCGCACACGCCACCCCGAAGCCAATGCGGAAAATGCGGAAACGATCATTCAGCAGGAAATCGGAGCAGTCTTTGAACAGGTTCTGCTGGACGCAGGTGTTTTCAAACGCACCGATGCCGGAAAGGCACAGTTCCTGCGGTTCGTAGAACAGGTTCGCTCCACAGCAGATTAAGGAAACACTGCATAAAGCAGCTTTGCATACACAACAGAACAGCCCTGCATGGTCTTTGCAAAACGCAGACCATGCAGGGCTGTTTTCACTATGTAAAATCCCGATCAAACGTCAGACTGACCTGACAGGTTTTGTCCATGCGGGACAGTTCGCCGGAAATCATATCCAACAATTCATCATTGGTATAGGTACAATCAAAAGGTACCAGTATGTCAAAAATCAAACGATTGGTGTTTTCGCCGGACACCAGCCGAAAATCGTGCAGGCTCAAATTCTGATGCAGTTCGGCAATCACCTGTTCTGCCATGTGCCGATAGTGGTTGACAGCGGCGTTGTCCACCTCCACAGGATCCATGTGGATCGTCATCAGAATGTGCAGCTTTTCCTCGATTTCCCGTTCGATCAAGTCCACAACTTCATGCACCGCAACAAAATCAGAGTCGCTCCGCACTTCCACATGACAGCTTCCCATAGTCCGACCCGGACCGTAATTGTGCAGGATCAGATCATGCACACCAATGATTTTTTCATGTGCCAGCACCAGTTCTTTCAGCTTCTGCACCGTTTCCACATCTGCCGGCTTTCCCAGAAGATCGCCGACCGTATCCCGAATGATGTCGAAAGCCGTTTTCAGAATGAACAGAGAAACTGCCGTACCCATAATACCGTCCACCGGCAGCGTTGTCACCAGCGACAGCAGTAGTGCCAGAATGGTTGCTCCGGTAGCTGCCACATCGCTGCGGCTGTCCTTCGCCGTGGCGATCATCACTGTGGACTGTATCCGTTTCCCCAGTTTGGTGTTGAACCACGCCATCCAAAGCTTGACTCCAATTGACAGGACCAGCACCGCCAGCGTCAGCCAGCGGAACTGCACCGCGTCCGGACGAATGATCTTTTCCACAGAATTCCGCAGCAGTTCAAACCCCATAAGGGCGATCATCACAGCAATGACCAGTGAAGTCAGGTACTCCATTCTGCCGTGCCCAAAGGGGTGTCCCTTGTCTGCCGGCTTTGCCGCCAGTTTATAGCCAAACAGGGTAACCAAACAGCTGGCACAGTCTGACAAGTTATTGAACGCATCAGAAACAATGGCGATCGAGTGGGAAAGCGTACCCATGACATATTTCAGGACAAACAACAGAATATTGCAGCAGATTCCCACCACACTGCTGCATGTCCCGTATGCCTTTCTCACATTCGGGTCTTCTACCTGTTCATAATTAGAAATGCACCGCTTCAAAAAACGCTCCAGTAGCATATGATCCTCTCCTAGTGAAAACATTCTGATTATTATAGCACATTCTACACAAAATGTCAATGATGTGAAAAAATACACGGTTTTGTACTGAATCGCCTGAGATTTGAAAAATTGATAGTTCCGTCTTTTTTGCATTTTTTTGTAAAGCAAACGATGCAGAATGTCGAATCGTGTCGTATTCTGTCGAATCCGAAACTTTTTTTCCAAAAAAAGTCTGGATTTCCATTGATTTTTTCCGCACCATATGTTATAATTATAATAAATTCTATATAGTTCAATCATTTCATTATAAGAGCAAAAATAGAATAGTCGCGTTTCCGATTTGTAAAAAACATGTAATTACACAAGAAAACGACGTATAGGCAAACTGACCGTGCGTAAAGCCGACAGGCAGACATCCGTGCGGCATTGCCTGCAACACACATTGTCAAATTCAGAGATTCCATAAGCAACACTGCACAGAGCCGCCATGCGGGATCCTGTACAGTATTGCACACAGAACAGGAGGTCTATCCAATCACATGGTTCCAATGAAAATTGCTATTGCAGACGATGAACTGTATGTCTGTCAGCAGATTCGAGAATGCCTTTTGCAATACAGTACACAAAAAAACGTGGACATGGATGCACCGGACATTTACACAGACTGCCGCACGCTGTACAACACCGATCTGAGTGGCAAACGCTATGATGTTGTTTTTATGGACATTGACTTTTCCGGTGAAAACAACATCGCCAGACTTTTCTCTGACAGCTATGCTGTACGGGAACGGTGCTCTGACGGACTGGCACTGGGCACGTACTTGCGACACATACTGGGACATCAGAATTTTGACATTATATATGTGACATCTCATGAAAATTATGCCATCCATGCCATTCCCATTCGTCCGGCAGCATTTGTGCAAAAGCCGGTCACTTTTCAGAAAATTGCCCATGCTCTGGACGATATGCTGTATTATCGGGACATTTCCCGCCGCATCTTCAAATGTACCAGCAACAAATCTCTGGTGCATGTGCAGGTGTCCCATATTCGCTATCTGAACAGCTGCGGAAGAAAGGTGTATCTGCAAACTACGGATTCCCGCATCTCCTTTTACGGAAAGCTGTCAGAAGTACAGCAGGAGCCCTGCTTCAGTTCATTTATCCAGATCCACAAGTCCTATCTGGTCAATCCGGACTACATCGACCATATTTCCTCCAACACCGTCTTTTTGCAGGGCAGTTCTCATGAACAGCTCCCTATTAGCAGAGCCTATCAGCCGCTGGTAGAGCAGTGGCTCATGAAGGGCTAAGTGCCATGAAACAGTATATCACGATCATTTCTAATATTTTCCACATTTACGCAGTCTATCAGTTTTCTCAGCTGCTGTTTCAAAAGGATCCCAGCCGGAAACGGACAGAGATCCTGGCGTATATCGGATATTTTTTGCTGAACAGCGGCTGTTTTATCTTGTTTCACAATATTGTGATAAATGTTCTCAGCAATATTCTCCTGTTTTTCTGCATTACCCTGCTCTATCCGACCACATGGGCACACCGGATCCTTGCAACTGTTTCCATTTATATCATCAGCATGGCAGCAGATATTCTCTGTACCACGATCTCGATCTGGTGCGAGTATACCCTGTTCTTCACCAGCGGATTCGCTGCCTCACTTCTCATGCTGATCATTGCACGCATGAGCCTGCACTTTCATCTGTACAAAAGCGATGTCATTCCGCGGCTAAACATATTTTATGTTTTTACCGCCATTTTCATTCCCTTGGGCAGCATCCTTCTGGCACACTACATTGCCCGCACACTTTCATGGCGTTCCCTGGTGGCTGCCATTGTCCTTCTGCTGATCAATGTCAGTGTCTTTTCTCTCTATGACCGCATGATTCACCTGATGCAGGAGCGTCACACCGCACTGCTGATTGAAAAGCAAAACAAAGCCTATCAGCAACAGCTGCAATTCATGCAGAAGAGCCAGATGCGGCTGCGGTTTTTACGGCATGACATGAAAAACCACTTATTCCAGATCAAGCATTTTCTGGAAACCAACGACATGAAGGGAATGTACACGTATATCAACGATCTGGAGGATAATCTGGATCTGACCCAGAGCATCACCTACACCCAGCATGAAGCCATCAACAGTATTCTGAACTACAAGCTTCTGCCGCTGCGGACAGACGGCGTTGCACTGGAAGTAGACGTACAGCTGCCGGATCAGCTGACATATCCCATTTTTGATTTGAATGTACTGCTGGGCAACTTGCTGGACAATGCCATTGAAGCCACTGCATTGGTGACTCCGAAAGAAAATCAAAAAATCACACTGAAAATGAAAGAACGGTTCGGTGCCCTGCAACTACAGGTCGGAAACCGTTTCAACAGCAATATTGTACCTAAAAACGGCACACACAAGTCGGACAAGATCAACCACGGACTAGGACTGAAAAGCGTACAGGAAATCGTTCGGCGACATCACGGGAAAATGTGGATCGTTCCGGAAAAAGACTGGTTCGAGATCAATATCATCCTATATGATTCTAATCCGGAAAAACTGCAAGGTTCCGGAAAGTCTATATAAAAAGCAACACCGCATAACTATTTATGCGGTGTTGTTTTTCGTTTTTCACTGCACGATTCGCAGTTTTTCCTCAAAGGAATCGTGCAGCAGCAGCTTCTGGTATTTTTTCGGTGTCAGACCGGTATAGGCTTTGAAGTCATGCACAAAGTGCGACTGATCAAAATATCCCAGATCTGCGGCAATTTCCGTTAGAGAACGCCCCTTGTGCTGATTCTGGTTCAGGGCAGAAACCGCCGCCTGAAACCGTACAATTTTGGCAAGCTGCTTCGGACTCAGACCCGTTTCATTGCGGAAGCAGCGGTCAATATACCGTGCAGTATAACCGGTGTCCTCTGCCAGCTGTTCAATGGAAATACTGCCGGCAGAGCGGATCAGCAGGTTAGACGAATGGAGCACCAGCAGGTTGCTGTGTTCCATGGGACAGACACGACGATAAATGTTCATGTAGGAACGCATGAATGCCCGAATCTGTTTGCGGAAATCGGTTGTGCCGCAGATTCCCTCCGGCATGCGACGATCCCGAATCAACTCGTCCAGCGGAATCTGATGATTCACCAGCTGGGACATGATCTCTGAACTTCCCAGAACCGGATTGTACCCCGGCAAAAACCGCACGCCGAAATAGCAGGTATCGGAGTGCAGCAGAACTGCCTGCGGAGCAAGAACAGTGCCGCAGATCTCTGCGTAAGGCTGCTTAGGATCACAGCAAAATACCATGTCCACACAGCCGTCCGGTACAGCATAGCGGGGTTCCGTTCCCGTAAAGCACTGATAAAAGTGCACAATGCCGTACCGATTTAAAATAAACTTTGCGTATGCTCTCGATGATGTCACAAAAAATGGTTGCCTGGGTGTCATATAAATCTGTTGTTCCATTGCGGTCCACTTCCCATTTTTCGGGCAGACTTAACAGGCATGCCTTGTGCGGGACTGCCCTTGCTTCTTCAAGGCAATACCGCACAAAGATTGTGCGACAGATGCGTCGTCAAATTTTTCGTCAGATGAAACAAAAAGCGGAGTGAATACTTGATGTATTCACGAGCATTTTTGTGAAATATGAGAGTCTGTTTCGTATCTGACGTATGCAGATTGCGTCGTCAGATTTTTTGAGAGATGAAGGGAAAAACGGAGAAAATCCTTTGTGGATTTTCGAGTATTTTCCCGAAATATCTCGGAAAATATGCACGCAAGATGCGTGCGAGAAGATACGAAACAGGCTCTGAAGGGAAATTTGCAAGCAGATGGCGTGCAAAGTCGCCTGACGCTCTTTGTGCGGTATTGCCTCAATTCTCTATTATAATACAAAACCGACTTTTTTGCAAGTAGGCGAAAAAGCGTTTTTTCGTGAACCTTTTTGGACAATACCGCAAAAAACCGGCTGCCGCAGTATTTTCTCTGCGACAGCCGGTTTTAGAACAATACCGCAAAAAGAGCGTCTGGCGACTTTGTGCGGTACTGCCTTAGAAATTATTCAATATTATTCCGGACGAGTACCGGTGTTGACATCTGCCGGCATGCTTTCGATTTCCGGTTTTGCATCCAGATGCAGCTTCTTGGCAACGTAGGGATTGTGGTTGATCTGGTACAGATCCGATTCCATTGCCATAACTTCCTTGATCTGATACGCCTTGAACATCGGTCGCTTCATCACACACTTGATCCAGATCACAGCGTAGACGGACAAAATCGCAACAGTAATCACGAAAATCAAATAGATCCGCTTTTTGACTTCCCAGCTGGAGTCAATATTGTAGATCATAAAGCCGTTGCCGATAATACCGATGATCGGAATCAGCGGACCAAAGGGCAGCTTGAAAGTTCTGGGGGCTTTCGGCAGACGCTTCCGGAGAATCAGCACATCAAAATGCAGAATGATGTAGGAGAAGATCCAGAAAGTACAGCCCGTCAGAATCAGGAATGTCAGCTGATCGCTGGTGGAAAGTCCGGTGATGTTGATGAGAATCATTGCCGCAGCCACCAGCAGCAGTCCTACATAAGGTGTTCCACGCTTGTTCTTCCGCATAAAAACAGAAGGCAGCAGCTTGATCTTTGCCATACCGGAACAAATCTGTGCAATGGAAAACATCGCCGTGTTCAGCGTGCTGATTACAGCCAGCAGGGAAATCACCGTCATCCAGATCGTACCGACCTTACCGTACAGCAGTGAACCGTACAGGATATGCGGCACAGTGCTTACACCCAGTTCGTCCCATGGGGTGTAGTGGCTGAAACCAATGACCATGAAGATCTGCATCACCAGAATGGCAACCAGACTGATGACCATGCCCAGCGGCACCTTTTTCCGCGGGTTCTTCACCTGTGTGGAAATCGGCACGATAAACTCTACCCCGATAAACAGGAAGAATGCCAGTCCCAGCAGAGAGAACACATCACCGGGCTTTGAGGAAAGCACTGCCGGCTGTTCCACGACCTGACCGGTGCCAAGCTTGATCGTTCCCATAATGCCCAGAAACAGCAGCGAACCGATCAGCCCGTATGCCACAATGTTCTGCACCTTGGCGAACATATCCACGCCGAACAGGTTCAGTCCCAACAGAATCAGGATCAGCACAATGGAATACACAGATCCCGGTATCGGCACACCTGTCAGCACATTGCTCAAGGTATTGCCGAACATTGCCGCTTCGGAACTGCCCATGATTGTCTGACATGTCAGATAACCGCCCACAGTAATGACAATGGACACAAACGGTCCGAAACATGCCAGTGTATACTGTGCCATGCCGCCGGTCAGGTTCGGCATCAAGGCATTCAGTTCACAAATTGAAAATGCCGTCAGAATGTTAAAGGCACAGGCAATTGCCATTGTAATGATAAACGGCAGACCAATGGTCGATGCTCCCTGCCCGATAGAAAGCAGACAGCTTGTGGCGATAATCAGTCCCACACCGGTTGCCACAATACTGGGCAGCCCCAACTTTTTCTCTTGCATTACGCTCAACTCTTTTCAAACACTTATTTAGGAAACACAGAATAAAGCTTGTGCGTAAGATGCGTAGTCAGATTTTTCGGCAGATTACACAGAAATTCCGCAGGCAGACTGTATGTCTGGCAAGGGATTTCTGGGCAATATGACGGAAAATCTGCACGCAGATTGCGTGCAAAGCCGTCAGGCGTGCTTTATTCAGTGTTTCCTTTACAGTATCACCCTTATTTTTCCCCGTACAGCAGGGCATCAACGCCCTCCTCGCCGGTACGGACACGAACCACATTTGTCACATCGGAAACAAAAATTTTTCCGTCGCCGATATGACCGGTGTACAGCTCTTTCTTGACGAATTCCAGCAGTCCGTCCAGTTCCTCAGTGGGCAGAACGATCATGACAACCTCTTTCGGCAGCAGGCTGATCTCCTTGTTCTTCTCCTCCACTTCAAATTCCTGTGTGCCGTGCTGCACACCGCAGCCCAGCACCTGATATACCGTCATGCCGGTGATGTGGAATTTTCCCAACGCCTTTTTCAGCGGCTCGATCTTGGAAATACCGGTAATGATCTCAACTCTGGATAATTTCATAACGAATTCCTCCCACGATTACAAAAAATTTCCCAAAAAAGAAAAGATGCCGAATTTCCGCGAAATTCGACATCTTTGTCTTTCTGTACTCTATTATAGCAGATAACACACCTGAAAAATTGTAAAAATCAGAACCTGCAAAATACTGCGGTGTTGCCTTACTGAAACCGGTCGTACCGCAGTGCGGACAAGTCCACTGCTGTTTCCTGCTCCATTGCCAGCTGTGACAGTACTAGTCCCACTGCCGGCGAGATGCCGAAGCCATGTCCGGTAAAGCCGCATGCCAGAATCAGTCCCGGCACTTCCTCGACCTTGCTGATGACCGGCACATGGTCGGCACATGCGTCCATCCAGCCAGCCCACGTCCGGACGACCTTGATGTTTGCCAGATCAGGGAAATAATGCATGATACCGCGGCAGGCTGCCGAAGCGGCAATGCTGGACGACAGCGGCTTGCCCGGCTTTGCATACGGTTCCAAGCCGGAGTTCAAGCCGAATACGAAAGAGCCATGCTCAGTCTGGTGTCCATAGAAGTCTGCATCTGCGGTACCCAGCATCTGCCAGAACATCGGACCTACCGCTTCTGTGACCAGTGTTTCCAGCAACACCGGCTGCATGGGCACGTCAATGCCTACTGTGGAGGCAATAAAACGGCTCTCATAGCCTGCCGCCAGAATGATCTTGTCGCCTTCGTAGACATTGCCGGACGCTGTGACGACCTGTCTTGCCGCACCCTTGATCTTCCGCAGTTCCACAACCTTTTCGCCGGAGATGAAATGTGCTCCCAGACGGCGTGCCATTTTATAATAGCCCATGGTCGCCATCAGCGGATTGGCGTGACCGTCCGTGGGACACCAGCTTGCACAGGTGACTGCCTCAGACAGGTACGGGTTGATGCGTCTGGCTTCGTCGCCGGTGATCATGCGGACATCGACACCGTGTGCAGCGGCACTGTCTGCCAGACCTGTCAGGATCTTCTGATGCTGGGGCGTGCTGCCCAGACGGAGATTGCCCTCCTGATAATATTCCACGTTGGTATCCAGCATATCCGAAAGCTGCGGCCAGATGTGCTCAATGGAGTACATCACCAGCGGCAGTTCTCTGGGATCACGTCCGGACTGGCGAACACCGCCGCCGTTGCGGGTAGAGCCGCCGTTGCCGATATTTTCGCTGCCCTCCAGCACAAGGACAGAAACGCCGTTTTTTGCAAGGTTATACGCTGCCGCACAGCCAATGATGCCGCCGCCAACAATGATGACTTCTGCATTCATTTTGTTTCCTCCTTATCTTTTGCCAGCACTTTCATTTCGATCGGACGCATGGGAGCTCTGCCGGTTGCCGGTCCCAACTCGTTGGGACGTACACCCAGTTCCCGTGATACAATGCCTTTCACCAGTTTGGTGCAGGTCTGCCCCTGACAAAGCCCCATACCAGTTCTCAGATAGCGACGGATTTCCGTCAATGTAAACATGCCGTCATGTACGGCACGGCGAATCTCACCTTTTGTAATTTCTTCACAGCGGCAAACGATCATATCATCGTCCGGCTGCGGTACGAAGGGTTTCAGTTCCCGATTTCTGTCATTCATGCTGTCTCCTCCTCCCGAAAAAATCTTGCTTTCATGGCATATTCTTTCGGTACTTTCATCGTAAGCAGATTGGTGTGGTCGAACGCCTTGGCACTCCGCACATGAACCACCTCTGCGGCACAGACCTTTTCACCCTTTCGGTTCAGAGCCACGCCCTTGTCGCCCTTTTGCGGCAGCGGCAGGAACTCATAAGGCAGTGTCACTTCCGCCGTGCCGTCGCCGCAGTCTTCGTTGACCAAGAAGATCGCCTGACCGGAACAGGAAGCCACGCACATGCCGCAGCCGGTGCATTTCTTCTCCGGATCAATAGACGGCAGTGCCGTGATGTTGCTGCCGATACGGATACAGTGCTTCGGACAAGCGTCCTGACACGGGTTGCACGGAATATTCTGAGTACACTCAATGACAGGGTGCACACCGGCACTGTGTGTCACACCGGGGAACCGTTCGATTTCTTCCTCGGCAACGAAACCATGTTTCAACAGGTTTTGCGAAATTTCCACACCTTCTTCGGTTTCGGTGATCTGCTTGCCACGCATACCCGGAGCAAACATGCCCTGCCGCAGTCCCTCCAAAGCGGCTTCCTGCTTGGCAGCTTCTTCCTTACAGGTTTCCTCCGAAATGAATCCCAGTCTTGCCGCTGCGGCAATGCCGGCGATTCTGCCCTCGATCATGGCACTGGAAGCTTCTTCAATACCGGACACGTCACCGGCAGCATAGATGCCGGGAACCGATGTTTCACCGTACTCGTTGACAGTGGGAACAAATCCAGCCTTTGCCGGATTGTCCTCCATGGCACAGCCCGCCATATCGCAAAGCTTGGACATCGGCGAAAGCCCGACTGCCAGACAAATCGTATCCACATCGAAATGTTTTTCCGTGCCCGGAATGATCTGCCAGTTCTTGTCCACTTCTCCGATCGTCACGCCGGTGACGCAATCTTCCCCGTCTGCGGAAATAATTGTATGGGATAAATAAAACGGTACGCCGCATCTTGCCACCTTTGCCGCATGGACACCATAGCCGCCTACGCGGGGAGCTGCATCGGCAACGGCAACCACTTCACAGCCGGCCTGCATCAGCTGGAAGCTGACTACCAGACCGACGTTGCCGGAGCCAAGCATCAGCACACGCTTGCCCGGCAGGGTGCCGTGAAGGTTCATCATTGTCTGTGCGGCACCTGCTCCGATAACGCCCGGCAGGGTCCAGCCCGGAAATGTGACCATGTTCTCGCTGGCACCGGTGGCGATCAGAATGGTATCGCCTTTCACATGAATGACGTGGTCTTCTACCTTTACGGTAACTTCCTTTTCCGGAAAGATACCGATGACAATGGCATTCAGGACAACCTCTACGCCCAGTTCTGCGGCTTCTGCCAGAAGTTCTTCCCCGATATGGAATCCGCGAATCTTTGCCTTGTGTTCCTTGGAGCCGAAAAACTTATGGATCTGTTTGAACAGCTGTCCGCCGGGCTTGGCATTTTCGTCGTAAACGACAACGTGCATCCCCTTTTTCGCGGCTTCAATGGCTGCGGACAATCCTGCCGGACCTGCACCGACGACGATCATATCATAACGCTTCATCATTTTGCTGCACCTCCCGGCTGTTCTGCTGTCACACCATATTGTGTCCGAATCTCCATGCCTTCTTCCAAAGGCGTAATACATGTCCGCACATTCGGCTGCCCATTTACGACCATTACGCAGTCTGTACAGCGACCGATCGCACAGAAGATCCCTCTCGGTTTGTGTTCCTTTCGGGTATAGCGGTGTACCATTACGCCGGCATTTTTCAGTGCCATTGCAATGGGCTCTCCGGCATATCCCTCCAAAGGCTTTCCGTCAAAAGTAAAGGAAACCAGCTTTCCCTTTTCATATGTCCCCAGAATCGGGTGTTCCTGAATTCTCATGTCTGCTCCTCCTGTCTGATCAAACCATTTGCGGGGTATCCCAAAGCTTCAGCTTTGTACCGATGCCTTTTTTCAGTGCATTGCGGTAAACCATAGTGCCCCAGGCTACATCTTCCACCGGCATGCCGCCAATGGAATACACAATAATTTCGTCCTCTTTCCGATGCAGCGGAATGTTGCCCATCAGAATATCGCCCAGATCATCGACCTGCTCCGGCTTCATCTTGCCCTCTGCGATCAGATCCATGACATGCACCGCCGGAATCGGCACGGTGTTGTAGGCATTCGGTTTCATTTCTTCTTCCCATGCCTCGTACAGCTTGATGTTGTCCGTTACAGTTCTCGCACGTTGAATTATGAAGTCATCATCAAACCGGAGAGCCGCCGTGGAACTGATCAGTGCACCCGGCTTGATCCATTCCTCTTTGATGTACGGATACAGGCTGGGATCACCGGTAGGGGTGGAAGTACTTGCCGAAACAATGTCCGCATCTCGGACTGCTTCTTCTATGGTATCCACAGCGTACACATTTACCTGCGGATATTCTTTTTTCACGTGGGCAATGAACTTTTCCAGTGAAGCTTTGCCGCGTCCCTTGACCTTAATGGTTTCGATATTCGGACGGACTGCCATGATCGCCGCCAGTGCGGTCTTGCTCATCACGCCCGGACCGATAATGGCAACCACCTTGGAATCCGGCTTGGACAAGTGCTTATATCCTACCCCCGGCACTGCACCAGTCCGGTATGCGGAAAGAATATTTGCGGACATGTATGCCACCGGTGCACCGGTATCCTTGTCGTTCAGCGTCAGCATCAGAATGGAACGGGGCAAGCCCTTTTCCTTGTTGGCACAGTTGGAGCCGTACCACTTCATGCCTGCCATATCAAACACGCCGCCCAGATAAGCCGGCATTGCCATGAATCTTCTGTCCGGTCCATCTACCGGCATTTCCGGAAACGGAGAAGACGGCGGGAACATGACCATACAGCCGTGGGAGTTCCCGTTCGCACCGCCCATGCGGTAGTTTCCCACCTTCATCAGCTTGAACATTTCCTCCATGGCTTCGATACAACCTGCCATATCCTTGACACCGGCTGCCACCATGTCCTCCTCATTCAGATACAAAAAATCAACTTCTGGATAGCTCATCTGAAATACCTCCTCCGGAACGCATCACGCACGACGCTGTACGCTGCTTTCCTGAAAAATAAAAAGGAGTTCAGATGACTGATTCATCTGAACTCCTTTGTTCGAGTATTATCTTATCACAATTACGGGAGGAAAAATTGTAAAAAACGGAACAAGGGCAATACCGCACAAAGATTGTGCGACAGATGCGTCGTCAAATTTTTCGTC
>ERZ809296.919-NODE-919-length-39348-cov-5.067162_pt1 | contig 39348 bp, 38 predicted proteins | sample MGYA00520511_ERZ809296 | MGnify/ENA primary metagenome ERZ809296 (study PRJEB31576, sample SAMEA3212662) | Homo sapiens | biome: human-gut; feature: human gut; material: fecal | place: Sweden | collected 2012 ...
AATAGCCCTTTCCGCAAATGAAAGAATAGCTGAATTTCTTGATTTCGCTATCCAAGCCAAGTTTGCTTATGTCAACAAGCTGAGAGACGCAGAGCCTCTCTTTTTCAAAATGAAAAAACGGATTGACGATGAAAAACGGAGAACTCAGTACCGCTCGATCTCCATCTTCGCTTCTTCAAATCCGGCGAGCAGTTCGAGAAACACATCCTGAGCCTGCGGCAGATTTTCGGCTTTTCCGTCGCGCAGCAGGTCGCAGAGTTCGGCGGCGGGAAGATAGACACAGGTTACGGCCAGCTGGGAGGAAAGCCCCTTGAGCGTATGCGCCAGCAGAAAAGCTTGTGAAACGTTGCCCTGCATCAAAGCGTCGCTCAGGGCGACGAGCGAGGTATCCTGAGCGAAACGGCGCAGATGCCCCAGATAAAAAGAAAGATTGTTGCCGTTGCAGGCGAGGCCTGCGTCGAAATCAATCGGAGAGGCTGAGTAAGCCATGCGTGAAGCCTCCTTGAACGGGGAGAAGATACAGGCAGTATACCATAGCGGACGCAAATATACAAGGCAATAACGGCTGGATTAAAATGAGAAGGAATGAGGAAAATGTGAAGCAAAGAATTTTTTGCCTTTTTGCCGCGGCAGGCAGGAAAAACGAAAAGCTGCGCGAAAAGAAAATTTGTGTTTATATGCCTATATGGCGTTTTCGACCCATGGAAAGGACTATCTCCGATGAAAAAGAAACATGCTTTGGCGCTGATTCTGGCGCTTTTTACCCTGCTTGCCACGGGCTGCGCCGCCAAGAAGGACGGACAGACCACGATTGTGACGAGTTTTTATCCGATGTATGTGCTGACGCTGAACGTGACGGACGGCGTTGACGGCGTGACGGTGCAGAACATGGCGGAACAGAATGTCGGCTGTCTGCACGACTATCAGCTTCAAACCCGCGACATGGTGGCGCTGGAGGGCGCGGATGCGCTGGTCATCAACGGCGGCGGGATGGAGCAGTTCATGGATAAGGTGATTTCGCTCCGGGCGGATCTGCCCGTGATCGATGCGAGCGAAGGCATTGAGATGTTCCCCAGCGACGAGGAACATGACCATGACGCGCACGGACACGACGACCACGACGAACTGTATAATGCGCACGTATGGCTTGACCCGAACCGCGCAATGATTCAGGTGCAGAATATTGCGGCCGGGCTGGCGGAAGCCGACCCGGAGCACGCGGAAGCCTATCAAAAGAATGCCGAGAGCTACATCGCGCGGCTGACGGCGCTCAACGCCGAACTGGCTGAGCAGCTTGCGCCGTTCGCAGGCGCGGAGATCATCACGTTCCACGAGGCGTTTGCCTATTTCGCCGACGCGTATAACCTGCATGTGGCGGGCGTGATCGCCAACGAGCCGGGCGAAGAGCCGAGCACGCGCGACATCGCCGACACGTGCGATCTGGTGACGGAATTGGGGATCAGGACGCTGTTCGTCGAGCCGCAGTATCCGCAGAAGGCCGCCGAAACCATCGCGCGGGAAACGGGCGCTTCCATCTATACGCTCGACCCGTGCGTATCCGGCGACGGCACGAAAGAAAGCTATGAAACCATCATGCGCGAAAACGCGAAGGTACTCACGGAGGCGCTTTCCAAATGACGCAGAAAAAGACGATTCAGCCCCAGATTACCCATGATCACGAAGGGCATGCGCATGTGAACTGTCCCGGCCTTGCGCCGTGCAGGCTTTGCCGCATTGAGGTCGATCATCTGAGCGTATCAGCAGGTCATCAGCAGCTGCTGCATGATGTGAATCTGCACATCCATTGCGGTGAACTGACCGCGCTCATCGGCGCGAACGGCGCGGGAAAGACGACGCTCATCCGCGCGCTGCTCGGTCAGGTGGAATATAAGGGCGTCATCCGCCACCTGACCACAGACGGACGCCCGGCGGCGGACGTGCGCACGGGCTATGTGCCCCAGCAGCTGGAATTTGACCGATCCTCCCCGGTGACGGTCACGGATTTCATGGCCGCGTCGCTTTCCAGAAGGCCGGTTTTTCTCGGCGTGAGCAAAAAAACGCGGGAAAAGGTGATGGGCGCGCTGGCGAGAACGCACTGCGAAAAGCTGTGCAGGCGGCCCCTGGGCGCGCTTTCCGGCGGCGAATTGCAGCGTGTGCTGCTGGCGCTGGCGCTGACCCCGCAGCCCGATCTGCTGATTCTGGATGAGCCGGTTTCCGGCGTGGATCAAAACGGCCTTGAGTCGTTCTATCAGACGGTGGATGAACTCAAGCGCACCAACCACATGGCGATTCTGCTTGTTTCGCATGATTTGGACGTGGTGCGCCGCTATGCCGACCGCGTCGTGCTGATGCAGGGCACGGTCGTGCGGCAGGGCGATCCGGAAAACGTGTTTGACAGCGATGAATTCGCCCAGGTGTTTTATACGAGAGGAGGGCGCGCATGAGCGGTATTTACGCCCTGATGGACACGCTTTTGCCCTTTGAGTGGCTGCATTATACGTTTATGAAGAACGCGCTGATCGCGATTCTGCTGCTGACCCCGCTGTTCGGCATGCTGGGCACGATGGCGGTGGATAATAAGATGGCGTTTTTCTCCGACGCGCTGGGGCACAGCGCGCTGACGGGCATCGCCATCGGCGTGATGCTCGGCTGGCAGAGCCAGATGAGCGCGATGCTGCTGTTCGGCATTTTGTGGGCGGTGCTTATCACGTTTGTGAAGCATCATTCCAAGATGAGCGCCGATACGATCATCAGCGTGTTTTCCTCGACCTCGATTGCGCTGGGTCTCGTGGTGCTCTCGCGCGGCGGCGCGTTTGCCAAGTATTCCTCCGTGCTGGTGGGCGACGTGCTTTCCGTGGCGCAGAGCGATTTGCTGGCGCTGCTGCTGGCGCTGGCCGGCACGGTCGTCTGCTGGATTTTCCTGTTTAACCCGCTGCTCATTACCAGCGTCAACGCGCCGCTGGCGCAGAGCCGCGGCATTCGTTCCCGCATGACGGAATACGCGTTCACGATGCTGGTCGCCGTTGCGGTGATGGTTTCCATCCGCTGGGTTGGCGTGATGCTCATCAACTCGCTGCTGATTCTTCCGGCTGCGGCTTCACGCAATGTCGCCAGGAGCGCGGCGGGGTATATGCGCACGAGCGTCATCATTGCACTGTGCTGCGGCGTGGTTGGCCTGGCGCTGTCATATTACCTCAATACCAGTGCGGGCGCGGCGATTGTGCTTTGCTGCGCGGCAGTGTACTTTGTGACCCTGCCGATGCGCAGAAAATAACCCTCAAAACCGACATTTCAGCCCACATCGCTTGTCTGCGCCGGGCTGTTATGTTATAATCCTGCACGTCGTAAAAAGGCGGAAGGTTCAGAAACCTCAGGTTTCTGGTTGGGTGTTTCCCCTGCATGAAAGGAGGCGAGGCTGTGCTCGGCGTGATGACCGTCCGAAAGGATGAACTGAAGTTTCGCGAGTTTGACCGATATCGCGGGTTTTACTGCGGACTCTGCCGCGCCATCGGCCGGAGGTGCGGCAGAGCCTGCCGCATGGCGCTCAGCTTTGAAATGACCTTCCTTTCCATGCTGCTGACCTCGCTGTATGAGCCGGAAACGAAGGACGAAATGCGCCGATGCGCGTTTCACCCCATCGAAAAGCGGCTGATGCTGGGGAATGAAGCCATCGATTACTGTGCGGATTTGAGCGCGTTGATTTCCTATTACGACCTGCGCGACGGCTGGGAAGACGAAAAGCGCGTCGATAAACTTGCGGAAAGCGCGCTGCTCAAAGCGGCGGACAGGCGCGCGGGTCAGGCGCTTCCCCGCCAAAGGGAAGCGGTGGAGCGGTATGTCGCCGATCTGCACGAGGTTGAGCAGAAAAACGACATGAACCTCGACGCGGCGGCAAACCTGTCCGGTGAGCTGCTCGGCGAGCTCTATGTCTGGAAAAAGGACGTCTACGAACGGGATTTGCGCGAACTGGGCTTCTACCTCGGCAAATTCATTTATCTGTGCGACAGCTTTGAAGACGTCGAGCAGGATATCAAAAAGCACAATTACAACCCTCTTGCCGAGCGGTTTAAACGGCCGGAATTTGAGGCCGAAAGCCGCATGATGCTGGAGGATATGATGGCCCGCGCGTGCAGAGCGTTTGAATGCCTGCCGCTGATTGAGGATGCGCCGATCATGCGCAATATTCTCTATTCGGGCATATGGCTGCGCTTTGAGGGCGCGTGTGAGCGAAGAAAGGCGAAAAGCAAGCAATGACAGATCCGTATCAGGTTTTGGGCGTATCCCCGACGGCCAGCGACGACGAGGTAAAAAAGGCCTATCGAACGCTCTGCAAGAAGTATCACCCCGATGCGAACGTGGGCAAGCCGGACGCCGCGCAGGCCGAAAAGAAATTTATGGAAGTGCAGCAGGCGTATGAGGAGATCATGCACCGGCGGCAGGGCGGCGGCCAGCGCGCGGGCAGCGGCTACAACGGCGGCGCACAGCAGCAGAGACAACCGCAGCCGGATGATCCGTTTGCTTCGTTCTGGGGCGCATACGGCGGCAATCCCTACGGTAATGCCGGCTACGGCGGTTATGGCAGCGCCGGATATGGGCAGGCTCAGCAGGACGATTCCATCGAGATGCGCGCGGCAAAGAACTATATCGACACGGGCCATTATGCCGAGGCGCTCAACGCGTTGGGCAGCGTGCCCGCCGGAAAGCGAAACGCTCGCTGGTATTTTCTCAGCGCGCTGGCGCAGAGCGGCCTGCATAATAATGCGCAGGCAATGGAATATGCGCGGCAGGCCGCAAGCATGGAGCCGGGCAACATGCAGTATCAGCAGCTGCTCAGCCAGCTTCAAGGCGGCGGCAGCTGGTACAGCCAGCAGGGACAGGAATATGGCCGCAGAACCGGCGGCATGAACAGCGTCTGCACGACGTTCATGCTGCTGAACCTGTGCTGCGCCTGCTGCGGCGGCGGAAGAATGATGTATGCTCCGCTGTTCTGCTGCATCTAAAACGGTTTGAATGCAAAACATTGCGGAAGGCAGGAAAATCCGATGGATTCTGCTTGCATTCCGCGATGAAATCCGCTATAACAAAGGCGCGACGAAAGGGTTTTGCTGGGTTAGCCCTTTGCGGACTTGCGAGATGGTGACGGCAATCACGATCTCGCTTTTATTGTTGTCGGGGGTTTGAATGGCCTCGACAGCATGAGTCCGGTCAGAAGGCTCCGAGAAAAAAATGAAAGCTGTTCTTTCCGCACGGAAGGGATAGCTTTTTCTTGCATTGCGGCGCGTTTTGCTGTAAAATGCGGGTATACGTTCACGAGGAGGCCAAATGATGAAGGAAATCACCAGCGTGCATAACGCTGCCGCACAACTGCTGCGCGAATTGCAAAAGCCGAGGGCGCGGCGGGAGCATGGCCTTTTTATGTGCGAAAGCGCCAAAATGGTGGGCGAGGCGGTTGCACTGCATCTGGCGCAGACGTTGTTTGTGGAGAAGGGAAGAGAGGCGGAATACGCGCAGATGGCGGCTCAGGCGGAAAGCATGGGCTGTGCGCTGTATGTCGTCTCTCAGGCGGTCATGCAGGCAGTCAGCACGGCGAAAACGCCGCAGGGGATCGTCTGTACGGCAAAAATCCCCGAACCGCCGAAAACGCTGACCGGAAAGCGCATTGTGGCGCTTGACGGCGTACAGGATCCCGGCAATGTTGGGACGATTCTGCGCACGGCGGACGCGGCAGGGTTTGACGGCGCAATCTTCGGGCCCGGCTGTGCGGATTTATATGGCGCGAAGACGCTTCGGGCGACGATGGGCAGTGTGTTCCGCGTGCCTGTGATGACGACGGAGAATCTGCCCGAAACGCTGGAAGCCATGAAGCGCGAAGGTTACGCCGTGGCGGCTACCGAACTCGGCGGAGAGGATTTTTACGCGCATTGCCCGCGCGGCAGGGCGATTCTGGTCATCGGCAGCGAGGGACAGGGCATCAGCGGATCTGTCCGCGCCGCGGCGACCCACCATCTGGCTCTGCCCATGCGCGGCGGCGCGGAATCGCTCAACGCGGCGGTTGCGGCCGGCATCATGATTTACGAAATGGCAAGAGAACAACCGTAAGGAGGATATACCATGCTTGAATATCGTTACGACACCCAACTCCTCATCGACGGCCATGACCTCGACGAGGACAAGATTTATGATTACTTCGTCGATAACTTTGAGGGCGACTGCCTGATTGCCGTCGGCGACGAGGAAATGATTAAGATTCACTACCACACCAATCAGCCGTGGAAGGTGCTGGAATACTGCGCATCCCTCGGCGAAATCTATGATATCGTCGTGGAGGATATGGACAGGCAGTCCAGAGGGCTGAAGGGCTAAAATAAGACGGAAAATCCGGGAACATCAGGTTTCCGGCTCCGTAAACAGGAGAGAAAAGCGATGAAATTTACGCTTGGCATGATTCTGGAAGCGCGCGAGCGCCTCAAGGGCGTGGCTCAGCGGACGGGCCTTGTGCAGTTCAAGGCGCTTTCCGACGAGCACAGCCAAATCTATCTGAAAACCGAAGACTTGCAGAATACCGGATCGTTCAAGGTGCGCGGCGCGTATATCAAAATCGCCAGCCTGAGCGAAGAAGAACGTGCCTGCGGCGTGATTGCGTCGTCGGCGGGCAACCATGCGCAGGGCGTGGCGCTTGCGGCGAAGGCGTTCGGCGTTCCGGCGACCATCGTCATGCCGGCGGGCGCGCCGCTTTCCAAGGTGAAGGCCACGCGGGAGCTGGGCGCGAACGTCGTGCTCCACGGCAGCGTCTACGACGACGCATATGCCGAGGCATGTCGCATTCAGCAGGAGACCGGCGCGACGTTTATTCACCCGTTTGACGATCCGATGGTCATCGCGGGTCAGGGCACCATAGGCCTTGAAATTATGGACGATCTGCCCGATGTGGATACCATCGTCGTGCCGATCGGCGGCGGCGGACTGGCTTCCGGCGTGGCGGCGGCGGTGAAAATGCTCCACCCGAACGTGAAGGTAATCGGCGTGCAGGCAGCAGGTGCGGCGGGCATGAAAGCCTCTATCGACGCGGGGCATGTCGTTTCGCTCGACGCGGCCAAGACGATTGCGGACGGCATCGCCGTCAAAAAACCGGGCGAACTGACCTTTGAATTGTGCAGCAGGTATCTCGACGAGATTGTGACGGTCGATGACGACGAAATCGCGCAGGCGATTCTGTTCCTGATGGAGCGCGGCAAGATGGTCGCCGAAGGCGCAGGCGCGGCTCCGGTTGCGGCGATCATGAACCGCAAGTTTGACGTGAGCGGCAAGGTCGCGGCGGTTATCTCCGGCGGCAACATCGACGTGACGATGATCTCCCGCATCATCGAGAAGGGTCTGCTTCGCGCAGGCCGCATGACCAAGCTCCGCATTCTCATGCAGGACAGGCCGGGTCAGCTCGAAATGGCCAGCCGCATCATCGCCGCCGAAGGCGCGAACGTCATGGTCGTTCATCACGACCGGACAGACGTGGATTTGGATATCCGCGACGCGATTTTGGAAATCACGATGGAGACGCAGGACCGCAAACACGCTCAGCGGGTGATTGACGCGCTGCGTGCGGGCGGCTTCCAGGTATCCTGATTTTTTCCCTGACATGAACTCTCCCGGACGGGAGAGTTTTTGTTTGCATGCCGGACGGGTTACATGACGCGCGGGCAGCCCTGAAATGCGACAGAATGTGCTAATACTAATTCTTGTTAAAATGGCTCAATCCGCGCACCATCTTTTTCGCTCTGACTTTGCCTCGTTCCGTTCAACGTACCTCCAGTACGCCTCACTTCACTTGGCTTCGTCAGAACAAAAAATCTGATGCGCTCTGTTAAGCATTTTAACTGCGAATTAGTATAAAAACGGCGTAACTGAGCGATGACGTCAATCAAATTGGAAAAAATGTCGAAAGAAGTCGAAGGAAATTGAGAAAGAATCAAAAAGCATGCAATAGAAGAAAAAAAAATCCTTCTCAGCTTTTGAAAGGTTAGGAAAATAAAAGGAAAAACGATATGTTATCATAATTTGATGCATATAAACCGAAGCGGAGAATCTTCAAAAGCGGCGAAAAGAAACGCTTGACAACAGATACGGGCATTAGATATAATAGGTCGAGCAAAAAATCAAATGTTATCAATATGGATGAATGAAAAGACCTCCGATTTGTTTTCGGGGGGGGGGGTAGAACACAGGAAAAACGGTTGCAAGAGGGAGAGCGGGTCGATGATGGAGCAGAGATATGTCAAACCGACGGCGACGCATGTGGCGGCGGAGCTGCTGGACAAAAAGCCGGGCGTCAGGGTACCGATTTTGACGCGGGAAGAAGCGCAGAATCATAAAGTGATGCTCAACGAAAAGGAAGTCCTGCATTCGCATCGGCTGTATTGGTTTGGGCGGCGCACGCAGGATATTGTCTTTTCACTGCTGGCGCTGGTGGTGCTTTCGCCGCTGATGCTCATCATCATGGCTGCGATCTATATCGACGATCCGCATGCCAGCCCGGTTTTTTCTCAGCCGCGCGTGGGAAGGGGCGGCAGGGTTTTCAAGTTTTATAAATTCCGTTCCATGCGCGCCAACGCGGAGGATATGCTGAAAGACCTGCTCAAGGACAACGAGATGGATGGCCCGGTCTTCAAGATGGCCAACGATCCGCGCATCACGCGCGTAGGCAGCTTCATCCGCAAGACAAGTCTGGACGAACTGGCACAGCTGGTCAACGTGCTCAAAGGCGACATGAGCATCGTGGGGCCGCGCCCGCCGCTGCCGCGCGAGGTAGAGCAATACGACGCGTATACCTTCCAGCGGCTGTATGTTACGCCGGGGCTTTCCTGCTACTGGCAGATTCAGCCGCACCGCAACGAGCTTTCCTTTGAAGAGTGGGTGGATTTGGATATCAAGTACATTCGGGAGCGCTCGTTTATCACGGACTGGAAAATTATTTTCAGGACGGTCGCCGTCATGCTTACCAGACAGGGCGAGTAAACGAAAGGATTAGAGCATCGGGGAACCCCGGTGCTTTTTTTGCGCGTAGAAAATTGCATAAAAGCTGTCCGCATGTGTAAGGCTTTGAAGCTTTACAGACTGCGGCGGAAATGCAGGCGGCCTCAGGCCGCTTTGGGATGTGTCAAATTCTGTGCGGAGTTGCCCAAATGGCAAAAATTTCGCTTGAAAAGCGATGATATCTGCGATATAATGCAACAGGAATCATCCAAATGGCGACTTTGCGGAGGCGGGAAGAATGGAAGAGCGGACATATATCGCGATTGATCTCAAATCGTTTTATGCTTCTGTGGAATGTGTGGCGCGGGGGCTGGATCCGCTGAAAACCCATCTCGTCGTTGCCGACCCCAATCGGACGGAAAAGACCATCTGTCTGGCGGTGTCGCCTTCGCTCAAGGCCTATGGCATTCCGGGGCGCGCGAGGCTCTTTGAGGTGGTCGAAAAGGTGAAGCAGGTCAACGCGCGGCGTTTGATGGGCGCGCCAAACCGCAGATTTGACGGAAAAAGCAGCGACGCGGACGCGCTCAGGGTTTCGCCGGAACTGGCGCTGGATTATATTGTCGCGCCGCCGCAGATGGCGCACTATATGCAGGTGAGCGCACAGGTTTACCAAATCTATCTGCGCTATGTTTCGCCGGAGGACATCTGCGTGTATTCAGTGGATGAGGTTTTTATTGACGTGACGGGCTATCTGGCGACGTATCGCGTGACCGCGCGCCAGCTGGCCGCACAGATGATCGAAGCGGTGCTGAGCGAGACGGGCATTACGGCGACGGCGGGCATCGGCACAAATCTCTATCTGAGCAAGATTGCGATGGATATTGTTGCCAAGCACATGGAGCCGGACGCGAACGGGGTGCGCATTGCCGAACTGGATGAGAGGGAGTATCGAGAGCAGCTGTGGGATCATCGGCCGATTACGGATTTCTGGCGGGTCGGATGCGGCACAGCCAGGCGATTGGCGTCTAACGGCCTGTTTACGATGGGCGATATTGCGCGCTGCTCGCTGGGACAGCCGGGAACCTATTTGAACGAAGCGCTGCTGTATCGGCTGTTTGGCGTTAACGCCGAGCTGCTGATTGATCACGCATGGGGCTATGAATCCTGCACGATGGCAGATATCCACGCATATCGCCCCATGTCCAGCAGCATCAGCTCCGGACAGGTGCTGCAATGCCCATATCCGTTTGACAAGGCGCGGCTGGTTGTGCAGGAGATGACAGATCTGCTCGTGCTCGATCTGGTCGAAAAGCGGCTGGCGACGGATCAGATGGTACTGACGGTGGGCTATGACATTGAAAACGTGGGCTATCGTGGCGAGATGGAGACGGATCGATATGGCCGCCGCGTGCCCAAACAGGCGCACGGTTCCATCAATCTGAGCGGGTACACGTCGTCCACGAAGGAAATCATGCAGGCCGTCGGCGAGCTGTTTGACCGCATTGTGAAGCCTGATTTGCAGATACGGCGCATGTACGTCGTGGCGAACCGTGTCATGCGCGAAGAGGATGTGCAGACCAGGCCGAAAAGGGAACAGCTCGATTTTTTCACTGATTATAAAGCCGAAGAAGCCGCGCGGAAGAAGGAGAAAGAGGCGCGCAGCAGAGAGCGGCGCGTGCAGGAAGCGTTGATCGGCATCAAACGGAAATTTGGAAAGAACGCGATTTTCAAGGGCATGAATCTGGAAGAAGGCGCAACCGCACGCCAGCGCAATGCGCAGATTGGAGGACATCGGGCATGAAATACGGCGATATGCTGTACATGACGTATCCCTTTCAAACGGACAGGCCGCGCATGAATCGAGCGGATCGCGCGGCGCAGTTTTCCCCGTTTGCGGCGCTGACAGGGTTTGACGGCGTTGTGGCGGAAACGGCCCGGCTGACCGAGGAAAGGCCGGAAATGAGCGAAGAGCAGAAAGCGGCGATTAACGACGCTTTGATGGAGCTGCTGAGCCGAATCCGTGAGCGGCCGGAAGCAGAGATTGTCTATTTTCGGCCGGACGCACGCAAGGCGGGCGGCGAATGCGTGACCAAGCGGGGAAACGTGCGGCGAATCGACGAGGCAAACCGGGAAATGCTCTTTACCGACGGTGAAAAGGTGCAGCTTGAATCGATTGTAAATGCGACGATTTGTTCCTGACAGGCGATTGACAGGACGTTAGCATGCGTTTATAATACGGTTAGAAAAAGCTAACAATATTTGGGAAAGAGGGAGAGTTCATGTCCAGGAAAGCAACCGAATTCCAGAAAAAGGAAATGAGCAAAATGTATCGCGGCAAAGAGATTTTCAAGCCGCTGAATACGGGATGGATTGACGAGCATGTCGCCTGTGTGCGCGAATGGGTGGCGAATATTTTCTTTTACCGCAAAGGCGGAAAGACCATCATGATCGACGCGGGCTACAACTATGATCGACTGGAAGAGAAAATGGGCTGGCTGGGCATCGATCCGAAGTCCATTCGGGACATTCTCATCACTCATCAGGATACCGATCACGTGGGCGCGGTGGAAGCGGACAGCCCCGGCCTGTTCAGACAGGCCAGACTGTACGTCGGCGAAATTGAAAACCGATATCTGACCGGAGAAGTGCGCCGCAAGGTCATCTATCATCTGTATAAACTGCCGAAGGTGACGATTAACAATGAAAAAGTGCTGCTCAAAGACGAGCAGGTTTTTCACATCGGCGAGATTGAAATCCGCTGTTTCCATGTGCCCGGCCATACGTGGGGGCATATGGTCTATCTGATCGACGGAAAATATCTGTTCACAGGCGACACGATCTGGTTTGGCGCGGACGGCGGATACAGCTTCATTTCCGCGCTGGCGGAGGACAACAAGCTGGCGGTTCGCTCCCTGGCGGAACTGGAAGCGCGCCTGAAAAAGCTCGGCGTGAAACCGCTGTTTATCACCGGGCACACGGGCTGGACGGATAACTTTGATTTCGCTTTTGCCCACAAAGACCGGCTTTGTTCGCCGTTTGGAAAGCGCGTGCATGACCCCAGTGCGCCCTACGACGCATACGACGAGACGGACGACACGAAAGAGAAAGCGCAGGCCGGACGGCTGAAAGGCATTGGACGATGAAAGAAAACTATATTGTCGCCTCGTTTCGTCAAACGGCTGCCGAGCGCTTTCCGGAGCAGGCGCAGGAGCTGAACGCGGCGCTCGATAAACGGCTGGCCGAAATGCGGAGAGCGCATGAAAACGATACAAAAGAGAAGAAAGAGCATTTGGAAGGGCAGATTCTGCCCGGCATCGCGGCTTACGAAACCCTGCAAACCGTGATGTCCAAGGAAGAAGCGCGGAAGACGGTTCACGACTATGTAGAACAGCGGGCATGGAAACTGAGAGCCATCATTTTGAAGCTGATGCGCGTGCCGGGGCTCTATCGGCTGGTACCGGGCTTGTTTACGAATGGAACGCGCAAGATGTTCGGCGAAACGGCGGGGTTCGCGGCGAAGGAGTATCAGACGAGCGGCGGCGTTTGGCGGATCGATATGGTGAAATGCCCGTATCACGACACCTGCGTGCAATACGGCTGTCCGGAGCTTTGCTCCTGCTTCTGCGACAGCGACGATATCACCTATGACGATCTGCACAAAAATCTGGTTTGGCGCAGGACAAAGACGCTGGGCCGCGGAGACGATTGCTGTGACTTCTGCATCCGCGTACAAAAGGAGAAAAGAACATGAAAGTTTATGCCTTTGGAGAGCCGGATGCGCCCGCGATTGTGCTTCTGCATGAACAGGATTTGCAGCACGAGGAGCTGCTGGCCTGCCATCCGAAGGAATGGGCTGAGCTGGTCGGGCGGATTATGGAAGGAAAAGAAGGAGAAAAACGATGAAATCTGCGCATTTTGACGTTGAGCCGGATGGATTTTACGGTGCCTATTGGAAAAGCGAACAGCCTTCCGACTGCGCGCTGATCGCGATGCTGGGCGACGACCCGGAGGACTATCTCGCGCGGTCGGCGGTGAAATGGATGAGCCGTCAGGGAATCAACGTGATGACCATGTCGCCGGCGAAAAAGGACTACGGCCATCACAATTATCCGCTTGAACGGATTGAAACGGCCATTCGCTGGCTCAAAGCGCATGGCAATCGAAAAATCGGCATTGTGGGCGCTTCGACAACGGGCACGCTTGCGCTGACAGCCGCGTCGTATTTTCCGAATATCACGCTGACCATCGCCATGACGCCCAGCGATTTCATCTGGCAGGGGTTCATGCAGGGCAAAAAGGATGGCTGTGGAGAATGGCCGATCGAGGGAGAATCGCTCTTTTCCTATCGGGGTGAGCCGCTGCCGTATATGCCGTTCTGCTATAAGCATCCGCAGTATTGGCAGGTCATTCAGGCGGAGACAAAGGGATCCGGCGACTTTCTGCGTTCCCGCAAGCTGTTTGAGGATTCCGAAAAGGCGCACCCCATCACGGAAGCGGAGATAATCAAGGTGGAGCGCATCAAGGGCAAACTGTTGATTATCGGCGCGGAGGATGACGGACTGTGGCCCACGGCAAAGTATATCCGCCGGATGGAAAAACGGCTGAGCCAAAGACCGCACGACTGCGAAACGGAAATCGCCGTTTATGAACACGGCACGCACTTCGTCTTCCCGGAGGGCGTGATGAAAACGATGCTGCCCGTCGGTTTGGGATTGTTTATGCGGCTGATGTTCAAAGCCGCAAAGCAGAACGCTAAGGCGTGCAGGCAGACGCGCAAGGACATTGACCGCCGTGTGACGGCTGATTTGGCGGCTTGGAGGGATAAAAAATGAAATACGCCGGAATGCCGATGGGCATGTGGGTATTGTTTGCGCCGTCTTTTCGGAGGAATCTGACGCGTTTTTTCGGTTTGGATGAGGCGGCGGCGAGGACTGCGGCGCGAGAGGCGAAGGAAAAATATCGGAAAATCATCGGCGAACTGCCGGAATTTGAAAAGGCTGACCGATTTAAAATGAACATCGTCAACTGTGCGATGCTTGGCGCGTTCATCCTGTCTATGCCCAAACGCCCGGATGTGGAAACGCTGACCGGTTACTACGAGGCGGCGATGATGACCCCGGCCATGCGCTGGTTCTGCCGAAAAAGCGGGAAAAACAAATTCACCGAAAAAGACGTTCAGGGCATGAAGCAGACCGAACAGCTGAAGGCCGCCGACCGCAACCCTTATTCGTGGAACATGGATTTTTATCCGTATGCCGATGGCAGCGGCTATGAGGCGCGCTTTACCCGATGCGGCATCTGCGCGCTGATGCAGAAACTGGGGCTGTATGATTTGACTCCGGCGCTGTGCCATCTGGATTATGCAATGAGCGAAGCGAGCGAACGTACGGATTTTGTGCGCGAATATACGCTGGCTTCCGGCGGGCCGTATTGCGACTGCGGTTACAAGGACAAGCGCGTGAGCTGAACATGGGTCGGAATGGCGCGTAAAAGACCGGAAAACCCCCTTTAGGGCGCGCGGCTCTAAAGGGGGTTTCACTGTCTATGGGATTTAGCCCTCGATGGACGTGACCTTGTAATCCTTATCCTCGACGGCCTTTTTGAGCACGGCGCTGTCCACCGGCTTGGAGAGGGTCACGACGGCGGTGCCGCTGGTGTGGCTGACCTCGGCGGACACAACGCCGTCAACTGCTTCCAGCGCTTTCTTCACGGCGGCCTCGCAGTGGCCGCACATCATGCCTTCAATCTTCATCGTCTTTTCCATGGTTGTTTCCTCCTTGTGATGTTTCTTTTTGATTTTTTTATCTTTTCCTGCATCATGCAGTTTGAAAAGATTCAGTCTCAAGGCGTTGGAGACCACGCAGAAGCTCGACAGGCTCATGGCCGCCGCGCCAAACATGGGGTTGAGCGTCCAGCCGAAAATCGGAATCCACACGCCCGCGGCCAGCGGAATGCCGATGACGTTGTAGAAGAACGCCCAGAACAGGTTTTCGTGGATGTTGCGCAGGGTGGCGCGGCTCAGGCGGATGGCGGCGGGCACGTCGCTGAGCTGGCTCTTCATCAGCACAACGTCGGCCGCGTCGATGGCCACGTCCGTGCCCGCGCCGATGGCGATGCCGATATCCGCGCGGGTGAGAGCGGGCGCGTCGTTGATGCCGTCGCCGACCATCGCGACTTTGCCCTGCTTTTGCAGCCTGCGGATGACGCTTTCCTTGCCTTCCGGCAGAACGCCTGCGATGACCTCGTCCACGCCGGCCTGACGGCCGATGGCGCGCGCGGTCTTTTCGTTGTCGCCGGTGAGCATCACGACATGAATACCCATGTTGCGCAGCGCGGCGATGGCGGCGGGGCTGTCTTCCTTGATAACGTCAGCCACGGCGATCACGCCCGCCAGCTTGCCGCCCCTGGCGAAGAGCAGCGGCGTTTTGCCTTCTTCCGCAAGGGCTTCGGCTTTATCGCGGAGAGCCTGCGGCACGTCGGCTTTTGTGGAAATGAAGGAGAGACTGCCGCCCAGCAGCTCTTCGTCGTTCAGCGTTGCGGTCAGGCCGTTGCCGGGCAGAGCGCGGAAATCGCTGACCTCCGAAACGGACAGCTTGTCTTCCTCGGCGCGCAGCATGACGGCGCGGGCAAGGGGATGTTCGCTGCGCTGCTCCAGCGCGGCGGCGAGGGCAAGAAGGGCGCTTTCGGTCAGGCCGTCGGCAGGGAGCACGTCGGTCACGCGCGGTTCGCCCTTGGTGATGGTGCCGGTCTTATCCAGCGCGACGATTTCGGTCTTGCCGGTTTCTTCCAGCGAAACGGCGGTCTTAAAGAGAATGCCGTTTTTTGCGCCGAGGCCGTTGCCTACCATGATGGCGACCGGCGTCGCCAGACCGAGCGCGCACGGGCAGCTGATGACCAGCACAGAGATGCCGCGCGCCAGTGCGAAAGCGATGGGCTTGCCGCACAGCAGCCACACGGCGATGGTGATGACGGCAATGGTGATGACGGTCGGCACGAACACGCCGGATACCCTGTCGGCGACCTTTGCAATCGGCGCTTTCGTTGCGGCCGCGTCGGAAACCATCTTGATGATCTGGGAGAGTGTCGTATCCTCGCCGACGCGCGTTGCTTCGCAGCGCAGGAAGCCGGATTGATTGGTCGTCGCGGCGGAAACGCTGTCGCCGACGGCCTTGTCCACCGGAATGCTCTCGCCTGTCAGCGCGGATTCGTTCACGGCGCTTTCGCCTTCCAGAATCACGCCGTCCACCGGGATGTTTTCGCCCGGACGAACGACGAATACGTCGCCGCGCTTCACCTGCGCAATCGGCACGGTGATTTCCTGACCGTTGCGGAGAAGCGTCGCGGTCTGCGGGGCGAGTTTCATCAGGCTCTTGAGCGCGTCGGTCGTCTTGCCCTTGGAGCGCGCCTCAAGCATCTTGCCGACGGTGATCAGCGCCAGAATCATGGCGGCGGATTCAAAGTAAAATTCGTGCATGTAGCTCATGACTGCCGCCGCGTCGCCGCGCACCTGCGCGCCCGTCATGGCGAAGAGGGCGTAGGTGCTGTAACCAAAGGAAGCGGTTGCGCCCAGCGCTACGAGCGTATCCATGTTCGGCGCGCCGTGGAACAGCGACTTGAAGCCGTTGATGAAGAATTTCTGGTTGATGACCATGACGGCGATGGTCAGCAGCATTTGAATCAGGCCCATCGCGACGTGGTTGCCGTCCAAGAACGACGGCAGCGGCCAGCCCCACATCATGTGGCCCATCGAGAAATACATCAGCACGATGAGGAAGCCCAGCGACGCGATCAGGCGGCGCTTGAGCACCGGGGTTTCATGATCGGCCAGCGTGTCTTCCTGTTCGGCGATACTGGGGACGGACTGTGCCGCGCCCTTGAGCGACGCGCCGTAGCCCGCCGCCTGCACGGCGGAGATGACTGCGTCCGGCGTGGCTGAGCCTTCTACGCCCATTGAATTGGTCAGCAGGCTGACCGAGCAGCTCGTCACGCCCGGTACGGCGGAAACGGCTTTTTCCACACGGGCACTGCAAGCCGCGCAGCTCATGCCCGTTACGGTATAGTGTTCCATAGATGACTCCTTTCATCGGGAAAGAGACGGTTGGGGCGCCGCCCCAAACCCCGGCAGGGAACGAAGTTCCCTGCACCCTTTCTTCGCTTCGCGCCGGTTTTAATACGCTTTGCACCCATTTATCGCGCAGCGATAAATGAAGAGGGAAATCCAAGAACCTCAGGTTCTTGGTGGGGGTTTGGGGGCAAAGCCTCCAACGTATCCTCCCGTACTTACCGCATCAGCTTTTGAAGCGTGGTCAAAAGCTCGTCGATGGTTTCGTCCTTGCCTTCGCGGATGTCCTGTGCGACGCAGGTCTTGATGTGGTTGGCCAGCAGCACCTTTGAGAAACTGTTCAGCGCCGCACTCGCAGCCGCAACCTGGGTCAGAATATCAGGGCAGTATGCGTCTTTTTCAACCATGCCGCGAATGCCGCGAATCTGTCCCTCGATGCGGCTGAGCCGATTGAGCAGGTCGCGTTCTTCCTTGTCGTCCCGATGTTTGGTTCGGCAATGACAACAGCAGGTCTTTTCTTCATCACTCATGCTTTTCACCTCGCTTGCGGCGATATTATATACCCCTTAGGGGTATTTGTCAATATGGTTTGCGGAAACAAACATGTTTTTTCCGAAAAGCGTTTTTATCATGCAGAAAGTGACCTCAAGGCGTAAAATGAATACGGCGCGCAAACAAAAAATGAAGTTCAAATGCAATTTGATTTAATTATCGTCAGAATTGAATGCACAATTCCGAAGAATTGCAGGAAATGATATAATGCATATCAAAATCATTGACGGCAAACGAAAAAAGCGTTATACTGACGCACGTTAATTGCAAGCGGTAAAAACAAAAGCCGATTGCCAAAGCAACGCCGGGCACACGGCGCAGATGGGAGAGATTAGAATGAAAAAAGTTCCCGAACTGTTTGGCAGCATGGTCTTTAACGAGGCCGTCATGAAGGAAAGACTGCCCAAGGATGTCTATAAAGCGCTGAAGCAGACGGTGCGGCAGGGAACGGCGCTCGACCCGCAGGTGGCGGGCGTTGTGGCCAACGCCATGAAGGATTGGGCGATTGAGAAGGGCGCCACTCATTTCACCCATTGGTTCCAGCCAATGACCGGCATCACCGCCGAGAAGCATGATTCGTTCATCTCTCCCTGCCCGGATGGCACGGTGATCATGGAATTCTCCGGCAAAGAGCTGATCAAGGGCGAACCGGATGCGTCTTCCTTCCCGTCCGGCGGTCTGCGCGCAACATTTGAGGCGCGCGGCTATACCGCGTGGGACCCGACCAGCTACGCCTTTATCAAGGATGATACGCTGTGCATCCCGACGGCGTTCTGTTCCTACACGGGCGAGATTCTGGATAAGAAAACGCCGCTGTTGCGCTCGATGGAGGCCATCAGCAAGGAAGCCTGCCGCGTGCTGAAGCTCTTCGGCAAGACGGTTTCCCGCGTGGCGACGACCGTCGGCCCGGAGCAGGAATATTTCCTGATCGATAAAGAGGATTACAAGAAGCGCCCCGATCTGATTCTGACCGGACGCACGCTCTTCGGCGCGATGAGCCCGAAGGGACAGGAAATGGAGGATCACTATTTCGGTTCGATCCGTCCGCGCGTCAAGGCGTTTATGGCCGATCTGGACGAGGAACTCTGGAAGCTGGGCATCAATGCCAAGACCGAGCACAACGAGGTTGCGCCCTGCCAGCATGAGATGGCGCCGATTTTTGCGACGGCAAACATCGCGACGGATCACAACCAGCTGACCATGGAAATCATGAAGAAGGTCGCCGATCGCCACGGGCTGGTCTGCCTGCTGCATGAAAAGCCGTTTGACGGCGTGAATGGTTCGGGCAAACACAACAACTGGTCGATTTCCACCGACAAGGGCGAAAACCTGCTGGATCCCGGCTCTACGCCGATGGAGAACGCGCAGTTCCTGCTGTTCCTGACGGCTGTCATTAAAGCGGTGGACGAGTATCAGGATCTGCTTCGCCTGAGCGTCGCCAGCGCGGGCAACGATCATCGCCTGGGCGCGAATGAGGCGCCGCCCGCCATCGTCTCCATGTATGTCGGCGACGAGCTGGCCGCAGTCATCCATTCTCTGGTGGATGGCACGGATTACAAGGCGGCGGGGCACAAGAGCATGGATATCGGCGTGACGAGCCTGCCGCATATCCCGCAGGATAATTCCGACCGCAACCGCACTTCGCCGTTCGCGTTCACGGGCAACAAGTTTGAATTCCGTATGCCCGGATCGTCCTTCAACATCGCCTGCACGAATATCATGCTCAACACCGCTGTTGCGGACGAGCTGATGGCGTTTGCGGACGAGCTGGAAAAGGCAGACGACTTTGAGACGGCGCTCTCCAAGTTGATTCGCCGCGAACTGGCTGCGCACAAGCGCATTCTGTTCAATGGCAACGGTTACAGCGCGGAGTGGCCGATCGAGGCTGAGAAGCGCGGCCTGCTCAATCTGCGTTCTACGCCGGAGGCGCTGCTGCGCTATACGGAGGCAAAGAATGTCGCGCTGTTTGCCCGCCACGGCATCTACACTGAGACGGAAATCAAGTCGCGTCAGGATATCAACATGGAGGAATATGCCAAGGTCATCCATATTGAGGCGCTGACTTCGCTGGATATGCTGGGCAAGATGATTGTCCCGGCCTGTGCGGCATATTCCAAGATGCTGGCGGAAGGCGTTGCGGCGAAAAAGAGCATCGGCGTAGACGCGCCTGCCGAGGTGGCTGCTGTTCGAGAATTGACCGATAAGACCGCCGAACTGATGGCGCTGGAGGAAAAACTGAAAGACGCTGTTGCCGGTGAGCCGGAAGAACTGAACGAGCGTGCGATGTATGAGCACGAAACCGTTATTCCCGCCATGGAAGCCGCCCGCAAGGTTGCTGACGAGCTGGAATTGAAAGTTGGAAAGGCGTATTGGCCGATGCCGACGTATGCGGATTTGCTGTTCTACGTATAATGTGGATTGTGCTTCAATGGGCACACGGTTTCATTCGCGTTGAGACAGAGTAAGACATCGGAATGGAATAAAGAAGGGGCAATGTGTTTGTGCATTGCCTCTTCTCTATGTGTCTTTTCAAATAAAAAAGTTGTGCTAAAAACACAACTTTAATGTGGTGGAGGTGAGGAGAATCGAACTCCTGTCCGAAAAAGCGACAGCCAAGCTTTCTCCGAGCGCAGTTCGCGATTTAACATTCCCTCTTCCCAGCGCCCACGAACGGGCTCAGGGATTCAGTAGCTTCATCATGTGTTCATGCGGCAAAGCTTAGGCATGAACATGGCCCGCTAAATGACGCCGGATTCCGGTGCAGCGGGATCACCGGGCCGACGCGCAGCCTAATTAGGCCGCGAGGCAATAATCGTTATTGTCAGTTCATTTTTAATTTCCCGATTTTTACGTGGCTCGGGGCCACGGCTCGCTTACCTGACCGCCCACAATCCCGTCGAAACCAGTACACCCCCATAGAAAGAATGGAAAAAGTCAGTCGTCGCCGCGGTTTTTTGAACGCAATGCGCGCTGAATGTCGCGCTGAGCGTCCCTGGCCGCCATGTCGTCGCGCTTGTCATGCAGCTTTTTGCCCTTGCAGAGACCAAGCTCCATTTTGAATCGACCGTCCTTCAAATAGACCTGAAGGGGAATGAGCGAATAACCCATCTTGCCGACTTCCTGCGCGAGATGGCGAATCTGGCTTTTGTGCAGCAGAAGCTTTTTCTGGCGCATGGGATCGGTATTGAAGATGTTGCCCTGCTCATATGGGCTGATGTGCATGCCGCAGACCAGCACTTCGCCGTCTTTGACGATGGCAAAACTCTCTTTGAGGTTCATCCGTCCCTGACGCATGCTTTTGACTTCTGTGCCCTTGAGTTCCATGCCGCATTCCAGCCGCTCCTCGACGAAGTAATCGTGGAACGCTTTTTTATTTTGAGCCATCGGCTTGATGCCTTTTGCGCGCGCCATGCGATTCCCTCCCCGAAAGATGCTGCGCATAGTATAGCACAGGAAGAGAAAATTGGCAAGCGGTTGACCAGATCTTCGTTTCGTTGACAGCAACAGTTAAAAACAGCGAAACATGGTTGAGATTGGAGTTATTTTATGGTATGATGAACCGATTGTTTTTGGCTTGATCTTAAAGTGATAAAACGCGAGAAAGGTGAACGTTTATGACCATTTTGCTTCTCGGCGACCTGACGGGCCGCAGCCGTGTCGCGCTGCGCATGCTGACCTTTGAATTGGAAAAACGCGGTCATGAGGTGCTGATGCTTCCGACGGCACTGATTTCCAACACGCTCAATCTGGGCAGAGCGGCGATGCTGGATACGACCGATTACCTGATGGAATCGCTGGAGACGTGGAAAAGTTTGGGGCTTTCGTATGACCTCGTCTATATCGGTTATGTGACCGGCCTTGCGCAGGCGGAAAAGCTATGCCGGGTTGCGGACGACGCGCGGGCACATGGCGTGCCCGTCGTGGTGGACCCGATTTTGGGGGATAACGGCAGGCGGTATAACAGCGTGACCACGGAGCAGGTCGAAGCGATGAAGCGACTGATTGGCCATGCCGACGTGATGACGCCCAACCTGACGGAAGCCTGTCTGCTGGCGGATGTGCCCTGCGAGCATGCCGATTGGCAAAAACTGATGGATCGACTGAGTGAAAACGGGGCGAGCGTGCTCATCACCAGCGCGGGCGATGCGGTAGTCGGCGTTGACGCACAGACAGGAATGCGTTTTAACATTCCCTTTGAACGTGTTCCCGGTGAGCACTGGGGAACGGGCGACCGTTTCTGCGCGCTGCTGCTGGATGGACTGGCACACAAAATGCCGTTTGATCGGGCGGCAAAACGCGCCAGCGACGGCGTATATGAAGCGCTGAAAACAGAAAATCCCGCAAATCCTATTGACAAAGTATGATATAAAGTGATATACTGGGCATACTGAGTGAGAAGCGGAGGGATTGCGCATGATGATTTCGACCAAAGGACGGTATGCCCTGCGGATTATGGCGGATGTGGCGCAGCATGACGGCGAAATGCCTGTCAGTGTGCGCGAAATTGCCCAGCGGCAGGATATTTCCGGAAAATATATGGAACAGATCATCAGCGTGCTGACCCGAAGCGGTCTTTTGCGCAGCGTTCGCGGCGCACAGGGCGGCTATCATCTGGCCAAACGTCCCGCCGATATCACGGTCGGCATGATTTTGCGCGCGACGGAGGGCGATCTTGCGCCGGCCGAGTGCGTTTCGATGGATGGGCATGCCTGCACGCGAAGCGGCGTCTGTCCGTCCCATGCCGTATTTGCCAAGGTATACAGCGCCATCAACAACGTCATTGACGGCGTGACCCTGTGCGACCTGATTCCCGAAGGCGAGAACATGCCGACGGCGCACACGGGAACCTGCATGTAATCAAACAGAATAGGGGAGAATTTTGTGATCTATATGGATAACGCCGCGACAACGCGGCTGAGCAGCAGAGCCCTGGAGGCCATGATGCCGTACCTGACCGAGCAATATGCCAATCCGGCCGGCACATACAGCTTCACCAACGCCAGCAACGCGGCGATGGAGAAGGCGCGCAAGCAGGTTGCCGACGTCATCGGCGCCAAGAGCGCGGAGATTTTCTTCACCAGCGGCGGCACGGAGAGCGACAACTGGGCGCTCAAGGGCGTGATGCGCGCGAACGAGAAAAAGGGGCGTCATCTGATTATCTCTGCGATTGAGCATCACGCGATTCTGCACAGCGCCAAGGCGCTGGAACGCGAAGGATTCGACGTTACCGTTCTGCCCGTGGACGCAGACGGTGTGGTTGCGCCGGAGGCCGTGGAAGCGGCCATCCGCCCGGATACCGTGCTCGTCTCCATCATGGCGGCGAACAACGAGATCGGCACGATTGAGCCGCTGGAGGCCATTGGCGAGGTCTGCAAGCGTCACGGCGTGGTCTTCCACACGGATGCGGTGCAGGCGTTTGGTCACATTCCGCTGAATGTCGAACAGATGCACATCGATCTGCTGTCTGTCAGCGCGCACAAGTTCCACGGCCCGAAGGGTGTGGGCTTCCTCTACATTCGCAAAGGCGTGAAGCTGCTTCTGTTTATGGATGGCGGCGCACAGGAGAAGAACCGCCGCGCGGGCACGAGCAACGTGGCGGGCATTGTCGGCATGGGCGAGGCGGCTCAGCAGGCGATGGAGAACATGGACGCGACGATGGCGAAGGTTGCTGCGGTGCGCGATCATTTGATCAGCCGCATTGAGGCGGAGATTCCGCATGCGAAGCTGAACGGCCATCGCACCAACCGCCTGCCGGGCAACGTGAATTTCTGCTTCCGCTTTATCGAAGGCGAGAGCATGCTGATGCTGTTGGATGCGCAGGGCATCTGCGCGTCGAGCGGTTCGGCCTGCACGAGCGGTTCGCTTGACCCGTCGCATGTGCTGCTGGCCATCGGCTGCCCGCATGAGATTGCGCATGGTTCGCTGCGCCTGTCGCTCAGCGAGGAAACGACGATGGAGGATGCGGATTTCGTCGTCGATCAGCTCAAAGAGATCATTCCGCGTCTGCGGAGCATGTCCCCGCTCTATGCGGATTTTATCGCGGAGAACAAGTAAACGCGCGGGGCAGCGGGAGAACGTTTGGGGCGCTGCCCCCAAACCCCACCAGAAACCAGAGGTTTCTGGACTTTCCATTCAATCAAAAAACTATTTTTGCGGCTCGAAGGTTTCCAAAGGGCGATCGAAAAGCCCTCTGGTCGCCTGAAACGCGAAATTCCAAAAAGTTCAGAGGAGTAAAAAGGCTATGTATACCGAAAAAGTCATGGATCATTTCATGCACCCCCGCAATGTGGGTGAAATCGATAACGCCAGCGGCGTCGGCACGGTCGGCAACGCGAAGTGCGGCGACATCATGCGCATCTTCCTGGATATCGACGAGAATCAGGTTGTGCGCGACGCGAAGTTCAAGACCTTTGGCTGTGGCGCGGCGATTGCGACCAGCTCGATGGCTACGGAGATGATTATTGGCAAGACAATTCAGGAGGCGCTGGAAGTGACCAACAAGGCAGTCATGGAAGCGCTGGGCGGTCTGCCGCCGGTCAAGGTGCATTGCTCCCTGCTGGCCGAGCAGGCGGTGCATGCCGCGCTGTGGGATTATGCGCAGAAGAACAACATCACCATCGAGGGTCTCAAGCCGCCGGTCAACGACGTGGACGAGCTGGAAGAAGCCCACGAGGACGAAGCTTAATTTGAAGATCAAAAAACGGATTGCTTTCGCTGTGGAAAGCAATCCGTTTTATTATGCCGTTATTCTGCCGGACTGGCTTCATCCGGCGTTGCGGGAATGGGTGTAAAGCTCGGTTCCGGCGTCGGCTGCGGCGCGTGCGTGTGTTCCGGCGTCGGTTCGGGCGTGAGCTCAGGCATTGGCGTGAGCAGAGGATCGACCGTCTCGACGGACGACGTGATTTCCGGCAGGGGCGTGATCACCGTGTTATAGGAGAACGTATTTTCGCCGTCCTGAAGCAGGCAGTTGACCACCCGCGCATGGGAAACGCTGTCCCCGACGACCAGAAGCGACTGCCCCGGTTCGCCGCCGCGCGAGGAGGCGTTGCCGCCAATCAGCGAGCCGCTCAGATTGACGGAAGAAGCCGCCGTCGCGTCCATCAGGATGAGTGCGTCGCCGCCGTATTCCGCGCCTGAGCCGCCGCGGATTTCGCCGTTTACGCCAATGGAAACGGTATCGCCGATGGAAACCACCTGCATGCCTGCGCCGCCGACGGAACCTTTGCCGCCGCGAACGCTGCCCGCCACGGTGATAAAAGCGTTGCCGCTCAGGTCAAACAGGTTGAGCCCCGTGCCGCCCATGGTTGTGCCGTCGCCGCCGCAAATGTTGCCGGCAAGCATCATGGTACCGTATTCGGTCATGGGCGAGACTTCCATGCCGCTGCCGCCGTCCGCGCCGCCGCGCACACTGCCCTCCATGCTGACGTAGAGATCGCCGCCGCGCTGGCTGATGGAGACGCCGGTTGCGCCCGTTCCGCCGGCAACGCTGCTGTCTTCGTCGATGAGCAATGCGCCGCCGCCCACGAAAGACAGGCCGTATTGCCCCGATGCGCCTTCTACGCGAACCGTGCGCAGCTCGATGTTGGATACGCCGTCCACCGTGAAAGAATCGAGCAGGGAGAGATTTGAAAAGACAATGGAAGAATCGCTGACGTGCAGATGGCGCAGCGTCGCTTTGCCGTCGCCCGTGATTTCCAGCAAGGCGGGGGTGACAAGCGCTTCGTCGGTTGCGCTCAAATCGCCGGAGACAAGCAGCACGTCGCCATCGCGCGCCTGCCGCACCAGAGCCAGCAATTCGTTGTAACTGAGCGCAGGGCCGAGCGTCCCCGCCTGCGCGGCAAGCGGGCACAGCAGCAAAATCAGCAAGAACAGGGCGCAAGCCTGCGTTGCTTTCATGAAAAAAACTCCCTTTCAAACATGCACCGCATGAAGAATTGGGCTTTATTATAGCACAATTTGTTCCAGCGGGCAAGCAATGACAGAATTTGCAAAAAAGTGAAAAAAGATGTTGACAAGGGCCGTCGAGTTTGGTATAATTCCTTTTGTCAGTGAGACAAATGCATTGGGGAATTGTGTAACGGCAGCACCTACGACTCTGACTCGTATTGTCTAGGTTCGAATCCTAGTTCCCCAGCCATAAGCCTCCATGGTCAAGCGGTTAAGACGTTGCCCTCTCAAGGCAAAATCATGGGTTCGATTCCCATTGGAGGTGCCAAAAACCGATTGCTTTTGCAATCGGTTTTTTCTTTTGCCGAATAAACACGATAACAGGCAAATCGAAAATTGCACGGTTGCTTTTTTACATAAAAACCAGTATAATGAAACTTGCCCCGTAAAGGGCGGGGCGTTTCTGATTACGCAAGCATTTGGAGGCCATACCCATGGGTTATATTGCCGGTATCGGCGGCGCGAATATGGATATCCACGGCAAGAGCGATCGTCAGCTCATCATGCGGGATTCCAACCCCGGTTCGCTGCATACCTCGCTGGGCGGCGTTTGCCGCAATATCTGCGAAAATCTGGCCAGACTGGGCGAAACGGTTCGCCTGATTACCGTCGTGGGCGACGATGTGCAGGGACGTGGCATCATCGAAGGCTGTGAAAAAGCCGGAATCGACATGAGCGCGACCCGTGTGCTGCGCGGTGAACGCTCTTCCAGCTATATTTCCATTATGGATGGCGACGGGGATATGCTGCTGGCGATGAGCGATATGCACATCATCAAGCAGCTCAACGCCCAGCTGGTGGATGAATCCCGCGATCTGCTCTGCGGCGCGGATCTGGTGGTCTGCGACGGCAATTTGTCCGCCAGGACCATCGAGCGGCTGTCTCAGATCTGCGACAGGCCGCTGTATCTGGATCCCGTTTCCACGGCATGGGCGCGGGAAGTCAAGCCGTATATCGGCTGCTTTGACACGATTAAGCCCAACCGCATGGAGTTGGAAGTGCTCAGCGACTGCCCGGTGGATACGCCTGAAAATGTCGAAATGGCTTGCGACATCGTCCGAGGCAAGGGCGTGCGGCGCGTGTTCGTTTCGCTTGGCAAAGACGGCATGTATTACAAAGGGCCGGAGGGCGGCATCTGGGGTCAGAGCCGCGCGTTTGACGGCATGGTTAACGCGACCGGCGCGGGCGACGCGTCGATGGCGGGCATCATTTACGCCACCCGTCAGGGCTATACAGCCGAAGATGTCCTCGCGTTCGGCATGGGCGCGGGCATGGTTGCCATTTCTTCAAGCGACACCATCAGCCGCGAGATGTCTCCCACGGCGATTGAAAATATGGTAAAGGAGTATATCAAATGAACAATTTTGATCTGAAAGCCTACATGGACGTTACCCCGGAAATTGAGGAAGCCGTTCGCACCGGCAAGCCTGTCGTCGCGCTGGAAAGCACCATTCTCAGCCACGGCATGCCGTATCCGGAGAACCTGAGCTTCGCCCGCGAGGTGGAGAAGATCATCCGCGAGCAGGGCGCGATTCCCGCGACGATGGCGATCATCGACGGCCGTCTCAAGTGCGGCCTGACTGAGGCTGAGTTGGTTCGCATGTGCGAGGCGAAGGGCGTGCTGAAGGTGAGCCGCCGCGATCTGCCGATCGTCGCCGCGCAGAAGCTGACCGGCGCGACCACCGTCGCCACGACGATGATTCTGGCGAACATGGCGGGCATTCACATCTTTGCGACCGGCGGCATCGGCGGCGTGCATCGCCATGGCGAAGTGACCATGGACGTGAGCGCGGATCTCCAGGAGCTGGCGCATACCCCGGTTGCGGTTGTCTGCGCAGGCGCGAAGATGATTCTGGATATCGGCCGCACGCTTGAATATCTGGAGACGATGGGCGTTCCGGTGCTCGGCCTGAATACCGACGATTTCCCGGCGTTCTACTGCCGTAAGAGCGGGTTCGGCGTGGATTACAATGCCAAGACACCGGCGGATGTTGCTGCGATTGCCAAGGCGAAGTGGGGCATGGGCCTTCAGGGCGGCATGCTGATCGGCAACCCGGTGCCGGAAGAGTACGCGATGGACTTTGATCAGATGAGCGCCGTCATCGACAAGGCGATGGCGATGGCCGACGAGAACGGCGTGAAGGGCAAGAACATCACCCCGTTCCTGCTGGCGCATATTGTCGAGCTGACCGGCGGCGACAGCCTCAAGACCAACATTCAGCTGGCCTACAACAATGCCCGCGCGGCGGCACAGATTGCCGTTGAGCTGGCGAAGTAAAAGGCGGTTTATACGGACGCGCAATGCGCGCCTTTACAAAGAGAATCGCGCGGTTCTTGCAGAAAACGCTTTATGATTCAAATAAAAGCGCTTCCCTCCGAAATGAGAGGGAAGCGTTTTTTGATGGGAAAACTGCCGCGTGTTCTTGGGGCGGTTTATTCCAAATGTGCGTAAACCTCTTTGAGATGCTGGGTCAATTTGCCGTTTTCCGCGTAATCAATCGGACATTCGATGAGCGCGGGCACATCCTGCTGAAAAGCGTCTTCGAGCGTCGGCAGCAATTCATCCGCGGTACGGATGCGGTAGCCCTTACAGTGCATCGCTTCGGCATAGGCGACCAAATCGGGGTTGGTGAAATCGCAGTAGTGTGTTTCGCCGAATTTGTCCATGCCTTTCCACTTAATCAGCCCGTAGCCGCCATCCACAAACACCAGAACGACAAACGGCAGATGCTCACGCACGGCGGTTTCCAGCTCCTGACTGTTCATCATCAGCCCGCCGTCGCCGGTGACGACCAATACGCGCTTATCGGGCGAAATGAGCTTGGCGGCCAGCGCGCCGGGCAGGGAGAAGCCCATCGTTGCGAAACCGTTGGAAATCAGGCAGGTCTTGGGCTTGTAGCAGTTATAGTGACGGGCGATCCACATCTTGTGCGCGCCTACGTCGGAGAGCAGAATGTCGCCCGGACGCATGACTTTGCGCACGTCGATCAGCACGCGCTGCGGCTTCATGGGGAAGGAAGCGTCCGCCGCATAGCTTTCATGCTCGGCGATGAGCTGCTCACGGATGGCTAGCGCCGCAGTCGGTTCCTGCTTGCGGTGGGTGCGCAAGGTGATGCGGTGCAGGGAATCGCTGATGTTGCCGACGACCTCGCATGCGGTTTGATAGTATTTGTTGATGTGCGCGGGCATGGTATTGATGTGCAGAATGGGCGTTTTGCGCGTCGGGTTGATGCGCTGGGGCGCGTATTCCACGATGTCATAGCCCACGCAGATGAGCAGATCTGCATTTTCCAGCACGCGGTTGGCATAGTCCTTCTGAGGAATGCCGACCGTCCAAAGGGAATAGGGGCTGGTGTAGGGAATCATGCCCTTGGCCATCATCGTGTTGACGACGGGGATGTGCAGCGCTTCGGCCATTTCGGTCAGGGCTTCGCTTGCGTCCTCGCGAACCGCGTCGCTGCCAACGAGAATCACCGGGTTTTGACTGCGGAAGATCATGCCCGCCGCAATTTCGATGTGTTCCAGCGACGCGGTTTCCGGGTTCGGGCCTGCGCGGTGGAGCGGGACTTCGCCCTCCGGCACATCCTGCAGGGATACGTCCACGGGCAGATCGATGTGCGTTGCGCCGGGTTTGCCCTCGCCCTCGGCGTATTTGAATGCCAGCCGTGTGATTTCCGCGATGGAATCGGGCCGCATGACAAGCTTGGTGCGCTTGGTCACAGGCTCGAACATCTTGGTCAAATCGAGAAACTGGTGCGCCGTCAAGTGAATTTTGTCTGTGGAAACCTGCCCGGTGATGGCGACCAGCGGCGCGCCGTCGGAATTGGCGTCTGCCACGCCAGTGATGAGGTTGGTTGCGCCGGGACCGAGCGTCGCCAGGCAAACGCCTGCGCGGCCCGTCAGCCGACCGTAAACGTCCGCCATAAAGGCCGCGCCCTGCTCATGGCGAACCGTGATAAACCGAATATTTGAATGCGCAAGAGCGTTCATCACCGCAAGATTTTCTTCGCCGGGGATGCCGAAAACCACCTTGACGCCTTCGTTTTCCAAACATTTGACAAGCAGCTCTGCCGTGTTCATGTGTGTCCTCCATATGCGCATTTGCATGATTCACTATGATAACACACAAAAAAAGCAAATTCAATGCTAAAACAGCAAGAATTTGCATGATTTATTTTTTAATCCGTCAATTCTGCGTATTTGGCGGAAATCAGGCCACAGAGCGCGTCCGGCGCAAGCTCCACCTGTGCGCCGATTTTGCCCGCGCTGACACAGATGGTGTCAAACAGCTGAGCGCTTTCGTCGATGAAGGTGGGGTAGAGCTTTTTCATGCCGATGGGGCTGCATCCGCCGTGGATGTAGCCCGTGTTGGGCAGAAGCGCCTTTTGAGGAATCATTTCGACCGCCTTTTCGCCGCAGGCCGCTGCCGCGCGCTTCAGATTCAGCGAACCCGTTGCCGGGATGACGAAAACGTAGAACGCGCGGCTCTTTCCCTGTGTCACCAGCGTTTTGAAAACCGCCTGCGGATCCTGTCCCAGCGCCTTGGCGACGGAGACTGCATCGATGCCCGTATCGGGCGAATAAAAATGTGTCTGATAAGGGATTTCCGCTTTGTCCAAAACGCGCATCACATTTGTTTTTTCGACTTTGTTTGCCATGAATCCATAACCTTCTTTAAGAATATGACCCTTCTACCGCTCATGCGGCTCCTCTCCTTATCGGAAGGGGGTGAGTGATATCAAAACGACTTGCTGACATCCAGTTTGATGGGCTTTGCGACTTTTTTCGGGCTTTTTGCGGCCAACGCGGCCAGCTTGCCGGCGTAGAGCGCGTCGTCAAAAGGCAGGTTAATTGTCGCGTTTTCCCACGTCGAGAGCAGCATCGCGTTGGCCAGCATCAGGCTGTTCAGCCCCTCACGCCCGTCGGCAATCATTGGCGCACCCGTCAGAATGTGATCAATAAACGCACGAATCACGCCCGCGTGCATCGTATAAGGCTCGTCCGGCGTGATGTCCGCCACCGTCACATTCGGCTTGCCGAAACCGCCTTCATATTCGCGGATGAAGCGGTCGGCCGGCGTATCCGGTCTGGCCAGCGTCAGCCGTCCGTTTTCGTAGATCAGCTGGCCGCCCGTCAGGGAGACTTCAAACCGATTGGTTCCGGGCGCCTCGCCCGTGCAGGTGATGAATGTGCCCGTCGCGCCGCCAGCATATTCGACATAGGCCGTCACGTCGTCCTCGACCTCGATGTCATGCCAGCGGCCGAACCCGCAGAATGCGCGCACACGAATCGGCATGCCGCAGATCCATTGCCACAAATCGAGATTATGCGGCGCCTGATTGAGCAAAACGCCGCCGCCGTCCGCCGCCCATGTCGCGCGCCACGCACAGGAATCGTAATAACTTTGCGCGCGCAGCCAATCGGTGATGATGACGCTGGTGCGCTGGATGCTGCCCAGCTCGCCGGAGTCAATCAACCGCTTCATTTTCCGATAAGCGGGGTTGGTGCGCTGATTGAACATGGCGCCGAACGCCCTGCCACTCTTGTCCGCTTCCGCGTTTAGCAGGCGGACCTCCTGTGTGGAAACGCCCATCGGCTTTTCGAGCAAAACGTGCACGCCTGCGCGGAACGCCTCCACAGCCTGCTGAACGTGCAGCCTGTGCGGCGTGGCAATCAGCACCGCGTCGATCAGCCCGCTGGCGTACATCTCCGCAGCTGTGGCAAAAACGCGCACATTCGACGCGCCGGGGAGCGCGAGCAGCTCGGCTTTGTGCGCTTCGCTGGTGGTGACGGCAGCGCACAGACGGGCGTCTGGCACGGAGGAAAGCAGCGTTTTTGCGTGCGCCATGCCCATCGCGCCAAGACCGATGAGCCCGAAACGAACCTCTTTCATGGAAGTCCTCCTTAAACGAGTCGATATTTTTCGTCCAGTATTCCTGTAAAAAAGTCCAGCACATTCTGCGCAGCGCGGTTAATCATCGCGATGATGTTGATGAGCACGGCGTTCGGCTTCATTTTTTCAAACTACGGCGCGGTCGAAATTGGTAAAGCTGCGGACAGTGACGACGATTTTCATAGCGGTTCCTCGGATTTAACGGCGGATGTCGTAATTCATATTCATCAGGTTGCGGATGCTGCTCACATCGTCGGTGATGTTGGCATCGCCGTGAATCGTGTGCTTGATGACGCTGGAAGCGACGGCGAAGTTGAGCATATCCATCGGCTTGTAATCGTGCAGCATGGCGTAAATCAGGCCGCTGGCAAACGCGTCGCCGCCGCCCACGCGATCCAGAATCGTGAAGGTGAACAGTTTGCTTTCAAACGTGTGACCCTCGTACCACATAAACGCTTTCAGGCTGTTTTCACTGCCGGAATGCGCATAGCGCACGTGTCGCGCGATGCACTTGAGGTTTGGATAGCGCTCGACAAACCGCTGGAAGATTTCATCCTGCTGCTCATAGCTGGGTTGCATCGGCACGCCGTCCTTCGCGTCGCCCTGACTATGGTCGTCCTCGTCGCGCCAGAGGTGATACGGCTCGATGCCCAGCAGAATATCGACGTAGGGGAGGCACTGCGTGCAGAAATCGCGAGCCTCTTCCCAGCTCCACAACATGCTGCGGAAATTGCCGTCGAAGCTGACTGTTAACCCCTTTTCCTTGGCAACGCGCAGCATATCCAGTACCAGCTTGCTGCAATTCGAGCTGAGCGCCGGGGTGATGCCGCTCAGGTGCAGCCAGTCGAATCCTTCCAGCAGCGCGCTCAAATCCACATCCGAGAAATCGTATTCGGCCATGGCGCTGTGTTTGCGGTCGTAGATGACCTTGCTGGGACGGATGCCGTAGCCCGTTTCCAGGTAATACGTGCCCAGACGATGGGTCGGCGTTTCCTCCGGTGTGGTGAGGATCATCGGCGTGCAGTGAACGTCGTTGGAGCGCAGCCAGCGCACGGCGCTCTTGCCGAGACTGTTGTTGGGCACGACGGAGAAGAACGTACTGTCCACGCCCAGGTTGGCCAGCGCGAGAGCGATATTGGCCTCGCTGCCGCCGTAGCTGGCTTCAAAACCGGAAGCCATTCGGATTTTTTCGTAGTTCGGCGGGGTCAGACGGAGCATGATTTCGCCCATTGTGATGAATTTTTTGTCGTTTTCCGTGTTTTGCAGAAGTGGATTATAGTGAATCATCCGGGATACCTGCCTTCCTGCTTGTGTTGGTATCAGTATAGCATGGTTTGACGACGGATTCAAGCGGAGGCTGAGGGCAAAAACCGCGCATGAAAACGCGCCCCCTGCCGAGCGGGCGGCAGAGAGCGCGTCGTGTGATGCCTGTATTTTATTTTGCGTTATCCGCAGCCTTTTGCAGCGCCTGAAGGAAGTTGCCCACATCGATGGTGCAGCCGGACTTGAGATCGACGTCGTCCGGCACCTGCGTGTGGTGACCGTCGCCCTTGTCATAGGTCGGCATGGAGACGACTTCTTCCACCGTTTTGCCGATGCACCAGGCTTCCAGCGCTTCGGCCTGCTCATACCATTCCTTGCCGATAGAGGTTGCGCCCTTCATGCCGTAAGCGTCGCCCAGCTCCTTCTTGGTGGGATGTTCGCCCGTCAGCTCGCTCGTCAGCGCGCCGGCCGCGTCAAAGCCAATCTTGTTCTGCGCGATATCGAAGGAAACGGCGGTGATTTTGCCGGCGTCATCCAGTTCCAGCGCGCACATGGTCGTATTGACGGTCACGCGGCCCGCCTTATCGGCAGCAGCTTCGGAGCCGGACATGCTGGTCACGGAGCCGAGACCGGAAGCGGCCAGTGCACCGGCAGAGAGGGAGAGCATCAGCGCCGCAGTCGCGGCGGCAGCAGCAAACTTGTTCATAACATAATCCTCCAAATCCTTTTTTGCGGGTGACATGCGTATGGATGATTTACCGCATCTCCCCGCGGGCGGAGGTGCGATAAATTATCGGATGATGGTGTAGGCGTGGCGGCCCAGCGCATCCCAGATGGCGGAAATCACCTTCGGAGCGCGCAACGTCGCGCCGGATGAAACATCCGTATCGTCGGCGATTTGCCCAGGCAGATACAGATCGCTCACGCTCGAAACGGGCTTGCCGACCAGATGATCGAGCAGCTGGTCAAACTGGCCGCCGATTTGGGCGGCCGCCTCATTTTCGTCGGCGAGATAGTCTTCGCCTTTATATTGAAGCGTTGTGTAATGCAGCTCGGTGAAAGCGTTGTTTTGCAGAGTAAATTCCAGCGCGACCTGTTCGCCGCCGTCTTCCGCATAGCTGCCGCGGTATACGCCGTCCGCATACGATTCGGCTTCGGGCAGTTTCGTCGTATCGACGATTTTATACGGGTGGCGGTTCAGTCCGTCCCACAGGGCGGAAATCAGCTTGCCGGATTTCATCGTCGCCGTCGTCACCGCGTCGAGATCTTCCACAATGTCATACGGCGAGTAGAGGTCGTCGATGGCCGAAACGTCTTTGCCGATGAGATAATCGGCAAGCTGGCGGTACTGGCGGAGGATGGCTTTCTGCGCGTCGCTTGCGTCTTCGCTCATGTAATCGCCGTCCTTGTATTTCACGCCGCGATACACCAGCGAATCGAATCGGCCGTCCTTGAGTTCAAACTGGATGGCAATCTGCTCGATGCCGCCGTCGTAATAAAACCCGCGGTAAATGCCGTCGGCATATTCCTGAGCGGCTGCGGGAAAGGCGAGGGCGGCGAGCAGAATCGTCAGCGCCGATATGCGTTTCATGTTTGTTCCTCCCGATGACAAGAATCAGTTTAAGGGACGTCTGTGTCAAAAGTGTGTCAAATCGAAAAAAGCTTTCAAAATTTCAAATTCGCGCAAAACGTTTGACATTCCTGCCGACGGATTTTACAATGTGTGCAGAACATAGACGACGGAGGGATGGTTGTGAATCCGATTCTGGTGGTGGACGACAACGAGCAAATCGTGGATATTTTGTCGCAATACATCAAAAAAGAAGGCTGGCCGATGCTGGCGGCGAGAACCGGAGAGGAGGCGCTCGACCTGTTTGACGCGGCCGGGCCGTCGCTGATTCTGCTGGATATCATGCTGCCGGGGATAGACGGGCTGGAGGTCTGCCGCCGCATCCGTCGGGTATCGAGCGTTCCGATTTTGATGATTACCGCGAAAGACGAAGATGCGGACCGCATTCTTGGACTGGATATCGGTGCGGATGATTACATTGTGAAGCCCTTTTCTCCCGGCGAGGTGATGGCGCGCATTCGAGCCGTGCTGCGGCGTATTCCGGCGGCGGAGGAAAAGGAAACGCTGGTCGTTGGGGAATTGTCGATTCATCTGCCGTCGCTTTCCGTCGCGTTGTCGGGCCATAAACTGAATCTGACTCGGCGGGAGGTCGAGCTGCTCTATACGCTGGCCTCTGCGCCGGGGCGCGTGTTCACGCGCGATAACCTGCTGACGATGGTCTGGGGTTATGAGTTCCTCGGCAATTACCGCGCGGTCGATTCGCATATCAAGCGTCTGCGCGCCAAACTGGACGTCTATCCGCACGAGTCGTTTGCCATCGCGACCGTCTGGGGCGCGGGATATAAGTTTGAAAGGAAACTGCCATGAAGCTGCCGATTCATCGAACGCTCGCCGCGCGGCTGACGGGGCTTTTCGCGCTGCTGCTCATGTTGTTTACCCTGCTGCTGGGGCTGATTTTCAACGCGATGATGGAACGCAAAATGGTTGCGCATTACAGCCGGACCATGCAGCGCGACGCGTATGCCATTTCGCAGAATCTTTCGGAAATGATCGCGCCGTCGGATTACGAAACGCTGGACGAGAATCCGTTTATCGTCGGCGAGGATACGCTTGCGCCGTATATGGCGCTCATCGAGCACATCACCAACTGCAACGTTTATCTCATCGACGAGCAGCACCATGTCACGGGCTATTTTGACGGCGTGGTGCAGACGATGAGCGGTAAGCTGCTGCCCGGCTACATCGAGCAGACGATTGCGCTGGGCTTTATGGGCAAAACGCCGTTTCTCTCTGCGAAAATCGACGGGGAGACGCACCTGACGACGGGCATGCCGATCATGAATGCCAGGAGCCACGTGCTCGGCGTGGTGCTGCTGGAAAGCACGCTGCGTGAGCTGGGCTTTGCACAGGTTTCCAGCTCGGATATTCTGCTGGTCAGCGGCGCGCTGGCTTTTGTGCTGACCGTGCTGCTGGGCGCGCTCTTTTCGCGGATGTTTACGCAGCCGATCACGGCAGTGCAGCGCTTTGCGGGCAAGCTGGCGGGCGGCGAATACGAAGCGAGGATGAACAGCGCCCAGCGGGATGAAATCGGCGAACTGGCGCGGTCGATGGATATCCTTGCCCGGCGGCTTTTTGAGGCGCGCAGCCGCGACGAACGTCTGCGCGAACAGCAGAGCGCTTTCTTTGCCACGATTTCGCACGAATTAAAAACGCCCGTCACGGTCATCCGCGGGTCGCTGGAGGCGCTGCGCGACGGCGTGGTCTCCGGCAGGGATGACGTTCGGGCGTATTATAATCAGATGCTGACCGAATGCAAGGGCTTGCAGCGGTTAATTATCGATCTGCTGGAGCTTTCACGGCTGCAAAACGCGGATTTCTCGCTGAATATGGGGAGCGTGGACGTGCGCGAACTGCTGGGCGATGTGGCGATGAGCGCAGGCGCGCTTTGCAGTCGCAAAGGCGTGCGCTTTGACTGCCGTGAACCGGGAAACGCGCTGCAAATCGTGGGCGATTATGCGCGCCTGAGGCGGATGCTGCTGGTTGTGCTGGATAACGCGGTCAAATTTACGCCGGAAGGCAAACGCGTCAGTCTGGCGCTTGAAGGAAAGACCATCGTCATTGCGGATGAGGGGATCGGCATTCCGGCGGAAGAACTGGCGCATATTTTCGACCGTTTCCGCCGAACGAGGCGCTGCAACGAACAGGGAACGGGGCTGGGTCTTGCGATTTGCAGTGAAGTTGCGCGGCGGCATGGCATTGCCATCGACGTGGCCAGTCGCGTCGGGGAGGGAACGACTTTCCGGTTCACATTCCCCGACGGCGGGTCATGAACGTGTAGACGGTTAGCATGAGCGCGGCGGCGAGGCTCATCAATAGCCCAAGTGTCAGCCCGCGCGTGCGATAAGTGAACACGATTTCGTGCTCGCCCGGCTCGACCCAAACGCCCATGAAGGCCACGTCGCAGTTGACGATTTCGGCCTTCTGCCCATCGACAGTGGCCGAGAAGCCCTTGTCAAACGGAATCGTAAAGACGAGCATGCCTGCTTCCTTTGCATCGATATGAGCGATAAAGCCGTTTGCGGTCGTGTCAAAGCCGTCGCAGGCATTCCGCTTCAGCCGGGCGACGCTCTCCTGCCAATCCGGAATGTTGTAAACGTCGAGCGTCTGCATGCGGCCCTGATAGGCGGCCAGATCGTCGTCGCTCAGTGTCACGGCGGCGAGCATCACAACCGGCACGGTGGAACTGTCCATCCGCTGGTGATGGGCGCCCGTGCAGACCGTCTGTAAAAAGCCCATCGGCAGGGCGTTGGGGTTGCGGTAAACCGCGACCCCGTTTTCGTCGTGGTCAAATATAAATCCATCCGGCGCGGGCGTGTCGTCGAGCTGGTAATAGGCGGTTACGCTCAGAAAAGCGCGAAGCGCCGCGCCGCCATCCGGCGGGCAGACGGTGGTGGATTCGTCGTAACCGAAGCCCGCCATCGACACAAAGCGCCCGACGGTCGAGGAGCGCAGACTGGTGAACGCGGTCAAACTGCTTGCCCCGCGCAGAAGCCCGTAATTGCGGATTTTTTTGCCGTAGTCGATGCGCTGCCAGATATCCATATCCGGCGTTTCGACGGCTTGAAGTGTCGGTTCGGCGATTTCGGAGAGCGTATACATGCCATCGCCGGCCGTTTCGCCGCCGGAAAGCAGGTTCGCGTCGCTGACGGCGATGTAGCCCGCGTATTGCGTGACGGCAACGGCGCACGTGAGCGCCAGTGTGACGGCGAAGCGGGGCTTTTTGCAGAGAATGAACAGCATCGCGCCGCCGCCGAGCAGCGCTGCCGACAGCGAAAACACGCGGAAAACAGCCGACGCGTAAGCGCCCGTTCGTCGGTTGAGCAGAATTTCACCGACTCGGCCCAGCTGATTCAGCCAGTTTTCCGGAAGCATAAACGGCACGGTCAGCAGCGCGGTCAGCGCGGTCAGAATAAGGAACGACGTCCGCCACGTGCGCGCGTCGAAATCCTCCAAGGCAGTCAGCGTGACCAGCGTCAGCATCAGCGCAAGACCATACCACCAGCGGGTGTAGGAAATGTTGGTTTCCAGCGCGAAAGCGCCGCACAGCGCAGGCACGACGCAGCACACAGCCAGCGCCAGCAAAAGTCCCCTGAGCCATCGGCTTTTCTTCTGAGCAAAGGCGGAAACTGCGCCCGTCAGACCGAACAGCGGCAGATAAGCCGCCGTGGAAGCCCAGCTTGGCGCGTCGCCGTAATAGGCGTGAACAACGTTGCTCTCAATCGGCATGATGAGCGCGCGGAGACGTTCGAGCAGGGTGCTTGCACTGTAATGCTGCATGAGCACGGAGGTATCGCCCGCGCCCGTCCGTGTGATGGAGAGCATGAACAGCATCGACGGCACAAGCAGCACACCTGCCAGCGCGCAGCCCGCGCCGCATTCAAAAATCAACATGAACACATTTTTGAATGTGCGGCGCGGCTTCCAATCTGCGCTGAAAAAGCGAAAAACGAAATACAGCGCCGCCAACAGGGCGCTGGACAGCATGAAATAATAGTTGGTCAGCGTATTCAGTCCGCAGAAGAGCGCCAGCAGTCCGCGCCGGGGATGATCGCTCATCGCGTCCTCCATGCCCAGCAGAATCAGAGGGAAAAACGCGATGACTTCCAGAAAGTGATAAAACTGCGTGTTGACGATGGTGAACGCCGAAAAGGTATAGAGCACGCTGCCCAGCAGCGCGAGCCGCTCCTCTTTGACCATCCGCTGCAGATAGCAAAACGAGGTCAGCGCGCAGACGGCATGTTTGAGCACTGCCATCACGCTGATGCCAAATGGAATGAGCGCCTTGGGCAGAAGCGCCAGCGGCCAGACAAACACGCTCCCCAGCGTATAAAACGCGTAACTGCCGACGGCGGGCGCGCCGAGGAAGGTGTTGAAGCTGTAACTGTTCAGCCCGCTGCGCAGAATCCGCCGCGTTTCAAGGATGAAGGGGAGCTGCTGCTCGATGAAATCGCCGCGCGTGACGAAACGCCCGCCATAGGGCAGGATGGCCGGGGTGAGCGCCAGAAGCGCCAGAAAAGCGCCCAGAAAAAACGCATGCGCGCCGGTGACGCGCCGCTTTTGAAGCGAAGAAGCCTGCATGGGTGTTCCTCCTTGAGAATCGCACGGCACACACGATGGAGTGTGTCAATGGTTCTATTGTACGGTTGCACGGCGGCGCTGTCAAGGCGAATGCGGCGAAAGCCAAAGCGGCAGGGGGAAACGGGCGTTTCCGGCAATGCGTTTGAAATGTTTTTTCATGGCGATTTCCTTTTCACAAAATCCAAAGGGGAAATCAACGCAAATTGATGAGGAAAGAACGGGATAAAGAAAAAATCCGAAAACATTCGCTTTCGGATTCATGGTGCGGTAGATGAAATCCAATCCGAATCAGAAGCGCCTGCTTCTGTGACTTGTTTTTCGAGGAATTTTACACGCTGGTCATCAGAAGAATAGCCAGTATATCTGCCAGCCTATATTTATGGACGAGTACAACAAATTGGAAATTTTCAAATTAGTCTTTGCAAATAACCTTTGAACCTTCACCGTCAATTACAA
>ERZ809296.931-NODE-931-length-39065-cov-9.317073_pt1 | contig 39065 bp, 35 predicted proteins | sample MGYA00520511_ERZ809296 | MGnify/ENA primary metagenome ERZ809296 (study PRJEB31576, sample SAMEA3212662) | Homo sapiens | biome: human-gut; feature: human gut; material: fecal | place: Sweden | collected 2012 ...
GCGGCGCCCTCTCCTTCGTGACGGGCCTGATCCTGGACACGGTTGCCAAGAGCCATCGCCGCCAGTGGGAGATCGACGTGTACAAGGCGATGAACGGCTTTTATAAGGACTGACCGCGTGTAATAACATTAGTTTTCTTGGCGATATCCTTGATGATATTCGAGTGTCGCGCGAGGTATTTATACTTATATGCGCCTTTCTTTATTATGCTTGGTATTGCTGGATGGATAGGATTGTGTCGACGAGCCGAAACGGCTGTTTGCAGTAGTGGCGGGCTTTATCGCCGAAGTTCTCGGTTGGTTGGGAAGCACGCTGCTAGATGCTAGAAACTAATGCCGAGAATGCCGTTATGCTCGATAAAGAATCCGTCTGTATGGATAAATCCGAAATATCGTTTTTTGCGGATACGCGATTTGCGATGATGCTTGAAGGAAAGATTGCATATGTCAGATAGGATCTTGGTGACTCGTTCGTCGATGCCACCCTTTGAGGAGTACTGCGAAGAGATATCGTCTTTGTGGCAGAGCCACTGGCTTACCAACATGGGCGTTGAGCACGAGAAGCTGGAGGCTGCACTCAAAGAAAAACTGGGTGTTGCTAATCTGGCGCTGTTCACAAATGGGCATAATGCACTCGAGTGCGTTCTTGAGGCTATGGAGCTTCCCGTTCACGGGGAGGTTATTACAACGCCATTCACGTTCGCTTCAACCACGCACGCGATTGTACGCAAGGGGCTTACGCCTGTGTTCGCCGACATTCGCCCCAGCGATTTGACGCTCGACCCAGAGTCGGTAGAGCGTTTGGTCACCGCGCGCACTTGCGCTATAGTGCCGGTGCACGTGTACGGCAACCTTTGCGACGTGGATGCCATCCAAGAAGTTGCTGACCGTCATGGTCTCAAAGTGATTTACGATGCTGCCCATGCTTTTGGCGTTGAACGCGAGGATGTTTCCGCCGCCGCCTTTGGCGACGCGGCGATGTTCAGCTTTCATGCCACTAAAGTGTTTAATACTATCGAGGGTGGCTGTGTGTGCTTTCGCGATCCTGCTCTTTATGATGCCTTGAACCGATGGAAGAACTTCGGAATCGCTGGGCCTGAAGACGTAGTTCATGTTGGTGGCAATGCCAAGATGAATGAATTCTGTGCAGCAATGGGGGTATGCAATTTGCGCCACCTGGATGGCGAGATCTCTAAGCGTCGCATTGTGGCTGAACGGTACTGGAGGCATTTAGGTGGCGTTCCCGGCGTAAGGGTGTTCCGTCCCGCTGGTGGCGTGAAGGCCAACTACGCATATTTGCCCGTATTATTTGATCCTGAGGTTTTTGGTGCCACGCGCGACGACGTGTTTGATGCGCTCGATGCCGCTAACGTGGGTGCTCGAAAGTATTTTTACCCGCTGGTTTCTGATTTCGAGTGCTATTGCAGTGCGTACTCATCTGACCGTACGCCCGTTGCCAAGAAGGCGGCATCGCAGGTGTTGACCCTGCCCATGTATGCCGACCTGGAGCTCGAGGATGTTGACCGAATCTGCGATGTTGTGTTGGCAACAGGGAAGCGAAATGATTAGGAGAGAGAAATGAGCAACGTACTTCTCACGTCGATCGGTTCAGTGGCGGCCGATATAGCAATAAAATCCCTCAAGCGTCTAGGGCATCGGGTTGTTGGTGCCGATATCTATCCTCGCGAATGGGTGGCGGATGCCTACAATGTTGATGCTTTTTATCGTGTTCCTCTCGTGAGCGATGCCGACTCCTATTTGTCGGCAATTCACGATATTTGCTTGAAAGAGGGTGTCGATTATTTTATCCCGCTTATCGATCCAGAGGTTGACTTGCTCAATGAAAGTCGTGGATGGTTCGAGGATCACGGTGTGACGCTGTGCATCTCAACGAAGCGTTCGCTTGACATTATCCGCAATAAGAAGAGTTTGCAGGATTTTATAGAAGCGAATGTGCCTGAGGTGAACGGTATCCCAACTCTTATGGTCAATGATGTCGATAAGCTTCCATGGGATTATCCTGTTGTGGTGAAGCCTTACGACGGGCGTTCAAGTCAGGGTCGTGAATACCTCAACTCCGACGAAGAATGGGAGACATACAAGGAGAAGCGTGCGGATGCCAAGAGCATAGTTGAGCCCTTTGTGGGCGGTTGTCTTGTTATGGTGGAGGTCGTTCGCCAGGAGTCTACTGACAAATGCATCTGCATTCCCCGACGAGAGCTCTTGAGTACCCCGCATGGTTGCGCGACCACAGTGCGCGTTTACGCTAACCCTGGGCTCGAGACGGCTAGCCGCGTGCTTGCAGAACGTCTAGGGATAAATGGTTGTGTCAATTTCGAGTTTATCGAGCATGAAGATGGCCGGTTCTTTTTGGTAGAGTGTAACCCCCGCTATTCCGCTGGACTGGAGTTCTCCTGCCTTGCTGGCTATGATTGCGTTGCTAACCACCTCGACTGCTTCGGCTGCCGCGAGATTGACGATTTCGATATGGGATCACCCATCATCGTTGCGCGTAAGTACGAGGAGTATGTGACTTCGGTAGAAAGGGGAAAGCAGTGGAGCTGCATGCGGTAAATTTTCTGTATGACTTTGCCGTTGCGGCAGCGCTGCTGTTTGTGGCTAAGATTATTCGTTGCAAGTTTCGTTTTATCCAGCATGCTTATATTCCAGCTGCGCTCTTGGCGGGTTTTCTCGGCTTGTTTCTGGGTCCGCAGTTTCTAGACATTCTCCCTTTTAGCTCCGAGATAGCCAATTACCCTTCGATCCTAATTGCTGTGCTATTTGGCTCGATGTTTGTAGGCACCAGGGGGAAGATGTCAGTCAAATCGGTGCTGAAGGGCGCTGGCGACACGATGCTCATCAATGGGGCTTCCGAAATGATGCAATTTGCCGTGTTTATTCTGATAGGCGTGGCGGTGCTTCCTGTGGCATTCTCAGGCATTAACAATGCGTTCGGGCTAATGCTTCCTGCGGGGTTTGTGGGCGGCCATGGCACGGCTGCCGCCATTGGTGGCGTGCTGGGTGATGCCGGATGGGCGGACGCTTCAACAATAGGGCAGACTTTCGCTACTGTAGGTTTGCTCGGTGGCATTTTGCTTGGTGTGGTTCTTATTAATTTTGGTGCGCGCAAGGGTTGGACCAAGGTAATCAGAGGTATCAACGAGTTGCCCGAGGAGATGCTGACGGGGGTCGTTCCCGAAGGAAAGGCGGCGTCTCTAGGCAGAAGCACCACTAATGGCGTGAGCATAGATTCGCTGACGTGGCACGCGTGTCTGGTGCTGGTTTCGGTAGGAATGGCATATCTGGTTAACGAAGGGTTGAAAATTGTTATGCCAGGCATCTCATTTCCAACCTATGGTTTGGCGCTTCTGTGTGGCGTGGTAGTTCAGCTGGTATTGAAAGCCGTCAAGCTTGATAGCAGCGTTGACAAGGATGTGATCACTCATATTGGCAGTTCTGCGACGGATTTCTTGGTAGTGTTTGGCATTGCCTCGATTAAAGTGAGTGTCGTGGTTCAATATTGGGTCCCCATTGTCGTTCTTTCCGTGCTGGGCTTCCTGTTTGTGACTGCATGGTTGCTGCTGGTGTCTCGGCGCTTCTTTTGCGACTACTGGTTTGAACACGGCATCTATATCTTCGGCATGTCTACTGGCGTTCTTGCTACGGGCGTCATCTTGCTGCGTATTACCGATCCCGAGTTCCGAACGGGTGTGCTGCAGGACTTCGGGCTGGCGTGGATTGTTCTGTCGGTGATGGATGCGCTGCTCGTGGCATTTGCTCCGGTGTTTGTGCTAGCGGGGCAGGGTGTCGCTTTTTCGGTGACGTTGATCGCGGTATCCGTCGCGGCGCTAATAGCTTGTAAACTCATGTTTGGCCGAAAGGCTGAAGGGTAGGAGGGCACTCCATGAAGGGCATAATACTTGCGGGCGGATCGGGGACCCGTCTTCATCCCATAACTAAGGCAGTGAATAAACAGCTGCTGCCAATTTATGATAAGCCTCTGGTGTACTATCCGCTGAGCGTGCTAATGCTGGCAGGTATTCGTGAGGTGCTTGTTATCTCTACGCCGCGCGATCTATCGGCATTCCAGGAGTTACTTGGTGCTGGTACAGAGCTTGGCATGCGGCTAGTGTATGCCGAACAGGCGGAGCCGCGCGGCCTTGCCGAGGCGTTTACTATTGGGCGTGATTTTCTGGCAGGTGAACCCTGCGCATTAGTGTTGGGCGACAATGTGTTTCATGGCCAGGACCTTACCCGCGTGCTTGTGCGCGCAAAAGAGAAGGTAGAGGGCGAGGGCGGTGCCGTGGTGTTTGGCTATCCAGTGCAGGATGCTAGAGCGTTCGGTGTAGTGGAATTTGACAAGGATCGGCGTGTTGTGGGCATTGAGGAGAAGCCGGAATGCCCTAAGAGCAATTATGCAGTGCCGGGCCTGTACTTCTACGACGGCCAGGTCTCCGATATCGCCGCTGGCGTTAAGCCCAGCGCGCGCGGCGAGCTCGAGATCACAAGTGTTAATAACGCCTATTTGGAGCGTGATCAGCTTTCGGTCGAGCTGATGGGGCGCGGTATGGCATGGCTGGACACAGGGACGCCTCAAGGTCTTTTGAAGGCTGCCGAGTACGTTGAAGCCGTTCAAAGTAGGCAGGGTTACTACATTGCTTGCCTTGAGGAGATCGCATTTCGTCGCGGATTCATCAATAGCGATGAGCTACGTGACTTGGGCGAGTCGCTCAAGAAAACCGACTACGGCAGATATTTGCTGTCGATTGCCGATGAGGCGGAAAGGGGATAGGCGTGACAGACGCTTTTACGCCCAAGAACATCATCGTAACTGGTGGTTGTGGCTTTATTGGGAGCAACTTCGTGCGATACGTGGTGAAAAACCACCCTGACGTGCATGTGACGGTTCTTGACAAACTGACCTATGCGGGAAATCCAGAGAACATCGCAGGGCTTCCTTCTGATAGTGTGGAGCTTGTGGTGGGCGATATTTGCGATGCGGGTCTGCTGGACGAGCTTGTACCTGGTCACGATGCCATAGTGCATTACGCTGCCGAATCGCACAATGACAACTCTATTGTTGATCCGCAGCCATTCCTTCATACGAATGTCGAGGGCACATTTTGTTTGCTTGAGGCTGTGAGGAAGTACGGCATTCGCTATCATCATGTGAGCACCGATGAAGTCTACGGAGATTTGGCAATCGACGACCCCGCTAGGTTTACTGAAGAGACGCCATACCGCCCTTCCAGTCCATATTCAAGCACGAAGGCCAGTTCTGATATGCTCGTGCGCGCTTGGACGCGCACCTACGGTCTTAGAGCCACTATTTCCAATTGTTCGAACAACTATGGTCCATACCAGCATGTGGAAAAATTCATTCCCCGTCAGATCACTAATATTATTGATGGTGAACGTCCAAAGCTATATGGCAAGGGGGAGAACGTTCGCGATTGGATCCATACCGATGATCATAGTTCCGCAGTTTGGTCCATCTTGACCAAGGGCCGCATAGGTGAGACTTATCTTATTGGCGCCGATGGTGAGAAAAACAACATCACGGTGCTACGAATGATCCTTGACCTAATGGGCAAGGATCCCGATGACTTTGATTGGGTTCGCGATCGTCCCGGGCACGATCGAAGGTACGCGATTGACTCAACCAAGCTTCAACGTGAGTTGGGTTGGAGACCTCAGCAGATCAATTTTGCCGATGGGCTTAAGCAGACCATCGGCTGGTACATTGAGAATGAGGCTTGGTGGCGTCCTGCAAAAGAAGCAACTGAGACGAAATATAGAATCGCAGGAATGTGATCCTATATTTCTCTCGTCTAGATGGCTTGTTGCTATTTGCGATCCAACGGGACCCTCTTTCCTATCTCTTTTACCAAGAAGAGGAAAGACTCGTTCTTTGTCAGCGCCGATAGAGCAAAGTAGCCAGCTGCCATCACTGCTAATTGGACTATTGCCAAGAATCCATCATGGAATAGGTTTGTGCATTCAACGATAATTCCCAGAACCGATGAAATAGCAACAGAAATAACGGTGGGTCCTATATCGACCAGTTGCTCTCTGTAAGAATAATTGATTATTCTTTTATTTGGATAGGCGTTTACAAATGTTGAAATGACACCAGTAATAACATAGCCAACGCAAATTGCAAAAAGATCTTGCATAATAAGAGCGGTTAACAGAATCATTACGATGCCGTAGCTTTTTTTTATTAACTCTAATTTCAGGTAGAGATCGGAACGCCCCATCCCATTAAGGGCTTGCAGATTTGTCGTATGTATCGGGATCAGCATGAATGAAATACAGAAAGCCTGAAAGTAAGGTACTGCTGGCGCCCATTGGCTTCCGAGTATCGTTGTCACAAGAGAGTTTGCTGCTACTGCCATGTAGCTCATTATCGGCATAATAAGATAAGTTGAGGTTTTTAGTGCTCTTCTGGTTAAGCCCTTGACGTCATCGAGATTGTCTTGAACGCGTGATACAGTTGAGAGCATGATTGGCTGAATGGTCGAGTCTAATGTGTATGCTAGAGCTTGGGGGTACTTTTTCCCTTGGTTGAAAAAACCCAGGGATCCCGCCGAAAATAGCTTTCCGACAATTAAGTCAGAGAGAGATTCATATAGCGTTTCGAGAAGCCCAGAAACAAGAAGCTTCCATCCGAATTGAAATAACGTTCGTGCTCGTTTCGGAGAGAACCGAAAATGAGGAAACCATTTTGTCTCTAAGGTCAGAACTGCTGAGGCGATAATGCTGTACAGCACCTGCTGAACGACTAGCGCCCAGATCCCGCCACCGAGAATTGCGGTTGCTACTCCAGAGATGCCAGAAACAACCATTGCAGTAAACGTTGCTATGAATATTCTCTTAAAAGCAAGATCTCTGGTGACAAGTGCGGCTTGGATGGAGTAAAGAGAGTTAAATACGAGAACAAGGCATAGAACCCGTAGTGGTTCTGTTAGTTTTTGCATTTGGTAAAACTCGGCTATGTTGGGTGCCAAGAAAAACAAGGCAATATATAACAAGAGGGAGGTTGAAAAGCACATCCAGAAAGCCGTATCGGGATCTTTTTCGTCAAGCTTCTTTGTTTGGATCAATGCTGTGTTGAGCCCCGATTGAACGATGACATTCCCCACGTTAACAAAAACTATCATTATTGCCATGAATCCAAAGTCTTCAGGAGATAGGATTCGCGCCATAATGATTTGGACAAGAAGCGCCACCCCTTGCCCACCGGCTTTTTCCAGCAGGTTCCACAAGAAAGAGGACGCTATTTTTTTCTTAAGTTTTTCTAGCGATTCTTGTTCCATTGCTCCCCTTCGAGCAGATGCTCCATTGCTTACTTCCGAGCAGATATAATTCTAATATTGATGCATACAACAATAGAAAGAAGCGTTTGCATGGAACATCCTGAAGTAAGCGTTTTGATGACTTCCTATAACCATGAACCCTATATTGCCGAAGCCATTGAATCCGCTCTGTCCCAAATAACCTCGTTTGAATATGAAATCATAATTTTCGATGATAAATCGACCGACAGATCTCGTGAAATAATAAACGAATACCAACAAAAATGCCCGAATAAGATTCGCACTATATTCCCCGAAGAAAACCAGTACTCAAAAGGAAAATCATCGCTATGTGATTTCTTGATTCCGGCTGCACGAGGTACATACATTGCCCAGTTGGAATGTGATGATTGCTGGACCGACGCGAATAAGCTACAGCGGCAATATGATTTTATGGAATCCAATGCGAGTTGTGCGCTTTGCTCTCATTCCGTCGAGCTTTTCGATGATTCTGCTGGATCAGTTAAAGGGGTGTCGAACCCGTGCAAAGATGTTATTAAAATTTCGACTTCTGAAATAATTGACAAAGGGGGAGCCGTATTGGCGACATGCAGTTATTTTGCTCGGCACTGTGATTTGGATAGCTATTTGTCATGGCGCCCAAAAGTGTATCCTGTTGGAGACTGGCCTTTGATGCTGTTTCTCTCGCTGATGGGTGAAGTATGCTGCCTTCCGTACGTTATGGGCCGGTATCGAACGGGTGTTTCGACGTCCTGGACGGGAACCAGGGTTCGAGATAAAAAACTTGCAGCCGATTTCGACAAAGACATGGTGGAAATGCTCGATGAGCTCATAGATAAACTGCCTCCGAAATATGAGAGTGGGCTAGTCGAAAAGCAAGCAGTGTATGTCTATGATTATGCATTTAGGGAGTCGATAAGCATACCTAAGGCGATTGCCCAATTACGATTCGATAGATCATTGCTCGGCATCGGCTTGAGAACTTCTCTCGCTGTCAAATACTGTCTGAAGATGAGTGCTGATAAACTTGGATTAATGAATGTGATTGAGTCGCTGTTGTTGAAGATCGCCTCTCGTTAAGATAAGGCGTTGGCTATAGATAATAAGGCTAAATGGGGAAGAGCCGTTGTGAGACGAGTGTCGTTTTGCCGAAGGCGCCATTGTATAACCTGTTCGACAATGGCGCGGCGATATATTTGTCTTTTGAGAAGTCTTGGTTTCTCGTGTGGCGGAAGGAAATAATATCTGCGTGGCTGGATTGCATTGCTTCTGCGAGTAGGAGAAGCGTATCTTGCTGCAGCTGGTCGTCTGTATCAAGGAAGAGGATATAGCTCCCCTTGCACATAGAGGCACCGATTCTTTTTACTTGGAATACGCCAGCGTTTTGCCGATGTATAACAGTGGTTTCTTTGAGAGTGGACCGAAGGCTCGATATGACGGCAAGTGCGTCGTCAGAGGAGTTGTCATCGACGAAAACTACTTCAAAATCTTTGCAGGATTGTTTTTTTCAAGAGATTCTATTGTGCGTTTGATTGAATCTCGAGCGTTATAAGCAGGGATTACAACTGTAAATAACATCAATTATCCTTGTTGTATAGAGCAAGAAAGATAATTTTGCCAATATTTTAAACCATGATAGGCCAAACCAAAATCATACCTAAATAGCATAGTTAAGGTGGCAAATTGTCTGAGTTGCACCTTTTCATTACGCCAACGTTAAGGACCATGGGCGGTTCATTCCTGTATGTAGCAGCAAAGTCAAAGCAATTAAGGGAAGACGGTTGGGCGGTTTCTTCGCTTACTATTGATGGCTATTTTTGGAACGACATGAGCCGACCTATCATTGGTGATACGGAGTTTTCGTTCTATGAGCTCGAATATGACCCTGCTTCCTATAGGAGAAAAAGGTGCGAGAGGGTCTGTCAGAAGGTTGTTGACTATATTAGCCAATTTGGCTCTTGCGTGATCGAACCCCATTTCCCTACTGCAGCGAAATGGGGTGAATTAATTGCAAGCAAAACAAAAGCAAAGCATATTGTTTATCTAATAAATGAAAGATATGAAAAGCCATCAAAAAGAGATATTAGCTTTTATGAATTCAAGCTTGCCAGATGTGAGTTAACGTGCATCCAAAGAAAAGGGCTAGAAGAAGCAATGGACGGAAGCAAAGACACGAGCCATATTGCATCCGCTGAAATCTTGAGCGCATTTGGCGCTTCGGACTGTGTGGCAAATGTCGAATTTGACGATAGCCGAGTTCGGGGAGCGGAGCTGTGCGATTTAAAATTGGGAAGTCTGGGGCGCCTTGATAAGGACTATGTTCCTAAGATGATTGATTCAATTGTCGAATATGCTTTGCAGAATAAAAATTTGAGCATTTTTATTCTGCATTGTGGGAGATACTAAGGACCCCAAAAGAGCTTCGTACATAGTGAACTCCCTGAAGCGATGCAGAAACGAAAGCTACTCCATGCTGGGGACGCTGAATCCGGTCCCTGAAAAACTAATAAAAACATGGGATGCGGCAATTGCGAGTGCTGGCGCCGCACGTGCGCTTGCCGAGCATGGTGTTCCAACCATCAAATATAGCGCCGATGGACGACCTATGGGAATCATGGGAAGCATTGGCGATACAGACAGCCTGTTCCTCGCGGAAGGGGACTGTGGGTATTCGCTTGAGTTTCTGCTTGATAGCGTTCGCTCGGGAAACGTGAAAGTGAGCAATGGGCCGAGTGGCTCAGATCACCCTGTAGAATATTCGCGGCATATGGCTTTCATCAATAAGTCTTCATCCGAAAAAGAATACTTCAACGTAATGTGCGGTTCTGCAGATCGTTTGCCGCGAGCTTGTTTTGCCGCGTTGAGTCACTTGATCCGTCCCTTGAGAAAAAGGGGATCATATAGTATTGCCACTTATGCTGCAATAAAATGTCTTATTGCGCTGCGGTAATTTGAGGCAGGGATTACAGCTGACCGTCTATGTTCTATGCGATCGCGGGGAGTCTCGTATGCAGGTAATGCGCCAAAACTTTTTGGGGCTAGGTATCGCGTAGCCCGATAGGTGGGGTCTGCGCAGCTGCATAAATGCTTTTTGAGTAACGCGATATGCGTATATCCCCTTTGAACCTTGCCGTTGTCAGGACGGGGGTCAGCGGCGTTTCGTCGAGTTGGCTTGCACTGACCTTTTTAGCCGCTTGCCTTGTGTGAGATTACCTCTGAGTAAAAATTCTCATATTTTTCTGCGATGGCTGACCACTGAAAGTGTTTCTTTACGATCTCTGTTGCGTTTTTTGCCATTGATTGCCTGAGTGGGGGATTGTCGACTATTGCGATTATTTTTTTCCCGATTTCTCCGACGTCATCTGAGACTCCAAAGCCAACGCCGTATACTTCAGCGAGATCTTTCCAAGTGGTTCCTTCGCTAACAATGATTGGTAGGCCATAAGATAGCGCCTCGATGATCGATGTTGGGAATCCCTCCGTTCGGGACAATTGAATATAGCAAAGTGCATCTGAGAGAACCCGGCCTTTACTCGTTGCGTCAATGGGGCCACATAGTTTGCATAGCTCCGACAAGCCTTTTTTATCGATTTGGCTTTGCAATTCCTTCATTGACCCCTTGCAGTCGGGCCCATAAATATTGATGGCAACCTTGCGCTTTTTGAGGTCGTCGGCGACTTGAGCCGCCGCTTCAACTAGTAGGTCAAGTCCCTTTACGTATATGTCAAGACGGCCGATGAAGACAATGCCCTTTTTTTGAGAGGCGTTGGCGCTTAGCCTTACTGGCATAGGAACGCCATTTGGGATAATGCGCTTCCCCTTTGTCGCAAATTTATTCGATTGGTTCATTTCCCGCTCTGAGAGGAAATGAACAACTTGTGCTTGCCTGATAAATTTATTGAAAAAGGCAATATTAAGGATGTTTTTTGCAAAGTGATGTTGTTTTTGCGCTGTAGCATTCAAGGATCCATGCGGCGTAATGATGTAATTTACATCACTTTTCTTTAACTCGACGAAAAAAGGAAGAAACCGTGTTCGGTATATTTCATGGAATACGACAAGGTCCGGTTTGTTAAAGGGAGCAGGCAGATTGGACAGTCTATTGCTAAAAAAAACAGGGAAGGTGGCGTTGCTAGGCGTATACTCGGTCAGATTTAGCAGTGCAACCCTCAGCGAGGTAGTCTTGCTTTGCCAATTTAACAATTGGGGTACTACGGTTGAAACACCTGACGTATAGTCGTTACTGATATGGGCGATATGGAGAATTACGTTCTTCTTGACTTGTTTCATTGTCTGTCCGTGACTTGGTTGTTTGGAGATAGCTTGAGTGATAAAGAACCGCTTGTTTCCGTTCTTATGTGTTGTTATAGAGAGCCAGATAATTATCTTAAACTAGCAATTGAATCTATACTAAATCAAACATACGACAATCTTGAGATAGTACTTGTTGTGGATGACCCTCGAAACCGTGAGGCGCAGCAGATAGTTCGCAGCTATTCTATTGGTGATAATCGAATTGTGCCCATTTTTAACGAGCGCAATCTTGGGCTGGCTTCGTCTTTGAATAAGGCTATTCGCCATGCAAGAGGTGAGTACTATTGCCGTATGGATTCTGATGATATATCGAAAAGAATAAGGATCGAAAAACAGCTTTCGTATCTGCGGGATAATAACCTAGATTTGGTTGGCTCGTATCTTGACGTAGTTGACGAAGATTCTGATTTTCTGTATCGGGTAACGAATATTCCGACACAACCTCGTTCTATTGGTAGTGCCTTGCGCTACAACAACTGTGTTCCGCATCCTTCATGGTTTGGTAGGTCTGTTGTGTTTAGAGAAGGGTATAGAGAGGTATCTTTTGCGGAAGATTATGATTTTTTGATAAGAGCGGTTTTACGTGGTTTCAAAATTGGCAACGTGCCTGACGAGCTTGTCGATTATAGGATGAGTCCGAATAGCATCTCTCGCTCGAATATGTATAAGCAATATCTAACGCAAAAGTATCTTACGAAGCTTTACTCTCGAGGGGAACAGGCTGAAATTGACGAATTGAATCATTTTCTTAATTCGATGTACGACGAGGATAAGGACAGACATTATTCGGAAGCGAATCGTCGATTTAATTCAGGGTTGGCGTCATTGCGCCAGGGCTTCAATTTCCCTGCAGTGAAAGATATTGCTAGTGCCCCTCTTTTGTCTCCGTCGTATTTTGTTAAATTGATAAGAATGGTACGTGCTTCTATTTGCTAGGTCGCAAAAGAGGTTTGATCTATGGTTGTCAACGGGTTGGGTATCGTAAAGCATTAACTAGCATCAATAATCGCTTGTGGGAGCAACTTGAGTAGAGCGCGTGAGCGCGATTGGTGCTGCTCCTTCGACGGCGAAATAGATCACCGTTAATAAAGGTGCGGTATACTTTACAACATTAATACACGTGGAATGTTGTCAATGAGTGGGCTATCTTGAAAATACTTCTTATTATTCCGGCATATAACGAGGAAGAATCGCTGAAGAAAACAGTCGATTCCGTGATCAAAAAAAGCCCTCAGGTTGATTTCCTTGTCGTTAACGATGGTTCAAAAGACGGTACCGCTCAAGTCTGCAGAGACAATGGGTATCCTTTTCTCGATCTACCGACCAATCTTGGCCTTGCTGGGGCATTTCAATCAGGAATGAAATATGCATACAGACATGGCTATGATTGCGCAATTCAATTTGATGCTGATGGTCAGCATCTGCCCGAGTACATAGACTCAATGGTTAAAGCTGTTTCTGATGCTGACATCGTGATCGGTTCAAGATTCGTAGATACGAAGAAACCTCATTCGATGCGTATGCTTGGCAGTAATTTGATTAGCTGGGCGATAAGAATCACGACAGGCAAAGTAATAAAAGACCCGACCTCGGGAATGAGGGCCTTTAATTCGAGGATGATTGCGTATATGGCAAATGGCCTCAATTGCGGGCCGGAACCCGACACAGTTTCTTATTTGATAAAACGCGCCGATGCGAAAGTTATTGAGGTTCCCGTAAAAATGGCTGATAGGTATGCTGGGGAAAGCTATCTTAATCCATGGAGATCCGTAGTTTACATGACGCGCATGACCATCTCTATCTTCTTTATCCAGCTATTTCGCAAGCGCCTTGGTGGTGGTTGCTAAATGACTTTAACGCTGCGTGTCGTTTTGGTTCTTGTTTCCCTTATGACTCTTTTATTTGTTATGAGGAAGGTCAGGAGCTCGAAAATAAGGCTTGAGGACTCGATGGCCTGGATCCTTTTTTCAGGGGTTCTATTTGTTCTAAGCGTTTTTCCTGGAATCTTTGACTTTCTTGCTGAGCTTGCAGGAGTCTATTCGACGGTCAATTTTGTATTCCTCTTTTTTATTTTCGTTCTTCTTATTCTGTGCTTCAGTTTAAATATGAAGGTCTCCCAAATGGATACAAAAATAAAAGAGCTCACTCAGCTTCTTGCCATTGAGAAATTTGAGAGATACTCCAATGATCTCCTAAAAGGGGATGAGGGCGATGGGGAAACTGGACGTGAACAGCGGCTCCCCTAGTGTTCTCGCGCGTGTTTGGGCATATAAGCATGCACGAGTCGTTATTTGCACTACATTTAATTGCTTGTCATGTGGCTGAATGCGGACAAGCAGCAGCCTGAGCCATTTGCTGGCATCCCGGTATAGGCATTGTTCGAGTGACGCGACCATCATGGTTTAATGGTTTGCGCGTACGAACAGTATTTGATTCGAATTGACTTTGAGATTATTGGGGGCTTGAAGTAAATATCGCAGTTGCGAGTTGCCCCCCCCGCATAGGAGAACGGAAATAATATATGTGGCTTTCATTTTTCTGCTTGTCTATTTGCTTGGTGACTCTATTGCTATGTCCGGGTTTTTTATTCGCGTACGGGATATCCAGGGATCGCCTTTTTTCTTTGCTGAGTGCGCCATTGTGCGCTGTCTTTCTGCTGGCTACCGTCTCCATTCTAAATAGCGCATTAGGGCTCTTTACGAGCCCTGGATTCATCATGGTTGAATTACTCTCCATTGCGATAGCTGTGGCTATTATTGGCGCTATCGCCCGTAGCAGGTTCGGCTTTGCTTTTACGGTGCCAGATCTTCCGGCTTCTAAAGTTGTCGTATTCGCCCTTGCTTTTTCCTTCGCTATCGCGATTTATAACTATGTAATTCCTCTAGATGGATCATCTTCTTTTGCTCAGGACTCGGACAATTCTTTTCACCTTTCCTTGATACGTTCATTTGTTGAAAGCGGCAATTGGTCTTCTCTTGGGGTGTCTGTTTATTCTGGTATGGGCGAAAATCAAATTGCCCCATTTGGGGGCGGTTTCTACCCGGCGGTATGGCATGCGCTGGCTGCATTTGTTTGCGGCATTGCGGGCGGCGATCCTTGCATTGCTGCAAATGTGGTCAATTTTACGACTTTGTTCATCGTGTTTCCTTTCTCGAGCTTGCTTCTTTTCTCCGTTTTGTTTCCCGATAGGAAATGGGCTCAAGTTGCTGGCGTGGTTTTGTCGTTTGCCTTCAGCTCCTTCCCCTGGGGTACATTGTTGTCGGTTTCTGGTCCGTTGTTCCCAAACACCTTGGGTTTTTCCCTTGTTCCCGCTTGTGCTGCTTTGTTCATAGCATTCGTTAATCTGGTATCCGAAGAGCAATTTCGGTTGAAATCGGCTTTGCCGTATATCGTTTTACTGATTTGTGGATTCGTGGCGATGTCTTTAGCTCATCCGAATGCGGTATTCACTATGGCTGTCTTTGTTGTTCCGTTTACCCTCTATAGAATTTTTGTATATACGGATCGCTTCAAGAGCAACCTTAAGAGGGCTTTGATTCTTGGTGGAGCCATAGCGGTGTTTCTCGCGGTTTGGGTCTTACTTTACGGTTCGCCTTTCTTGTATGGGGTGACTCATTTCAGATGGGCTTCTACTGCATCGTCGAGCCAGGCAATAATAAACTGCCTTTCCCTTTCTTTCCGTTTGCCAGCGTGCAGTTTTGTTCTTCCGGTGATTGTTTTGGCCGGTGTTCTGTATTCCATAAAGGAATGGAGACGCTATGCGTGGCTATCGTGCTCATTTGTTTTTGCTTGCGCCATATATATTGTAGGGGCTTCGTCGGATGGGATCCTCAAAGGTCTAGTGGCAGGCTTCTGGTATACGGACCCCTATAGATTAGGAGCGAGCGCATGTCTTATGGCTATGCCCCTAGCTGCGATTGGCGCATATGCTATTGGGTCTTTATTAAAGATGGGGTTTGAGGCATTGCGCTTCGAGCGGGTTCCAACGTTGCTTTGTGTTGGGGCGTTTGCCGCTGTTGCTGTTTTCTTTTCTTTTGTTGGCAACTATTCGATTCCTGGGCTTGCTGGCGTTACAACGGGCTTTGGCGATTATAGATGGTGTGCAACGTTCTCAAATTCATACGATAGGCCGAATTTGTTTGATGAGGACGAGAAGGCTTTCTGCTTCAAGGCAAAGGATATTGTTGGTGAAGATCTTGTCTACAATAACGCTGATGACGGGAGCGTTTTCGCTTATCCTCTTTACGATATCAATTTGGTTTATAAGCGTTCGCTCGGGGATAGACGTAAGAGCATCAACCCTGATGAGCAGGTGCTTTGTGAAAAGCTGAATGAGATAAACGAAAACCCCGAGGTGAAAGAGATTCTCTACCGAAGTGGGGTTAAATATATCCTTAATCTTGATTATGGCGGTGAACCTTTGTATGACCGTTGTTACTACGGATCGTACGACCCAGATAATTGGCGTGGCATGAATGCGCTTAAGGACGACAACCCTAGCTTGAAGGTTGTTCTTTCGGAGGGTGACTGCCGTTTGTACAAAATTCTGTATTAGGATAGTTAAGACCAAACTTAATCTTATTAGCGCAACTTTGAAGCCCGTATGCGGCTCTTCAACATATCGGTCGGAGGATTAATGACGTTTAAGGAAAGAGTTTACGCCGCTCTGAACAAAAATGCTGCGTTTGGCGATTTATTTGAGGCGCGAAGGCTTTCCGAGCAACGTAAACGTGTCGATGAAGTCGCATCTGGAACCCATGATTTCATTGACCGTAGCAAGGGCAGCGAGAAGCTATGCATGGTTTTAGCGGGCTATAAGCCGACATTGTGGGAAGACGTCTTCGGTCGACTTGCCGCCTTTGTTCCGGATGACGTTGACGTTTGCATAATGACGAGCGGGCTCGTTAATGATGAGCTCAAGGATCTTGCTGCGAAAAACAACTGGTCGTATCTCTCTACGAGCGTAAATCATCTTTCGGTTGTGCAGAATATCGCAATAGAATGTCACCCAAATGCAAAATGGATTTACAAGCTCGACGAAGACATGTTTCTTACCAAAGGCTTCTTTGAGGTTTTGATGTCAACCTATCAAAGGCTCGAGGGTGATTCTCTTTACAAGCCGGCATTTGTTTCCCCTCTAATTAACGTGAGTTGCTATGGGCATTTGCGCCTCCTCGACAAGCTTGGGTTGTTGGATGATTTTCGTTCGACAGGTTTGACTGATATGAAGTATTCGGATGGCCTGCATCATAATCGCCAGGTTATCGATGAGCCGAAAGTCGCCCAATATATGTGGGGCGAATCCAGTCCTGTTCTGCGTGATATAGATGCTTTGGCCGAACGTTTCTCTGAGGAACGTGAAGGATTTTCGTACTCCATCTGCCCTATTCGTTATAGTATCGGCGCTATATTGTTTACGCGTGATGCTTGGGAAGAATTTGGACATTTCCCCTTAACCTTTGTTGGTGGTCCGTATGGGTTGGGTGACGACGAAGAGCACATTTGCAACTATGCGTGCTTTACCGGAAGAGTAATGGTTGTGAGCGAGAATGTTGTGGTTGGCCACCTTGGTTATGGTGGCGCTCAGACCAAGTCGATGATTGAATACCATGCGCAGCATCGGGACCAGTTTAGGCTGAAAGCTTAATTGGAAGGGAATCAGTTGTCAGAGCAGCCTGATATTAAAATACTGGTGTCTTGCCATAAGTCGGTATGCACCCCTAAAAACGATATGTTTATTCCTGTTCATGTGGGCTCTTTAGGGAAGGAAACCATAGAAGGCTGCCAGCGTGATGACGAAGGCGAGAATATCTCTTCCAGGAATTTCACCTTCTGCGAAATGAGTGGTCAGTATTGGGCATGGAAGAACCTGAGCGCTGATTATATTGGGCAGTGCCACTATCGACGTTATTTTTGCTTTGATGGCAAAAGCCATAAAGCGAATGACCATGCCCAGATAGAAGATGAGTGCCTGTCGCCCTATTCGATCAACGACTATATGGTTGCCGACGAGCTCGCCATCAGAAAAAATGTTGAGCCATATGATTTGGTACGTGCTCCGTATTGGTCGGTAAAAGGCGTCCCCACTCCAGATGGACCCAAAAAGACCATCAGAGAGCATATGGTTGCCTATGGTCTAGTTCCAGACGAGGCATTTGACCGACTTATTTCGATTTGCGAAGAGCTTCAGCCCGATTATCGCGATGAGCTCGTTTCGTATCTCGACGGCGACAAGTATCTTGGGTACAACTGTTTCATTATGAAGAGACAGTTATTTGATCGACTGTGCGAATTTGAGTTTTCTATCCTGGGCAAATTCGATTCAGAGTTTTCATACGAAGGGCTTACCGCCACGCAAAAACGTATTTGTGGCTACCTCGGTGAAGTGCTATACAGCGTTTTTGTTGCGCATGTGAGCAAAGAGGGGGTATCGGTAAACGAAATCCCATTGGTTTTCTTTGACGAAACCCCTAAACCTGCTTTCCTTGAAGCAAAGCGGAATGCCGTTAGCATTTTCTGGCAGTATATTGATGGCTCTGCCGCTGAATTGGCTGTTTCTGTTGCGAGCATGATGCGCCATCTTAGCTCCGAGTGCAGGTATTCCCTAACTTTGATCAGGGATCCTAGATTTAAGTTCGAAGAGTTTAGCCGCTTGCTAGGCGCCGTTCCTTCGAATCTGGAAATCAATGATGCTGTTGTCGATTGCATAGAGCTGGGCGGCCTTCCGAATGGCATTGGTAGGTTTGATGCTCAAGTACTGCTGCCCCTTTTGGTCGCTGCGACTGTTAGGAGCGAAAAAGACTCAACAGATCCAATCGTCTGGTTGGAAGGGTGTGCTCTATTCCTCGACGATCCAGCCAAGGTCATCCAGGTCAGCGACTCTTCTTCCAAAAGGGCCCTTAACGGCGTCTTTCTGAAAGCCGAACTTAACAGACCGTTCAATAAGAAGCTGAATGCTGCATACTTCGATCTTGCCGACAGGAATGAGGCGCTTGATTCGGCGGTGATGGCTGTAGTGCCTCATCGTTTTGAGTCTGATGAGCTTTTTGGCGAATATAAATTCCTATGCGAGTCTCTTCGGTGTGATGTTGCTGCTTTGATGTCGAAAGCTCGAGCTGATCATGCCCTTCTAAAGAAGGAGCGCGGATATACAAAAGAGCCTTTCTGGCTGCCTATAGAGGTGGTTGCTATTCGCAGCGCCTTGATGACGCGCCTTGGGTTCAAGGCTTTAGATTATTCGGCTGCGTACCCGGTGCTCGATGCTTCCGAGATCGCTGGGTGGGTTCCCGACGAACAGGCCTCCGAATGGAAAAACGCTCATCCTTGTGTGGCTTTGAGCTATTCTCCGGGTTGCCTGCCGTTATTCGATCCAGCTGCCCTGTATAGCTTCCCGTTTTGGTCGGAGGCTAGACAGTCAAGGGCCTATGAATCCCTGTTGCTTGCTTTAACCGAGAAGCCAGAGTTTTCTTTGAAGGATGAAATGCTGCCTCCGGGCAGCTTCCCAAGGCGTTTGCTTGGGAAACTGCGACGAATGCTTCGTTAGTTGTGCTCGTCGTCGGGTTGGCTTAGCGCGGCAATTTGCTCTTGAGAGACATGGGGGCAATGGGTCCCCATGTCTCGAGGTAGTCGATAGATATCCCCATACACTTCGGTAAGGAATTTGTCGATGTTGGAAGGCGCTTTGCACGCTACGCCTTCGAATGCCAATGTACGTTGAGGGAACACATTGCCCTTATCGCAGATCCAGCGATAACCATTTAGGTCGTTGAGGTTTTCGATTCCCCATACCATCCCTTTTTCGTCGGTTTTGTCGCTGATGAGATCCTTTCCAATAGCTTTTGATCTATAGCTTTGAAAGACCGTTTCAACTTGGTTGGAAATTGGGTTTGAGGAATCGATGAATTCCTCCTCTTTCCACTCGGGGAAGAAAGATGCCGTTTTGAGGTCCTCGATCATTTCATTTCGTAGCTGGTTAAGGGAATCAAATGTGCCTTCGGATGGGTTGGAGGTCTCTTCAAAAATAAAGAGATCAAGGAAACAGGGGTTTTTGATGTCCGAGTACATGAATCGCACTTGTTTGCAGAAGTTCCATGCATCGTAAATTATTGAAACCCTGTATCTGCCGTCGTTTTGCACGAGCTCAATTAGCTTTACGATGTCGGAGCGCATCATGCCGAGATCGCTATCGTCGTCCCATGGGATGAAGCCCTTATGGCGTACTGCGCCTAGCAGGGTGCCAAAGGCGATCCAGTAGCGAAGGTTGTACTCGGAGCATAATGAATCGAATTCTTTGAGGAGCTGCGCGCAGCCGAGTTGCAGAGCCCGCAAGCCGCCTGTTGCTGGCGATAGCCCGTAGAAGAACCTGCATTTTGCTTCTAACAGGTCTTCCCCCTCTTTTCGATAGAGCTCCCAGAGCATTGTTTCTAGTCTATTGTTTTCGCTCTGGTTTGCTGATTTAAGCCATTCTGAGCGAAAGTTGACGTTGTCGTTGATTCCTCTGTCGGCTTGCTCGATGCGCGCTTCTATCGCATCGAGGCGCGATAAGATCTCAATGTTTTGATCTTGAACTATTCTGACTGCTTTTTTGGAAGAGGGCATTTTGTCTATTAAAGGGGTTGCCATGGAAGGACTCCTGAGTTGTCGTTCTGGCTATTATCGCGATAGCTTATGTTTGGCTCTATATATAGTCCAGGCTAGTGGACTCTTTGCCTGAAAGAATGCTTTTTTATATTCAGGTCGGATATTATCCGATTTCGTGATTATTTTGGCATCTATTTGGGCCGTCATTCGATTTATTGCTTTTTTGATCTCGCTGTCGTTTGCGTTGAATCGGTCGCTTAGTTCTTTCAAGTAAGCGCAACCACGATTGTAATGGCCCTCGAGTATGTTTGATGATACAGGTGAGTGGGCCTTTATGATCTCGTCCATATCGAGCCAGCGATTGTAGACGATGGCGGGGTCTTTTACCAAGGAGGAAGACCCGGGGATGGTTTCGCGGTAAAAGTACAGGCATTCATCCACAAATACGATGCTATTGGCCTCGAGGAGAGTTTCCACCATCCAGGGGTTGTCTGCCCAGCCTGCGCCTGGGATTTCCGGCATGCGTATTTCGTTTTTGTCGAGGAAGCTCCTTTTATAGATGGCGGTCCAAATGCTCGGGTGATGGTAAAGGAATTCTGCGTCGTCCTCGAGTTTAAACGGCCTGCCTACGGTTTTGATCCTATGAAGGTAATTTGCTGGCTTTATTTCCTGTTGTGGCGAATCGGCGTTAAGCACGCGCCAATATGCTCCCTTAACAATGTCGGGCAAATCGTTGGCTTCTGCTGCTTCGTGCAACGTTTTATACATATCAGGTTCGATGTAGTCGTCTGGCTCGACGATGCCAATGTATGTGCCTGATGTGTGGGAAATTCCGATGTTCACCGCGGCGCCGTATCCGGCGTTCTGCTTGTGGATGACCTTGAAGCGAGCGTCTGTCGCAGCGAAAGCATCCATAATTTTCGGCGAGCCATCGGTCGAGCCGTCGTCGATGCAGATTGCTTCAAAATCTTTGAGCGATTGGCTCGCAATGGATCCAAGACATTGCTCTAGATACTTTTCAGTGTTGTATATAGGGATGATTATTGAAATTAGTGGGGCCATTTTATGCCTTCCCTCTGCATACTTGTTTAGCCTTATCGACAATGCTGTCGCACCAGTCGATTACATAAAAGGGAATTTGGTCAAATGTTTCTCCGTCAAGTTGATACAGGTAGCTTCCTCCGGGATGGCAGCTTTCATCTGCGAATCTCGTCATTGTTTTGCTGTTGTCGGCTAAACGGCTGTTGCGCTCAATAAGCAGCCGAACAATTAGTAACTTTTCCTCTGAGGAAAGATCATTGTTTTCGTAAATGTTGATAAGGCAATCATTGCAATTAGAGTAGAAATCAATTTCCTCCCAGAGGTTAACCTTCCAACCGGTTAGTTTAGATATAAGGTTTTCGCACATCTTGATTTTGCGCTCGTCGGGCTGATTCCACTCATGCTGCTTTAGCGCCTCTTCGGTGCTCCTTCCATGAATGATATCGGAGAGCAATGAAAAGCTCCATGAGTAAGCGGTCTGTTGTTCTTTTTTACTCTTCCGTAAAAGTTCGCATAATTGGCGAATTTTTACATAGCCAAAAATACGCGGTTTGTTTCTGCAGCTGTCAATATGCTTAATCAACAGTTGAGTGTATGGCGTGAGGGAGTCCTCCCCAAGGGGAACAGCGGTTAATATTCCATCGCGATTGCAGGAGAGGAATTTCCCCTTTACTGTTTTTGTTCCAATGCCTGCTACGTGAATACCGATTAGGTCAGTTAAGACGAGAAGGTCATGGGTTGTAACAAGAACAGTTTTTTTCGAGAGATTGTTTTTGAAGACGCTACTATTTTTTGAAAAAAGGGCATAAAGGATCCCATATCTTTTGTCGTAGTCGAAAGAAGAGATCGGGTCGTCTAGCACGACAAGGCTGTTTGGCTGTCTAAGCGCTTCGTGCATGAAAAGGACAAGAGATAATGCGTTTTTTTCGCCGTAGCTTAAAGACTCGCCAGCATCGGTCAGTTGATATTCCTCTGAGTAATTTGGTGTTAGGAGGATATCCGCCTCTGAGGTTGCAGCATTGCAATCAAATACTATTTGATAAGGGAAACCTGTTTGTCCAAGAAAGTCATTGATCTCTTTTTTATGGTTTGAGATGGTATTCCTAACGTTTTTTATAAGGGCTCTTGATATCTCATCAATTTCCGATTGAGATTGGGAAATGCTTCTGGTTACGCTGAGGATACGGGAAATAGCTCTACCAGCATCAGTTTCTTTTCCATTTTTCGTTTTCAAAAAAATGGGACAAGAAGATATTACTTTGGATAGTTCGTTCAGCTTTTTCGCCAGGACGCCTTGCTCTAGGCTTTTGCTGTCGTTTATCGCTTCATCGATTGAACTTAAGGCTCCTCTTGTTTTGTCCGCTATGCCAACAAGGTTTGCAATTTCTTCAATTTGCTGAGCTGTGGGGTGGCTTGTGCTTTTGATGACACGATTCAGCGTGGCTTTAGGGGTTCGCGCCAATTCCTCTTCGAGGTCCGAGTATATAGAGGCGATGCTCTCCCATTGTTTCACAGCCTCATTCGATCTGTTTGCATCGTATTGTCTGCATGTTTTAGTTCTTTCGGAATCTTTTGTACCGCAGTAAGGGCAGGTTTCTTCGCTGTTGATTTTGGGTGCTGCCTTATGCCAGGTTAGCCATTTCGCTTGTTCTATTGGCTTCATACTTTTTACGGTGCTTCTGAGAATACCGGGGATTGGTTCGAGAGGGGACCCGTTTTCAAAAGCGGTTGTGATGGGAGCGTTGGAGCGGAAGCCCCCGTCTTTTCTAAGCCTTCCGATCTTTTTAATGAGTTTGTCTAATGAGCTTTTGAATGATTCGGTTTCAGGGGAGGCCAGTACGGCCTTGAGGTGGGATAACTTTCTGTTTCTTTGCTTTTCGAGCTTTCTAATTTCATCGTTTCTAACGTAGAGTTCAAATGCATTTTCGTGGATACTGCTTTTTTTAAAGCAGTGATCCGCAATCCACTTTTCATCAAAGACAAGAATTTCCTTAATTTGACGAGAGCATTTCACTTCTGGTGCAAGTGATTGATCTCCAGTTCTTTTAAAATCGAAAGACTCAAGAGCTGATAACGGGGTATTGTCGTTCTTCGCGAGGTAACGAAGAGCGCTGATTAGGGAAGTTTTGCCGGTACCATTTTTTCCATAGAAAACATTTAGTGAATTGTTTTCTATGCAGATAGAGTCGGTTTCAGTCTCTACAATGTTTCTGCAGTTCCTTAGGCTGATTAAGTAGGAGTTTTTTTTTGCCATCAAATTCTCCTCTGTTCTAGGCTTTTGTACTATAGATGATAAAGCTGCAGATCGTAGATACGGTTCAAGATAATCCGACAGTCCATTATGAAGTCTGTCCGCAAGTCTTTTGCTGGCGGTTTCTTGCTTTGACATTTTGTCAAGTAGTGAACTCAAATGTACGAAGGCTATACAAACCAGTCTCTTCCATCTCGAGAATATCGAGCGTTGTTAGGTGCTGCTTTATGCGCGTTTAATTCGAGCAATTTGTTATCACGGAAGCTTTTCTTTTTGATGGTTGAATGAGCTCGAGCAAGAACCGGAGAGACCTAGGCTACGCCTTGTGGGCAGTCTGGGAAAATGTTCGCATTCCCTTTCTGGTAAAAGATCAGTCCATTTTTATGTGAAAAAATTCATCTATTTATATTGCAGCTTCAGCTACGGAGGAACGATGAAGCTATCCGTGCGAAATATAGGGAAGTTAAAATCTGCTGAAATTGATATTGCTGGCATTACAGTTGTTGCAGGTGAGAACAATACCGGAAAAAGTACCCTCGGCAAAGCCCTGTTTGCAGTCTTTAACGGATTCCATGATCCTGAGAAGCAAGTAAAAAGCAGTAAAGAGAGAAGCATGGAAACAGCATTGGCTCCGTTGCGCCGTGCTTCTGACATTGGATTGGAATGGTATTCGCTTGGCGAGAGGGTTGCAAAGCAGATAGTTCGTTCGGGGGTCTCCTCTACATCGGATCTTGAGGCTCTTGTTAAAAATGAGTTTATAGATTCGGGTTTTCCGATCGATGAGGGTTCTTTGTCTGAATCGATTTCTCTAATCCGGAAAAGGCTCGAGATCTCTGACGAAGAGGCGCTTAAGGCTTGCATGACTAAATGGCTTGAGGCGGAATTTGGATCGCAAGTTAACAATATCTACACTGATGAGCCTGGCATGATCTCTCTTGAGATTCAAGGAGAGAGAGCTGATATCGAGATTGAATCCGATGCGGTTAAAACCATGACGAAAGTTTTTCATTTAGGGGCAAGCGCAACATACCTAGATGATCCATTTGCGATAGATGAGCCAATGGGCCCCAGGAGATACCCAGCGGATAGCGCAGTTGATCATCGGGAAAAGCTAGTGCAGTCTCTTAGCGGGAGAATGCGACACCAAAATGTATACGATGAAATTATTGTTTCTGACAAATTGGCTGCCGTTGAGAACCTCTTGAATAGCGTATGTGCTGGAGATGTAGTTCAAAAGGGTTTTCGTTTGGGCTATGTTGAGCCCGGTTCTTCGGATGCTCTCCAAATGGGTAATTTGTCTGCAGGCCTTAAGACCTTCGTTATCGTGAAACGCCTCTGTTCTGAAGGAGAATGGAACGATCATTCTTGATGAACCTGAGATTCATTTGCACCCGGAATGGCAGCTGCTTTTTGCTGAGCTAATTGTTCTTCTCCAAAAAAGTTCGGGATGCACATATTGCTTACGACCCATAGCCCGTATTTTCTTAATGCATTGGAAGTCTATTCTGAAAAGCATGGAATTGATTCGAGTTGTCGCTACTACCTCGCAAAGAATAATGAAGGAAACTCGTCCGAGGTTGTCGATGTGACTGGCGATTTGGAGCAGATTTATTCTCTGCTGGCTCGACCGTTTCAGGTTCTTGAGGATCAGGTGTATTCATGAGCTGTGTGACGCTTGGTGGGAATTACAAAGGATGCATATCTTCATTAAAAGAGGCATCGCTGGACGACAGCGATCATAATAATAAACACTATATGACGAAGTCCAATTTGAGCGTCTATGATTTCGATAAGGTTAAAGCTCAGTATTCGACCGCATTAGGCATGTCGACACGGCCGAAGTCCGTTGATGCTTTGTCTAGCTCGACAAATGGAGACATCTATTTAATTGAATTCAAGAATGGGAACCTTTCTGATAAAGTAAAGAAATTGGAAATTCGGCAGAAGATATACGACTCGCTTATAATGCTCTATGACTTGTTGGGTATTGACCTTGTTCGGTCGAGGCATGAAGTCGTATTTGTTCTGGTCTACAATCAGCGCAAGAATAATTCTAGGGTCAAAATAGCAAATGCTGTTAGTCGTAAAGCTAACAGCTCGTTTGCCATCAATGGCCTAAACGGCTTGCAGGGCTTTTGCCTTAAGGAGATGAAAACCGTTACTGAGGCTGAGTTCAATAAGGACGTGCTTCCTCTCCTTGTTTGATTAGGAGCTTGTGTTTGCCGAAGATGCCCTTCTCGTCTTGACGGCTGCGTGATTCCATGTGACTTTAAGCGTCCCCGAAACGGGCATAATGCGTGCTGATAGGGCCTGTTGTGGAAAGCAGGGCTTCTCATCGTAGGGTGGGGCTTCTTGCCTGATGCCTGCTCTTTTGTCGACGGTAAAGGTATGCTCCATCGGGTTTGTCGAGTTCGGCTTTAAATTTACCTAATTTTTCGTTGATGGGTGCCGCTTCTTTTGCGCGTAGCCCCTCAGTCGCAAATCGCTCGCTACGCGGGCGGACTCCCTCTTCTTTGCAAACCCACCCCTCCATCGGATATTGACGATTGTTCGGGCCGTCAAGAGTTCGAGCTGAAGAGGTGGTCAGCCATGGCCAACAAGACCTACAGCCTTTCGCGCACGAAGTGGATGTGCAAGTACCACATCGTGTTCACGACGAAGTATAGGCAAAAAGCTACCTACAGCCAAATGAGGTTCGACGTAGGGGAGATCCTCAGGAAGCTGCGCGGCTACAAGGGGATCGAGATAATAGAGGGGCACCTCATGCCCGACCGCGTCCACATGCTGCTGGCGATTCCGACCAAGTACAGCGTGTCGGCGGTCATGGGGGAGTGCCTGAAGGGGTATTTCCATACCATGTAGGCTTTTGTCCGAAGCGATTATTTTATTAGCAAATCGGCCATTATTTCGTTGCAAACCCTAGCCAGTTCTTTGGTGCTTTTAACTTTGCCGATTGGGCAATTAAGCTTGCGAAATTGATTAAAAAAGGCGCACATGAATATGGCTGCAGAGATTTCCGATATCGTCATCACTGTGTGGGCGACAGGCTCGAATTGCTGATTGCCGAAAAGAAACGCCCTGATTCAGATAGCAACAAAAGCGAGGCATATTGATACGGAAAGAATCGTGGCTTGCTGGATATTGCTTACGCAGCAATCGCATTCGCGGACATATGGCTTCCTTTCTCGTGTTACCTGATTGACTGTTCTTAGGTTGGCATATGGAGGAGAGTTGAACATGGGGCAAATCGATATTGACGGTATATGCTTGCCGCTTTGCACATCGGACGGCCACGTTTGAACAGGCTGCTTTTTACCTTTTCCGGTCTTTGGGGTGTGTGGCTGGTGATATTCGAATGCATGAAAGCTATATAAGACAACCGCTTTCATCTCAGGATTACCGAGTATTGCTTGATGCTGCCCTATGTGCGATAGATTCTCCTTGTGCGCGCATAGGTTTCCGGAATCGACCAAGACGGGGAAAGCGTGAGGCAACTCTGCGAGGTTGACCGAATTACATCGAATCCTGCCTTACAGAGATATTGTTTATATGGTAGAACAAATGTACTAACATTTGTTCTACCACCTGCTAAAATTAATCGGAGAGAATAAGGCCTGCATCGTTCAAATAGGTTATTGTGCTGTCTGTAATTTAGCATGATGCTAAATTTTATGGGGGAATTTATGCCGAAGGGTAATAAACCGTTATATGATTTAGCGGTAGTGAAAAACATGATTCGAGAAGGCAGCTATACGGTAACTAAACGTGTCCTTGGACATTTGAGCAATCACGGCTATGTTGTTGATGAGGCTGTGGAAGATGTTTTTGAGGCGATTGGTGAGTGCGATTTTTCTAAATCGATTCAGCTCGAGAAAATCCCGGGTGTTACCGCCGATGTTTATCGATATGTTAATTGCTATGGAGAAGAATGGTACGTCAAATTCTTCATCGAAGGTGGCAGCCTAAGGGTTAGGGTTTTGTCTCTTAACGCTGAAGGAACGCTTCATTAAAAGGAGAAGAGATGCTTTGTACTGAGTGCGGCGGGCAGATGAGAGAAGTTGTCTCCCCTGTATCGGAAACGGTTCATGGCGAAGTGGTAACGGTGCGGGATGTTGAGCATTTCGAATGCGCTTCATGTGGCGAAGTTGAATTTTCGTCGAAAGCTGCCAAGGAGTTTTCGAAAAAACTTCTTAACAGGTATGCCGAGATGCATGGTTTGATGTCGCCAGAGGAAATAAGGACGCTCAGAAAAAGGCACAATCTCAGTCAAAGCGACTTCGAAAAGGTTCTGGGCGTAAAGACTCCAACGGTAAGCCGTTGGGAAACTGGGAAAGTTTTGCAAAGCAAGCTGGCTGATAATTACTTGCGAGTTTTATACGATAATCCGCAGGTAATGGAAAACGAGGTGGCTCGCGCGGAAATCCGTCCAGAAGGTGGCTGCTATGAATTCGCATCATCGTATGACATTGCCTCGTTATTGGACTATCCGATGAGAGAGTTTGAGGCGGGATCTTTTTCCGAGGATTTTAGCTTTTAAGAAAAGAGATAGGGTTTCCGATGGGTCTAGATGCACTTAATCCCCTAGAGGTTTTATTTGATGATTGCAAAATAATGAGTCTGCGAATTGATGCTCCAACTGGTCGCGAATGCGACGGCCTTGTTGAAGAGGGGGAGGTGGCAGTTGGCATAAAAGCTTCGCCTCATTGGGATAGTTTTCCCTCCGTTTTCGTTGATGCAACATTTAGCGTGCATCACCAAAATGCGCGAACTTATGATATCGATTTGTCCACTCGCTCCCAGTTCGTATTTCCCGAGGAGGCCAGCAGGGACGATGCAGATGAGTATTTGCGGTCTTATGGAGTTTCGAAGATTTACGATAGCTCTAGAATCTATCTAAAGGGGATAACCGCAGGTGGCGTATTTGGCCCTATTGAGATTCCTGGTATGTCCACTTCGGCTCAAACTGGAGTTTGAGCCAAAGTGGCAGCGTAAAGTGGCCAACAAGGGAGGGGTATATGCTCACTATCCATTTTGGTGATATGGGCGGGGTTGTGCTTGTGGTCGGTTATTGTTTGAGGTTGTTTTGATTGTTTGTGATGGCGTTCTGGGCTGTAGTGGTGTGGGCTTACGGAAGGGCAAGTTTCTTCCAGGAATGAATAGCCCATCAGCGCGAGCATGTCCTTTGACTCTATTGCGTGGATTGCGGATTATGTTCCGGTAATGATGTTCGTGATTCCCCCCCCCTGTTGAGCAGCTGAATTGTTTGGCTGCTAAAACAAGTTCTAGGTCATCGATGGCATCTTTGAATTTGGTGCTACCAGATTTGTCAATTTGGGTACAGTAGAGTCTTTCGTCGTGGGCGTATTTGTTTCTGAAGTCTTCGGTGTGGCCAAAAGCATTTTTCAGGTCTTTGTGGGTAATGCGTTTGACCTCAAAGTATGTTTCGGCATATAAGGCTTGGAGCCTTCTTTCGATGGGAAACCTGATTGATTCTAGGGGATAATCGTAAAAACGAAAAGCCTGACCTAAATATAGGTTATTTATAATTACCCACAAGGGAACATTGTCATGCTTGTTTATGCAGTAGTCGAGGTAGGGCTCGTTGCGTTTTGGTTTGCCTGGCCGGTCTAAAATGCGACTCATTTCCCCAATCAATGTTGGAATGCAATCTGGGTATTTCCTGTCGGAGCAGTAGGTTTTCTTGTCGAGATATGCTTCGTTGTTATTTTATGCGCTGCGCAGAACTCGTGCGTTGCAACTGGTTTAAGCGTTAAAGGAAATCTAATCAATTGCAACGCTATTTGAAAAAAATGGTCTTGTCGTATTATTGCCTAGTTCATTCCAAGCAGCTTGCCGACAACGGCTTTGGCACCGTACTTTTCGACAAACCAACTTAACCGCAAGTGTAGTGCCTTGGCGCCGCTAACGGGCTTTCCGGCTAGCGCCGTTTCCAGCAACTTGCGATCGTGCTTCTTCAGCTGCAATGCGCTGGTACTTCCGTTGCCCCAGAACTCGCGGAAAATACGGGCATATTCGGGCAGCAGTTCATTGCGTACGCCTTCTGGCAAACAGAACAGTCCATATAGCACGAACTCGATGGACCAGCTTACAATCTCGGTGCTGTATTCATCCAGCCCAAAGCGCTTTTTCCAGGCACCGAAAATGCGCTGGGTTATGGGCAAGTGCTTGCGGCTCTTTGCTTCTAAGTCGTCATTAGTTTTCGACGTAAGCGATCCTTCGCGTTCAATGCGATACTCGTACAATTTGTCGCTTATCAGCGCCGTTTTCCTTGAATTGGGGTAAATGTCGAAGAAAAACACCTGGTCTTCGCCGAAGGGTAGTGTCTCTTCGAAGCGAATGCCGCATTCGTCCAAGAACGCTTTGCGACAAGCGGTGCGAATGTAGGGGGTGCTCTGTTCTTCGAACATCAAGGCAGGCTGGAAGCCGTCATACACCACATCTCTCGGGCTAAGCTTCAGCGTAATCCAGGGGGTTGCGGCTTCTGCAGGGTTGCAGTAACCGCCAAAGGTCACCACGTCGGCATCGGTTTCTGCGAATGCTTCAACAATGCGCTGGCAGGCATTGGGCGTGAAACGGTCGTCTGCATCAAGAAAGCCAATGTAGGTACCGCATGCCGCATTAATTCCCGCATTGCGTGCAGAGGAAAGGCCGCCGTTTGGCTTATCCACGATAACGATGCGCGCATCTTCCTTCTGACGCTTTGCCAGGATTTCGCGTGAGCCATCGGGGCTGCCGTCGTTTACGCAAACCATTTCGATATCGCTGAAGGTCTGCGCCTGCAGCGAATCAAGGCAGGCGTCCAGATAGTCTTCCACGTTATATACGGGCACGATTATGGAAAGAACGTGGTGCTCGGGAGCGCCTTCGGCGCGGATGACCGTTGGTTCTTCGACCACCATGGCTATTTCGCCACCTTGTTTTTCAGCAGCTTTGCAATAAGAGGCAGGCCGCCAATGCGGTAATAGTGCTTGAAGGTGTTCAGCTTGCCGGGCGCTGCGTATTCGGTGCGGCACTTTGCAAAGGTTTCGGGCTTTTTAATAAGCGCGCGAAGGTCGGCTTCGGCCCAAGGCTCAAACAGCGCCAGATCAACGCGGTCGGCGTCCAAATCGGCCTTCAGCTCCTGCGCGGCGTGCTTCAAAAATTCGGCGCGTAGTTCGGCGGAAAGGCGATCGTAGTTCCACAGGTAGCTGTTGAATTTCATGCGCTCCAGCACGCCTTGTAGATGCTGCTTTTTTGCCGGGCGCGCATCAAGCCAGCGCTGCATTTCGGCGTACTCGTCGCACACGCAATACACCTTGCCGGGGGAATTTACCGATGAAGCTTCGTTGTCTTGGCGGTACTTCAAAATTTGAGTAGAGCTAAACGCAGCGCGTTCGGCGGCGGCCCATACCTTAAAGGCAAAGCCAGCATCCTGATACGATGCTCCTGACGTCTCCAGGAAGCGAATGTCATTTTCCTGTAGGAAGGTGCGGTTGTACATGCCCGACCAAATAGATGGCTTTGCATAGAAAGGTTCAAACACTTCCTGAGGGTTAACCAGCTTTCCGCAGAGCCCTTCGCTAATTACATGGCAGGGCTCCAGCTTTTCGTTCTGGCTCCAGTAGAACCAGAAGTCAGCCTTTACCGCCTGTGCGTTGTGCGTGGTTGCCAGGTTGTACAGCACATCCAACGCGTCGGGCGTGAACGCATCGTCCGATTCCAAGATGGCTACGTATTTGCCCGTTGCCGCATCAAGCCCTTGGTTCATGGATGCTCCATAGCCGGAATTGGCCTTGTCAATCACGCGAAAGCGGCCGTCTGCATCAAGGTATTCCTGCACAATGGCGCGGGAGCTGTCGGTGCTGCCGTCGTTAATGCAGATTGCCTCGAAATCGGTGAAGCTTTGGGCCAGCACGGAATCTAGGCATTCGCGCAGGTATTTCTCCACGTTGTAAATGGGTATAAGCAAGCTAATTGCGGGCACGGCGGATCCTTTCGCTATTGCTGCGCAGCGTGCGTTTTTGTTCAACATTTCTATGATAAAGGTTATGGCTCGGGTTGCCTGTTCCGCCGGTGCGTCTCTGGCAAAAAGAGATAAAAATGGGCTGGGGCTAATGGGCCCCATGTGCCGGTGGCTTGTTTGACGAATGCTGTTTCCCATGTTGCTGTTAAACGCTTTGTTGGTAACAGGATCTGAAACTCGAGGCGAATAACCTTGAGGGGGAGTAGACTTTCCGTGGTGGGAAAAGGGACAGGTACCAGGTTCTCGCTGAAAGCATCGGGAGGTTATCTTGGGGTTAGAAAGTGAATCAACGGCAGAGAAAACGGGGTTTTCCAAGGTGAAGCTCTGGTTTACTCGCAACGCAAAATTGCTGGTGGTGTGCTTTGCGGTGGGCATGATATGCCATGCGCAGATGTACCTGAACGGCCTTTCGAACCCCGATGCGGTTGTTTCTTTGAGCAACCCCAATGGATACGGAAGCTTTATTCCGCATGCTTGGGATATTAGCTTGGGGCGTTGGGGCTTGCTGTTTGCTGCCTGCGCTAAGTTTGGGCTGTGCTCGCCTATTCTTACCTCCGCAATCACCATTGCCCTGTTTACGCTGGGCATTGTTGCGCTGATAGGCAAGCTTGGCATCAGGAACGCTTGCTTGCAGTATGCTTCCTCGATTCTGTTCATCGCTTCGCCCTTCGTTTCCTGCTGCATCACGTACTACTACTGCTCGAATTCGTACGCGCTCTCTTTTTTGTGTGCGGTGCTGGCCGCATGCCTGATCGGGCGCGTTGGGGCTGTTGGCAAGCCGGTTACCCTTGTTGGGGCGGTTGCGTTGTTGGCGTTTTCGCTCGGTTGCTATCAAGCGAGCCTGGGCGTGTTTTGCGTTGCGGTGCTGCTGGTGATGGTTCGCTCGCTTATGGGCGGCGGCTCTGAATCGCTGGCATCGCCGGCATGCGATGCCCGTGGCGAAGCTCAGAACTCCTACCGTGAAGAAGGCTGCAGTGCCGATTCGCCCAGCGCCAAGCAGCTTGCAGTGTTCTTCGGCGTTGCCGTTGCGGTATGCGCGGCGGGCGCTGTGCTGTACTACGCGCTAACCGAGCTGTCTTTGTTTGCGATGGGCATCAGCCTTTCTACCTACGGCGGAGCCTCCTCGGTTGGCACTGACAGCATTCTGGGCTCTTTGACGTCGTCTGTCCCCAGCGCTTACGTTGCCTTTTCTGACGGCTTGTTCAGCCACGGCATTTTCGGGAACCATTTTGGCTGGGTGTACGTGGCGGCTGCCTGCATGATTGTTGTGGCGGTTGCGTTTGTCCGTCTTGCTACGATCAACGGTGTGAAGCGTTTGGGGGCGAGCGCTATGGCGCTGCTTTGCGTTGTGCTTATCCCCTTTGCCGCCAACGTTATCCTGGTTATCGTTCCCAGCTACGGGTATCCAACCCTGCTTATGCTGGGCGGTTTCATGGCTTCTTTTCTGCTTCTGCCCCTGTTGGTGCAGCTTTTGCTCGATTTGCCCGACCGAGGCAATGTGCGCCTGCGCATGCCCGCGAAGGCTATGTCCGTCGGCTGCTGTTGCCTTATTGCCGTAGGGGCGTGGTCGTACGCGCTGCAGTCGAATGCAGATGCCGAGGTTATGCAGGCATGCCAGAACCAAGCTGCTTCTTTGGCCACCCGAATTGCCGGCGTGCTTGATGCGAACCCCGATGTGCAGGCGGGTGCGAAGGTGTTGATCGCCGGCAAGCCCGAATCGGGTAACTTTCCGAACACCAGCGATTCCTACGTTCACGCAAGCAGCTATGCGAAGTGGGGCATGGTTTGGGACAACCACTACCAGAACAACATGCGTTCTTGGGATGTGATAATGAAGCAGTTTGCGGGGCAGAGCTTCAACTACTGCTCGTTCGACGAATGCGCCAAGGTTATTCGTTCCAGTGAATTCGCGAACATGTCGCTGTATCCAGCCAATGATTCGGTGGCAACCATCGACGGCGTTGTAGTTGTTAAGATATCTGACATAAGCAAGTATTTGGAATAGCGGCGCGCGCTGACGCCGAAGCTTTAAAGTTCATGAGGGGCGCTGGGCATATGGGAAAACGACATCACGGCAAGGGCGAAGCGAGCGGTATGTCCGCCTCGCGGGGGCGTAATGGCGCCGCTGCGGGCGCCGCGGATATCGTCGTTACGCATGGGTGCGGCGATGCTGCTGCCTACGCCGATGCTGCCCGTAGCGGTACGGGTGTTGCGGAAGCTACGGGCTCGGTGAGCACTGCAGACGTCCCAGACCAATCCTCTACCGCCCCGTTCTTTTCAGTTGTTCTACCCGCATATGGCTCCGAGCCTTACCTCGCCGCCGCCTTGGGCGATTTGCAAGACCAGCTGTTCACCGATTGGGAAGCTATTGTGGTGAACGATTGCTCGCCCGACGGCAGCTTGTCCATCGCGCAGCAGTTCGCCGCCGCCGATGCGCGCATTCGCGTTGTTTCGCACGAGGCGAACCGAGGGCTTTCGGCGGCGCGCAATACGGGATTTGCCGCTGCTCGGGGGCGCTATGTGTGGTTCCCCGACCCCGACGATCGCTACGATTTCACCTTTCTGCAGAGTGTGTATAACTCGCTTCAGCAGCACGAAGCGCCAGTGGTTATGGTGGGCCATGTGGAAGAATTCTACGACGCTGGTGGCAAGGTGGAACGCGTGCAGGAATTCTCTTTCAGCCAGGAATCGGCGCATTTGGGAAAAACCAAGCTGCGTAAGCACGTGTTGGAGTTCGAAAAGGGTACGCATTACGGCTACGCCTGGAACAAGGTGTACGAGCGCAGCTACCTGCAACAGGGCGGCTTTACCTTTACCGAAGGTTTGCCGCTTATCGAAGATATCGAATTCAACATCCGCGTGTTCCAAGATTTGCCTGGCCTGAACGTGATTGGCGCACCGCTATATCGCTACGCCAAGCGCGAGACGGGCAACCTAACCAGCAAGTTTGTACCGCGTTACTACGAGGTGCATCGCGCGCGCATTGAAATGTTGCGTAACCAGCTGGATTCATGGGGTTTGCTTGATGCCGGCGCCAAGGCCACGCTTGGTGCGCTGTATGCTCGCTATATTCTTTCGGCGTTGGAACGTAACAAGCAGAAGGAAAGCGGCATGAGCGGCACTGCACAGAAGGAATGGCTGCAAGGTGTGTTTGCCGATGAGTTATTCAACGAGTTGGTGCCCTGTGCGCAAGCCGACAGCCAGGCGTTGCGCCTGTGCTTGAAGCCCTTGCAACAGCGCAATGCGTCGAAGTGCCTGGCGCTAGGCGGTGCTATTCATGCTGCCAAGAATGGCGCCCTGCACAACGTGTTTGTGAAACTGAAATCCGGCAGGTGAGAAAATAGGGGGCAGGTCTCGCTTTTTCACTTGTGGCATAGTGGCTGGTACCGAACCCCACGCGCAGATTCCATTGCAACCTGACGCCAAATCGAAAGCGGGAAAACGATAGCCACCCCTATTTTTCTAGGATGTTGCATTTCGGCAACACGCTGGGTTTGTTTTGCTGCTAGGCGTACAATCGGACGCGGTAATCAAGCGAAAAGGGGGCTTGCGGTGGATCTTTCCATTGTCGTGCCATGCTACAACGAAGAAGGATCGCTGCCGCTGCTGTTCAGCGCGGTGGATGATGCTTTTGCCACCTCGGGAGTGTCGTACGAGCTGGTTTTGGTGAACGACGGCAGCTCCGACGGTACGTCGCACCTGCTGCATGAGCTGCCCACTCCTGCATCGGCTGAACGTATCGTCGTGGTCGATTTTTCCCGCAACTTCGGCAAGGAAAGCGCCCTGCTCGCAGGCCTTCAACATGCCGAAGGGGATGCGGTTGGCCTGATGGACGCAGACTTGCAACAGCCTCCTGCAACGTTGCTTGAAATGTACCGCATGCTGCAGGCCAACCCTAGCGCCGATTGCGTAGCCGCATTCCAAGAGCATCGAAACGAAGGCGCGGTGCTGAGCTTCTTCAAGCACGCGTTCTACAAAACGTTCGATGCAACTTCTCGGCTCAATGTCATGCCCGATGCCTCCGATTTTCGCGTGTTCCACCGCAGGGTGGCCGATGCTCTTCTTTCTATGCCGGAAAGCTTCCGCTTTTCGAAAGGCATGTTTGCCTGGGTAGGTTTCGAGACGTTGCCGTTTCCCTACACGCCGGCAAATCGCGTTGAGGGCGAAACCAAGTGGTCGTTCCGGAAACTAATGCGCTACGGCATCGGCGGAGTGCTTTCGTTTACCACGTTTCCGCTGAAAATTGCCGCGGTGGCGGGTCTCGTTGCCACGCTTGTCGGGTTGGTTCTGCTGGTCGAAGTCGTTGTCGAGCAATTTATCAACCCCGCCATGCCATCGGGCTATCCTACGCTTCTGTGCGTGCTCCTTTTGATGGGCGGGCTCATTTTGGTAACGCTGGGTGTGATCGGCGAATACATCGCACGCATCTACATCGAAACCAAGCGCCGCCCTGCCTATATCGCGAAATCGGTAGAAGTCCGAACTAGCACCAACCAGGCAGGAAAGTAAGGGTAGGTGCTCGATTCCCACTTTGCGAGCTGAGCCGCGTTTGCAATGAAGCGTGCGTACGAGGTTCGGCGTCAGCCGCTATGCCATAGGCGAAGAGGACCGCTCTCCTTGCTTCCCGTGCCCGAGGAACAGGGAGAGCGGTTCAATACGGCACCTCATCCGAGTGCAGGTCTGCGTAAAACCATATTTCACATTTCAGAAAGGACGTATCTGTTATGACAGAACCTACGTATATCTTAATCCGTGAATCCAGCAACGAATCCGGCTACACGGCACATTCGTTCCCTACCGAAACGTCAGCATACACAGCCATGGACTGCATGGTGGAATCTGATACTGCTGCCATTGAAACGACATACCACTTATCACCCCGTGTGGAGCAGGTATCGAGCTATAAAACACAGCTCATCTTCGATGCAATCATCGCTGAGTCTGACATGACCGTAAAAATTACGTACAGCGTTTATGCAATCGAAAAGTAAATCTACTTATCGAAAATATAAAAAAATGGGAAACAATCTTTCATCTCGATTGTTCCCCATGCTATGTATCTGTACCACGGCTCGCTCGCAGTGGTACATTTTTTATTCTTTTTTATGCTGATTTTCTCTAATTCGTTTGACCCTCTTGATAGGGGTACTTTTCCAGCAGTTCCTGTACGGTGATGAAGCTGTAGCCTTGTTCCTTCAACTTAGGGAGCGCCTGGCGAAGGCCTTCGATGGTCTGGCTGCGGTCGCCGCCGCCGTCGTGCATCAGGATGATGTTGCCGGGGCCGGCGCTCTGGATGCGCTGGGCAATAACGTCGGCGCCGGGCTTCTTCCAGTCGGTGGTATCAACGTTCCAGCCAATTTCTGCCGTTACAATGCCTTCAAGATCGGTGGCAACAGAAGTGTCGAAGATACCGCCCGGGCAACGGAAAATAGTGCTTGCTTCCTGGCCGGTAGCGTTCTTGATGGCCTCCAAACCCTTTTGTACTTCCTGCTTGCGTTCGTCAGTCGACATCTTGATAAGGCTTACGCCTTCGCCGCTGCCCTCTGCGTGGTCCCACGTGTGAGTGCCAATTTCGCAGCCCATGCCTGCGGCGCGCTGCAGTTCCTTTTCATGCCCGCTAATGCATTGGCCAACGGTAAAGAAGGTAGCCTTGGCATCGTTCTGTTCAAGGATGTCCAGGATCTCGTCGGTTTGCTTATCCCATGGGCCGTCGTCGAACGTGAGCGCAATAACCTTGTCGCCGTTGCTGTTCACGTTGTAGTACTGAACGATGTTGTCGATCGGTTCTTTGGTGGTAACCGTGGCGGTGATGCCCGATTCCTTGCCTGTGCGCGTTACCTGTTCGCCGTCCTGGGCATTGTTGCTGTACAGGTGAACTGCGCCAATGCCCTTCAGTTCCGTTTTGTGCGGAAGGGTTTGGGGTTCGCTGTCGGTGTAGGGCTCGGTGATGTCGGTACCATTGGAGATCTCGATCTTGTCGCCGCCGTTCAAGTGCATGCCCATATCGTCGGTGTCGTTTCCGTTCACCTTTGCGGTGCAGCGGGTGCCTTCACCTTGACGGATGGTGCTGCCATCGACGGCTACGTAGTTGCCAGGCGTTACCGAAACCACGTTGTTGTCCAGAAGGCCGCCAACGCTGCGCTCGGCGCCCGAAATGGTTACCTGGTCGCCGTTTAGCGTGACCTCAACCGGCTTCGACCCCATCCAGTTGTTGAAGGCGAATATGCCAACGATGGCAAGCACCACGACAACGGCAACGGCGATAAGGCTGCCGCGCGTAAAGAAGTCGGCCTTCTGCTTGGGCGCATAGTTGTTGTTGCCCAGGTAGCGAGCTGCCTGGTATGTGGATGCGTTGGTGGGCGAAGCCTTTTGGGCTCCTTCTTTGGTGCGCTGGTATTTAGCGCGCGAATAGGCAGACGGGTCGTTGCCGCGCATGTTTTGCACTACGGGTATCTGCTGTGAAGGCTGGCCTTGCTGCGGCTGTGCTGCCTGAACGCGCATGCTCTGGCTGGGTTGCGAAGCTGCGGCACCGCGACGAACGGGGCGCTGCTGGCGTTGAGCCGCGGAGGGGCGCTGACCTTCAACGCGCGGCATACGCTGGCTTGCCTGGGCGCTGGGGCGCTGATCGCGCTGGCTGTTGGCAACGCGGCGGGATGGGCGCGCCTGCTCGTTGTAGTTTTGCTGCATGCGCGGCATGCGCTGGCTTGTGGAAGGGTCGCCTGCGCCTACGTGCTGGTTAGCATCTTGCGGTATTGCAACGCGCGGCATGCGCTGGCTGCCCTGCATGTTGGGGCGCTGGCCCTCGACCCGCGGCATGCGCTGGCTTGCGCTTGCGGAAGCGCGCTGATCCCAGGCCGACACGTTGGACATGTTGCCATTGGCCGTGTACCCCTGGTTTGTTTGGGCAGGCTGGTTCGTGGCAACGCGCGAATGGGCAATATGATCGTTGCCGGCACCTGCATACGCAGGGAATGCGGACGATGCGCCGCGTTCCTGACCTGCTGGTTTGTTCTGCACGCGTTCGTGCATGAACGAAGCCGTGGGGTCGTGCTGGCTGTATAACTCGCGTTCGCGCTCAAGCTCGTCACGTGCACTGGGCACGGAAGTGCGAGGTGCGGTGGAACGGCGGGTTGGTTGGCGACGCGCTGGTCGGCGTGGTGGTTCGTTTGAATTGGTCATATGTATTCTAAAACTCCCTAAAATCCAATCTCCTTATTGTACTCGGCTTGGTTGCGGGTGAGGCTTTTATACACAATTGTTAGATGCCGGTTATGCAAGTTCTTCATTGATGTGTTTCCGGGCGTCTGGCGATGGCAAGATTGTGCCCTGATGCGTTCCCGGGCGCTCGACGATGGCAAAATGCCCGCGAAGTGCGTTCCCCCGACGTCCGACGGTGGCAGGATTGCGCCCTGATGCGCCCTTGGCCTGACTGGCAGCGGCAATATACTCGCGCGGTGCGTTCCCGGGGGTCTTGCCGTGGCAAGATTCCGCCGCGGTGCGTTCCCGGGCGTCAATCCGTGGCAAGTTTTGCGCCCCAT
>ERZ809296.935-NODE-935-length-39030-cov-30.480026_pt1 | contig 39030 bp, 29 predicted proteins | sample MGYA00520511_ERZ809296 | MGnify/ENA primary metagenome ERZ809296 (study PRJEB31576, sample SAMEA3212662) | Homo sapiens | biome: human-gut; feature: human gut; material: fecal | place: Sweden | collected 2012 ...
TGATGATGGCCCCGGGAGGCTCGATGTACGCGACGCCCGGGAAGGGCAAAAACGAAGTCCGCATGGCCTACGTCATCGAAAGCGACAAGCTCGAGCGGGCCATGGAAATTCTCAAGAAGGCCATTGTTGAGTATAGTACGAAACAGAAGGCAGGACTGTAATCGCCGACTGGGGAGCTAATATTATAAAACAAAATCAATAAAAATAAGACGCAGTAATTTGATATACTCTCCTTTGATGCAATATCATTAAGATAAGACTGCACAAAGAGCAAGGCAGCTACCACAAGTAAGCGAAAAGGCTTATTTTATGCTGTGCAGGAGGTCAAGGGCGGAACATCCTATAGACCTATGATGAAAAGCCCTACACTCTGACGATCACAGTCGCGAAGCAAGGTGACGCGCTGAAGGTCACAAGCTGGCAGTTTGAAGGGGCCGATGAGAACACCCCTCTGACCATCACCAACACCTACAGCTACGTTCCCTATATTCCCGTGATCCCCACCCCCACGCCGAGCAAGCCCGCGCTGAATACTGCGGATCACTATGCTTACATCATGGGTTATCCCGACGGCACGGTGCAGCCGGGCGGCTACATCACCCGCGCTGAGGCCAGCACCATCTTCTTCCGTCTGCTGACCGACAAGACCCGTGAGCAGTATTGGGCGACCACGAACGCGTACTCCGACATCAAGAGCGGCGACTGGTACAACAACGCCATCTCCACCCTGAGCAACGCCGGTATCGTCAGCGGTTATCCCGACGGCACGTTCCGCCCGAACGCCCCCATCACCCGCGCCGAGATGTCCAAGATCATCGCCCTGTTCGCCAAGCTGGACAAGACGACTGACCGCTTCAGCGACATCGCCGGTCACTGGGCTGAGGCCTATATCAAGCTCGCGGCAGGCAATGGCTGGATCGAGGGCTACCCCGACGGTAGCTTCCGTCCCAACCAGAGCATCACCCGCGCCGAGACCGTGACGATGATCAACCGCGTACTCGAGCGTGTGCCCTCTGAGGAGGATCACCTGCTGTCCGAGCGTGTGATGCTGACCTTCCCCGACTGCAAGAGCGGTGACTGGTTCTACATCGCCATTCAGGAGGCGACGAACAGCCACACCTACGAGCGCGCCGCGACCGAGAAGAACGGCGACGAGCAGTGGACCGCCCTGCGCGCGAACCGCGACTGGACGAAGCTCGAGCAGTGAGCAAAACCCGCGCGGAAAGACGCGCATCGCATCATACTACTTACAATGCAGGCACCCACTTTTGGGTGCCTGCATTGTAGCAAGAGATTAGATGCCTCGGCAGCAAAAATGGTTTGTCACATTTATGCCAGAATTATCTGCTGACGGGGAAATATTGAGAGCGAAAAGGAGAAACAATATGGCAATTTATAGGACAAGAGGTCTGTATGCGCTAAACCAGCCTTCACGGTATGTCGGACAGTCAGAAGATTTTAGAGACTGGCTGCACACTGCGCCAGAAGAAGATGTCGCGCTCTGCGAGCGGGCATCGGAGTTTGAAGAACATTTTGCAGACATGCTTTTTGACTCGAGTGTAATTGACAATGCTGATGAATGTACAGAGGATGGCGAATCCTTCGATTTTCAGCCGGAAGAGCTGCATGATTTCACCTTGTCGTGGGTACGGTTCTCTGTTGCGCCCTTGGATAATGGAGCACATGGAGCGTTTATCGATGGTTACAACACACCTATACAAATTTGGCCTACCGCGGAGACCGGCTACCCCGACGGTTTAAGAGAGTATATTGGAAATCCAGAGAGCTATCAATGTGCGTATGTTATTATCAGCCCGGAATATGCAAATGATGACAGTGTGTTGCTGCATGAGATGATCCACGTATATGAAACAGTCTTGGATGATTTTCCGACATTTTACCGTGACATTCTTCTTTGGCAGTTATATAAAAGAATGTCCCGGAAGATTTCTGATCTGGATCAGAGAATTCAAGCCTTTACCCATCTCAGCGATCAACAGAAACTCGATGCAGTTGGCGGCTGCCATGATGTTTTGTTCCTGCTAAAGTGCTTTGATCTCGACATCAAGATGCACTACCCACTGGGCAGTGTGCTTGGCTATGCCATTCCGGGTTTTCCTTGCAATGTATTGATAGAGGATGAGAAACCAGAGGAATGAACTCTGCTGATGTAGTAAAAGCTTGTCGGTCTAAAGATGTAGCTACGCTCCTTATGTTCAGGTGAGACGATTGTGATTGCGGCCAACCCAGTCGGAAAATTTGCCTCTCACTGATAAGGACACTCAGAGCGCATTTGTAAACCGAAATGATAAAAAATTAGGGAGTTCTGTCATGAGATACCTGCGTTTTTTGTGCTGGCGTCGCTCGTCTTCCAAAACCAAGGTTTGCAGATTTTTTAGGTAGTCTACCTCCGCACGCAGCTGCTGGACTTCTGCCAGCAGATATTATTCTACGCCCTTTGGCAGCTGTTTTGGCGGATGGCCCTTGCTGCCGCGGCCACGCCGCTCAACTGCAAGACCTTCTGGACCTTCTTCCAGATAGATCCCTTCCCAAGCGGCAACACGCTTGTCACTGCTGATTTCGAACTGTCTTGCTGCTTTACGGTAGCTCAGCTTTTCCTTCGGCATGGTTTCCACGACCAGCTTCTCAAACTCCGGTGTGTATCGTTTGTTTGGTATTCCCTTTGGCATTAAAAGCACCCCATTTGTTAGACATTATATCATACTGTCTAACAAATGGGGTGCTGTTCATTGTTCTGCGTCTTATTTTTTGCCGTTAGTGTTCCGGCTCTCTTGCGTCCTTTGCATCAGTCAGTGCTTGCATGTATGTGAGCGTCAACTGCTTTTCCAGTGGATCCAGCTGCCCCCAGTGGGAAAGGCAATCCTTTTCATCCTTTTTTAGCCTCGCGTATTCGTCTTCAGCAGAGAAGAATTGTGCAAGCGTGATGCCAAATCCAGTGCAGAGCCTTTCGATGGAAGCGATAGACGGTGCGGCTGTTTTATATAGGATCGTGCTGAGCGATGAATACGGCATGCCCGCCTCTTTGGCGAGACGGTAAAGACTCCAAGAGCGAGCCTTGCAAAGATCCTGAACACGGGCTGCTACGTTGAAGTCATCCATGCTGCACCTCCGGAAATTGATAGTAATATTTTACCCAGAAGTGTGCATTTGCGTTAGACCACTAATCGCGATATATTTATGCTTGATTTTATATCGCAAATACGCTATATTGGGGCTATAGCAAATACTTCATATTTTGATGGAGGGAGGTTTGACCATGTTTCAGGTAACTTCGGAAATGATTGAAAAACTAAAGGACGCCTTGAGATTGCAACCTGTTCCTGCCGTTAACGGTCCGCAGATTTATTATGCTTGCTCCGCATGTATGGGCACTTGCAAAAATAGTTGTAGCGGGACATGTAGGGGGAGCTGCCAGGGTGGCTGTACACGTTCCTGCAAAGGTCACAGCAGGTGAAAAACAAAGAGCGGCTCTTGCGCAAGAGCCGCTCTTATTTCTATGGGGAGAGCGAAATGGAAGAAAGAAAAATAAAAACGGTAACTTTGACACTTACGCAGGCATGCAACCTTTCGTGTACGTATTGCTATGAACACCACAAAAGCAACCGCAGGATGAGTGTTGAGACTGCTAAAAGCATCGTGGATTACGAGCTTAAAAACTTTGCAGATTTTGAGGGAATCGAATTTGACTTATTCGGAGGAGAGCCTTTTCTCGCATTTGATTTAGTACGAGAAATTACGGATTACATTTGTTCGAAAAAGGGAGATATCCCTTGCACTGTATTCGCAACTACTAACGGTACATTAGTCCATGGTGAGGTTCAAGACTGGCTGCGTGAACATGTGGGATGTTTTATTTGTGGACTGAGCCTTGACGGAACGCGGGATATGCACAATGTCAATCGTTCAAATTCTTACGACGATATTGATCTTGACTTTTTCCTTGAAATGTACCCTGAACAGGATGTGAAAATGACCGTTTCGAGAGAAACTCTGCCGCATCTGGCGGAAGGAGTGATTGAGCTTCATCAAAAAGGATTTGCAGTGTCTTGTAATCTGGCGTATGAGATTGACTGGTCGGATCCTGAAAACTTGAGTGTGCTTACACGAGAACTGGAAGCTCTGATTTCATTTTACCTTGCGCACCCCGAAGTTGAGCCGTGCTCCATGCTGAATATGGGCATTTATAATGTTGGCTTGGAGCAGGATGAAGCATTTCGCTACTGTGGTGCTGGTTATTCCATGCGGTCTTATGACGTAGATGGCCGCGTATACCCTTGTCAGTTTTTTATGCCGTTGTCTGTTGGGGAGGACAAAGCTCAGAAGGCAAACGAGATAGTGTTCCCAAGTGAGGAGATTCCAAAAGAACTTTTGGATGATAAATGCCGTTCCTGCATCGTCCGTGCAGCATGTCCTAATTGCTTTGGCGCTAACTATGCTGCAACCGGAAGCATTTATCAGCGCGATGACAATATGTGCCGCCTGACAAAAATCATTATGAAAGCGCGCTCTTATTTCCGTGCGAAGCAGTGGGAATTTGGACAACTGCACGAAACCGAAGATGATCTCCAAACATTGCTTCGAGCAATTATCCATATTCAAGAGGAATTAGAGGTGTAGGATGGCAATTCTAAAACAAGAAGCAGCGATCACTGAGTATATGTGCTCGTGGTGTGGGAAGACCGTTAAGCAAACACGAGGCGAGGGCCGCCCGCTGCCAGGGTATTGCCCGCGTAGACCCAAGGACAAAGATGGTCGTATGAAACCGCATGTATGGAGAGTCAATCGAAAATTCCTGTAAACTCGTGCCATAGGCGTAATGATTTGTTTTAGACTTCTTTTCCATCAAACAAACGAGGTGACCATTTTGCTGCATATAATTCTGATCGGCATTGTTGCCATTGTAGGGGGGAGTATTTACTTTGTGCTCCCGCTCGCAGTTCAGCTTATTTTGTTTGCAATCAACGCGATCGTTCCAGATCCTATTCCATATTTGGATGAAATCATTATGGTTGGGGGTATTTTGTCTAAGTTGAAAAAACTGGACGATATTGAAGATTTCATTTCAGAGCATAAAGTGCTGTTCTGCATCATTGCTGTTGGGATAGTGATTTTACTGGTTCAGTTTCTGAGATGGATTTTCTGACAAGGAGGGAATCACAGATATGCCGCCGAACACTTTTGAAGCCGAGATTTTTTCATTTCCTCACACTTACACCAAACTTACGTTCGGTACGGCGGGAATCAAAAAACTTGATAAGGTTATTTCAACTTACAAGATTCCTGACGGCGAACAGATCGTCGCCTATATGAAAGGGACAATCCCACTTTTTGGCCTGACAACCGAGGGGACGATCATCACCGACTGCGCTCTCTACATTCACCCCTGTCACGATGACTGGGCAGCAACAAATCGTTTTCCATTCAGCGAAATTTGCCGCTACGCTGTTTATATGAAGGACCCAAAGTCCGACGTTTACCTTGCGCGAGCGGAGCAGGTGAATACGATTTTAGGATGTACCCTTTTCGGTAAGAGCGTCGGCGGAATGGAGCTAACGCAATTCATCCGCAGCTTACAAGCGGTACTGCTCGAAAAGTATGACTGGGCACGAGAGCAGAAAAGACGCAGCATTCAGCAGCTATTCGCCGCCGTCCAGACTTCAATGAAGCACGGTCGCATCAGTGACGACCAGCTAATGATGCTTGACAATTTCGGACTGGCGGGGGATGATGCTTTTTCTGCCAAGCTACTCCGCGCAGAAGATCTGTATCGCTCCTGCAATTCTGAGAGCTACGACAGCTTTGTGAATGCGCTTCCCTATGAAGAACAGAGAAAGATCAAAGTAAAGCAAGAAGAGTTTTCGAAAGACTTGCGGCGGGACCTGTCAGATCCGAAAGGCACTTTTGATTCAGAATATCTTACTTCTGCCCATCAGAACCTTTCCGGTGCAAAGAGGTCTGCCCCGTCCGAAAAGGCCATTTTCTGTTACCTCTGCATCCGCCTCGATAGAAATGTGGAATACAGGTTAGAAAAGGAAGGCCTTGCAAGATGTGACCGTGACGGCGCTCAGGAAGTTGAGGACTTCCTGCACTGTTTTCGGAACTGCCGCATGAACGAGGTGTACCATGCTGTTCGGCTCGGGAAAAAGCTGGATCCTGCGTGGTATGATTGGCAAGACGATCTTGGTCTTACGGTTCTGCACTATGCGATTCTGCTGAAAAAGGAAGAGCTTGTCGCGAATTTGCTGGACAAGCGGGAGTGGTTTTCGCAGGTGCCTGTGATTGACAGCCGTGCAATGGACTATGTCGTATTGGCAAAGCTGATTGGGTTGTCAAATTTCGACCTGATCTTACAAAAAACCTATGAGCCGCTTGTTACATTGCAGCGAAGCCAAAAGGCCATGAAACGTCAGCTGTGGTTGAGAGAACGTCAGCTTGATTATCAGCAAGCCGTTATTCGCTCGGCAAAGCAGACGATCCATCAGGCCCGTTATGCTCCGGCAGATGGAAAACCGGACATTGATCTTGCGGAATATGAAGAGAAGTATGAGCGTTGTCTTGATCAGATGCACGAGACAAAAGAGCGCATCCGAGCACTCAAAGAGTCCATTCCCGAAATTGAAGCCGAGATTGAAGAAGTAACAGCGGCTTCAATGGCACAAGCGGCAGATATGGCGCATAAACTTTCGACAAGCACAGACCCGTTTTTGCATTACCTGTACAGGTACTATACCGACTCATCGCTGCGGGAGCACGTTTTGAAAGACTGCTCCGAAGGAAGTATTCTCTATTCCTGTTTGGGCTGTGAATTTGCTGTTCCAGCGGACGTTCTTATTGATTTACCCCATAGGACAGCGCAGATCAACAGCAGCGAGAGGAAAGAAAAAGCCCCGCACGTTTCTGAGCAAAATACTCAGCCGCAGGAAGCACCTATTGTTCGCCCATTTGGGGACTGCTGGTTTTCTTCCGCCGCGCGTCAGGATATGAAAGCGTTGAAAGAAGAGTATCACCGTCTCGCTAAACAATATCACCCCGATGTTTGCGGCGACCGCCGCAGCCAGCAAATCTTTCAGGAGATATTGAATGAGCGGGCAGAAATATTAGAGCGGATGGCGAAGGAATAAAATGTTTCTAACACTTTTCTAACACAATCCCCGCAAATGCCCGTGCTTCAACGCCTCTGTGTACGTTAAATCAAGAACAGCAAGATTTTTGCTACTAAAAAGTGCGAAGAACGACTCTAAATCGACTTGTTTCAAGCATATAGGAACATCAAAAATCGCCAAATCGCCCTCATAACCCGGAGGCCGTAGGTTCGAGTCCTGCCTTCGCAACCATCTTGAGTGACCAAAATAGATACACTCACCTGAAACCCCTGAGAAATCAGGGGTTTCAGCGTTTTTATGCCCTGTTTTTTCAAAGCGTGTTTTATAGATACACAAGGGCATTTAAGAGTGTCAGGAAGGATTTGAACTCAATTCTCGGCTGATTTGGCCTGCTTTATGGTGGGCTCTACGCTCTCGGATACTTTTTATTGCTCGTCTTTCCTAAAAAATTTGAAACTTTTTATCGAAGAGGTTCCAATTCATCACAGGAAAATCCTTCGTGAAAATTCTTCCGAGGGCAAACAAATTCCGGAAGTGCTTTACAAAAATTATACGCAGTGATCCCGGTCTCATATAAAAATCGCAGAAAGGTCCGAATGCCAAAAAGAGCAGATCTCATTCCACCAGTGTATCGTCCAAGCATTCTTGTAACGCATGTGGCAATATCCATCGCAAAGCTTTTTGATTGTGGCTACGCTTGTGCTGTTATTTCTGCCGCTGACGATATCGTTTTCCCGAAGCTTTTGCTCTTGACATTCGTCAGATTATCCCGTATAATGCACCGAAAACAACACAAGGAGGAAATGAAAGTGCGCTATCTTCTGAAGAATGCAAAGTTTTTCTCGCAGGGCGTGTTTCATTTGGCAGACGTGTTTCTTTCGGACGGAAAGATCGTTTCTATTGGTGATGGTGTTTCCCCTTCCAATGATACTATTGTTATTGATATTTCTAATATGGTTTTGTTTCCCGGTTTCGTTGATGTTCATGTTCATCTTCGTGAGCCGGGATTTTCTTATAAGGAGACCATCCGCACCGGCACACTGGCTGCCGCGCACGGCGGCTTTGCCCACGTTGCCGACATGCCGAACCTGAACCCCGTCCCCGACTGTGTCGACGCGCTGAATCTCCAGCGCGCGCTCATCGAGAAGGACGCCCTCGTCCATGTGCATCCCTACGGGGCGATCACGGTCGGCGAAAAGGGCGAGCAGCTCGCAGACCTTGCGGGCATGGCGCAAAACGTCATCGCCTTTTCCGACGACGGACGCGGCGTGCAGTCCGAGAGCATAATGCGCCAGGCGATGGCCGAGTGCCGCCGCCTCGGCAAGATCCTTGCCGCGCACTGCGAGGACAATTCCCTGCTCCGCGACGGCTACATCCACGACGGTGCGTATGCCCGCGCCCACGGGCACCGCGGCATCTGCTCTGAGAGCGAATGGGGGCAGATCGCGCGCGACGTGAAGCTTGCCGGGGAAACGGGCTGCGCCTACCACGTCTGCCACGTTTCGACCAAGAAAAGCGTCGAGGTCATCCGCGCGGCCAAGCGCCGCGGCGTGAACGTGACGTGCGAAACAGCGCCGCACTACCTCGCCTTCACGCAGGACGATCTGCAGGAGGACGGACGCTTCAAGATGAATCCCCCTCTGCGCGATCAGGCCGATCAGGATGCGCTCATCGAGGGTCTTCTGGATGGTACGATCGACATGCTCGTCACCGACCATGCGCCCCACAGCCACGAAGAAAAGTCCAAGGGCCTTGAAAAGAGCGCCATGGGCGTCGTCGGTCTGGAAACGTCCTTTGCCGCAAGCTACACCCATCTTGTAAAAAAGGGCATTCTGCCGCTGGAAAAGCTCGTCGAGCTGATGCACACCTCTCCGATGCGCCGCTTTGGCTGCGGCACAGAGATCGCTGTCGGCCAGCCCGCCGACCTGACCGTATTTGACCTCAACGGAACTTATACCGTCGACCCCGAAACATTTTTGACCATGGGACGCGCAACGCCCTTCGCCGGCACGTGCCTCGCCGGTGCGTGCAAGCTGACGATGATCGGCGGCGAGATCGTCTGGAAGGAGGATATGCTTTGATCGAAGTAACTTACACCATCGCGGAGAACGCCCTCATTGCCTCGGGCGTCTACCGCTTGAGGCTCGAGGGCGACACCTCGGCCATCACCGCGCCGGGTCAGTTCCTCGACCTTCGCCTGCCCGGTTTCTTCCTGCGCAGGCCCATCTCCATCTGCGACTGGGACGAAAAGAGCATCACGCTCCTTTATAAAGTCGTCGGCGGCGGAACGGACTGGCTCTCCCGCTGCACGCCGGGGCAGGCGCTCGATGCGCTCTCGGGTCTCGGCAACGGCTTTGACGTTGCCACCCGCGGCGAAACGACGCTCCTTGCGGGCGGTGGCATCGGTGTCGCGCCGCTCTTCGGCCTTTCAAAGCGCCTTCTTGCCGCGGGCAAAACGCCCGTCGCCGTTCTGGGTTTCAACACTGCGGAGGATGTTTTTTACGAAAATGAATTCAAGGCGCTCGGCGTGCAGACTGTCATCGCAACGGCGGACGGTAGCCGCGGTACGCGCGGCTTTGTGATCGACGCGCTGCCCGAGCGGTTCGACACCATCTGCGCCTGCGGGCCGATGCCGATGCTCAAGGCGCTCTGCGCAAAGACGGACAAGCCCGGTCAGATCAGTTTGGAAGCGCGCATGGGCTGCGGCTTCGGCGCGTGCATGGGCTGCACGATCGACACGGTGAACGGCCCCAAGCGCGTCTGCCGCGAAGGCCCCGTATTCAGGAGGGATGAGATCAAATGGTAAAAACAAACGTCACGCTCTGCTCTCTTCCGCTCGATAACCCCGTTATTCCCGCGAGCGGTACCTTCGGCTACGGCCACGAGTTCGCAGAACTCTACGATATCAATTGCCTCGGCACGTTCTCCTTTAAGGGAACGACGCGCGATGCGCGCCTTGGCAATCCCCAGCCGCGCATCGCTGAGATGCAAAGCGGTGTGCTTAACGCCGTGGGTCTTCAGAACCCCGGTGTGGACGCGGTTATCACCGAGGAGCTTCCCAAGCTCGCGCGCGTTTTCCGCAAGCCCGTCATGGCAAATGTCAGCGGCTTTTCGCTCGATGAATACGTCGAGGTCTGCCAGAAGCTCGACACCTGTCCGCAGGTTGGCTGGCTCGAGGTGAACATCTCCTGCCCCAACGTCCACGGCGGCGGCATGAGCTTCGGCACTGACCCGAAGGCTGCCGCAGCGGTCACGCGCGCGGTGAAGGACGCGGTCAAAAAACCCATCATCGTCAAGCTCTCGCCCAACGTCACAAGCATTGCGGACATTGCCAAGGCCTGCGAGGACGCAGGCGCGGACGGCATCAGCCTCATCAACACCGTGATGGGCATGCGGCTCGATCTCAAAACGAGAAAGCCGCTTCTTGCCAACAGCACGGGCGGCATGTCCGGCCCCGCACTCTTCCCGCTTGCGGTGCGCATGGTCTGGCAGGTGTACGAAGCGGTGCGCATTCCCATCGTCGGTCTCGGCGGCGTGATGAGCGCCGAGGACGTCATCGAACTGATGCTCGCCGGCGCAACGGCTGTTGAGGTCGGCGCTGCCAACCTTGTCGACCCCTTCGCCTGCCGCCGCATCGTCGAGGATCTGCCCCGCGTCATGCAGAAATACAACATCAACGATTTGAACGACATCATAGGAGGTGCCCACCATGGGTAAGGACGTTATCATCGCACTGGATTTTGACAGCAAGGAAAAGACCCTCGCATTTCTTGACCGCTTCACCGGCGAAAAGCCCTTTGTGAAGATCGGCATGGAGCTCTTCTACGCTGAAGGCCCGTCCATCGTGCGCGAGATCAAGGCGCGCGGCCATAAGATCTTCCTCGATCTCAAGCTGCACGACATCCCCAACACCGTGAAAAAAGCGATGGCCGCGCTCTCCTCCCTCGATGTGGACATGGTCAACCTCCACGCCGCGGGTACGCGCGCCATGATGAGCGCCGCGCTTGAGGGTCTCACCCGCGCGGACGGCACGCGTCCGATGCTCATCGCCGTCACGCAGCTCACCTCCACCAGCCAGCAGAGCATGGAGGAAGAGATCGGCATCCACCGCCCCCTTGAGGAAGTGGTCATCGACTACGCCAAAAATGCAAGACTCGCCGGGCTCGACGGCGTGGTCTGCTCCCCGCTTGAAGCCGGCCGCATCCACGAGACCTGCACGAAGGACTTCCTCACCGTCACCCCCGGCATCCGCTTTGCCGATGCAAAGGCGGACGATCAGGTGCGCATCACTACGCCCGCAAAGGCACGCGAGATCGGCTCGGACTACATCGTCGTTGGCCGCCCCATCACGCAGGCGGAGGATCCCGTCGCCGCCTATCGCCGCTGTGTCAGCGAGTTTGTGGGCTAAGCAATGCGCCGCAACATCATCTTATTTGATTTGGACGGCACGCTGACCGACTCCGGCCCCGGCATCATGAAGGCCGGACAGTATGCCCTGCGCGCGTTTGGCATCGAGCGCGACTGGCGCGAGCTGTCGTTCTTCGTCGGCCCGCCGCTCAGCGAGACCTTCGCGCGCTTCGTGAGCGCAGAGAATGTCGACGCCGCGGTCGCGAAATTCCGCGAATACTATCAGCAGGACGGCTGGCTCGACAACGCCCCCTACCCCGGCATCCCCGCGCTGCTTGCGCATCTCAAGAGCGAGGGCAAGCGTCTTTTCGTCGCCACGTCGAAACTCGACACCATGGCCGAGCGCATTCTGGAGCATTTCGGCCTCGCACCCTACTTCGACGCCATCTGCGGCGCGCCCGAGGGCGACAAGGAAGCGGGCAAAAAGGTAAATGTCGTCAAAGCCGCGCTTAAAGCGGCTGGCTGCGACGATCTTTCCCGCGCTGTGATGGTCGGCGACCGCGAGCATGACGTCATCGGCGCGCATCTTGCGGGACTCGACGTGATCGGCGTGCTCTACGGCTACGGCAGCCGCGAAGAGCTCACCGCCGCCGGCGCCGACCAGATCGCCGAAACCCCGGAGGCATTGGAAACGCTAATTTTGTCAACAAACTGACATTTTGAAAGGAGAAGAGATAGAAATGGAGCATTTGGAACGCAGCATTGCGGAGGGATTGCTCTCCATCCGTGCGGTATTCTTCCGTCCGAACGAGCCCTTCACCTGGGCCAGCGGCATCAAGAGTCCCGTCTACTGCGACAACCGCCTGATCCTGACCGCACCTGAGGTGCGCACGCAGGTGGAAAGTGCGCTGTGCAAGATTATTCGCGCCGACTATCCCGATGTGGAGGTACTGATGGGCACGAGCACGGCGGGCATCGCCCACGCTGCCATCGTCGGCCACATGATGGGGCTGCCCATGGGCTATGTGCGCTCGTCCGGCAAGGATCACGGCCGCCAGAATCAGATCGAGGGTCGCCTCGAGCCGGGTCAGAAGGTCGTCGTCATTGAAGATCTGATCTCCACCGGCGGCAGCGTTCTGGACGTTGTGAGCGTCCTGCGCGAAGCGGGCGCGGAGGTGCTCGGCGTTGCGAGCATCTTCACCTACGGCATGCAGAAGGGGCTTGACCGCCTTGCCGCCGCGAACGTGAAGAACCACAGCCTGACCAACTTTGACGTCATCGCCGACGTAGCGGCGAAACAAAATTATATCCACCCCAACGATGTTGCGCGTCTCATTCAGTTCCGCAACAACCCATCGGACGAATCTTGGATCGGAGGAAAAAACTAACATGGAGCATTTGATCGACATTTTACAGCTGAGCACCCAGGAGATCGACGAAATGGTCGCCACGGCCAATGACATCATCGCCAACCCCGAGGCCTACGCACACAAGTGCGACGGCAAGATCCTCGCAACGCTCTTCTTTGAGCCCTCTACCCGCACGCGCCTGAGCTTTGAGTCTGCGATGCTCGGTCTCGGCGGCAAGGTGCTGGGCTTCTCGTCCGCAAGCAGCTCTTCCGCCGCCAAGGGCGAGAGCGTTTCCGACACGGTGCGCACCGTGAGCTGCTATTCCGACATCATCGCCATGCGCCACCCGAAGGAAGGCGCGCCCCTGGTCGCTTCCATGCACTCTGAGGTTCCCGTCATCAACGCGGGCGACGGCGGCCACAACCACCCCACTCAGACGCTGACTGACCTGCTCACCATCAACCGTGAAAAGGGCCGCTTCAACGACCTGACCGTCGGCTTCTGCGGCGACCTCAAGTTCGGCCGTACAGTTCACTCCCTCATCAGCGCCCTGAGCCGCTACACCGGCATCAAGATCGTTCTCATCTCCCCCGAGGAGCTCAAGCTCCCCAGCTACGTGAAGGCCGAGTCGCTCAAGAAGAATAACATCCCCTACGAGCAGACGACCGATCTCGAGTCCGTCATGCCCCAGCTCGACATTCTCTACATGACCCGCGTTCAGCGCGAGCGCTTCTTCAACGAGGAAGACTACCTCCGTCTGAAGGACAGCTACATCCTCACCCCGGAGAAGCTGCGCAACGCCAAGAAGGATCTCTGCATCCTGCACCCGCTGCCGCGCGTGAACGAGATCTCCGTCGCCGTGGACGACGATCCCCGCGCCTGCTACTTCAAGCAGGTCCGCAACGGCCGCTTCATCCGCATGGCGCTCATCCTCAAGCTGCTTGGTATTGAATAAGGGAGGGACTTACACATGATCATCGACGCTATTTCCAACGGTATCGTTATCGACCACATCTCCGCCGGCAAGGCGATGGAGCTCTACAACATCCTCGGCCTTGACAAGCTCGACTGCTCCGTCGCGCTGCTCAAGAACGTTTCGAGCGGCAAACTCGGCCGCAAGGACATCATCAAGATCGACCAGGTGCTCGACCTTGACTGGGATGTCATCGGCTATGTCGACCCCGGCATCACCGTCAACATCATCAAGGACGGCAAGCGCACCGAAAAGCGCCAGCTCAAGCTGCCCGAGCGCATCACCAACGTCATCCGCTGCAAGAATCCCCGCTGCATCACCTCCGTTGAGCAGGAGCTGCCGCAGGTCTTCACACTGACCGAAGAGAGCACGCGCACCTACCGCTGCCTGTACTGCGAGACCAAGGCCGAAAACTAAAAGAAGCCGAAAAAGAGGGAACATTACGCAGGAGATTTATGCCAGGCTTATCATGTACAACTTCTCTGAATTGATTACCTCACACGTAGTCATTCAGAAATTCAAAACAAAACACCCTTGCAAGGCGAATTTCTCTGTTGCTGTACAGGTTTGCAGACAATTTCTTCTTGGTAATGTTTCTCCACCAGACGTTGAAGCTATGAGAACCTTGGGACAAGCCTTTACGGCAATCCAATCAAAACAAAACGAGATTACAAATGTACGTATTTCAAGCGTTTATACGCTCTAAAAATGGCTGTATCGCCCTCATAACCCGGAGGTCGTAGGTTCGAGTCCTGCCTCCGCAACCAGAAAAGTCCTGAAACCGGTCGGTTTCAGGACTTTTTTCTAGCCTGCTGGCGGTAATCGGAAGGCGCAAAATAACGCTTTCTAACACTTTTCTAACACATTTTGTCAGAGAGCCATCTGCGACTTTTTATAAGCTATAGATTTCCGTCACTTGGATGTTTGACAAGTGACGGAAACGTGACGATAATGTTGTATATTAAACCAGACTACTTTTTTGAGGGGGGATAGTGTGATGGAAGACACAATTATCAAAGCGCTTCTGCTCGGTTACGCGCATATTGAGTGCAATGGCACGCCCATAAGAATTTGCTTAAAAAAGGCGCAGGGACTTCTTTTTTATCTGCTGGTGCATAAAAAGGCAACAAGAGATGAGCTGACAGGCCTCCTCTGGGGAGGGGAAGACAATGAGCTTGCCCGCCGACACTTGCGCGATAATCTCTATCATCTAAAAAAGGTTGTACCGATTGAGCTTGTGGTTCCCGCAGGGCGTAGCGCAATTCAACTTAATCCAGAACTTGGATTTTACATTGATGTCGATGAATTTCTCAAAGCTGTGGATGTCGAGGCTTATCAGGGAGAGTTTCTGAAAGGGTTTAGCGTTCCGAACTGCTATGAATATGAGGAATGGTTGGAGCGGACGCGTACTTCCTTGCGAGAGGCCTATTTGCAGCAGCTTGACAAGCGGGCCGAATTCTGCCTTTCTGAAGGAAAAGACGGCGAGGCCGAGGCCCTCTGGCGAAAATATTTGCAGGAAGAACCTCTGTGCGAAACGGTTTCCATTTCTCTGATGCGGTTCTATCGCGCACAGAAGGATTACAACCGGGCGGCGTTGATCTACCGCGGCCTGCACAAGGCTATGGCTGATACGCTTGGTATTGCGCCACTCAAGGATACTTCAGAATTGTACTATTCCATTATGAAAGAGTGGAATGAGCAATCGGAAAACGGCGAAATTAACGATGACTTTCTTGTTGGACGGCAGAATCAGCTACAGTATTTACTCCATTTGTTTTCGCGTATGCATACATCAAAGCATGCACGGTCTTTCGTAATTCTTGGAGAAGCGGGAGTCGGCAAAACCCATCTTTTGTCATACTTTCTTTCGCATGGTGATGTATCAAGCTATGAGATTATTACTACATCCTGCTTCAAATCCAAGCAGGATGAATACCTTTATCCGTGGCAGACTATTATGCTCTCCCTCTCTAATTTTATAGAGAAAGAGAGCATCCCCATTCCTAATGCATATATGCAGGCCGTCAGTGCGCTGTTCCCTATGCTCGGGGAATTTGGCAGTGCGGATGTGAGAAAGAAAGCACATCTACTTGTCGATAGTGTAATGGGGTTTGACAGCGTGCTTACCGTACTGACACTCGCTTCGAAAAAGAAACCGCTTCTGCTTGTGGTGGAAGATATCCAGTGGATAGACAGCATGAGCCTTGCACTGCTTGATCAAGCGCTGCACAAGATTGGACCTGAGAAGTTTGTCTTTGCAGCTACCTGCCGTCAGCCTTGTGGAAAAGAAGTGGAAAGATTTTTACGTAACGTCGAAGAGGATGAGCTTTGCTCCCTCCTTTCCCTTGCAGCGTTTACCTATGAAGAAACGATGCAGTTTATTGAGTTGTGTGGTGCCCGCGGTATCGTTTTGCAGGACAAGGACCGCATCTATCACGATACGCAAGGGAATGCGTTTCTGCTCACACAACTCATCGGTAGCATCATGGAAAATGGTCAACCTAAAGTTTTGCCACACAGTATGGATGAGATTCTATCCTATAGGCTATCTGGCCTTAGTTTTGAGGGACGCCAAGTACTCAATCTTGTTGCTATGTTCCCTGACTATGCTCCATACAGGGTTCTTGAAGTTGTTAGCAGTAAGCCAACGCTCGATCTGCTCTATGTCTGCCAGGAACTGTGCCGTCGTGCTATTCTTAATGAAGTCTATGATGGAGGAAGTCTCTCCCTGGTCTTTACACAGGCGGAATTTCGGGATCTTACTTATTCACATATTCCAGCGCTTTCGCGCCGAATCCTGCACTTGAACATAGCGCAGGCACTCTCTGCGCTTGACTCGGCTGCAATGCCAAATTTGGACACACTTACAGCGTATCATTATGAGCAGGGCGGAGATGCGTTTCATGCATTTCAATATAAAGTCCGCCGCTTTCGTACATATGTATTTTTTAACTATGCACTTCTTAATGGTATGCCAAGCAGCAGTGAAAGCTTGTTGGATTCCACACCAGAAGCATTGGAGTCCTTTCAAAAGATGAAAAAAGAGCTATGCCATTTGCAGCGGCTTCATCCAGAGGATAGCGCTCTCAAAGCTGCAGAAACGGATCTTTATTATTCTATTGGGTGCTTCTGCATTTATCGTGGGCTTTATGAACAGGGAGTTAGCGCAATCCGGAAATTGCTTCAGAATCCTGCGTTATCTGAGGAGGCACGGGATCTCGCCCATGAACAGATGATATTCTATGGTATTCAAACCTATCAGACAAATGTGATGCGCGAGAATATTGACGCAGCGTTGTCCCTAACGAAGGGGAAAAATGCTGCGCGCTATGCAATTAACCGCCGTTATAATGGCTATCTTCTTGTGATGGAGGGTCGCTATGAAGATGCGCGTGAAGAATTGCTGCGGACTTTGGTACTGCTGCACGATAGTGCAGAAGATGAGGTGGAGCGTCGGCTGCAAAGCGCTTATGCGCATGATTATATCGGTGAAGCGTATCGAAAGCAGGGCATGTATGCGCGCGCGATTGAAGAATATCAAATTGCCATCGATATGATTGGAGAATACCCAACCTCAACCAGTACGCCGATATTCTACGTGGACTGGGCAATGGCTTCGCTGGCGATTGGAGACTATGCCGCAGCACATAATGCGTTGAGCAACTCAAACCGTGCAGCAGATAATGTCAAGGAACCAACAGGTTATTTCCGCACGCTTTATTGTGCCTGTAATGCGCTGATGTGTTTTGCTGACGGTGATTATCGGCACTGCGCAAGTGAAATTTTACAGTGCGAACAGCTAACAAAAGCTCTGATCGTCCCCTATGATACGGGTATTCTTTATCTGACAAAGGCCCTGCTTTGCTGCTACAGTGCGCAACTCGACATCGCAGAAACCCCACTTGCCGATGTGTTGACAGAGGATATCGCCTACTATTGTGCGCACTGCAGAAAATGCATGGCAGGAGGAAAAGCAGGTGCCTTTGAGCAGGAACTGCTCAAGAGACTTGAGTGCGGCTGTTCTGATCCCTTGCCAGGGTTTCTTCAAGTGACGAAAAACTGACGCTGCATAGATATACTTTACAACAGAAAGATGAAAAAGCTGCTTTTCTTTCTGCTGTGTCGGGCCGTTTACAGCGGGAGCGCTGTGGCTTCCATCTGACAAAATCTTTGTGGAGGGATATATTTATGACTTCGATTTATGTTGCACTTATAATCTATCTGGTCATCTTGTTTGCAGTTGGTATTTATTACAGTAAAAAGAATGCAACTATCAGCGACTTTCTCCTTGCGGGAAAAAGCCTTGGCGTTATCGCGGCAACGCTAACAATTTCTGCATCTCTGTTTGGCGGCGGACTGTTGACCGGTACCGCACAGAAGGCGTATAACTCTGGCCCTATGATGTATGTTTACGGTATATTCGGTTCTGGGTTTGGATTGCTGCTTGCTTCATTTCTCGTCAAAAAAATGAAGGACTTTTCAAATTTTGGCACTATTACCGAATACTTAGAGACTCGCTATAATAGTAAATTTCTCCGCAGTGCTAGCGCTTTCCTCTCCATGGTGGCCTTGATAGCGCTTGTTGGCAGTCAGGTTGGCGCAGCCGTTGGCATTATGAATGCGCTCGGTATGAAAAATACAACGATTGCGGCGCTCTTTGCTTGCATCGTTATTATTGCGCTTACGTCTATGGGCGGGCTAATGGCAGTTACAGTGACAGACGGTTTTCAGATTATACTAGTTATGGTTGGCGTTGTTTGGATTACTGTAGCGGCGCTGGGCGATATTGGCGGACTTTCGGGCCTGAATGCATCGTTAACGGCTATTCAGAGCGAACTTCCCGAAGGGTATAACGTGTTTATGGACTCTGAAAAGTTTAAGTCCCTTCTATGGATGATTCTTCCTGGGCTTATGTACATCATGATCGGTCAGGACATTTATCAGCGGCTGTTCGCTTGCAAAGATCATAAAACAGCGATCAAGGCTAGCGTTTGCTCCGCGGTGCTGGTTTGCATCGTATCCGTGATGCCTGTTACTCTAGGCCTAATTGCTCGCGTGAAACATCCCGAGTTGGCAACAGCCGGTACCTCCGCAGCGGCTTTTGCAACAATCGCCATGAGCACCCTCCCTGGTTGGGCTGTTGGCATTATTATTGCTGCGGCGCTTTCTGCTATTTTTTCTACAGCGGACTCTTGCCTGTCGGCAGCCGCATCGCACTTTATGACTGATTTATATCTGCCCTACATCGGTAAAAATGTGGACACTAAGGACAGACGTCTTGTAACAATTTCTCGCGCTTTTACCGTGATTGCTGGCCTTGCTGCGGTGGGGGTTTCTATGCTGCTTCCTACCATTCTCGACGGTTGCTTCTATGCTTACTATATTTATACGTCTGGTGTTTTTTGCCCAATCGTCTTTGGTGTATTCTGGAAGAAGGCTACTAAACAGGGCGCGATTGCTGGCCTCTTGGCAGGCGGCCTCTTTATGATGTATGCACTGCTGACAGGATTTAGTGTTGCAGGTATCGGCGGCGAGTTGCTCAGCGGTATCGTCAGCGCGATTGTGCTCGTCGTGGTTTCTCTCGCAACTCAGCCCAAGAAGACTGCGGCCTAATCCGCATTTTCACAAACGGCTCATATTTTCCAAAGGAGTAATTTACTTATGCTGATCTATCAGGATGCGAAAAACATCCATACTGTTACTCTGGATGACTGCCGCAACAGCATCGAAGAGTTTGTCGCCGTTGCACGATATCATGCAAAGGTGAAGTTTACCGAAGGCTTCCGCAAGCGCGTGAGCGCCAGCCGCAAGTCGCTAGAGGCAACTATTGCAAGCGGCGCTGGCGTTTACGGCGTTAACACGGGATTTGGCGACAATGTGCGCTATCGCATCAGCGAAGATGAGATGGTGCAGCTGCAGGAAAACATCCTGCGCAGCCACGGTTGCTCGGTTGGACGAATCTTGACGGAAGAGGAAGCCCGTGCGTTGATGCTTATGCAACTGATGAGCATTGGCAAGGGGTATTCCGCGGTGCGCCTAGAGATGCTTGAGCAAATTCGGGTGTTTCTCAATGAGGGCCTCTATCCCTATGCACCCTGCGAGGGAACCATTGGAGGCCTTTCGTTCCAGCCCTACATCGCCGTGACCTACATCGGCGAGGGACGACTTATTGAGAACGGAGTGCCTTGCCCTGCGGCCGAGGTGCTTAAGTTGCACGGTATCAAGCCACTGAGCATCAAAGCTCGCGAAGGCCTCGCCCTGCTGTCTAACGCGAGCCACTCCATCGGTGTTGGTCTGCTCGCCGTTTATGATTTCATCATGACGATGCGCCACGCAGACCTCTGCGCAGCCTTAGTATGTGAAGCGCTACGTAGTACGGACAAGGCCTATGACCCGCGCCTCATTCAGCTGAAGAACCACAAGGATACGTCCGAAACGGCGGAATTTCTTTGTAAAGTTCTTAACGGCAGTGAAATCATGAATGAATCCCGCACACTGCGCGTGCAGGACAGCATGAACACCCGCATTATCCCGCATGTTCATGGAGCCGCCAAACGTATGGTCACGCAGACCTACGATGCGCTGATGGAAGAACTGAACGCCGTCTTTGACAACCCCGTCTTTCTTGCTGACGGCACAGCGCTCATGGGTTCGAACTGGGATGCAACAACAATCGAACTTTACTGTGATTCCCTTGCTATTGCCGTCATGGATGTTGCCAAACTTACTGAGGTCCATGTGGAACGTTTGGTCGACCCGCACTTAAGCGGTCTTCCTGCATTCCTTGTGAAGAATCCTGGCCTGAACAACGGCTATATGATTCTGCAATATGTTACTGCTGGACTTCTTGCCGATATTGCCTTGCTGGCTTCTCCTGCTGCCTGCTTTAATGCGGCAGTCAGCGCTGGTCAGGAAAGTCCCATTTATCGTGATGATACTGCGGCTCGCCAGCTCTATGCGGCAGTGCAGAAGCTGCGCCGCATGGTTTCCATGACCATGATGACAGCCTTACAGGCGATTGACTTGAGTGATCATAAAGCTATGTCTCCTGTGACACAAAAGCTCCATGATGATGTGCGAAAAACAGTTACTTTTATGGAAAATGATGACATGATGTACGAACGCATCGAAGCCATGGAAGCACTTGTTGAGAGCAACGAACTACTCAAAGACTGCAATGTTCCGTTTACAATCTAGAGATTGCGCAATATTAACCATATGACTAAAAAAGAAAAATGATGAACAGTCGGCCTGAGATATTACTATGAAGATGGTAGACGCGATTGCCGTATAGAGTTGCTATCGACACGCCTAATAAAGTCAAGGCTGTTCCAGACTGTAGAGTTTTAGAAGATGCAGAGCAAATTTGAGCATTCGGTATGCGGCAAAAGTTTTCCCTTACATTTTCCCTTTAGACTCTATCAGGCGGTAACATCAAGAGGCATGAATTGATACTTGATCCCTTGAAGAGCGCATGTCTCAGCACAAAAAAATAAGGGGCATCACACCCCGGTTTACCCATCGACGAGTTCGAATCTCGCCACTCGGACCAACGAAAAATCCTTGAAGCCGTAAGGCTTTGAGGATTTTTTATTTTGCATTGACAGCGGAAAGAGTGCGCTGCATCTAACACTTTTCTAACACTGTTAGATGTTGATTGACCGTCAATAGCTCTTCGCGAATGGATTCGTTCAACACTTGGTTGATGATGTTTTTTAGCTCGCGTATACATAACCAGAGGAAAAACGAAACGCGGATCACATGATTTTCAATGGCCAAAAACGACAAAAAGATTCGATCACTTTTGGAGAGTCTCCTTAAAAAATGCCCATTGAATAACTGTTTGCACAATGCTATAATCCAATTCTATGCGTCAATAAAAACAGTGGGTTAGAGACTTTCTTCACACCCCATAAAAGGAGAGACGATCTATCATGGACATCAAAGGAGATTGGAAAAAGCGGGCCGTCAGCGGATTGATGGTGCTGGCAATGGCACTGAGTTTGCTGCCAACTTCTATTCTGGCGGCCGATACGCGCAGCGTTACGGACAACGCCATCAAAAACGGCAGCTTTGAGCAGCCTGCGTTTGACGATAAGCCTTCGCCGCAGTGGCCTGCAAACAATGTTCCTGGCTGGGATACAACGGCATCCGACAAACTGATCGAGTTCGGATCGACGCGGATGAACGGAAGTGTCCCGCATATCCATGGAAGCCCGAACGTTCCGGACGGATATCAGTTTGCGGAGCTGAACGCCGACGAAGAGAGCACGCTTTATCAGTATGCCGAGACGGTCGGCGGCAATGTGTATGAGTGGGGCCTTTCCCATCGCGGCCGCGAGGGCGATGACCAGATGGCGCTCATCATCGGCCCGAAGCAGGACGTTGACCCGGACAAGCCAAGCAAGAGTGGCAGGGACCAGTTCATGCGCATGACGGACTGGGTGCGCCAGCACGCATCGGAGATGGGCGTGACCGTCTACGGTACGGGCTGTACGCAGAAGATCACGGTCTACTCGAAAAAGTTTGCCGAAAACGGCGAATTCCAGAATGATATCGGTGATGCGTTCAGCGCTTCGCCGTCTGACGTGTACACGGAGAAATGGAATGTCTGGATCATCGGCACGAATAACAACGCCTGGGGCAATTACGGCACGAAGAGCTCGGACTATGCGGCGGGGAAGCTTGCGTATAGCTGCCGCTACGCCGTGCCGGACGGGCAGACGAAGACCGTCTTTGCCTTCTGCTCCTATTCTTCGGCGACGAGTAATAAGACGCTCGGTAATCTGATCGACAATATTCATTTCAGACTTTATCAGACCATCACGGCGGCGGCCACGGCGGGGGGATCGGGCTATATCGGCGTTTCGACCGGCAACGAAAGCGTGCTTTACAAGATCGAAGACAAGATGCGAGAGCTGGTAGTGGCTGACGGCAGCACCATCACGGTGCAGGCGGTCGAACCGGAAAACGGCGATGTTCAGTTTGTCGGCGCGTATGTCACGCGCCAGACGAAGAACGGGCTGGAGAAGAAGTTTATTCCCGCAGCGAGTTGGAGTTGGGATAAAGTTAACAGAACCTATACTTATGAGCACCCTGTGGAGGAACCGGCGGATATCGTGCTGGTCTTTGTCAAAAAGCCTATGGTCATATATGAGGCCAACGGCGGAGACCAGTATACCTACGGCGACAATAGAACAAATGCGGTCTCCTTTGCTCAGCGGGTGAACGATGATGGCAGCACAACAGACCGCGCTCCCTATGTGTCAGAGGCGGCCACAACAACAAAGGACGGCTGGCGCTTCGACGGTTGGCTGCTTGCACGAAACAATAAAGTGCTGCCCGCGGTCCACACCGTGAAATATGACACGGCACACGAAACCTTTACCTTTACGGCGGATGATGACACAAAGGAAACGCTCCACTCCGGCGGCGCGACGCTCATCGCCCAGTGGAAGTGGTGTCAGAGCTTCGTCACCGCCTCGCGCGTGAAGGACGAGAACGGCACGGTGAGCGATGATTTTCTGGTAAATGAGGACTGCGGCAGCATTACAGTAAAGAGCGACGGATTGGCTGTTGCACCAGAAAAGAATGGAGCGGTCACCGACTACTATTCTCAGGCCAACGAGAAGATCACGGCGACTGCGACGGCCAAGAATGGTTACCGCTTTGTCGGCTGGTATCAGCAGCTGGACGGCGAGTTCGTCAGCAATCAGGCAACATATACTTATACGGCAAAGGCTGAGGGCGTGCAGACGATCTACGCCTGCTTTGCCCCCACGCATACGGTGACGTATCAGTGGACAGAGAATCCAAACGAACGCCCAACGGAAGATGAACTGAAGGCGGCAGGAAAGACGCTGCCTGCCGCTGCTACCGTGATGGACGGCGATAACTATCCTATTTCGACGGTTTACAAGGCAGATGAAACGAGCATTCCCGGGACCAAGCAGGAGAATGGCGTGACGGTTTACGGCAAATGGACGTTTACCGGCTGGCGCGATGAAAAAGGCGATATTCGCGAGGTGAATCTTGCGGATGTCCGCAAGGACCGCACGCTGACGGGCTACTGGACGTTCAGGCCGAACACCAAATTTACGCTGACCTATCAGGTGGCGGAGGACGGCAGCTGGACACCGAGCGATCTTTCCGCACCGGCTGCTAAGAAGCAGTATTTCCGCACGGAGCCGGTCACTGCGGCAAAAGCGCCGACATACACATCGGGTGAGCTTTACGTCGATTCGAAGCTGACGCTCAAGGGCACGTGGACATTTGGCGGCTGGAAGCGCAGCGACACAGGGGAGATTATTCCGGCGACGACGGGAAGTTTCAAGATGCCTGACAGAGATGTGACGCTGACCGGCCAGTGGAGCTTTACACCCGATACGTATACGGTGTCGTATGATATTGGAAATGGCACAGGTACGCCGCCTGAATCGCACGACAGTTACGATTATTCTGCGCTTCCGGAAAAGAGCGGCTGTGATACAACACAGAGCGGTATCCCGTTCGGCGCGTCGATCACGCTGCAAGCGCTGCCGGATGATGTGCAGGTGCCGAAGGGAACCTATTTCGCCGGTTGGAGCCTTGAAGAGCCGGCAGAGGATAACTTGAGTACCATCAAGACGCAGAGCCCCGGCGCGGAGGTCGACGATGAGACGCTGGAAGCGAGCGAAGCGAAGGATCATCACGTGACGCTTTACGCCGTCTACAAGCCAGTGGGCACGGCGACGGTGGAGTTTGACGCCACACCGGCTGAGGGCGGCACCGTGAGCCTCCGCAGCGGCAGCTTTACAGTGGCGGGCAGTACCGTTACAGGCGGCAATGTTGTATCCACTGCTGAACCAACGGCGGGTTGGCATTTTGTCGGCTGGTACAAGGAAACGGGAAGCGACAAGACAAAAGTAACCGAAGGCCTTAGCGAGGATGGCCTGACACTGACCGTTACGTCCGACATGATGCAATCGCTCACGGAGAACGGAACGCCCGTGCGCGAGGTGCGCTATGTCGCCGTGTTTGAACCGAATACGTTTACCGTATGTTTCGATGCGAACGGCGGCCGGGGAAGTATGGACGATCAGATCTTCGGAGGTGCCGACAGTCCGCGAAATCTGACGAAAAATGCCTTTATCAAGGCAGGCTATGAGTTCGACGGCTGGGCGGAATATTCCGATAAGGAAAAGCCTTCCGACGGAACGGGAACGATCTATCGTGACGGTGCGCTCTTTGAGAATGTGACGACCTATCAGGGAAAACAGATCGAGAACGGAGATACGATCACCCTCTACGCGCAGTGGAGAGAGATCGAACATGTGACGATCACCTACACAGCCTACCCCGATTCGCTCGGCAGTGTTGTGCTCAATTTGAAGCGCGAAGCAGCGGTGCAAAATGACCCTGCCGTGCAGAGCGAGATCATCTATGAAAAGGTTAATCCTGAAACGGGTGAGATTGTCGGCGCGACAGCCAAGGTGAATCACGGCAGCGTGTTTACAGGCTGGTATAATGACCTTACAAAGGAAAATGTGGAGACCAGCGAAACGTTTGTCCCGAAGAAGCAGAACGACCGCTATGTGAGCGCAAGCTATGTGGCCTATTTCCGTCCGTACCGCTACACGCTGCATTATGAAGCCAACGGTGGTACAGGGAAGAAGATGGATGATCAGATCTTCCAGCACGGACAGATCCTCCCGCTGAATGACTGCACCTATTCCCGCGAGGGATATGACTTCATGGGCTGGTCGATGAGCGCAGATAATGTTAAGCAATTTGATAATAAGGCCGAGGTGGGCTTCAGCAGCCTGTTGCAGACCAGCGATGAGCCGAAAGACAATGCCGAGGCGACCCTTTATGCCGTCTGGCAGGAGCAGCGCGTGACGATCGGCTACGTGTCCAGCGACACGGAGCTCGGCACGGTGACTGTCGGGTCGGAGACCATCGGGGCTGTGAACGGCACGTCCGACGGTTCGACCGCGCAGGCGAAGAGCGGCGCGCGGTTTGATGGCTGGTATAGCGCCGACGGCACGCTGCTTTCGACTAAGCTTAAGTTTGTTCCGACGAGGGTGGACGGCACCGTCTGGCAGGGAACGACCTATTACGCGCACTTCAGTGCCAAGAGAAGTCCCTCGACTCCGTCCACACCGGCAAAGCCGGGCGAGACAAAGCCGACGCTCGCACCCATCCCGGAAATGCTCAACGGCGAGGATCATTACGCCTACTTGCTCGGTTACGAGGATGGCACCGTTCGCCCGAACGGAAGCATCAGCCGTGCCGAGGTAGCGACCGTGCTCTTCCGTCTGCTCAAGGACGATGTGCGCATGCAGAATTTGACGAAGGACAACGCTTACAGCGATGTGTCGGATACTGCGTGGTACGCCGCGGCGGTGTCCACGCTCTCGAAGATGGGCGTCATCAGCGGCTATCCCGACGACACGTTCCGCCCGAACGCACCCATCACGCGCGCGGAATTCGCCGCGATGATCGCGCGCTTTGACGAGACTGCCAAGTCGGCCGACACGCCGTTCACCGACATTTCCGGCCACTGGGCCGAGAATGCGATCGGCAAGGCTTACGGCAATGGCTGGGTGGAAGGAAGCAGCAAAACGGTGTTCTGTCCGGAAAGCAACCTCACCCGCGCCGAAACAGCGACGCTTCTGAACCGCGTGCTGCACCGCCTGCCGGAGAAGGAGAGCGACCTGCTCGCAAACCAGATCGCCTGGCCGGACAATCCGGAGACCTTCTGGGGCTATCTTGCGATCCAGGAGGCGACGAACTCGCACGAGTACGAGCGCAAGGCGGACGGCGTTCACGAAACGCAGACCGCCAAGCGTGAGAACCGCGACTGGTCGAAGGAATTTGAGCAGTAAGCATATAAACCGCCATCTCAGGGAGCTACTGCACCCCGAGATGGCGGCCTTCTGTTATTGCGGCATATAGCATTTTTCCGGAACTCTCACGGGTAGCAGCTTTTCAGCCCATGCTTTATCTGTTTCGCTCAGACCCGGCACATTTCGCAGAACCCAAACCAAGTCCGAGACGTTCAGCGCAGATCCGTTCGAGTATGAGTTCATGTATGCCCCGATGGGCGATGGCGGTGTTTACGAATATGTCGAGCTGTGGTACGGCTTTGCGTTCAAAAAGGAGAGTGACGCGCAGGACTACGCGGTCGAATTTCTGCGCTTTATGGCCCGTCAGGACGAGCTGAACACGCTTGCTTCTATCAAGGGCGTTCCCTCTGCTGCTAAGGAAACGACGGATGAGCGCTACACCGCGCTGAACGATATCGATAAGGTGGAGATGAAGGTCGTCAGCGATGGAACGGTTCCGGCCTACATCGGCACGCTCCTGAGCCATGCGGCAAACGAACTGCTGGACGGTAGCATCGCAAGCGCCGATGACGCAGTCGCGTCGTTCGTCGCCCGCTGCGCAGAGCCCACGCAGGGCGCGGATTGAGAGCAGGATTAATAAAGGCAGGCACTTAGCGAGTACCTGCCTTTTTGCGTCGCCGGCAGATATTTTAAGGTTACTTTTATTTCACTGCTTGCTGATATGAGAACATTTTATTTGTCTCCCGCTCGTTTTTTCAATACTATGCTTGGAAATCTAGGGCAAATCGTTATTGCTAATTGGGATGACTTTTAGGCTAATATATTGGAATACTGATTGTTTCCGGCCGATACTCTTTTTTATCCTTTTGATTTGATGAAATCTTATAATTCTACTTGAGCCAAAAACCGGCAAGTTTCTGTAGAAACTTGCCGGTTTTTAATTTTATTCGGTTGTTTCCTCACGCAGCGAGTCTTTGAACAAGCTGCTCATATAATCGCTTCGTCCATAGAGAACTCGGTCAATGTAGACATCGCAACCTTGCACACGGTAAAATACCATATAATTGCCGCTGACAAGAAAACGATAGTCTGTTCCTACATCTGCAATGGAGGATAACGGGGTTCCCATTTCTGCGAAATTTTTCAACGGGTCAACCGCGTTCATAATGTGATCTATCACGCGCTCCGCAGCAGAACGATTCTGAAGTTCCGATACGATGTAATCCCAAATATCATCCAAATCGCGACGGGACTCGGGTGAATAATGAATTTTATTCTTCATTCGCTCTTGCGCGGAAATGCGCCCTCATACCGTCCGGTGTCAGCCAGCCTTCCGTTTCGCCGGAGTGGCGGCCTTTTGCAAGCTCATTCATCAGACGGATGGTCGCCTGTGTTCTCTCATAGTCCTGCATATCCACGATAGCGTACCGCCCGCGCCCGTTTTTCGTCAAAAAGACAGGAGCGCCCACAGCCACATCATGCAGTACCTCGCTGTAATTTCGCAGGTCAGAAATGGGTTTAATGTTCGGCATTATCTATCAGCTCCTTTCAAACATAGTATATCCCATTTTGCTGTAAAATTCAACAGCAAGTTTGCAGCGTACATTTATAGAAATGCGCACTGCCTATGTATTTAGAATAAATACCTCATGCCGACTGGCAGCAAACCGTTGATATATCTGTGTTTTCTGAAATCCTATAATTACACTCCGACCAGCAAAAATACTTGAAATCGTATGATTTCAAGGCTTTTTTACAACTTCTGAGAGTGAAATGCGTAGTGCGAAAATGCGCGAAAACTCCAAAAGCGCACAAAAAAGCGCACAACTGTGAAAATAGCGCGTGAAAGTCATTGATACGCCAGAAATGAAAGGGTGCGTTTCAATGGCGAACATTCGAGAAAACAAGAAAAACGGCAAGGTTATTTCTTTCCGCTTCACTGTCTGTTTAGAGCGCGATGTGCGCGGCAAGCAAATCAGAAAATACACAACTTGGACAGCGCCCGCCGACTTGACACCCGCAAAGGCAAGAAAAGCGGCGGAACGTGCGGCGGATCCACCTGACGCTCTACAAAACGGAGGGACAGAGCTTCCACATTCTTTTCCGCGAAAAGATCATGGCAGGGCTCTCCGGATACGTAGAAGACGGAAGGCTCAGCGCCGAGGGCATCGAGTGCGCCTGCGCCGGGCTTCTGACCTTCCGCGGTATCTTGCAAACGCTGGCGATCGACCGCATCAGCGTGTTTGCCACCGCGTCGCTGCGCAATATATCCAACACGGAGCAGGCATTATCCGTCATCCACGCGGCCACCGGCTACTTCGTGGAGGTTATCTCCGGCGAGGAGGAAGCGCTCTTCGGCTACGCGGGCGCGATGCAGGAGCTTCGCCTGAGCAGCGGCGCGTTTCTGGATATCGGCGGAGCCAGCACGGAGATCGTCACATTTGACGGTGGAACGCCTGTAAACTTTGCCAGCTTCCCCATTGGCTCGCTGAGTCTGTACCGCCGTTGTGTCAAGAAAATACTGCCGGGGGAGGGTTCGCTCAAGCGCCTGTGGCAGGAAATTTCGCAGACGATCGATCTCAGCGAGGACGTAATCGCATCGCACCCGCTCCTGATCGGCGTCGGCGGTACGGCGCGCGCCGCGCTCAAGCTGGCACAGCACTATTGCAAGATCTCTGACGATTGCCACAGCATCACGGCGGAACAGCTCGATGCGCTGTGCGCGTTCCTTTGCAGCGGCAAAAAGGCGGCCAGCGACTTGATTTTGCGGCTGGAAGCCGAGCGCATTCACACGCTGGTGCCGGGGCTGCTCATTTTGCAGCACGTATTTCATCTGTTCGGGGCGTAGCAGTTGATCATCAGCAAATACGGCGTCCGGGAAGGTTATTTATGGCCCTGCAAAACGGCGTGGACGTCAAGACCGCCAGCAGTATGCTCGGCCACTACTCCGCGGGCTTCACACTGGACACCTACGCCCACGTCACCACCGACGCGCAGCTCAAGGCGGCGCAAACGATGGGCAATATCCTATCCCGTGCGGTATAGACCTTTCCACTGTCCCGTTGGGGTAAGCGTTTGGGTCAGGAAAAAGCAACATCCGAAAATAGCAACTTATGAAAAGCAAAAGTCATCGAAATCAGACGATTTCGATGACTTTTGGCAAGCTACTCCATTCTGGATATTTTGCGTCCAGCTATCAAAATGGCAATTCGGGTTCAGGTTCCTCAACTCTGATATCAGATATCTTGGAAATAAAATTGTTCAGAATAAGCGCCTGAGATTGAGGAGTCGAATTTCTAAACCACTCTAAAAAGTCTTCAACAGTTTTACGCGGAATTTCTATTCTCAGATTATAGCTGTAGTCACAATCAACAATAGAACTAATCACATCTGAATTTTTTCGAATGATGGTTTCAGAAAGATTTGTGGCCAAAACTTTTTCCAACTTTGAAATGAAAATATCACTATCGCTGTTAAAATGAGGCTCGGCCTGATAAGAAATCAATGACTCATAAACCAGGTCGGTAAAATCTTGATAAATTTTTTTGTCCCTATCGGATATTTCCATATGCAAGAAGTCGTGCTTCCCTATAGCTTCGTGTATTGCCGCAAAACTTTCAAACCGATTTTCAGGGCGTTTTTCCATCATTTTATCAAGAATATCTTTATAAGAGAAGTTCGTCCAATCGCAGTATTTTGCTTTGCCTATCAGTCGGTTAAGAAGTTCGGCCAGATAGAACATATCAGTAAGACTGGTGTATATACCGTCGTAGTATTCTTGAGGTAAAGTGTCTGACATCTCGCGGTTGATTTCGCCCATGAGACTGTCGGTAGCACCATCCTCAGCTTTTGCAGCTATTTTGCCAATGCCAAAGTCAATTACTTTTACAGTTCCGCTTTTGTCTATAAGAATATTACCTTCTCGAATATCACGGTGAATGATTCCGTGCGCTTCTATGTAACAAAAAGCATCGATGAGCTGTACAAAAATGTCGTCCAAAGTGACATTTTCAAGTGGCTCGAAATAGTGTTCTATGAAATCTCCGATGTAGTTGCCATCGATGTACTCCATAAGGATGTAGCCTGTAAAATTTTCTTTGTAAGCATAATAGTTATAGATGCGAACGACATTTCTATGATTGAGCTTGTAGAGGATTTTGATTTCATCAAGAAAATTTTTGTAGAATTGCTCCCTGATTCCTGGGTACGCTGGCTCGTATTTTTTGGCAACAAACAATTCATCAATAAATGGATCTTGAAGCAAAAACTGTCTGGGGATTTGTCCTTTTTTGTAAGGATTGCCAAGCGAGTGATTAATGCACTTGATATCTACATCAAAAACAATACAAGAGAATAGCGTGAGTATATGGAGACTCCCGATGGAATGCAATCATAAATGCTTTGTAGATTAAGCAAATTTTCTCCTTTTGGGCTGTTCCACAGCCTGCTCGATTTCCAGCCCATCCCGCAGCGTCACACGAATGCGCTCTCGGGACAGGACGGTGACTTTCTCCAAGAGCTGATAGACCACATTATCCGGAGCAGTTGTTGGTGAAAGAAAATGGCTTGATGATGATTGCACCATTTTCGTTGATTACCGTTGCTTCGTGCTTTCTCTTGGCAATGTCGATCCCGACGATGTACATGCAATAAAGCTCCTCTCGTGTTCAAATTACGGACATTCCTCGTGCTGCTGAAGGTCACAACCCGTTGCGAGATTAGAAGAAAGCGATCCATCGTCCCGACATCCGGCTCATAAGTGACATCCCACAGGGCAGAGGTTCCAGTCTGTGCGCAGTAGACTTGGCTACAAAGATAGAAGCAGGAAATTCTCTGTCCGCATGAGGATATGGTGCCTTATTTAAGTAATGCTAGTGTCTAACAAGCTCTAGAGACCGCTGTACAGATCTGTAAATGGTGAAATAATAAGATTAATTTGGATTTAATTCGGAAAAACAAATTTACCAGCAGGATTTTATAGAAGTACATATTTACCAAGAACACCAAAAATACTGAGTTACAAAAGGAATTGAACACAAACGATGAAATGGCACGCTTGTTGCTTATGTTAAATTGTTCTTCGAATAACTCGGGGACAGCCGCAGCAGGAGATCGTTGCAATAAGGTATGACTGCGGGTACAATAAAAAGTAGGGAGGATATGGCAATGTCAGAAAAGCAAACATTGGCAGAGAAGATTACAAAAGACGGCTCCGGAGGTCTAAAACGTCAGATCAAGCTGAGAGACGTCATTATGACCTGCGTGGGCGGCACGCTCGGTACCGGTATTTTCCTTAGCTCAGGCTATGTGCTGTCGGTCGCAGGCCCGGGCGGATGTATGCTGGCTTATCTGGTCGGCTGCCTGACACTGTGGATGACAATGTCGATGGAGGGTGAGATCTGCACTGCGATTCCCATTCCCGGCGGCGTTCAGGCTTGGGCGAGTGAGTACATCAATCCGCCGATGGGCTTCACCGTCGGCTGGCAGAACTGGCTGGGTGGCGCACTGACCATTACAGCGCAGATTACCGCCTCGGCTATCATTGCGCACAACCTGATCCCCGCCGTTTCTGAGCCGATATGGTGCGTTATCTTCACGATCATTCTTTTTGCGCTCAATTATCTTGCTCCCGGCGATTTCGGTAAAACGGCCTTCTGGTTCTCTACACTCAAGATGCTGTTAGTGGTCGGCTTTGTGATGGTCGGCTTTGGCCTGATTTTCGGCTGGATCGGCGACACAGCTTACGGACTTGCCAACTATACGAAGCAGGGAGGCTTGTTCCCGACCGGCTGGGTTGGCCTCGCCTCCGGCCTTCTGACGGCAAACTATGCTTTCGGCGGATCGTCGCTGTTTATTGAGTCCAGCGGAGAAATCGAAGATGCGAAGGCCATCCCCAAAGCGGTCAATATGTCCACCTTTACGCTTGCCGGTACGTATCTGCTGGTGATGTTCGTGCTGTGCGCGGTGCTTCCCTGGCAGATGGCCGATTTGGATGGCTCTCCCATCGCCTATGCGTTTGAATTGGCGGGCATCAAGAGCGGAGCGTTGATTGTCAACGTAATTGTACTGACCTCTGCCCTTTCCTCTGGCAACTATTTTGTTTTTGCAAGTAGCCGCCGCCTGTGGAGCCTTGCAAAATTTGGACAGGCCCCCAAAATTATGGCAAAGACCGATAAAAGAGGCGTACCGCTCGCATCTTTGCTGGTGTGCATGGGATTTGCAGCCATCGGCATCATTACCAGTTTTGTCGCTGCATCTACGGTTTATCTGTGGATGACCGTTCTGATCGCTTCGAGCAATTATATTATTGGCCTTTGCGAGTGCGTATGCTATATTCGCTTCAGACGTGATTATGTTGCACATGGCGGCAGCGTCAAGGATCTGCACTATGCTGCCCCGTTCTTCCCATTGATCCCGGTTGTGATCATGCTGATCAATGTCGTTGTACTGGTCGTATCGCTTGTCGATCAAAGCCAGATGGCGTCCATCCTGATCTCGTTTGCAAGCTGTGTTTTGATGTACGTTGGTTTCAGCATCTATTCAAAGAAAAAGGGCGGCCTGCAGGCAATGCTGATTGAAGAGGACGACGAATAAATCATTCAGCCGTCCCTAAAACAACACGCTTCACCTCAAGGTAATGCGCGGCACAGCGATCATATTGCTCCTGTGCCGCGCAAATCCTTCAAAAGAAAGGGAATCATTATGAATCCAGCTCTAAAAGAAAAGATTCTTTCTCAGCTCTCTCAAATGGAGGGGCAAGTCGGCTTCTACTACAAAAATCTGGTGACAGGTGAAACCTTAGCCTACCATGAAAATGAACAGTTTATGGCAGCGAGTGTTGTCAAACTGCCGCTCCTTGCAGCGATCATGCTTTGGCGCGAGCAAGGAAAGACTCGTTTTGATGAGCATATTACTGTTCATAAAGAACAAATGCATCCTGACAGCAGTGGTGTACTGGCCTTCATGACTGGAGATGAAGACGGAAGCGTGACTCTGGATATTAAAACGCTTTGCAACTTTATGATCATTATCAGTGACACAACCGCAACGAACGCACTTTACCACCATTATGGAAACGAGCTTGTTATTGCCACGTTGCGCGAGCTTGGCCTTTCAGGTACACAGTTTAACCGTGAATACTATGACAGCGAACGGGAGGATCAGGGAATTCAGAACTATTTTGTTCCCGCAGAAATCGGCACGCTGTTAGAAAAAATATATAACCGAACTCTTGTTAGTGTACAGGCGAGCGAAGAGATGGAAAAGCTCTTGCTCTGTCAGCAGGTTAACCACAAAATGGGAGGAAGTTTGCCGGTGGGATATCCCATCGCGCATAAAACCGGTGAGGAAGAGGACAAGACCCACGACGTAGGTATCGTCTTTGCACGTGAGCCGTTTGTGGCATGCTTTGCCTCCTGTCAATCGGACATTCCGGAGTTTGAAAATTTCATTCGGCAAACGACTCGATCGCTGGTGGAGGATATTGACCCGGAGTTACGGGTATGTGAGCGAATGGAGGATTGCTGATGCTTGATTGTATCATCAGAAATGCCCGCGTCATTGATGGGACCGGTGCCCCTTGGCATCGTGGAGACATTGGCGTGGCGGGCGGAAAAGTCGCAATGATCGGCAATCTTTCCGGTATGACCGGCAAAGTGGAATACGACGCGCACGATCACTATCTTGCTCCCGGATTTATTGATATTCATGCGCACAGCGATGAAACATTGTGGGCTTATCCACAGGCAGAAAGCAGGATCCTACAGGGAGTTACTACCGATATCGGCGGAAATTGCGGCACTTCGCCATGCCCGATCAATCCGCGTTATCTCTCTGATCTGCGGACAGAACTCGGCGAAGATATGCCGATTGAATGGGACGACATGAAAGGCTTTCTTCGCTTTTTAGAGGAAAAGACGATCAGTACCAATTTCGGTTGTCTTGTCGGGCACGGTACGCTCCGCTGCGCCGTCAAGGGCTATTCACCTGAAAAACTGACCTCAAAGGAAATGGGAAAGCTCAAGGAGCTTGCCGCACAGGCGTTATACGACGGTGCATTTGGGCTGACCTCCGGGTTGATCTACCCGCCCGGTTCGTTTTCCGACAGCAGCGAGATGATTGAAGTACTTGAAGCCGTGCGCGAGTGCGGCGGCTACTATGCAACGCATATGCGAAACGAGAGCTCCCAGTTGATTGAGTCGGTTCGGGAAGCTCTTCAGGTTGCACGTGCGGCAGGAGTGCCGCTGCAGATCTCGCACCACAAATCCTTGTGCAAAGAGCTCTGGCGCACGGCGGTCAAGGAAACGACCGCCATGATCGAGCAGGCCCGTGCGGAAGGGCTTGACGTCATGTGCGACCAGTATCCCTATAACGCCTCGTCTACGGGAATCAGTTCAAATCTCCCCGGCTGGGCATTTGAGGGCGGATTTGATGAGTTTCTCACTCGTATCCATACGCCGGATGTGCGTGCACGAATGATCTCACAGGCAGATCAGAGCCACCTTGGACGCTGGCAGGATATTCATGTTGCCTATGTCAAAAGCGAAAAGAATCAGTGGATGCTTGGCCAGAATGTGGTGGAACTCGGAAAAACGCTCGGGAAAACGCCTGCAGATGTAGTCATTGACCTTGTAGAAGAGGAGCGCAACTGCGTCAACGAGGTGGATTTCGGTATGTGTGAAGAAGATATCGAATACATCATGCAAAAGCCTTATGTTGCAATCTGCTCAGACGGGCAGGCGCTTTCTCTGGAGGCGGTGGGGCAACCACATCCACGTCATTTTGGCGCTTTCACACGTGTACTGTCGCATTACAGCCGCGATAGGGGACTTTTCCCATTGGAGACGGCGGTGCAGAAGATGACGAGCCTCCCTGCCTCGCGCATCGGTTTGCAGGATCGTGGGCTGCTGCGTATAGGGATGTGGGCAGATATGGTGCAATTTGACCTTGCGGTGCTTGACTCTGCGCCGACCTACAGTGCACCAAAGCAGGCAAGCCCCGGTATAGAGCGGGTTTTCGTCAATGGTGTACTGACGGCGGAAAACGGAAAGCACCTCGGTGTAAGAGCGGGACATATTCTCCGCTCACATTGATGGTACAAGAGAAAGGAATCAGATACTATGGGGATTTATCATATAGACGGGCTTGACCTCCACTCCAAGTGGTCCTGCGGCGAAAAGAATCTCATCACGGACGTGCCGGGGGTGCTGGTCGGCCATACCACGCTGATCGACCCGGCAAAGAATATCCACACGGGTGTGACCGCCGTTCTCCCGCACGGGGGCAATCTGTTCCGCGACAAGGTCATGGCCGCCTGCTCCGTCATCAACGGCTTCGGCAAGAGCATTGGCCTTTTGCAGGTGCAGGAGCTCGGCACAATAGAGACCCCTATCATCCTGACCAACACAATGAGCATCGGTACGGCCTACACGGCGCTGTGCAAATACATGCTGGAGCAGGGCCCCGACATCGGCGTGACCACCGGCACCGTCAACTGCCTTGTCACCGAATGTAACGACGGCACACTCAACGATATCCGCGGCATGCATGTGCAGGAATCGGACGTCCGCGGCGCCATTGAAGCGGCAGACACGGATTTTGCCGAAGGCTGCGTCGGCAGCGGAAGCGGCATGTGCTGTCTCGGGCTCAAGGGCGGCATCGGCTCCGCCTCGCGTGTGCTGGAGATCGACGGCACAGCGTATACGGTCGGCGCGCTCGTCATGTCAAACTTCGGCGCACCGGGCAACCTTGTGATCGGCGGCCGTCACTACGACACGAACAAAGCCTGTATTTCGGACCCGAGGGACCGCGGCTCGATCATCGTCGTTCTTGCAACAGATATTCCCCTCTCCGAGCGGCAGCTCGGACGCGTGGCCAAGCGCGCTACGATCTCGCTCGGGCGTGTGGGTTCGTTCTGCGGCAACGGCAGCGGCGATATTGCGATCGCCTTTACCACGGCCAACCGCATCCCGCATTACAGCGACCACGATATTCTGCCCTGCCGGATGTTCTACGACGAGAACATTGACAAGGTATTTGAGGCTTCGGTCGAAGCGGTGGAGGAGGCCATCGTCAGCTCACTCTACCACGCCGAGACCACGCACGGCATCCGCGGCAAAACAGCCGTCGGCCTGCGCGAGTTTCTCGCCATTTGATTGTTACCAATCTCTACCATCCTCTTCACCAAGGCGAAAAGGAGGGAGCCTTCCGGCTCTCTCCTTTTTGCCTTGTTTTTCTGTTCCGGTCATGCGAAGTCTTGCTCCTCGAGCTTGCGCAGGCCTTCCGCCGTCAGTCGCGTCCCTTGCCGTCCCTTGCCGACTTCGACGAGTCCCTGCTTGCCAAGTGCGGCGAGCAGCTTGCGCAGGTAAACATCGCTTGCCCGGATACCCTGTGCGGAAAGTCCCTGCATAAGCTCCGTGCGTCCAATGCCGTGATTCGGCGCCTGCCGCTGCGCGATCAGCACAAGTACCTGCAGCTCCACATTCTGCTGTGTGCCTGTGGCAGGGCGTGGTGTGTCTGCGGCCTGGCGGAGTGTGATCTGCTGCGGCAGTTCGCCGAGCGTCTTGTAATAAAGCGCGCAGTTTTCCAGCTCCCGAACATTTCCCGGCCAGTCATAGCGGAGAACCGCGTCCATATCCGCGCCCGTCAGGCGCGCGGCGTCCTTGCCCATAAAGGCACGGAACAGAACGGAGATATCCTCTCTGCGCTCGCGCAGCGGCGGGAGCGTGATGGCAATGGCGTTGAGCCGGTAATAGAGGTCGCCGCGGAAGTGTCCCTCCCGTACAGCCTCGAGTAGATTTCGATTTGTCGCGGCGATGATGCGCACATCAACATCGACGATCTTGTCGCTGCCGACCTTCATGATCTGCCGCTCCTGTAAAACGCGCAGCAGTCCCTGCTGCAAGCGCGGCGAGATGTCGCCGATCTCGTCGAGAAAGATCGTGCCGCGGTTAGCCTGCTCAAAATAGCCAAGCTTTCCCTTTTTGTTCGCGCCGGTAAAGGCGCCCTCTTCGTAGCCGAACAGCTCCGATTCGAGCAGCGACTCCGAGATCGCTGCGCAGTTCACGGCGATGAAGGGCATGTTTTTTCGGCCGGAATAGTTGTGGATCGCCTGTGCCAGCAGTTCCTTGCCCGTGCCGCTCTCACCGCCGATGAGAATGGTGTAGTCCGTCACGGCAGCTTTTTTTGCCATCCGGATGCAGCGGCTCATGCTCTCGGAAACATGCTGAATGTCGCCGAAGACATGCTTTGCGTAAAGCCCCTTCTCCCGCAGGTGCTTATTGAATGACGTTTCGATGCTCTTGAGCACAATCTCGTCCTGCAAAGTGACAAGATATCCGAGCCGTTCCTCTCCTAGAAGGACGGCCGTCTTGTCTACGATAAAGTCCTTTTCGCTCAGCGTGAGTGGATGCTGCGCAATGTCCTGCTCCGTATGAATGAGCTGCAGCAGCGGTGCAGGCAGCTGAACGCCAAGGTGCACAAAGCCCGCGGAGTCCGTCCCGAACAGGACCTGCGCGCGGCGGTTGCAGTAAACGACGCGATCCCCGGCGTCAAGCGCCAGCACCGCAGCTGGTGAATCGTAAACATATTCGTTGAGCATGCGCTCTTTGAGAAAACTGCTGAAATAACTGACCCGGTAATACTGCATGGGCTCGACGATGTTGGAAATGTATTTGATCAGGTTATAGGTCACACGCGCATTGTTCATATCCAGCACATCCATCAGCTGCACCATGGAGTCAAAACCGATCTCACGGTATTCTGTATTGATGACATGCTCGATGTACGGCGGGAGCATCTGCGGCTCATTCGGCGTGATGGCATAGCGCAAGCCGCGGTAGATGCCCTCCCGTTCGCGGTCTTTGTCGTAGGGGATCAGGTTCAGATGCCCGATACCTAGCTCATAGAACATGAGCACCATCTCCTCCGAGCTCTGCATCGTGTCGTTGACCAGCAGCACGTCCGTGCCGGTCGGAATGGCGAGGATCGCAGGAAGATACTCCTTTTTGACGCTGCGTGTCATCGTCACCACATTTTTCAGCGAGGCCGTGTGGCGGCGCAGCTTCGGCAGCAGGCTGCTGCTGATTACGAGAAAAGCGTCTGCGGATAAATGCTCTTCATCCGTAAGCTCATCCATAAAGCAGTCCTCCACGTCCACGTAATCCTCATAGACCCGTTTGAGGCAGTTGTCGAGCCATGCGATCGCCGCCGGATTCCGCCGGTTCCTGTATACGACACAGATTTTTTTCATCGTGTTTCCCTCCGTTCGGCGGCCGCCCGGCCACGATCCTGATACAAAGATTATTATAGCAGACAAAGTATTGCGGCACAACCTTAGCATGCAATGTAACCCATGTTTTGCACCGCTGTAAACCTGCTAAAAAGTCAAGCCCAAATTAAAAGAAAAGTTA
>ERZ809296.940-NODE-940-length-38953-cov-35.593938_pt1 | contig 38953 bp, 36 predicted proteins | sample MGYA00520511_ERZ809296 | MGnify/ENA primary metagenome ERZ809296 (study PRJEB31576, sample SAMEA3212662) | Homo sapiens | biome: human-gut; feature: human gut; material: fecal | place: Sweden | collected 2012 ...
AACGGGAGCACTTAAACCAATGCTGGGTTTCGTCATGCTGCAGAACGGAGAAATCATGAGCAGCAAGCTCACCGTATTCCGCATCGCAGACCTCACAATGAGCCTTGGCTGTGCAGGTGGCCGTACCGCCGGTATGCGCAATCTTGCTGTTGGTGGCATCACAACGGGAGCACTTAAACCAATGCTGGGTTTCGTCATGCTGCAGAACGGAGAAATCGTGGGCTAACTTCTCAATTACCTTGGATGTGCTGCTGATTTTCTCATGACAAACGGAGCAGTAAACTACTTCGTCGTAAGAACCAGCAGCAGTACAAGTCGCAGCAACCTCATTCTCGCGGACCGCTGCCGCGGGAGAGTGACCGTTCGCATTACCAACAGGAACAGTCTTGCTGTCGCTCACCGCATCGCAGTTATCGCACCGGACGTAGTAGGTCGCAGCAGCAGTGCACGTTGCGTCGGTTGCCTTGCTGTCGGAGGCCTTGGTCGTGAAGCTGTGACCGGTTGCTGCCACAGACTCGGTATAGCTATCACCGCATTTGGTGCAAGTATATGTTGCTGTACCAGCTTCGGTGCAAGTCGCGGTACTGCTGGTTAACACATAATTATGATTGCAAACGCTCAGTGGCAGGCCAACTCTTTGAAGAATTGCATAGGGGTAAGCGCCGGTCTTGTCCCATGTCCAAACAGAGTCAAAATCAAATGCGTTGTTGCTATAAGCGCCGACTGTCGAAAGTTCTGTACCTGAACAGGCTATACCGTGTATCTGTAAATTTTCGTCCGCATCAGGATTGTTACCAGTGAGGTATAAGCATTTTTGGGGAGTTCCATTACAATCATAGTTTGTCGATACCCAACAACCTAAAATATCTCCAAATGTACTTTTTTCACCCGTTGCAGTGACAATTCCAACATTGTAGCAGTTGATTACACCCATTGATGGAGGGTTTGACTGATGCGCTCCGTCTTGAACAGATCTGCAGCGAGAAAACGAGTTTATAATACCGCTTGCAGAGTTAATAGCACTTACCGTACCTGTATTGTAGCAGTCATGGATAAACGATGAGCATTTAGGGTATGAATATATAAGCCGACCACTAACTTTAGTTACACTTATGCAATTTTCGGAATAAGCGCTACATACAATACCAGCCGCAGAAGAAGTACCTGTGACCTCGCCTGTATTTACACACTCGCTGATCGTTGTGCCTCTTTGTGAAGAACAGATACCTCCCGCATATTTACCGGTAATATTGGCTACGTTCTGACAACCGGTAATAGACGGGATTACATCAATATCGCCAGAAGAAGCGCCTTGTGTGGAAGTAGTGTACTCTACGCGGCCAGCAATGCCACCAACCCAACAGACGCCGCAAACATCTCCCAAGTTCGCACAATCTAAAATCTCACCTTTGTTGCTCACATAAGCTGCAATACCGCCAGTATAACCACTGCTGTTGGTAGAATTGACAGTGCAATAGTTTTGACATTTCTCAATCGTGCCACCGCTCAATTCACCCACAATCGCCGCGGTGTAGGACTTGGTAGATTCTACCGTGCCATACACGGACAGGTTCTTCACCGTGCCGGTACAGATTCCAATCATGGCTGTATAATCAGATGTGCCCGATGTAATATTCAGATTGACGATCTTATGATCATTTCCGTCAAGTACACCAGTAAATTTGCTGATGATCGGAAATGGCTGATTGCCAAGGTCAATATTATCTGTCAGTTCATAATAGGCAGTTTCGCATTTCTGTGTAAAGTAGTAAAACTGTGCACCGTTTGCGATCTGATAGGGACTTTCTGCGGTGCCATCACCATCAGAGAATTCTTCTTGGGTGCGGCCATCCCATGCATCAGAATCCGCAAACGCGGTTGTAGATATCATACTCAGGCTCAACATAAGTGCCAGCAACAGAGCAAGCCATTTTCCATTCTTCATGTTATATCACTCTCTTCTGTTTTTCTTGTCAGGTTCTCCACTGTGATTCGAATATTCTGGGGAACGCCTTTCATTTTCACGTACTTTGCCACCGTTGAAGCGCTACGGCCCAACTCCCGTCCAACAGCGGCATAAGTACCGAGCTTGGCGTACAGGTGGTGCATTTCAACGATTTCCTCCGGCGTGACGCGTGTTTGCTTTGCCATTATTTGACCTTATCATCCGGACGCAGGATATCTTCTTTTATCGCCTTTTCAAACTGTTCCTTTACATACTCCTCTGGCGTCCACTTCTTTGTAGAACCGCCCTATTCAAGAATCTTGTTCATCTTGCCGAGTTCTGTAAAGAAAGATTTCGGGACAATGATTCTGCCTTTGTTTGTGTCTAAAATAATGCGCATGATTTTCTCTCCTTTTTTATGTGATATTTATAGGATACGGCGTGAAACAGTCGAAAACAATTAACTGGCAGCATAGTATTTGAAAAATATTTTTGATTTTCTTCGAATCACGTGTGATTTATGGAGAAATGACTGCAAACAAGCAAAAACGCTTGGATTTTCGCTGAGAATGCAGAAAATTCAAGCGTTTTTTATTAGATTTCATCAAAATCCAGCAGAACAGCAGCGGAAACGGTGAATTCCTGCGTGATTTCGTGTCGACACGGTGCAGATTTGTCAGATTCACCGCGTTTCCGCCTGTTTTCTCCTGAAATACGCCCCCACCGCCGCGCAAAATGTTTCTTTCGCTTGCATTATCCGTCCTTTTTGGACTTTTTATAAAAAATAATATATAATATATATAGAAAGTGAGAGAAAACTCAACTTTCTAATAAAAATTAAATGAAAGGAGCTGACTTATGAGCAGCCTTGAAGTAAGCGCAAATTCTTTTCTTCGTGCGCTAACAATTTATGTAGACAATCCCAGCAGCGACACAAAATTTCAGTTGCAGCGCCGTGCGAATGACTTTATCAGAGCGGTTATTGAGCATGAGAACACCATGGAGCAGCGCGTCACGGATAACGTGCTGAAAGCCTTATCTGTCCAATTTGAAACAGGCGACGCCATCAAGCAAATTGACGGTCTAAAGAGCGCCCTTGACCGTTTGGGGGAGTAACGCCGTGCTGAATACTGTACCCAATCAAAGAGTTGTCGCCATTCACCGCGAACACGCCTCGTCCGACTTCCTCGGCATCAAAAATGAGCACTGGCAAGCGGCGGCGCGCGATTTGGGCGCGCACGCGCTCATGCTCTACCTCTATTTCGCATCCAACGCAAACGGCTACGTGTTAGCGTTGTCTCCCGCCGCCATCCGTCAGGCGGTTGGAATGGCGGCATCCACCTACCGCGACCAGTTTTTGAAGCTCGTTGACAAAGGTTATCTTGTTCAGCGCGGCAGCGGCAATACATACGATTTCTATGAAACGCCGCAGCGGGAGACGCGTTTACACAATGAGAATACGTCTGTCGGCCTTGACTTTACGGCAGCCGTCCAGAAGCAAACGCAAGCCGTTCAAAATGGAACGCCTGAGGATATAGAAATAAATATAAATAATACAAATATAAAAAATACGGGCGTGGAGAAACAAGTTTCTCCACCGCCATCCGAATTTTATTTTTAAGGAGAAAACATGTCCAAGAGTAAGAAAATGACCATTGAAGAAATGGTCGACTGTTTCCGCATTATGTTCAGTTAGGCAGTTGCCGAGCGTTCCCAAGACTACGGTGTTGTGATGGAAGAAGCATATAACCTTTGGGCGCTGCTGTATTATGACCTTGGTATCAGATATCCGCAGGATGATATCGCACAGGCAAGCAGCAATGAACCTTTCGTTTTTTGAGCAGCGGATTTATCAATCCTTAAAGCGCAAAGGGTTAGCACCGCAATTCGAGCGGGCGGGCATTTACGCTATCCTGTTGGACGGAAAGACTGTCTATATCGGAAAAAGCGTCAATATGCTTGCGCGCATGGCGCAGCACTATGCGTAGCTCTCCCGTCCAAAAGCACACAAATATGAAATACTGGCGGAAGCATCGCGGCGCGGCCATCGCATACGCTTTTGCGTTCTGTATGCCGCTCGCAGCACGACGCCCGCCGCAATTGAAGAAGAAATAGGCGAGAAAGAGGGCGAGTACATCCGCCGCTATCTCCCGCCGCTCAATTATCAGACTCCAAAGGTGGAAAACTGGCGATAGTTCACCACCAATCCCGCCGCACTCACAATTATATTAGAAAAGATTATATAAGGAGAAAAAATATGAAGTACATTTTTGAAGTTAACATGATGGTTCCCGTGCGTTTTGAGGTTGCCGCCAATACCCCGCGCGAAGCAATGAAAAAACTCTTTGAAATGAACAATTACAACTGTTGGGAATACACTGACAGTTATAATTGCGGAGAATGGCTTAAAGATACTGACATTTGTGATTTGGGAGCTATCTCACTTTTCGATGAAAACAACAATATGCGGGATTATGATAGCGGAGATGTAGAACGTATTCTCAATGATGAATCTGCGCATACAGAAAAGGGCAGCAGCATTTGAAGCTGTTGCCCTTTCTTTTTGTTCTGCTGTTAGTGCATTACAGATTAAATGCAGCGGCGTACTTTTCTGTTGCGGATTTCATTTGCTGCAAATCTGCTTTGACATAGAAATTCAGCGTTGTGCTTGCGTCTGCATGGCCTAAAATCTCCTGCACACTTTTAATGTCCGCACCTTGGGAAAGCAGCAGCGTTGCGCAGGAGTGCCGCAGATCGTGCGGCGAGAGGTCGGGAAAGTCGTTGTTCTTCATAAACCGCTTGACGCGTCTTGTCACGGAATTTGGGTCACGGGGGAGAAAAACATCGTCTTTGTTCGGGAAAAGAAACGCATTTTTCAAAATCGTGTTCGGGTGCTCGGCCTGCATCTGCTTTCTGTACTTTTGGAGCAGTGCAACGGTGCTCGCCATGAGCGGGATAGTGCGGATGCTGTTTGTGGTCTTTGGGGTACTGATGACAACGCCGCTCTCTGGCGTATAGGCAACGCTGCGTTCAACTCTCATTGTGCCCTCGTGCTCGTTGATATCTCCCCATTGCAGCCCCATACACTCGCCCCGCCGAATGCCCGTCGTTATCAGTAGTTGCATAATGCAGTGAAAGTCCATCGGGCAATCGGGCAGCAGCTTAAAAAATCTTTCTGCTTGTTCTTTAGTCATTGCATCAACGGGCTTCTTCTCTTTCTTCGGTGCGTTGACCTTTCGCATCGGATTCTGTGCTATCATTTCCTGCTGCTCGGCATAGCCAAATATCAGGTTGAGCGTCCCGTATTGATGGCGTAAAGTTTTCGCTGAAAGCGGCTTCCCCAATTTGCTCTTGTACTCTGTGCGCAGATAGACAAGATATTTTTGAATATCAACAGGGCTGATTTCCTGCAAGACAGAACCCTTGAAATACTCCGATATGATGCGTGTCATGTTCTTGTAAAATGCTATGGTGTTCGGCTTGTCATTCTCGCCGCGTATCTGCAAAACGAACCACGTATCATTCACAAACGACACAAAATCATCCCGCCGCTTATCAGGCGGTAGGCGGTACGCGTTGCCAAGTTTCTTTTGCTTCTGGTACTCTGCTTTGACTTCCTCTTCCCACGCATCCGCCGCACGTTCCGCCGCTTTTCTTGCCTTTGCTGGCGTCAAGTCGGCGGGCGCTGTCCAAGTGGTGTATTTCCGTATCTGCTTGCCGCGCACATCGCGTTCCATGCAAGCGATAAAGCGATAGGAAATGACCTTTCCATTTTTCGTGTTCTCTCTGATATTTGCCATTGAAATACACCCTTTCTTTTCCGATGTATCAATGACTTTCGCGTGCTTTTTTCGGGGATTGTGCGCTTTTTTGTGCGCTTTTGGAGTTTTTACACATTTGCGCGCCATGCGTTTTGCTCTTAAAAGTCGCAAAAAAGCCTTGAAAACTTACGTTTTCAAGGCTTTTAGCTGGTCCGAGTGGCGAGATTCGAACTCACGGCCTCATGGTCCCGAACCATGCGCGCTACCAACTGCGCTACACCCGGATATGAAATTGTGCGGCTCACGCCGCGAACAGTAGTATTATATGAGCTTCCCTCCGTTCTGTCAAGAGGGAAATCCACATTTTTCAAAAAGCCCCGCGGCACACGGCCGCGAGGCTCTGGCGGGAGCATGTGAGGATCGAACTCACCCGAGAGGCTCTTCACCCCTCTCACCGGTTTTGAAGACCGGGGGGCACACCAGCACCCATCTACTCCCATGTGAGAGGCGACAAAAGCCGCCTCATTTTTCTATCTCGCCAAACTGCGCGCCCGGTCTGCGTACATCGCCCTCGCGGCGAAGAATCCCTCGCCGGTCGTAGTATTCCAGCACCAGCAGCGCGTGGTCGCGCGAGGTGCCGAGCGCGTCGCGGAATTCTCCCAGCGTGAGCGTGTCGTGCGTTTCGAACCACGCCTTCACCCTTGCGTCGACCGCATCCAAAACGCTTTTTTCGACGCAGAGCTCTGGCGCGAGCAGCACAAGCTCGCCGGTAGATAAAAGACTCTCAAGCACGCGCGCGCACTCCACGCGGTCTTTTTTGTCGAACAGCGCACAAAGCGCGTCCTGCTTTTTGCCAAGAATTCCCGCCGCGCGGCAGGTGCGCAGCAGCTCTTCCCGGATGGCGCTCTGCCGCTTGGTCAGATGCACGGAAAAGTCCACAAGCGCGCAGTGCTCCGCCGTCAGCGTGAGTTTTCCCTCGCGCGCAAAGCAGGCGAGGATCGCGTCCGCATTTTCCCGTGCTTTGCCGCGCAGAAACCGCTGCCGCGCCTCGGCGAGGCGCATGCCCGCGTGCAGCGGATGCTCTCGGTGGTACTTTGTCAGCATCGTCTCACAGTCTGTCCACAGCCTGTCCAGCGTCGACGATGTAAGATAGCGCGACGGCGCGATCTCGACGAGCTTTCCCCGCGCACAGAGCACGGCGAGCATTTCCACCAGTTTTTCTTCCGGTTCATCGAAGCACGCGGCAAGGTCCGCAAGCGTCATGCCATCCGCGCCGCGCTCGCCGACGACCTGCACGAGCTTTGCCTCGTCCGATCCGCTCTCGCGCACGGCGAGCGCGGCGATCACGCGCGCGTCGTTTCGCTTGTGCCGGTACGGATGCTCGTCCAGGATCACCCCGCCGCCGACGGTCTCGAGCGGCGAGTAGAAGCGCACGACAAAGCGGTCGCCCTGCCGCGCGGCGAGCGCTTCGCTCAGCCGCAGTTGGGCATAGCAGCTCTCGCCCGGACGCAGCGCGTCGCGGTCCAGCAGCACCGCCTTTGCAAGGCGCACCGCCGCGCCGTGGTAGAGGTGCAGGCGCGAGCCGCTCTCGATGATCCGCTTAGAATCCGGCAGATTCTGCAATCTCACGTCCAGCATCAGCGTCGGCTCCATCGAATCCGGCCTGCACAGCACATCGCCGCGGCTGATGCTCTCTTTTTTGATGCCCGCTAAGTTGACCGCCGCGCGCTGTCCGGCGTACACCGCCGACACGTCGCGCCCGTGCACCTGCAAATTGCGCACGCGGCACTTATTCCCGAGCGGCATGAGCTGCGCCTCGTCGCCGACGGCGATGTGCCCGTCGATGAGCGTGCCGGTGACGATCGTGCCGAAGCCGTCGACGGAAAACACGCGGTCGATGGGCAGGCGGAACGGCGTGCGCGCGCTCTTTTCCTCCGCGTGCAGTGTCAAGTCGTGCAGTGCTTTGCGCAGTGCCTCAACGCCTTCGCCCGTGCGAACAGACGTGCGCAGGATCGGCTTATCCTCTAAAAACGTGCCCTTGACGCGGCTTTTGACGTCCTCTTCGAGCATGTTCAGCCAGTCCTCGTCGACTAAGTCGGTCTTTGTCAGCACGATGAGTCCGTCCTTCACACCGAGCAGCTGCAGAATGTCCAGATGCTCGACTGTCTGCGGCATGAAGCCCTCGTCCGCCGCCACGACAAGCATCGCAAGGTCGACACCGCCCGCGCCGGCGAGCATGTTCTTGATGAACCTCTCGTGCCCCGGCACATCGACGATGCTCGCACAGCTCCCGTCCGGAAAGTCGAGGCGCGCAAAGCCGAGGTCGATCGTGATGCCGCGCTTTTTCTCCTCGGCCAGCCGGTCGGTGTCCACGCCCGTGAGCGCCTTGACGAGCTCGGTCTTGCCGTGGTCGACATGACCCGCCATGCCGATGATAACATGCTTCATCGGATGGCCCCCGCAGCCGCCGCGGCGATCTCGGCAAAGTCTTCCTCTCGAATCGTGCGCACGCACAGCAAATACTGCCTGCGGTGGATACGCGCGACGATGGGCTTGGCACGAAGGCGCAGCTTCTCTTCCAGTTCATCCACGCTGAGCCTCCCCGGCTCGATCGCGACGGCCCAGCCGGTGAGCTCCTGCGCCGGAGCGCTGCCGCCACCGACAGCGTCGCCCGTCCACACGAGCTGCGAGGAAACGCCCGTGTCCGCGAGCGCCTTTTGCAGCCGCAGCGCCTTGGCGTGCAGCTTATCCTCGCTCGCCGACAGCATCGCGAGCGTCGGGATCTCTCGCACGGCGATCTCGGCATCCAGATAGGCGCTGAGCGTCGCGTGCAGCGCGGCAAGCGTCATCTTGTCAAGCCGCAGCGCCCGCGCAAGCGGGTGCTTTTTGATCCGTTCGATGTACTCCCTTTTGCCGACGATCAGCCCCGCCTGCGGCCCGCCGAGCAGCTTGTCGCCCGAAAACGACGCAACGTCCACACCAGCGTGCAGACTTCTCTGCACCGTCGGCTCGCCGCGGATGCCAAACGGTTCGAGGTCGACGATCGCCCCGCTGCCGAGGTCTTCAATGAGCGGCAGGCCGTGCCCATGCGCGATCTCCGCCAGCTCCTCCCGCGGTACGGATTCGGTAAAGCCCACGATGCGGTAGTTGCTTGTATGCACCTTCAAAAGCGCTCTCGTCTGCTCGCCGATGGCGGCTTCATAGTCGCGCCGGTGCGTCTTGTTCGTCGCGCCGACCTCGCACAGCGTGCAGCCGCACTGCGTCACGATCTCCGGAATGCGGAACGAGCCGCCGATCTCGACGAGCTCGCCGCGCGAGGCGATGACCTCTCCCCCGCCCGCGAGCGCGGACAGGATGAGCAGCACCGCCGCGGCGTTGTTGTTCACGGCCATCGCCGCCTCCGCACCCGTCAGGCGGCACAAAAGCGCCTCCACGTGCTGATAGCGCGAGCCGCGGCAGCCGTTTTCCACATCGTATTCAAGCGTCGAATAATCTCTCGCCGCCTCTGCCGCGGCGTTCGCCGCGCGCTCGCTCAGGCAGGCGCGGCCAAGGTTCGTGTGCAGCGTCACGCCGGTCGCGTTGATGACCGAGCGCAGCGTCGGCAGCTGCTTTTCCTCTGCACGTGCCAGAATGCGCGCGCAGAGTATGCCTGTCTCCGGCAGCGCGGAAAGGCCGCCGCGCACTTCGTCTCGCAGCGCGTCCAGCTCCTCGCGCACGCTCTCGCGCAGCAGCACCGGTGGCAGCGCCGACACCTTGAGCTCGTCCCGACCGAGCAGCTCGTCCACCCGCGGGATGGAACGAAACAGATTTTCTTCCACGCTTTTCCCTCCCCGTGCCCGACACGCAGTGCGTCGGGCGCCAGCTCTCCAGTTTGCCTTTACCCTATCAGAAAGGCCTTCGCCCGTCAAGAAAAACCAGAACCGTTCGCTGAATCAGCCATGCAGTTCTGGTTTTTCTATTGTTCACAAGAGCGCGGATCGTCCCGTGGCCGCAAATTTTCAATTCTTGAAAATTTCTGTCTCTTTGGGACAGTTTCCTGTCGGGGCGTGCCCGCCTCAAGCCCTGTTGGGATCAAGTACGGCAAACTGGAATTTATTTTTTCCTTGTGGTTATACGAAGTAACAAGCATCCTATCGAAAATCCAACGAGAGTCCCACAAGTATTCATAATCACATCATCTAACTGTGCAAACCTTCCAATAAATGTTTGCAAAAATTCTATACCAATCGAAAATACTGCTCCAAGTATAACGCCATTCCACCAATGCTTGTGGATATTTTTAAAAATAAATACTGGCAAAAATCCATATGGAACGAATAGACATATATTCAAAATAGTTGCCGCATTAAATCCATCCTCAAATAATTTAAAACTAATATAACTATCAAGTGGTGAGGATATTCCAAAACTACCACCAATAATTCCTGTAATTTTTAATATTGATACAACTATTAGAATCCATAAGAATTGACATAACCAATTTAAAATCTTAACTTCAATTTTCTTCTTCTGAATAAATTCAATACCCAGTTCGATAATCATAACGCCTGCGAAAATAATAAGTGCCGTTGGAAGGAACCTCACTAATATCCATATTCCAGTCCATATTTCCATTGTAATATAACTCACTATCATTCCTCCATAAATTCAAATTTGTTGAGCCGAGTATACCATATTTCTCAACGAAAGAACATTCTTATATACGAGAACCTGACCGTTTTACCGCGCTGAGCAATTTATCCTCTTTCCGCTTTTTGAGCATGATTGGCACGTCCATCAGCGCGAACACCGCCACGAGCAGCACGGGGAAGCCGATCCAGTGGTAGCCGACATGGTCACGGAACCACGCGAGCGGATTGCCGTCCGGTGCGTACATCAGAAACATGAAATTCGTATCGAGCAGCAGGTTGACGCAATAAATCGGCACCGCCATCGCCAGCAGCAGCAAGAAGCACTTGCCCATGTACCTGACGCTCGGTCGGATATCACCGCCCGAAAACAGCATGATGGGATAGGCCGCAAGCAGAATGTGCACGCTCGTCGAATGCCAGAACATGAAGTTCGCCGCCGGAAGCGACGTCCACGTCGGGAACAGCAGTGCCGCCGTCGCCGCGGGGATACAGATAAAATAGAGGAAATTGTCGAGCAGCCTGCTCGGCTTCCATGCGTACAGCGCGATAAGGAAAATGTTGATCGAGCACAGGTGCAGCGGCAGATAGTCCCAGTTGAAATTCCCGCCGATTTGCAAACCGATCTGTTTGAACGCCTCGTCCGCGAGCAGGAGAACGGCAAAGAGCCCCCGCAGCTGCGCCCGCTTCTTCCCGTCCGCCGCCTTGTAGAGCTTGCAGCTCAGCGCGGCAAAGCCGATATACAGCGCAAGCGTCACCAGATGCCGCGCGCCGAAGAGCGAAAAGCCAAAGCCCTCGCCGATCGTATCCACCGTATCCCAAAAGTGCTCCACTTGATCCAGCCTCCGCAAATTTGTTGTCTCTGCCAGCATATCATACGGCGGAGAAAATACACCTGAAAATTTCTTTAAGATTTCAGTATCCCATCCGCGCTCCCAGCATCTCGCCGCTGCTGCCGCCGCGGTACACGCCGTTTTCGATCACGCGCTCGCCGAGCACGAATACCTCGTCAAAGCCTGTCGCAGGCAGGTTGGGCCGCGCGTAGGTACCGTGCTCGCGGACGTTTTCGGGCGAGAAGAGTAAAAGGTCCGCGTCCATGCCCGCCGCGATGACGCCCTTTTTCTCAAAGCCGAAGCGGTCCGCCGCATGCCCCGTCACCTTGTGCACGGCCTGCTCAAGCGTGAGCACGCGCTCCTGCACGACGTATTTTTCAATGAGCCGCGCGAATGTGCCGTACACGCGCGGGTGGACACGCCCGCCGCTGGGGTACGTCGCATCCGAAATGACGCCCGAGAACGGCGCGCGCAGGATGTCCCGCACGTCCTCCTCGTCTGAAATGTAGTCGATCATCCCCGTATTGCACTGTTCCGCCGCCAGCAGGTCAAAGAGCGTATCGAACGGGTCTTTTTGAAGCGTCTGCGCGATCCCGGCGACGGATTTTCCCTCAAATCGTCGGTATTCGTCCGTCCGGAGGCCGATGGCTACTACATTGTCAAAGCCGACGAGCAGCGTGATGTTCTCAAAGTCGCTGCCCGCCTCCATCCGCGCGCGCATTTCCTTTCGCGCAGCATCGTCGAGCAGGCGCTTGGTCAGCGCCTCCGTGCCGCCCTCCTGGAATTCCGGCGGCAGCACGTGGATAAGCTGTGTCGAGCCCGCAGTGTAGGGGTACACGTCGCACATGACGTCAAGCCCGTCCTCCCGCGCCTTTTCAATCAGCGAGAGCATTTCCGGCACGGCTTTTCGCGCGTTGCGCCCTCCGATGGCCTTGAGATGGCTGACCTCCAGCGGCGTTTGCAGCGCGCGGGCGACCTCGAGCATTTCGCGCAGCGCATCGACCACGCCGTCGCCCTCCTGCCTCATGTGGACACAGATGGGCACGCCGCTCCGGTGCAGCGGCGCGAGCGCGCGGATGAGCCCGTCGGTCGAGTAAAAGATCTCCGGCGCGTAGCCAAGGCCGAGCGACACGCCGCACGCGCCGTCGGCCAGCGCCGCTTCCATGTGATAGTGCAGATCGCGCAGCTCAAGCGGTGACAAATCTCCCGCCGTGAAGCCCGCGGCAAGCGTGCGCAGCGTGCCCATGCCGATGAGTTCCGCGCACGAGAGCGGCAGTCCCCGCCCCTGCGCCGCCTTGAAATAGCTGTCAATGGACGCAAAGCGCAGCTCCGGCGGGATGTTCCCCGTGATGGGCGCGAGGTATTTCGCGCACTCGTCCGCGTGCGCGCCCGAGAGCGGCGCGAGCGACATGCCGCAGTTGCCGTTCACAAGCGTCGTGAGGCCCTGGCAGAGCTCCGCCTCGCCAAAGCCTTCGCGAAACAGCGCCGCGTCGGCGTGGCGGTGCATGTCGATAAAGCCCGGCGTCAGGACGCGGCCCGCGGCCTCGATGGTCTCGAACGCCTGCGCGTTTGACAAATTTCCAACCTCTTCGATCATGCCGTCTAAAATGCCGACGTCCGCCGTGAACGCCGTCTTTCCCGTGCCGTCGACGATCTTCGCGCCGCGGATCAACGTATCCAGCATGTATATCACCTCTTTTTTGCAGTCTACCACACCCCACGCCCGCTTGGCAAGGTCATTTCCCCTTGCAATCTGCCGTGCCGCAGGGTATACTGTGGAAAACGCAAAAAAGGAGCGCTTCCATGAATAAGAAAGACCGCATCCACGACTGGCGCAAGCTCAAGTGGCCGTTCACCGCCACGTTTTTATATTACTCTCTCCTCTCGCTCTACACCGGCACCGCCGAGCAGAGCGAGCAGGGCTTTCTCGTCATGTTCCTCACGGTTTTGATCGTGGACGCCGTGGCGTATTTTTCCTACTGCTATTTCCTCTGCAAAAAAGAGGAGAACATGCAGAAGCTCTGGTTCGTCTTCATTCTGGCCTATGTGCTCATCTCCACACAGCAGCTCTCCATCCTCTGGCAGATGATGACGGCGCATGTGATCGGCGCGTAAGCGTATTTTTCTTCTAAATATCGTCTATTTGAACGTCCTTTCCACTGGGAAAGGACGTTTTCTTATATTTTGTCTTCTGTGACATTTGCGTGCCACTGTCTGAAAATCTGATATGCGGCTCCTTTTGTCCATAGTTTTCGGCAGTTTCCTTTGTTAAGTTGGTGTTAACGAGGGGAGCGTTCCCTTCTCGCGCCGTGAACAAAAAAGTTTACACCCTGCCCATTGAAAGCGCGGCGCTTCTTTGCTATGCTTTTCCTGCAAGCCCGCATTTTTCCGTGCGGGACAAGAAATGCTAAGTACAAAGGAGCTGATGACAGTGCCGATCCGTCCGCTTGTCGATCGCACTTATCTTGAACAGGTGCTGCTCTCCCGTTTTTCCCACGGTGAGGTACAGCAGTGGGTCCAGAAATACTTCCAGCCCTACCGTGAGCTGATGAGCTATTACCGTTGCGCGATCATGGAGGTCGAGACGAAGTTCAACGTGCTCAACGAAGAGCTCTCGCTGCAATACGACCGCAACCCCATCGAGACGATCAAGACCCGCCTTAAGTCCCCCGAGAGCATCATGGAAAAGCTCAGCCGCCGCGGATATCCGCTCACGGTGGAGAGCATCGAAAAGAATTTGAACGACATCGCCGGTGTGCGCGTGATCTGCTCGCACCCTGCCGACATCTACAAACTCTCCGAGGCATTTTTGCGCCAGGACGACATCACACTCTTAGAGCGTAAGGACTACATCGCAAACCCCAAGCCCAACGGCTACCGCAGCCTCCATCTCATCGTCGAAACGCCCATCTTCCTTCACGACCAGAAGCGGCTCATGAAGGTCGAGGTGCAGTTCCGCACGATCTCGATGGATTGGTGGGCCAGCCTTGAGCATAAAATCCGCTACAAGAAAAATCTCCCCGAAATGGAATACGTGGAGCGCGAGCTCTATGAGTGCGCTGAGATCAGCGCACAGCTCGATGCGCGCATGGAAAAGCTCCAGAAAATCGCCGCACAGGCAACGGAGGGAAAGGATCGCACCCTTTCCTCCTGAATTTTTAGGATGCCCGCACCGCGGGCAGGGAAAGGAATCGTGACACTATGAACGCAGCAGAAAAAATCGCCCACGCAGCAGAGCGCAAGGCCTTTGAGGCCATGCTCGACTCGCTCATCAGAAAAAGCCAGACGAAGGACGTCTGCACCGTCGCAAACGACTTTGTCAACATGGTCCAAAAGATCCACTCCAGCGTCTGGACGCCGGAGACCTTCGAGATGCTGCACCAGATTGCAAACGCCCCCGACAGCAAATGGGCACACTACGCCGAGCGCCTGCTGCGCGAGTGCGACCCCTACCTTCTCAGGACCTTCCTGACGGCCGCCGCCTACGAGGGCGGCTTCCGCGGCTTCCAGCAGGCGCGGGCGAACTCCGAAAAATACGACTGCAACATCCCGTGGATCGTCCTCATGGACCCGACGAGCGCCTGCAATATGCGCTGCGCGGGCTGCTGGGCGGCGGAGTACGGCTACAAGCAGAACCTGACCTTCGAGGAGATGGACCGCGTGCTGACCGAGGGTGCAGCGCTCGGCACCCACGCCTGTCTCTTCACCGGCGGCGAGCCGCTCATGCGCAAGGCGGACATTTTCCGTCTGTGCGAAAAGCACCGCGACATCGCCTTCCACGCCTTCACCAACGGCACGCTCATCGACCAGGCGTTCTGCGACGAGCTCAAGCGCGTGGGCAACTTCATCGTCTCGGTCAGCATCGAGGGCTTTGAGGACGCCAACGACGGCCGCCGCGGCGCGGGACATTTTGAAAAGGCGCTCGCCGCGATGGACCTCATGCACAAAAACCATATCCCGTTCGGCGTGTCCATCTGCTACACGAGCAAGAACTACAAGGTCGTCACGAGCGACGAGTTCCTCGACCTGCTCATCTCCAAGGGTTGCTTCTTCGCCTGGTACTTCCACTACATGCCCGTCGGCATGGGCGCGACGACCGACCTGCTGCTTAATCCCGAGCAGCGCGCCTATATGAAAGACCGCGTGCGCGAGATCCGCGGTCTCACCGGCGGCAAGGAGATCTTCGCCATCGACTTCCAGAACGACGGCGAGTTCACGAACGGCTGCATCGCCGGCGGCAAGCTCTACTGCCACATCAACGCCGCGGGCGACGTCGAGCCCTGCGTGTTCATCCATTACTCGGGTGCGAACATCCGCGAAAAGAGCTTCCTCGAATGTCTCCAGCAGCCGCTTTTTAAGGAGTACCGCAAGGGCCAGCCGTTCAACAACAACCACCTGCGCCCCTGCCCGATGCTGGAAAATCCCGAATATCTGCCACAGATGGTCGCGCGCAGCGGCGCGCATTCGACCGACCTGGAAGCGCCCGAGAGCGTGGAGCACCTGTGCAACAAGTGCGAGTCCTACGCCGCCTGCTGGCGCCCCGAGGCCGAAAAGCTCTGGGACGAGGAGCACCACAACTAAACCGCTTTCATGTTACCTTCCCATACACACAAAGGAACCGCGCCGGTCTGCTTTCGCAGACCGGCGCGGTTCCTTTGACAGAAAGGCCGCCGGCTGGATATCCAGCGGCCTTTGCCACGTCTTCGAATGCTCTTACTTCAGCGCGGCGAGCAGGGCGTCAACGCGGTCGGTCTTTTCCCACGTCACGCCGAGGTCCTCGCGGCCCATGTGGCCATAAGCGGCGAGCTGGCGGTAGATGGGGCGGCGCAGATCGAGGTCGCGGATGATGGCGGTCGGGCGCAGGTCGAAGACCTTCTCGACGGCCTCTTCGAGCTTACCGTCATCGACCTTGCCGGTGCCGAACGTCTCAACGAGCACGCTCACGGGATGTGCAACGCCGATAGCGTAGGCGAGCTGGACCTGGCACTTGTCGGCAAGGCCCGCGGCCACAATGTTCTTAGCGACATAGCGCGCGGCGTAAGCGGCACTGCGGTCGACCTTCGTCGGGTCCTTGCCGGAGAATGCGCCGCCGCCGTGCGGGGCGCTGCCGCCGTAGGTGTCGACGATGATCTTGCGGCCGGTCAGGCCGCTGTCGCCCTGCGGGCCGCCGATGACGAAGCGGCCGGTCGGGTTGACATAAATCCTGGTGTTCTCGTCCATCAGCTCCGCGGGAACGGTCGGCTTGATGACAAGCTCGATCATGTCCTTGCGGATCTGCTCAAGCGTCGCCTCCGGCGCGTGCTGGGTGGAGAGGACGACCGTGTCGACGCGGACGGGCTTGCCGCTCTCGTCGTACTCGACCGTCACCTGCGTCTTGCCGTCGGGACGGAGATAGTCGACAAGGCCCTGCTTGCGCACGTCGGTCAGCTTCTTTGCCATCTTGTGGGAAAGAGAGATCGCGAGCGGCATAAGCTCAGGGGTCTCGGTGCAGGCGTAGCCGAACATCATGCCCTGGTCGCCCGCGCCGTTGTCGAGCTCGCTCGCGCCGCTCTCCTTATTTTCAAAGGAGTTGTCGACGCCCATCGCGATATCGCCGCTCTGCTCGTCGATGTTCGTGATAACGCCGCAGGTGTCACAGTCAAAGCCGTACTTCGCGCGGTCGTAGCCGATGTCGCGGATGACGTCGCGCGCGATCTTCGGGATGTCGACATAGCAGCTCGTGGTGATCTCGCCCATGATGTGGACAAGGCCGGTGGAGACGGTCGTCTCGCAGGCCACGCGGCCGTTGGGGTCTTTTTCAAGGATCGCGTCGAGCACCGCATCGGAGATCTGGTCGCAGATCTTGTCGGGATGCCCCTCGGTGACGGATTCGGAGGTGAATAAACGTTTTGCCATGGTTCTTTTTCTTCCTTTCTCGTTGTTGGGAAAAACAAAAAATACTCTGTCGAACCGACAGAGTATCGCGCTTTCTGCTCTTCCTCATCTTTCGATTCGTTCGTCGGATTTGGCACCTTGCCTCTTCGGGCAGGTTGTCGTGGTGTCATAGGGCCGATCCCTCAACCACTCTCGATGAAGTATTCACTTGTGGCTTTCGCCGAATCGTATTCTACCATGTTTGTGCGTTTTGTCAATCAGTTTTTGAAGATTTTGTGCAAATACTTGACTTTGTCCGGATTTATGCTACAATATTGTTCACAAATTGAATGTCATCGGGGACTTGCGGCCGCAGCCGCAGCGGTCGAGAGATGTCGGATGCGTCCGGTCAAGCAGTGACCAGACTTTTTTTATATTTTTTGAAACAATCGGAGGCTCTTCCATGCAGATTTCCCTTTCCGATCATTTTACGTATCAAAAGCTGCTGCGCTTTGTCGCGCCCAGCATTTTGATGATGATCATCACCTCTATTTACAGCATTGTCGACGGCTTTTTCGTCTCGAACTTCGTCGGCAAAAATTCGTTTGCCGCGCTGAACCTCATCTTTCCCGTCATCATGGCGCTCGCCGCCGTCGGCTTTATGATCGGCACGGGCGGCAGCGCGCTCATCGCCAAAACGCTCGGCGAGGGTAAGCCCAGGGAAGCGAACGAGATCTTCTCCATGCTCGTCATCGTGCTTGCCGCCGGCGGCGCGATTTTAAGCGGCGTGTGCATCGTTTTCCTGCGCCTCATCTCGTTCGCCGTCGGCGCGACGGACCTGACGATCGACGACTGCGTGCTCTACGGGCGCGTGCTGCTCGCGTCGCTCCCCTTTTTCATGCTGCAAAACAGCTTTCAGAGCTTTTTGGCGACGGCGGAAAAGCCGCACTTCGGCCTGCGCGTGACGGTGTTCGCGGGGCTGACGAACATGGTACTCGATTTTCTGCTCGTCTACGTGTTCCCGTTCGGGCTTCTCGGTGCGGCGCTCGCCACGGCGTTTTCGCAGATTGTCGGCGCGCTCATCCCGCTTGTCTACTTTCTCCGCCCGAACGATTCGCTGCTGCGCCTCACGCGTCCGCGCTTTGACTTCCGCGCCCTCGGCAAGGCCTGCTACAACGGCTCGAGCGAGATGGTCAGCAACCTTTCGACCTCTCTCGTCGGCGTACTCTATAACGTGCAGCTCATGGCGATTGCCAAGGAAAACGGCGTGAATGCCTACGGTGTTCTGATGTACGTGAGCTTCATCTTCATGGCGTTTTTCTTCGGCTATTCCATCGCCGTCACACCCGTCGTCGGCTATCACTACGGCGCGAAGAATCACGCCGAGCTCAAGAGCCTCCTCAAAAAGAGCCTGACCGTCACGCTCATCACGAGCCTTGCGATGACGGCCTTGTCCATCCTGCTGGCAAACCCCATCGCACATCTTTTCGTCGGCTACGACGCGGAGCTGTGCGACATGACGGTCAACGCGCTGCGCATCTACGCGCTCTCATTCCTCGTCTGCGGTTTCAATATCTTCGGTTCGGCGTTTTTCACGGGGCTCAACAATGGCACAGCCAGCGCGCTCATTTCGTTCCTGCGCACGCTCGTCATTCAGGTCGCCGCGGTGCTTCTTTTGCCAAAACTTCTCGGCATCAACGGCATCTGGCTCGCCATCACCGTGGCCGAAGCGCTCACACTGATCGTCACAGAAACGCTTTTCCTCCTCGGACGGAAAAAATACCACTACGCATAAAGCGGATCATCCAAACAGCCGCGGTGGCTCGAACCACCGCGGCTGTGCTTGCGCTTTCTGACGGGCTGTGTCATAATAATTTTAGCAAATTCTATTTTGGGAGGTGAATGCTATGTGCTTTTGGTGGTTTATGTTACTATGCGATTTGATCATTCCCATTGTTATGGTCATTGCAGGAAGAATGATGTGGAAGCATTGCCCAAAACATATAAACAGCATGTTAGGATACAGAACAACTCGTTCAATGAAAAATATGGATACATGGAAATTTGCTCATGACTATTGTGGAAAACTTTGGTGGAAAATAGGATGGATAATGGTTATACCATCTGCCTCGATACATATTCCGTTATACCATAGTGATAAGAATACGATTGGATTTGCAGGGATAATTCTTGTAACAATCCAATGTTTTATTATGATTCTATCAATTTACCCGACAGAAAAAGCTTTGAAAAAACATTTTAATGATGATGGAATACCCAGATAGATTCCAGTTTGTCATTGCCACATAATTGATTTTTCACCGACCGGTGCAATCACCGGTCGTTTTTTTGCATTTTCCTCTTGACATCTCATATTGTTGTGATATTATTTTGATATCAAGTTTGGAGGTGCTTTTTATGGAAGAAAAGATCATCACCGGTCACAAAAACGGCATGCTCGTGCTGCTGCTCGAGCTTGTTCTCTACATCGCCGCGGTCGTTTTTCTGATCGTCGGCATCAATGCAGGCTTTCTGCCCCTTGTCGTCCTTTGCGTCATCCTGCTGTTGCTCGGCTGGATCCCGCTGTGCGGACTGCGCGTCTTAAAGCCGCAGGAGGCGCTCGTGCTCACGCTCTTCGGCAAGTACATCGGCACGCTCAAGGGTGAGGGCTTCTACTGCGTCAATCCCTTCTGCTCGTCGTTCAACCCCGCCGCCAAGACGAAGCTCAACCAGTCCGGCGACGTGGACGGCGGCCACAAGGGCACGGACCTTCTCGCTGCCATGCAGGGCACGTCCGCCGCGGTCGAGGTGGGCGGCAGCAAGAAGATCTCGCTCAAGATCATGACGCTCAACAACGCCCGCCAGAAGATCAACGACTGTCTCGGTAACCCCGTGGAGATTGGCATCGCTGTGATGTGGCGCGTGACCGACACAGCAAAGGCCGTATTCAACGTGGATAACTACAAGGAGTACCTGTCGCTCCAGTGCGACGCGGCACTGCGCAATATCGTGCGCGTCTATCCCTACGATGTCGCTCCGAATGTCGACACCACGGGCGACGGTCAGGCCGACGAAGGGAGCCTGCGTGGGTCCAGCGAGGTCGTAGCCGCACGCATCCGCGATGAAATTCAGGCCAAGGTCGCCGACGCGGGCCTTGAGATCATCGAAGCGCGCATCACCTATCTTGCCTACGCGCCGGAGATCGCGGCCGTCATGCTCCAGCGCCAGCAGGCCAGCGCCATCATCGACGCGCGCAAGATGATCGTCGACGGCGCGGTCGGCATGGTCGAGATGGCGCTCGAGCGTCTGGCGGAAAAGGGCACGGTCGAGCTCGACGAGGAACGCAAGGCGGCCATGGTCTCGAACCTGCTGGTGGTGCTCTGCGGCAACCACGACGCCCAGCCCGTCGTCAACTCCGGCAGCCTGTATTAATCGCGCCACGCTACTTTTTGGGAGGCTGCCATGAACGACAACGCCAAAAAGCAGGTGCCCCTGCGCCTGTCCCCCAAGCTCTACGCCGCCATCGCCGCCTGGGCAGAGGACGATTTCCGCTCCGTCAACGGCCAAATCGAGTATCTTTTGACCGAGTGCGTGCGCCAGCGGAAAAAGAACGGCAAATACGTCGGCGAGGAGATCGACGTCCCGCCCGAGCTCGATCTCAAGTGAACAAGCGTTAAGAATGCGGAAAGAATTCGTTTCTTTCCGCATTTCTACTCTTCATTCCATTCAGGAATGGTCATTTGTTCAAACTTTATTGATGACTTTTCCCCGCCGCTGTGTCATAATGTTTTTAAATCTTATTTGATCGAAACGAGGTATCCCGTATTGAAAAAACTCAACCAGGCGATCGACCGCTTCTGTATCCTGCACCCGAATTTTGGCATCCCCAACCTGATGCTCTATGTCGTCATCGGCAACGTGGTGCTGGGACTTTTGTCCAACTTTTCGAACGGCAACTTTCTGAGCTTCTTCTCCTACACGCTCTCGGGTCTTCTCCACGGGCAGGTCTGGCGGCTCATCACCTTTGTCCTCATCCCTGAGAGCACAAGCCCGTTTTACCTTCTCATCACCTGCTACTTCTACTACTGGATCGGCTCGACGCTCGAGCGGCAGTGGGGTACGGCCAAGTTTACAACGTATTACCTGAGCGGCATGCTGCTCACCGTCGTCGGCGCAAGCATCGTCAGCCTGATCACGGGCTACAGCATCCCCGTCTACGGTGCAAATTATGTCAACTTTGCCATGTTCATGGCCTTCGCGCTCCTCTATCCCGATGCGCAGGTGCTGCTGTTTTTCGTCTTCCCCATCCGCATGAAGTGGCTTGCGTATATTGACGTATTCTACTTCTTCTTCGACATCGCCCGCTATATTGCCGCCGGCAGATGGTACTATTCCATCATGCCCATTGTGGCGCTTTTGAATTTCGTCATTTTCTTCTGGCCCGAGCTTACACGGTTTTGGGGACTCGAACGCCACCAGAGCAAGCAGGCCACGCACTTCCATAACACCGTGCGCGCCCAGCAGCGTCAGGAGCAGTATCAGCAGCAGACGCAGGGCTTCCGCCACAAGTGCGCCGTGTGCGGCCGCACGGACGTGACAAATCCTGAGCTGCAGTTCCGCTATTGCAGCAAGTGCGCAGGGTACCACTGCTTCTGCTCTGACCACATTTTCAATCACGTCCACTTTACGGACGAGCAGCCATAAGCAAAGGGAGGCCATCATTATGGCATATACGAAAGAACAGGCGTGGGAGCTGCTCACGCAGTACAACAAGGGTGAATTCCACTTAAAGCACGCCAACACCGTCGCCGACGTGATGCGCTGGTACGCGGAAAAGCTCGGCTACGGCGACGAGGCGGACTTCTGGGAGATCGTCGGCCTTCTCCACGACCTCGATTTTGAGATGTATCCCGACGAGCACTGCATCAAGTCGCAGGAGATCATGCGTGAAAACGGTCTCGACGAGCGCCTGATCCGCGCCACCGCCAGCCACGGCTACGGCCTGCACTTTGACGGCCTTCCCGAGCCTCAGCACGAGATGGAAAAGGTCCTCTTTGCCACCGACGAGCTCACAGGCCTGATCGGCGCGGTCGCGCTCATGCGCCCGAGCAAGAGCGTCAGCGATCTTGAGGTCAAATCCGTCAAGAAAAAGTATAAGGACAAGAAGTTTGCCGCCGGCTGCTCGCGCGAGGTCATCGAGCGCGGCGCGGAAATGCTCGGCTGGGATCTTGACACGCTCATTGAGCAGACGATCCTCGCCATGCGTGCAAGCATTCATGTCGAATAATTTCCCTGCATAAATTCCTACCGGTCATTTATTACCTGCGGAAAGGAAGGTGCTTTTATGAGCGATTTTACCCCTACGCCCACGCCGAGTTACAGCGGAAAGCTCCGCAACCATATGCTGATGGTACCCGAGTGCATCAACGAGTGCAGCGGCATCCGCATCTTCGGCAGAACGATCAAGTCCTTTGTCTTTTCCACTGACGTTGCCACCATCGCAAGCGTCAATGCCGATGCGGTGATTGCCGTTTATCCCTTTACCCCGCAGCCGCGCATCGTGCGCGCCGTCATCAGCGTGGCGGATATGCCCGTGTTCTGCGGCGTCGGCGGCGGCTTCACGTCTGGCGCGCGCTCTGTCGCCCAGGCGATGGAGGCTGAGCACTGCGGCGCTTACGGCGTTGTGCTCAACGCGCCCGTTTCGGCGGATATTCTGCGCGACATCAAGTCGCACATCGACATTCCGGTCGTGGCGACCATCGTCTCCGCCACGCAGGACACTGAGGCTCGTATCGCCGCAGGCGTCGACATTTTGAACGTCTCTGCCGCGTCGGAAACGCCGCAGCTCGTCGCCGCGCTCCGCGAGCGCCATCCCGAGATCCCCATCATCGCCACCGGCGGCCCGAAGGATGAGACTATTCGCAAGACCATCGCCGCGGGCGCGAACGCCATCACCTACACCCCGCCCGACAACGGTGTGCTGCTGGCTGAGATCATGCACGCACACCGCGAGCGCTACCGGTAAGCTACATATAAAAAATGCTGGCTCATAAGAGCCAGCATTTTTCTTTTATCTTCACGCTTCCTTGTTCGACACAAACTGGTAGCTGCCTTTGCTGCCCTTCAGCGTAACGATCCCCTTTTCACCGCTCTCCTGCTCATAGGTGAGCGCGATAGTCCCGTCCTCGTTCTGCTCGAGCGAGGTGACCGTGCAGCGCTGGAAATTCGTATCGCCGTGGAGCAGATAATAGGCGTCGTACTCCTCGAGATAGATGAACTGGTCGAGATTCTTTTTGTTCGTCTCGTCCAGCGCCACGCCCAAATACTCCTGCAAAAAGACGTCCATTTCCGTTCTCTGCGTTTTGATGGGATAATGCTCAAACGCCACCGGGCCGATTGCTGTCTGTTCTGCCTCAGTAACCTCTTCCTGTATTCCTGTCGGGCCATTATAGAAGAGCTCATAGAGGTCGATGTCCGCGGCGGTGTCGTAATAGCTGCTGAGCAGCATATTCGTCATGCACACGCCGCTGCCCACATTGAAAAATTCCGTGTTGAACCATTCGATGTCCACCGCCGGCGTTTCATCATCCGGCGGCGGTACGTCGTCCGCGGGCTTTGTGCCGCAAGCGGTCAGTGCGCAGCACAGGGTAAAAAGCAGCAGAAAGATTTTTACTCTCTTCATTTCTCTCATCCTCCGTAAAAGTGGTCCTATTATGATCGCTTCTGCGGCGCGGCCGCACTTTTTACGCCACGGGACTCTCCTCCCTCTCTCCTATTCTCTCAGTACGGGCACGGGAACGCGGAGAACACCGCGTGGCCGCCGACGATGGTAAAGGGATATTCGAAGTTTTCCTCCTCGCCGTTCGGCGTCCAGCTCTGCGACGCTTCGTCCCAATCGCCGTAGGTGATGGTCTGTGTCACGGTGCCACTCTCACCGTCGAGCGTCACGCTGTGCGTCTCATCGATTACGGAATCGTCGCTGCCGCGGTCGGCAGACAGGACGTATAGTCTGCCGTTCACCTCAGCGTAGCGGTCAGACTCTTCAAACCACTGGTCGGCCAGCGCCTTGTCGAAGTAGCGGTACATCAGATCGTGCATGTCCTCGAGCGTCGAAACGCCGGGGATCGCCGCACTGTAGTAGGTGTAGCCGTTGATCTCCGTCTCGTCCGGCGCATCTCCGATCGGCGGCGTGTTCATAAAGAACCACGCCCACAGTGTGATTGCCGTGTCGAAATCCGCCAACACGGTCTGCTCCTGCGAGACGTCTAAAATCGTCTTCGCGTGCTCACTGAGCGCGTTGTAGAATTCGCTGTACGGCACCGAGAACACCTGCGGCCCTGCCGCATACGGCGCGATGACGTACTGGTCGAACGTGACCGTCAGGCCGTTTTCCGTAAAGTTCAGCGTCACGAGCGTGGGGAAATCCTGCAAATAAGAGTCATAATCGTCAAAATATCCTTCGCTGAGGCCCTTTTGCGCGATCTGCTCGTAGATATTCCAATAAATGCTCTCCTGCAGTGAGTTTCCCTGCAAATCGCCCTCCTCCGAGGCCAGCGCGTCCAGCGTCAGGAATTCGCCCGTCGTCAGATCAAAGCTCCACGCGCGGGTGGCGGAATTCGGATGCACGCCGCCGTAGTAGGTGTAGTTCTCCGCCGCGATGCTCAGGAGCTTCCCCTCGGTCATGTAGGTCTGCGTCAGGCTCAGCTCGTTCGTCCAGTAGCTTCCGTTCAAAAAGACCGATGTGCCGTTTTCCGCGTAGAGCTCCTTAGCCTCCGCGGCCATCTGCGCCGCCTCGGACTCAAGACCCGCGAGCACGTTGTTCATCTCCGTGTTGAAGGCGTTCTGCGCCGTGAACTGCGCGGGGTTGCCCGTGCCGCCGTTCGCCGTCACGTTCTCCGCCAGCGTGTAGAGTTCGCCGTCCTCCGTGCGCAGTTCGAGCACCGGCAGTTCGTAGCGCTCCGCCAGAAGCACCGTGCCGTCGTCGGCCTTGTACTCGTTTTCGTAGATCTGCGTCGCGACTTCAAAGTGCAGCACGCTCGCCTGCGGCGGCGCGTTGTCCTCCGGCCCGCCGGGCGCTCCTGCGCCGCAGGCGGTCAAATTCAGCGCCAGCACGCAGCAAAGCAGCAGCGTCATCCATTTTTTCATTCTGTTCTCCTTTCGAGGTCTCGGTTCCTTGCTCAAACGATCACAGGCCCCTCCGTCCACGCGCTGCTGCCTCTGGCCGCGCGCAGCTCGGGATAGGCGAGCACGTATTGATCCGCCGCACGCGCCGTCAGAGCGAAGAGCTTCTGCGCCTCCTCGCTCAACGCGCGCACATCGGCGCTCTTGGTCAGCACCGGTGCGCTTCCCGTTTTTTTGATCGTTTTGAGCAACTTTCGTCCCCGCTCATTGCACGCCAGCACGCGCAGATAGGGGACCTCCGGCGGCACATCCGCCGCCGTCACGTCCAGATACGCCGCAAGCAGCATCCGCCGCAGCCGCGCATAGGCATAGCGCTTCGTCTTCACCGCGGAGAGCAGCTCGTCGACGGACGCTGCCGTCCGCGCTGCGTCATAAAACCGGCGATAAAGGCCTTCATTCCCACTGTCATAGCGGGCGAAGTCCTCCTCGCACATCGCGCGCAGCCGGGAAAGCACCGCTCGCTCCGCATTCTGCATCGTCACCGGCGCGCGGCCCGCTGCGCATTCGCGCGCATAGATGGCGGCGCTCTCCGCCGTCAGATACGCGGAGGCGTCCTCTCCGTTCGTGAGCAGCTCGCGGATGTGGCTCGCCGAGGCGAAGCCCTTCGCCGCACCCCCGTTGTGCCCGACGACCTTTCGCAATATTGCCAGCGGCGCGATGGTACTGCCGCTTTGCAGCAGCGCCTTGCAGTATTCTACGCCGAGGATATCGTTCGGCGCCCGGAGCACCGCGGCATCCTCGCCGATGAGCGCCCTCGCGGCGCTCTCCCTCGCCGCGGCAAAGGACAGGCCCTTGGCAAGCTCCTCTCGCAGCGCGTCGGGAAAATCCGCCCGCAGCAGTGCCTTTGCCGCGCGCTGCAATTTCGCCGCGTTACCGCATTCGCTGCCAAAGGCTAGCGTGTCGACCACGCCCGTCGCCGCCAAAATGCTCACGCCGCCGCGGGCAAAGCCCTCCGCCGACGAAATGGCCCACGGCAGCGGCAGCTCAAGGACTAAATCTGCCCCGCCGCGCACGGCAGCCTCGGCGCGCGCATGCGCGCGTTCAATGGCAAAATCGCCCCGCTGGACAAAATCGCCGCTCATCGCGCACACGACGGCGCACTCTTCCTCGCCTGCCAGACGGCGCAATTCATCAATTTGCCACTTGTGGCCGCGGTGGAAGGGATTATATTCGCATATTATACCAAATACCCTCATGGAAGTCCTCTCAAAGCGGTTACAAAAGAGTTACGTTTTGTTAAATTTACTTGTCTTTGCAAAAAAAGTTGTTATAATATATTTTGTATCGAATTATACATCCGATCAATTTGATTCTTATTTTATCGGAAATTCGGGCGCAATGCAAGCGCCCTCGGAAAAAGGAGTATACTTATGAATGTTCTGGTCATCAACGCAGGTTCTTCTTCCCTGAAGTATCAGCTGCTCAACCCCACCACGGGCGAGCTGCTGGCGAAGGGTCTGTGCGAGCGCATCGGCATCGACGGTCTGTTCACCTATAAGCCCCAGCTTCCCGGCAAGGAAGCCATCAAGGCCGCTTCCGTCTCCATGCCCACCCACAGCGAGGCCATTCAGGCCGTGCTGAACGCGCTCGTCGACAAGAAGAACGGCGTCATCGGCTCCATGAAGGAGATCGACGCTGTCGGCCACCGCGTCGTCCACGGCGGCGAAAAGTTTGCCAAGTCCGTCGTCATCACCGACGAGGTCATGCAGGCCATTGAGGAGTGCAATCCCCTCGCCCCGCTCCACAACCCCGCCAACATCATCGGCATCAAGGCCTGCCAGGAGCTCATGCCCGGCGTGCCCATGGTCGCCGTGTTCGACACCGCCTTCCACCAGACCATGCCCCCCGTGGCCTACACCTACGCTCTTCCCTATGAGTACTATGAGAAGGACAAGGTCCGCCGCTACGGCTTCCACGGCACCTCTCACAAGTATGTTTCCCAGCGCGCGGCCGATATGCTCGGCAAGCCCATCGAGCAGCTCAAGCTCATCTCCTGCCACCTCGGCAACGGCTCTTCCGTCACCGCGATCGACGGCGGCAAGAGCATCGACACCTCCATGGGCTTCACCCCGCTCGCCGGTCTTCCCATGGGTACCCGCTCCGGCGACATTGACGCCGGTATCCTCGAGTACCTGATGAACAAGTACGGCATGGACATCACCGAGATGCTCACAATCCTCAACAAGAAGTCCGGCGTCATGGGCGTCAGCGGCGTCAGCTCCGACTTCCGCGATCTCGAAGAGGCCTTCAAGGAGGGCAACGAGCGCGCCGGCCTCGCCGTCGATATGTTCAACTACGGCGTGAAGAAGCTCATCGGTGCGTATGCCGCCGCGATGGGCGGCGTGGACGCCATCATCTTCACCGCAGGTGTCGGCGAGAACAGCGCTTCCCAGCGCATGGCCATCGCCTCCGGCCTCGAGTTCATGGGCGTCAAGATGGACGAGGACGCCAACAAGGTCCGCGGCGAAGAACGCGTCATCTCCGCGCCCGACTCCAAGGTCACCGTCCTCCTCATCCCCACGAACGAGGAGCTCATGATCGCCATGGATACCGAGGCGCTCGTCGGATAAGTCATCGACAACCGATTATAAAAAATCCGCTTACGAAATTCGTAAGCGGATTTTTTTATTGCCGGTCTTCGAGCCACTGCATCGCGCCATAGGCGAGCAGTGCGCTCCCGCGCGGTAAAATGTTCTCGTTGAAGACGACGCTCTCGTTGTGCATGGGCTTTCCGTAGCGTGCGTCCTCCTGCGCCGTGCCCGCGCCGAGCAACAGATACGCGCACGGCAGCTCGTAGGTGTAGGACGCAAAGTCCTCCGAGCCCATCCCGCCCTCACGCAGGCGGTAGACGCTCTTCTCGCCGAACAGCATTTCGGCGCAGCGTGCCATCTGCTCGGTCAGCGCCTCGTCGTTTTTGAGCGGCGGCGCGCTCGCGAGCTCTTCGACGTTCGCACTGCCGCGGAAGGCCCTGGCCGTCGCGTCCGCGATCTCGCCGATGCGGCGCAGGATCAGCGCGGTCACGTCGCGGTCGAACGTGCGGATCGTGCCCTCGATCACGGCCTCCTGCGGGATGATATTCGGCGCGTGCCCCGCGCTGAATTTGCCCATTGTCACGATGGCGGGCGTCTTTGCGGGCAGCTCGCGCGCCGTGATCTCCTGAAGCGCAAGGTAGATGTGCGCGGCAATGTTGATTGGGTCGACGCCCGTCTCCGGCATTGCCCCGTGACAGCCGACACCCTTGACCGTGATGCGAAACAGCGTGCAACCCGCCATAAACGTTCCCTTGCCGCACAGCACGAGGCCCGACGGCGTCCCGGAGTTCACGTGCAGCGCCATCGCCGCCTGCGGCTCCGGCGCCTCCAGCACACCGGCCTTAAGCATCGCTTTCGCGCCCGTGAAGCCTTCCTCGTCGGGCTGGAAGACGAGCTTCACCGTGCCCTTGAGTTCGCTTTGATGCACCTTGAGCAGCCTTGCAGCGCCCAGCAGCATCGCGGCATGCATATCGTGTCCGCAGGCGTGCATGCTGCCGTTTTCCGAACGGAACGGCAGGTCGGTCTTCTCCTTCACCTTGAGCGCGTCCATGTCGGCGCGCAGCAGGATACAGCGCCCCGTATCCTCGCCCGTGAGCTCCGCGACCACGCCGCCGCCCAGCTCGCGCGGTTCATAGCCGAGCGAGCGCAGCTTTTCTTCGATAAATTGAACCGTCTGCGGCAGGTGCGCGCCGACCTCCGGCGCGCGGTGGATCGCTCTCCGGTTCTCGACGATCTCGTCTTTCATTTCGATGGCTTCCGCCAGTAAAGTCTCTCCGTTCATGCAAACTTCCTTTCTCATTTCTGTGCAGCGGCTTTTTTCGCCGCGCGCTGCTGCGCTGTCCGCCGCACGAGCTCGCACAGCGGCAGGATGTATAAAAAGCACGCAAATGCCATGCCTGTCATCGGCGCACCCACGGTCGAGAGCGGCGTCGCCCCCGCGATCGACCACGGGATCAGCGGCGCGACGACGACGGCGCTGTTTTCAAGGTTGACGGCAAATTCTTCTTTATCTTTCTGCGACGGCGCGCAGAGCTGGTGTGTCAGGATGATCGTCAACGTCTGGTTGCAGGCGAGAAGGCTCGCCAGAACCGCCGTCAGCAGCATTGAGGCATAGGGCGAGGTCCTCTCACTCAGCGCCGTCACGCGCCCGCACAGCCCGTCGAGCAGCCCCGTCTTGCGAAAAATGCCGGAATACGCCGACGAGATCATCACGATCAGCGCCACGCGCACCATTGAAATGATGCCGCCGCCGTTGAGCATCGCGCCGACCTCGGCGTCCGACGCCGTGTAGCCTAAGATTGCGGTCCTGAGGATCGTCATAACATCCAGATGCCGCAGGAAAATGCACAGCACGACCGCCGCTAAAATGCTGACCGACATCGCCTTTTTCACGTTCACGCGTAGGACCGACAGGATCAAAATGAGCACCGCCGGCAGGCACATGACCCAGTGAAGCGTCATCTCGCGCCCGTAGAGCGACCACAGCTCGCCCGCCGCGCCGCTGCCGCTTTTCACCATGCCGAGCGCCGCATAGACGCCGCAGCTCAGAAGAAACGGCACGAGCGCCGTCTTGAGCATGCGCTTGATGTTGTCGTAAATGTTCGTCTCCGTCAGCTCGCTCACGAGCAGCGCGCTCGTCGAGACCGGCGAGCAGCGGTCGCCGAAGTATACGCCCGAAAGCATCGCGCCGCCGAGCAGCACGGGGTCCATGCCCATCGAAATGCCGACGCTCACGCAGATGGTGCCCATCGTCGCCGCCGTGCCGAACGCCGTGCCTGTCAGCATCGAGACGCCGCAATTCAGGAGAAACGTCATCAGCAGCAAGATCTCCGGCCGGATGAGGTCGACGGCGCAGCAGATGATGAACGGCAGCGTGCCGCACGCGCGCCAGAACGCCGTCAGAATTCCGATCAGCGGAAAGACGAGCAGCACGCTTGCCGACGTCTTCACGCCCGAGCAGATCATCTTCCCGAGTTCTTTCCACGAAAAGCCCTGCTTTTTGCCGTACAGCGTGAAGATCACAAGCCCCGCCAAGAGCGCGTAGAGGATGTTCGTCCCCAGCACGATGCACACGAGCAGCGCAAGGCAGAATAAAACGATCGCAGCCATCCCAGTCCTTCCTATCCTTTTTCAACACAGTATCGCTATCTTAGCACGCACGGCGGAAAAAGGGAATCTTTTTCCTGCCGTCCGCACCCACTGCCCACAGTATAATTGCCGCCTTTGCGCTTGTAAAACTGTTAAAATTGATATATTCTACAAGAAACAACTGTAAAAGGAGCGTTCCCATGAATTTCCATTCTCTTGACTATTTTCTCGTGCTCGCGCGGGAGAAAAACTTCACCCGCGCCGCTGAAGCGCTGCACATCACGCAGCAGTCGCTCTCGTCCCACATTGCGGGACTTGAAAAGGAGCTCGGCTGCACGCTCCTTGTGCGCCGCACGCCGCTTGAGCTCACCTATGCGGGCCGCACGTTTCTGCGCTATGCCGAATCCATCGGCCAGACGCGCCAGGCCATGGAACGCGAATTCTGCGACATCTCCGAAAATCAGAAGGGCGAGCTGCGCGTCGGCATCGCCTATACGCGCGGCCGCGCCATCATGCCGCGCCTGATCCCCGCTTTTCAGCGTCAGTATCCGAATGTCGAGATCACGCTGCTCGAAGGCTCGAACGACGCGATCCAGAAGGCGCTGCTCAGCGGCGGCATTGACCTCGCCATCGCCGGCTTTCCACACCCGCTCCCCGGCGTGGTGCTTGAGGATTACTATCTGGAGCACATCGTGCTGTGCCTGTCCGATGGGCTGCTCGCGCAGTGCGGCATCGACCTCGACACGCACCGCGGCGAGATCGCCGCGGGAAACCTAAGTGCCCTGTGTGACTGCCCCTTTGTCCTCGGCTCCGCGGAAGACATCGGCGGGCGCATCGGGCGCGGACTTTTGCGCTCCTCGGGCGTCTCGCCCGTCAGCAAAGTGACGTCGGAAAACGTCGAAACGCTGCTCGCGCTCTGCGAGCAGGGCGTCGGCGCATGCTTCTGCCCGGAAAATTTGCTGCACACAGCGCTCTCGCCCGAGCAGCTCGCGCACCTGCATATTCTCCCGCTCTGCCCCGAGGCGTCCTATCCCATCTGCTTTGGATACTTGAGCCGCTCGTATCCGTGGAGCGTGCTCTCTGAATTCATCCGCATCGCCCGCGAGCAAACTGCATAAGCACCATAAAAACGCCGCCCGTACATTTATTGCACGGACGGCACTCTTTTTTACTTCTTCACCGCAGGCTGCTGCTGGGTGATGCAGTGGATGTTGCCGCCGCCGAAGGCGACCTCCTTCGTCTGCACGCCCACGACCTCGCGGTCGGGGAACATTTTCTGCACCTGTTCGATGGCGACTGCGTCGTTTTCGTCGCCGTATTGCGGCAGGATAACCGCACCGTTGACAATGAGGAAATTCATATACGACGCGATGCTGACCTCGCCGTCCTCGCGGGGGATGGTGCCCTCCACAGCGTCGATGGTATCCGCGCCCTCGAGTAAGCACGGCTTTTTCGTCAGACAGAGCTTGTGAACCTTTAATTTGCGACCCTTGGCGTCCGTCGCCTCGCTCAGGAATCTGTAAGCCGCCTGCGCCTGCTCATAAAACGGATGGTTCTTGTCCTCCGTCCAGATGCACGCGACCTCGCCGGGCGCGATGAAGCACGCGACATCGTCAATGTGCCCGTTCGTCTCATCAGGGTCGATGCCGTCCTTGATCCACAGCACCTTCTCGCAGCCGAGGTAGTCGCAGATCATCTGCTCGATCTCTTCTTTCGACTTGTCGGGGTTGCGGCCCTCGGAGAGCAGGCACATTTCAGTCGTCAGCACCGTGCCCTCGCCGTCGACGTGGATGGAGCCGCCCTCGAGCACGAAGCCCTCTGTGCGGTAGCTGTCCACATCCGCGATCTCGCAGATCTTGCGCGCGATCTGGTCGTCCTTGTCCCATGGGAAATACAGCCCGTCGACGAGCCCGCCCCAGGCGTTGAACTCCCAGTCCACCGCGCGAAGACCGCCCTTGTCGTTCACAAGGAACGTCGGCCCGCAGTCGCGCACCCACGCGTCGTCGCTCTCGAGCTCCACGACGCGGATATTTTCGGGGAGCTTGGCGCGCGCGTTCTGATACTGGCGCACGGATGCGCCGACCGTGACCTTTTCAAATTTTGCGATGGCTTTTGCCACGTCAGCAAAGGTCTTCTGCGCGGGCTTGCCGCCGTCGCGCCAGTTGTCGTTTCGCTCGGGCCAGAGCATCCACACGCCCTGCTGGGGCTCAAATTCGGCAGGCATGCGATACCCGTCCTGCTTCGGCGTTGTGCCGATGATTCGTTTTGCCATAGCTTTGTCTCCTTATGATGAAACCATACTTAGCTGCGCGCGTTTTTCCCACGCAGCGCGATCAGCACCTCGCCGATCGCCACGCTGAGGATCGACCCGATCGTAATGGGCAGAAAGCTCGCAAGCGTCTCTGCGTCAAACGAGAGCGGGACCGCAGTGAAAATGATCGAAATGACGATGAGCACCATTGGCACGTAGGCGATCCATTTGAGCGCCGTGTCAGACCCCGGCACGCGGAACGGGCGCGGCGTCTTCGCATCCTCGCGCCGCAGCTTCAAAAACGCCGGAAATACGGGAAGGTAGCTCAAAAGCAGCATCACGAGATTCAGCGCGAAAAAGCTCCAGAAGAGTGACGAGTCCGGCGACGCCATCTCGATGAGCACGCCCAAAACACACACGCACGAGGCAACAATGCCCGACGTGACCGCCGCGCCGACGGGCATGTCGTTCTTTGCCCAGCGCTTGGCGAACACCCGCGGCATGTCGTTGTGATCCGCCGCCAGCGCCGCCGTCGAATTGACGCCCATCGACCACGAGATCATATTGCCGAACAGCGTCACGAGGAACAAAAGCGCCACCACGCCCACGAGCACGCCGCCGCTGCCGCCCAGAATGAGCGACACCGCGTCGATAAGCCCCGAATCCACGCTGATCTCACGCACATCCACCGCCGCGCCGATGCCGAACGCCGAGAAGAGGTAGATGGCCGCGATGACGATGCCGCCGGTCACGATGGACTGCGGGATCTGCTTTTTCGGGTCGCTCATATTGTTTGCATACGTGCACACGACCTCAAAGCCGAGGAAGTTGAAGATGATAACGGAGATATACGAAAGGCTGTTTAAGTCGAACGACGGCAGAAATGTCCGCGCCGACATGTCGTTGACAAAGCCGTAACGGCTGATATACCACACGCCGAGCCCGCCGACCAGCAGCGCCAGCACGATCTTGATGACAGCGCTCACGTTCAGGATAATGATGCTGTCGCACACGGGATAGCACGCGATGAGCGTGACGATCCAGATAAACAGCAGCTCGACCACGAGCGAGCCGAACGTCCCGAGGCTCCGCCCCGTGATGAATCTGATAAGCTCAGGGCACATCACCGCGAGCGACGCCATCCACAGTGGAAAATTGATCCAGTAGTACCACGAGGCGCGCGCCGCCCACTTGCCGTTCGGATACGCCGCGTGGATCCAGTCATAGAGCCCGCCGTCACCCGCGTAGGCCGTGCCGAGCTCGGCGGCGATGAGGCCGTAGGGCAGTAGAAACGCCAATATCATAAAGATCCACCAGAAATACTGGCTGTTGCCGATCGACGCGACCGGCGCCGCCGCCTCGGCGACAAACACCACGCAGATGACCGACAAAATGACGTCTGCGAGCCGGAATTGATTCTTCTCCATGGCTTATCTCAGCTCTTTTCCGCTTTCGAAACGCCGCAGTAGGCCTCGACGCAGCCAAGCTTGTCGCAGAGCACTTTGTCAAGCTCCTCTTTCGCCGCCGCGATCTGAAGACCGCTCGGCTCCTTGCGGCAGCGTGTAAAGTAGACAAGAAGGCCGCGCATGGCCGTCAGGCGGTTGCCTGCCTCCTCCCAGCAGAGGGAGGCGTCGCTGTCGGCGACCTCGTCGGTCACGTCCTCGCCGCGCGTCGCGGGCAGGCAGTGCATGAATTTGCAGCCGAGGTTCCCCAGCTGCATCAGCTCGCGGTTGACCTGATAGTCGTGGAAGACGCGCACGCGCTCTTCCTTCGGCATCTCGTTTTCGTAGAGACCGTACCACACATCGGTATAGATGAAGTCCGCGCCGCGTACGCTCTCGCGGTCGTCGGTGACAAGGTAGCTGCCGCCGGAGAGCGCGCAGTTCTTCTTCATGATCTCCTTGTGCTGCTCATTCAGCTGGTGGCCCTGGGGGCCGTACTGGACAAAGTGCATGCCGAGCTTCGTCGTGATAAAGCCGAGCGACGCGCACACCTGCGTCGCGTCGCCCACGAACACGACCTTGCAGTCCTCTAACTTTTTCCCCTGCGGAAGGTTCTCCACGATCGTGCAGAGGTCGCCGATCTCCTGCGTGGGGTGGTTGTAGTCCGACATGCCGTTGATGACGGGGATGGTACAGCTTTTTGCGAGTTCTTCGATCGTCTTGTGCTCGATGACGCGCGCCATCACGACATCGACAAGCTTTGAGAGTACCTTGCCCGTGTCGCCGATGGTCTCATGCCCGCCGAGCTGGATCATACCGGGGCCTAAATACTGCGCGTGCCCGCCCATCTGGCTCATCGCGGTCTCAAACGAGACGCGCGTGCGCGTAGAGGACTGCTGGAAGATCATGCCGAGCGTCATGTTGCGCATCAGGGGCGGATAGTAGCCCGCCTTAATGGCCTTTTTGATGGCGAGCGACAAGTCGATGATGTCGAGCAGTTCCTGCTTTGTGAATTCATTGGTGTCGATAAAGTCTTTTTTCATACGATTCCTCCGACATTTCAAGTTGCTTTTTGCCGCGGAGGCAGACGCCGCGGCGAATGCTGCGCTTAGTGTCTGCACTTTTTTCCAGTTCATGCGGAAAAAAACTGTGCAACATGACACAAATCACGCCGCATTCCGTCGCCGCTGTGTATTTTACATAGATTTTACAATTCTCCTCTGGCAGTTTTGACATTTGGCGCGTAAACTATTACTTGGTTATAAATAGAGTCTCAAAAAAGAAAAAAGGAAAGATAGAAAATATGGATATTTTCAATGTGCTCACGATGATCGGCGGGCTGTGCCTGTTCCTCTTCGGCATGAACCTGATGGGCCAGGCGCTCGAGCGCCGCGCGGGCGGCAAGCTCCGCTCTCTTCTCGACAAGATGACCGGCAGCGTATTCGCCGGATTTTTAACGGGCCTTGGCATCACGGCCATCATCCAGAGCTCGTCCGCCACCACGGTCATGGTGGTCGGCTTTGTCAACTCGGGCCTGATGACGCTGCGTCAGGCCATCAACGTCATCATGGGCGCCAACGTCGGCACGACCGTCACGGCCTGGCTTTTGAGCCTTGGCGGCATCGACTCCGGCAACTTCTGGATCAAGCTCTTAAAGCCCTCATCCTTCACTCCCGTCCTTGCGCTCATCGGCATCATCTACTACATGTTCTGCAAGGACAACAAGAAAAAGGACACCGGCATGATCCTGCTCGGCTTTGCCACGCTCATGTTCGGCATGGAGACGATGAGCGGCGCGGTCGCGGGCCTCAAGGATGTCCCCGCGTTCACGAATCTCTTTGTTGCCTTTCAGAATCCCCTCCTCGGCGTGCTCGCCGGCGCGCTGCTCACGGCCATCATCCAGTCGAGCTCCGCGTCCGTCGGTATTTTGCAGGCGCTCGCCGTCACGGGTTCTGTGAGCTATGCCGCGGCCATTCCCATCATCATGGGCCAGAACATCGGCACGACCGTCACGGCCATGCTGTCGTCCATCGGCACGAACAAAAACGCCCGCCGCGCCGCGGTCGTTCACCTTCTCTTCAATGTCATCGGCGTTGTCGTGCTGCTGACGGTCTTCTGCATTGTGCGCGCGGCTTTTGCGCCCGCGCTGCTGGATGAATCCGCCACCATGGCGGGCATCGCCGTCACACACTCGGTCTTCAACATTCTCTGCACCGCCATGCTCCTGCCCGCGGGCGGCCTTCTTGAAAAGCTCGCCTGCCGCATCGTCCCCGACGATCCCCAGACGCAGGGTGAAAAGACGACCGAGCTCGACGAGCGTCTTCTCCCCACCCCGTCCCTCGCCCTTCGCCAGAGCCGCGCCGTCGCCCGCGAAATGGCGAACTGCGCCGTGCGCGCGCTGAACAACGCTCTCACCGCCCTTGACCACAACACGCCCGAGCTCGCCCAGAGCATCCGCGACGATGAGGAGCTTTGCGACCACTATGAAGATATCCTCGGCACCTACCTCGTCAAGCTCAGCACGCAGAAAATGGGCCGCGACGAGAGCGAGGAGGCGACCGAACTCTTAAAGACCATCGGCGACTTTGAGCGCATTTCTGACCACGCGGTCAACATTCTCTCCTCCGCTGAGGAGATGGAGCAAAAGGGCCTCACGTTCTCCGGCAGCGCCCTCAACGAGCTCGCCATTCTCACCTCCGCCATCCGTGAGATCCTTTCGCTCTCGCTCAAGTCCTTCTCCTCGCAGGACGTCGCGCTCGCCCAACAGGTCGAGCCGCTCGAGCAGGTCATCGACACGCTCAAAGAGCAGATGCGCACGCGCCACATCCTGCGCATGCAGCAGGGCCATTGCAGCATTGAGGCTGGCTTTGTCCTCTCCGATCTTCTGACCGACCTTGAGCGCACATCCGACCACTGCTCCAACATCGCCGGCTGCGTCATCGACGCCCGTGCGCATAACCTCAACCTGCACGAAACGCTGCGCCAGGCCAAGACTGCCGACGGCAGCTTCCAGCAGACGTACGAATCCTACGTGGAAAAGTACCAGCTTCCTGTTCCGTCGTCAAACGTGTAAAAAGCGGGGCGCTTGCGAGCGCCCCATTTTTGCTATTTTCTTGCTTGTAAAACGCCCGTTTCCCTGCTATACTACGATCATTAGGTTATTTCCGCGCAAACTGTCAATTTTGCGCGGTAGGAAAGGATGATACCATGGACCCGATTTATGAGATCGAATTGCAGGACTGCCCCTACTGCCGCGGCACCGGTACGGTGGAGGATGAGCAGGGCTGGTGCGTTTATGTCACCTGTGTCGACTGCGGCGCGCAGACCGCGCACGCAAGCTACGAGTCCCCCGAGGAACGTCTGGCCGCCGCACAGCAGGTCGCGCACCTGTGGAACGTCGGCAAGGTTCTGAACCCCGGCGTCGGCGACTGATTCGACTGGAACTGCATAAAAAGGACGGAAGAAAAGCATCTTCCGTCCTTTTTGCGCTCAACCGCCGTTTGAGCGCGCGAAACTCCCCCTCCATTGCGCGTTTTCCTGCAATCGGCTATACTGAACTCATCAAGGACGTCCGCACTTTATAGAAACGGAGTTTTGCCTTTATGAACATCGACATCGGCAGCAAGATCAAAACGCTGCGCCTATCCAAAAGCATGACGCAGGAGCAGCTTGCAAAAGCCCTCCACGTGAGCGCGCAGGCCGTAAGCAAGTGGGAAAACGGCAGCTCGCTTCCCGATATTCAGCTTTTGCCCGCGCTGTCCGTCACGCTGGGAACGAGCATCGACTCGCTCTTCTCCCTCACGGACGAGAGCCGCTTTGCCCGCATCGACAATATGCTTTGGGACAAGCGCTTTCTCACACAGCAGGAATTTGACGAAGAGGAGCACTTTTTGCAGGAAAAGTGCCGCGAGGAGGAAACGCGCCCGCGCGCAACGCTGCTGCTCGCAGAGCTTTACTGCAAGCGCGCACGGGAATACAATGACCTCGCTTCTCCCCTCGCGCGTCAGGCGCTCGCACTGAATCTCGACTGCAAGGAGGCGCACAACGCCATCTTCGACGCCGAGCACGGCGCGTACCTCGACTGGAACGCGACGAACCACTACCGCACGATCGCCTTCTATCAGGAGTTTCTCGCCGCGCATCCGGAGAACCACAGCGCGCACCTGTGGCTTCTGGACCTTCTCATCGCCGACCGCCGCTGCGCGGAGGCGCGCGAGGTCTTGGACAAAATGCACCGCCTGAAGCCGACCTACAACGACGACTTTTACCTCGGCTGTATCCTTTTGCAGGAGGGGCACACCGACGATGCGCTCGCGCAGTGGGAGGCCATGTGCGCAAAGTATCCCGACACGTGGGAGGTCTACGTTATGCGCGCAAGCGAGCTTGCCAAGCTCGCTCACTACGACGAGGCCATCGCGGACTATGAAAAGGCGATGGCGCTCATGCCGCCCCCGCGCTTTGTCGACCCTGCCGAGGCCATCGCGCAGATCTGCGAAATTCGCGGTGACTATGAAACGGCGATCACCTACTACGAAAAGGTCATCGCCATCGAAAAGGCCGACTGGCACGAAACGCAGGGCGAAGCCATCGACGCCCCGCAGCGAAGCATCGCAAGGCTGCGCGAAAAGCTGGCAAGCCGCTGATATCGGGGCGAAAAGGCGCTTGTCAAAATCTTTTGACAAGCAATTTTTCCTCATGTAAAGCAGCTTTGCTCGACAAACTTTTCCGTTTTGGCTACCCTTGGGGCAGATCGAACGAAACGCACAGGAGGCACTTATGGAACTCGGTAATCAGATCAAGGCGCATCGCGCCGCGCTCTCGCTTTCGCAGGAGGAGCTGGCGGAAAAGGTCTACGTCACGCGCCAGACCGTTTCCAACTGGGAGACCGGAGTTTCCCATAGTTAAAGATACCACACCAAATATGATGAACCCACGCTTA